>Ga0310695_10000338_pt1 | contig 124396 bp, 99 predicted proteins | sample RumenRJG_04DNA_FD_203882 | JGI IMG/M metagenome (GOLD analysis project Ga0310695, IMG submission 203882) | Bovine rumen microbial communities from Lethbridge, Alberta, Canada - RJG_04 (v2) (version 2) | ecosystem: Host-associated > Mammals > Digestive system > Stomach > Rumen | place: Canada...
GCCTGGTACAAAAACCAAAGGCTCTCAAAATCTTTTGAACTGTACACCATTGATCTCATTCTTAAAACGAGGTCAAAGGTACCAAATTCTCTGTTCATACACAAGACGTCAAAATTGACAGCTTACAACTCTGTTCTAATTTCATTATTATATATAATATATATATTATATATAATAATGGCATAATTCGCATATTTTCATCATCCTTCCCTCGCCCAGAATATGACACTGTCATTTGTCATATTTGTCATATTTGTCATCTTCCTCGCCGGCAAACTTTTTCAAAACCGCCCGTTTTGCTATCTCGGAGATTACAAAATCGCCCTCCGCCACCTTACACCCCATACTTTACCTTCGTGCTGATGCCTGTTTATCCTCGTGCCAATGCCTGTTTACTCTGTAAGTAGGCATCGTTTACAAATGTAAACCCCTATCAGAACGACACAAAACAGGCATCCCCAACACACTAGACAGGCGCTGCAGACACACTAAACTAGCGCTGCAGACACACTAAACAGGCGCTGCAGACACACTAACAGGCTTCGCGGCGTCGTGGATTATATTGTTTTCGGCCGTCTTCACCCGAAGGCGATGACAAAAATGACAAATATGACAAATGACAGTGTCATCCCAGAGGAGGGTGCTGTCATTCCTGTTCTGTGTCGGACGGATTATTTCTTCTGGAGTTTCTTGAGGCGGCGGCGGGCGTCACCGGCATCGGTGTAGAGTTCGAGGGCCTTCTCGTAGTTGCGGATGGCGGCATCGGTCATGTGCTCGTGCTCGCACTCACGGCCCATGATGGTGTATTCGGCGGCCAGGCGTTTCAGCAGTTCACGCTTCGCGTCGAGTTCAGACTGCAGGGCCTGGAGTTCTGAGGCGTGCTGCTGTTTGAGTTGGCTGATCTGCTGTTGCTGGCGGCGGATGATGTCGAGTTTCGTGCGGATGTATCGGCGGATGTGAGGCTTCTCGATGTCGTAGCGCAGATGGATGGCGGTGAAGAAGTGGTCGAGGAAGCCCGAGAAGTCGAGGCTGTCGAAGGCTCGGATGGCATCGCGGTATTCGCGGTCGGCCCTGCCTTCTTCGAGGGCCTTGGCGATGAGCGTCTGATCGTTGTAGCGGCTGGCAAACTGCACCACCTCTGCCCTTACGAACACGTCGCTTTGGCGGATGGGCTCGCGGAGGGTGATGCCTTCGAGCGAGGTGCAACGGGAGAGGGCCACGTAGGTCTGTCCGCCAGCGAAGGCGCCGCCTCCTCCGAAGTCGATGCTGACCTGCGAGAACGTCAGTCCCTGGCTCTTGTGCACGGTGATGGCCCACGCCAGCCGGATGGGGAACTGGGTGTAGGTGCCCAGCAGTTCCTCCTCGATCTTCTGCTCCTTCTCGTTGAAGGTGTAGCGCATGTTCTCCCATACTTCGCGCTCTACGTCGAACTCCTGCGCCTGCTCGTTGATGACCCCGATCACGCCCGCTTCATCGTCGATGTAGTCGATGGTGCCCAGGGTGCCGTTCACCCAGCGCTTGTCCTTGTCGTTCTTGATGAAGATCACTTGTGCGCCAGGCTTCAGTTGGAGTTCCATCGGCGTGGGGAGCGAGGTCTCAGGAAAGTCGCCCTTGATGGCTCCGAAGAAGAGCGAGGGCGCTCCTTCGAGGGCCGAGAGATGCTGCTCGTTGATGTAGTCCACGATGTCGCGTCGGGTAGCGAGGGTGATGGAGAGGGCGTTGTGTGGAGTGAGGAGTGAGGAGTGTGGAGTGAGGAGTGAGGAGTGTGGAGTGAGATTACCTTGGAGGGTCCCGTCTGCCGCAGAAGTATTCTCACTCCTCACTCCACACTCCACACTCCTCGAAACAACTTCTTTCTCACTCCTCGAAACAACTTCTTGCTCACTCCTCGAAACCACTCTCCGATTGAGCGCAGCGAGATCAGCTGTGGTGGCCGTGTTCGTGCGGATGCGGTCGAGGATGGCGATGAAGGCAGGGTCGGACTGGCGATACACCTTGCGGAGTTCGATGCTGACGATGGGCATCTGCTGCCACACCTTGGCATTGAAGAAGTAGGGTGAGGGGTAGAAGGGCTGGAGCAGTTGGCGCTCGTCGTCCTTCAGCACAGGCTCCAACTGGAAGATATCTCCTACGAGCAGCAGTTGCTTTCCGCCGAAGGGCTCGGGGTTGCGGGTGTAGATGCGCAGTACCTTGTCGATGAAGTCGATGATGTCTGCGCGCACCATACTGATCTCGTCGATGATAATGAGTTCTACCTCGCGTATCAGTTTGCGCTGGGCGCCTGTGTATTTCAGCGTCTCCTTGATGTGTCGGCGGTCATAGCGCGAGTCGTTGGGCAGCAGGGGATGGAAGGGCAGTCGGAAGAAACTGTGCAGGGTGGAGCCTCCGGCGTTGATGGCGGCGATGCCCGTAGGGGCGAGGATCACGTGCTTCTTCTTCGTGTGCTTCGACACGTATCGCAGGAAGGTGCTCTTACCCGTGCCCGCCTTTCCCGTCAGGAAGAGCGAACGGCGCGAGTAGTTCACGATCTGCAGGGCATCCTGCCACTCCTTGTTGTCCAGGTCTAGTTCAAGCGGTTCCATCCAGAGTCTCTTGCGTGTAAGAGATGACAATTATGACAAATGACAGTGTCATCTTTTCTAATCCTCCTTGGTGGCCTCGGTGTTCTCCGTCTCTGCAGGCTCCGGCTGGGCCTTGCCCTCCTGATCCTCGTCGTGTTGGGGGAGCGGATTGCCCTCCATGTCGTATTCGATGTATTCGTCGATGGCGTCGACATCGAGTGAGTCTACGCCGATGGAGTCGGAGTCGGCAGGGGCACTGAAGTAGCCGCCGCAGTCGTACATGGCCTCTGAGAGCCCGATTTCGTGGTGGGTATCAAACTTGGCGCGATACTGCTTGAAGGCCTTGTCGTTGAGCACGGAGCCGAGGAAGTAGCCGCAGATGGGCAGAGCCGTGCGGTTGCCCTGTCCGAGCATGCCCGAGCGGAAGTGGATGGAGCGATACTCGCCTCCTACCCAGGCTCCCACCACCAGTTTCGGTGTGGTGCCGATGAACCAGGCGTCGGAGTGGTTGTTCGAGGTGCCCGTCTTGCCGCCGAAGTCGGTGTCGGCCGCCTTGTCGTAGCCCACAAAGCCCATCAGGCGTGAACTGGTACCGCTCATGCCGCCCTTCAGCAACTGCTGCACGAGGAAGGCTGAGCGATGGGGTATCACCTGCCTGGCCTCTGTCGGAGCCTCGTAGATCACGTTGCCGTCGCGGTCTTCAATCTTTGCCACGAGGATGGGATCGATGTGCTTGCCGTCGTTGACGGGCGTGCAATAGGCGTTGACCATCTCCAGCAGGTTCACGTCGCTGGCACCAAGGGTGAGCGAGGGTGTGGGGTCGAGTTTCGACTTGATGCCCATGTTGTGGGCGGTGTTCACGATGTTCTCTATGCCCACCTCCTGACCCAGCCGGACTGCGATGGAGTTGATGCTCATGGCGAAGGCCTGCTTCAGCGTGATCTGCGCATTGGAGAAACGGCCGTCGGCATTGTGGGGAGCCCACGTCACTTCCTTGCCGTTCTGCATCACCTTCATGGCGAAGTACTCGTCCTTGCGGGTGTCGCAGGGGCTGATGCCCTGGTTCATGGCCTCGGTATAGACGAAGAGTTTGAACGTGGATCCGGGCTGGCGCATGGCCGTCACCTTGTCGTATTTCCACGAGTGGAAGTCAATGTCGCCCACCCAGGCCTTCACGTGGCCCGTTTGGGGTTCCATCGCCACGAAGCCGCAATGCATGAAGCGCACCATGTAGCGGATGGAGTCCATCGTGGAGAGTTCCTTCACGACCTGTCCCTTCTCGTAGTCGAACACCTTCACGGGGTGGGGCAGGTTCAGGTAGTAGCGGATGGAGTCTTCGTTGCCGTCGAATTTCTTCGAGAGGTATTTGTAGACGGGTTGCCGCTTGGCGATGTCCTCAATGAAGTTCTTGATCTCGATGTGGTGCTCATCCTGCCAGGGATTGGTCGACCCCCAGTGCTGGTTGAACGACTGCTGCACCTGCTTCATCTGCTTCACGGCGGCCTCCTCGGCATACTGCTGCATGCGCGAGTCGAGGGTGGTGTAGATCTTCAGGCCTTCGGTATAGAGGGCGTTGCGGTTGTCGTAGTAGTCCTCGCACCAGTCCTTCAGATAGTCCGACACGGCCTCGCGGAAGTAGTTGGCATCGCCATCGTAGGCTGATTCCACGCTGTAGTCGAGTTTGATGTCAAGTTGTTTCAGCGAGTCGCAGTCGGCCTTCGAGAGGTGTCCGTGCTGCTGCATGAGATCGAGCACGATGTTGCGGCGCTTGAGTGAGTTATCGGGATTGATGAGGGGATTATAATAGGTGGTGGCCTTGAGCATGCCCACGAGGATGGCGGCATTCTCGGGCTTCAGGTCCTTGGGCGCACAGCCGAAATAGGTCTTGCAGGCAGTCTTGATGCCGAAGGCGTTGGAGCCGAAGTCAACGGTGTTGGCATACTGCGTCAGGATCTCGTTCTTGGTGAAGAAGAACTCGAGTTTGTAGGCCGTGATCCACTCCTTGCTCTTCATGATGAGCATCTTCAGACCAGGGATATTGCCCAGCAGACCCGTGGAGTACTCAGATCGTGTACGGAAGAGGTTCTTCGCCAATTGCTGGGTGATGGTCGAGGCTCCGCGGGCATCGCGATGGAGGATATACTCTTTGAGTACGGCCACGAAGGCGGTGTAGTCGATGCCGTGGTGATAATAGAATCGCTCGTCCTCCGTGTCGATGAGTGCCTGCCAGAATACGGGGTTCACCTCTTCGAAGGTCACGGGCGTACGGTTCTCACTGAAGAACTTGCCAATCACCTTGCCGTCAGCACTGTAGATGATGGAGGCTTCGGCGGGGCGCTTGTTCTTGATGGTCGACATTGATGGCGACTTGCCGAAGAGCCAGAGGAAATTGATGTCGACGGCTCCCAGGTAGAGGAAAAAGGCCACGATGACAGATATGACAAATGACAGTGCCTTAATATACCATGGGCGTCCCTTATAGAGTCCCTTGTACCACTGCCAGGCGCCTGCCAGTTTACGGCTGCACCAACGATAAGAGTCGGTTATCTTGTTTGCTGATTCGTTACTCATAGTCTTGAGATATGTAGTTCATTATTGCTGTTTTATCGTCAGGATGAAACCATCTGATCTGTTCGTCTTTCTTGTACCAGGTGAGTTGCTTGCGGGCGTAGCGGCGGGTGTTGCCCTTGATGCGCTCTACGGCCTCCTCCAGCGGCCAGCGCCCTTCAAAGTAGTCGAACAGTTCTTTGTAACCCACTGTGTTTAAGGCGTTCATGTCTCGCATCGGATACATCTGGCGGGCTTCGTCTAACAGACCTTCTTCCATCATCTTGTCCACACGGGCATTGATACGCTGGTAGAGTTCTTCGCGAGGACGGTCGAGGCCTGTCTTGATGATACGGAAGGGGCGCTCTTTCTTGCTGCGCTTGCGGAACGAGGTGTAGGTCTTGCCGGTCATCGTGCAGATCTCGAGGGCGTGAACCACGCGGCGGGGGTTCTGGCGGTCTACGATCTCGTAGTAGTCGGGGTCGAGTCTTTTCAATTCCTCGCAGAGGGCTTCGAGGCCTTCGTCCTTCAACCTCCGCTTCATCGTCTCTCGCGTCTGGTCGTCGATGGTGGGGATATCGTCAATGCCGTCGCAGACGGCGTCTATATACATCATGCTACCACCGGAAAGCAATGCGTAGTCGTGTGTCTGGAATTCATGTTCCAACAGTTCCATCACCTGTTGTTCATAGAGTGAGGCGCTGTAGTAGTCGCTGATGCCCAAGGTGCCCACGAAATAGTGCTTCACCTCTCGCATCTCTGCCTCTGTCGGACGGGCTGTGCCGATCTTCAGTTCCTTGTAGATCTGGCGGGAGTCGGCATTGATGACGGGAATGCCAAAGTGCTTGGCAATGTCCAGGCTGATGGCCGTCTTTCCGACGGCAGTGGGTCCGGTTATGACGATGAGCGTTTTATCCGTAAACCGTAGACTGTAAACCGTAAACTGTAAACTGTAAACTATCTGATGACGCCGCGCTTGGAGTTCTCGATGAATGAGCAGATATACTCCACCTCCTTAGATTCAGGGAACTGTTCGCGTGCCATTGCCACGCCATCTTTCAGGACACCCTGAGAGTAGATGATGCGATAGGCCTCGTGGATGGCCTCGATGGTCTCACGGGGGAAACCTCTGCGGCGCAGGCCAACCAGATTCACTCCGGCATAACGTACGGGTTCCTTGCCTGCAATGACGTAGGGAGGGATGTCCTGCGAGGTGCGTGAGCCGCCTTGGAACATGATGTAACTGCCCACCTTACAGAACTGGTGGAACAGACAAGTGGCGGAGATGATGGCATAGTCATCGACCTCTACCTCGCCGGCAAACTTCGTCGAGTTGCCGATGATGCAGCCATTGCCGATCACACAGTCGTGGGCCACGTGCATATTCTCCATCAGCAGGTTGCCGTTGCCAACGACGGTCTTTCCCTTAGAGGCCGTGCCTCGCGAGATAGTCACATTCTCTCGGATAGAGTTGTTGTCGCCGATCTCGCAAGTCGTATCCTCGCCCTTGAACTTCAAGTCCTGAGGCTTCGTAGAGATTGAGGCTCCAGGGAAGAACTCGTTACCGTTGCCGATACGGGCACCGAAATGGATGGTCACATTGTTCAGAAACTTATTGTTGTCGCCGATGACGACATTCTTGTCTATCACGCAGAAAGGACCGATGATGTTGCCGTCGCCAATCTTGGCTTCAGGGTCAACGACTGCCAATGGATGTATCTGATTTGCCATATTTCAATCTTCAATTATCAATCTTACTTGTTCTTTACGATTTGTGCGGTGAAAGTGGCTTCGGCCACCACGTGGTCACCTACGAAGATGTAGCCCTTCATCGAAGAGATGCCGTGACGGACAGGAGCCAGCAGGTCTACCTTGAAGATGAGCGTATCGCCAGGCACCACCTTCTGACGGAACTTCACGTCGTCGATCTTCATGAAATAGGTGCTCCATTCGCTCGGATTCTCGAGGGTGTTCAGCACCAGCAGGCCTCCGCATTGTGCCATCGCCTCAATCTGCAGCACGCCTGGCATCACGGGCTCCTCCGGAAAATGACCTTGGAAGAAGGGCTCGTTGGCTGTAACGTTCTTGACACCGACAATGGTGTTGGCGCCCAGCGAAATGACCTTGTCTACCAACTGCATCGGATAGCGGTGGGGCAGCAGTTCACGGATGCGGTTCACGTCCATCACGGGCTCCTCATTGGGGTCGTAGATGGGGGCTTGCACTTCGTGCTTGCGGATGTCCTTACGCATCAGACGGGCAAACTTGTTGTTGATGGTGTGACCAGGACGGGTGGCGATAATCCGTCCCTTGATGGGTTTGCCGATGAGAGCCATGTCGCCAACGATGTCAAGCAGTTTGTGGCGTGTACACTCATTCTCCCATACCAAGGGCTTGTGCTGGATATAACCTAAGTCTGTGGCGTCGCGATGCTCCACCTGCAGCATGTCTGCCAGCATGTCAAGGCGCTCTTGGGTGGTCTGGCGCTCATAAATAACGATAGCATTGTCGAGGTCGCCGCCCTTGATGAGATTAGCCTGTAGAAGGGGTTCTATATCGCGCACAAAAACGAATGTCCGGGCTGGTGCAATCTCTGTCGGGAAGTCTTCCACTCTATTGACGGTTGCAAATTGTGAGTTGATGAATTTGGACTCGAATGAACACATCACAGTGAGTGAGAACTCATCGTCGGGCAATATGGTGATGCATGAGCCTGTCTGTTCGTCCTTCACCTCGATTTTCTTGCGGATGATGTACCAGTCTTTGGGTGCGTTCTGCTCCTCAATACCGATTTCATTGATCTTCTCCACATACTTGATGGCTGAACCGTCAAGGATGGGGAACTCTGGACCATTCACCTGAATCAGACAGTTGTCGATGCCTAAGGCATAAAGTGCTGCCAGTCCGTGTTCGACAGTAGATACGCGAGCATCGCCTTTGCCGAGAACGGTACCACGTTGCGTGTCAACCACATTCTCTGCAATGGCGTCGATGATAGGTTCGCCTTCCAGATCGATACGCTGAATCTTGTAGCCTGTATTCTCAGGGGCAGGGTTGAATGTCACCGTCAGGTTCAATCCCGTATGCAGTCCTTTTCCGAAAAGGGAGAAACTGCCTTTAAGTGTCTTTTGCTTCATATCTCGTTTTACCTAATTTTGTCCTTCTACTTTTTTCTTCAACTCATCAATCTCCCTCTGCAAAGCAGCCAGTTGCTTATACATGTCAGGCAACTTAGAGTCGATGGCGCGGGCCTTGAAGAATGTCTTGGCATCGATGGCTGGTGCGCCGATGAGTTGCTGTCCGCTCTTGGTATTACTGATGACGCCAGCCTGAGCACCAATGAAAGTCTTGTCGGCCACCTTGATGTGACCAGAGAAGCCTGCCTGTCCGCCAACCATGCACCAGGCGCCGATCTTTGTGGAGCCAGCCAGTCCCACCTGAGCAGACATGACGGTGTTCTCGCCGACCTCACAATTGTGGGCCACCTGGATCAGATTGTCAAGTTTCACACCTTTGTGAACAACCGTCTGGCCCATCGTCGAACGGTCGATACAAGTGTTGGCGCCTATCTCCACGTCATCTTCGATGACCACGATGCCAATCTGTGGAATCTTCATATATCCCTCCGTGTTGGGAGCAAATCCAAAGCCATCGGCACCAATCACGCATCCGGCATGGATTGTCACATTATTTCCGATAACACATCCTTGGTAGACGGTGATGTTGGGATAGAGCAGACAATTCTCTCCGATTCTGACCCCTTCGCCTATGACGGTATGGGGGTATATCTGAGTACCATTACCGATGACGGCACCATCTGCGATACATGCAAAGGCTCCGATGTAGACATTTTTGCCGATTGTAGCCTTGGGCGAGATACTGGCCAACGGGTCGACACCACTCTTTTTGGGTTTCATCGACTCGTACAATTGGAGCAGTTTGGCAACGCATTCGTAGGCGTTCTTCACTCGAATCAATGTAGGACTGACGGGCTTTTCCAGTTCAACACCCTCGTTGATTAGGACGATGCTCGACTTGGTCTCATACAGATAATGTGTATATTTGGGATTCGACAGGAATGAGATGGCTCCAGGAGTACCCTCCTCAATCTTGGCAAACGTATGAACGGTCACGTTTTCCTGACCTTCTATCCTGCCTTGTACGAACTCTGCAATCTGTTTGGCTGTAAATTCCATATTCAGTTTATATATTTTCTGCAAAGATAGCAAAATTTATTCAAAACGTTGATAACAAAGATAATATTTTCTTATTTTTTTAGAAAGTAATTGAACATTTAGCAATTCAGAAGCCTCTGAAATGTCTCTGATTTCGCCGTTTTTGTAAAGAATTGCGATGCTGTCATCTTCTACGTTATACATATCCTTCGAGATGGTCGACACATTCATCAGATAGTGGGCATCCTCGACGGGTATGCCGAGTTGCTGGGCTATCTCATGAAGCAATCCTTCAATGCGTTCCTCAGAGATAGGGTCCTCATGCACTTCTACCTTGAAGATGCGGCGGTCGAGCATATCTGTAGCAAGTGTCGAGAGTATCTTGTCTTCATGATGCTTCCAAACCTTCATGGCACTCCAGATGTCTGAGTCGTCAAGTTCCTCATAGTTCCTCAGTGCTTCGGGATGTTTGCTGAACCACTGGGCATCGACATCGTTCGAGAGAAAATAGTGCAGGGAAGGGGAGGCGAATACGTCCTGACCAGCCTTTATCAGGTCTTTGGCTCTGGTGAGCATGTTCACCAGTACTTTTTCATAGGCCACACAGGTGCGATGCAGATATACCTGCCAGTACATCAGTCTCCTGGTGGTGAGATAGTTCTCCAGCGAGTAGATGCCTTTCTGGTCTACTACCAGCGTGTCATTCACGACGTTAAGCATCTTGATGATACGTGCCGAGCCGATGTTCCCTTCTGTCACGCCTGTGTAGAAAGAGTCTCTGCGCAGATAGTCGAGCCGGTCCATATCGAGTTGACTGGATATCAGTTGGTGCAGGAAATTCTTGGGGTAGTCTCCCTTGAAAATAGAGATGGCGAGGTTCAACTGACCATTGAAGTGCTCATTGATCTCCTCCATCATCATCAGCGAGATTTCCTCATGGGAGATACCGTGGATCAGTGTATCCTCCAGCACATGCGAGAAAGGCCCATGACCGATGTCGTGCATAAGGATAGCAGCCTGAACGGCTTCAGCCTCCGTATCAAAAATGAAAATGCCTTTCTGCTGGAGCGAGATGATAGCCTCGCTCATCAGGTGGAAGGCACCTAGTGAATGCTGGAAACGCGTATGGCGGGCGCCAGGATAGACGACGGAGGCAAGTCCGAGTTGGTTGATGCGGTTCAGGCGCTGGAACAACGGATGTTCTACGATGCCGTAGAGCAATCCGCGTGGTATCTTAATGAAACCGAAGACGGGATCGTTGATGATCTTGGCCTCTTTCACTGACTATTGATTTAGAATACCAGCCTTCCCCAGTTCTAGGGCCATCTCTTGTTGAAGTTTTCTGGCTGCCTCGGTTGCGGCTTCGGCAAAGTCTTCATCATGGGATGCGTAGATGATGCCTCTGGATGAATTCACAAGTAACCCGCAGTCTTTCGTCATTCCATACTTGCAGACTTCCTGCAGACTTCCTCCCTGGGCACCAACGCCAGGAACAAGCAGGAAATGGTTGGGGGCAACTTTGCGGATGTCCTCGAACATCTTACCCTGAGTGGCACCAACCACATACATCATATTCTCTTCATTACCCCATTGCTGAGAGGTCTTGAGAACCTTCTCGAAAAGACGTTCGCCAGAGGGGTCTTCTGTCAGTTGGAAATCGTGGGAGCCTTTATTGCTCGTCAAAGCTAGCAGAATCACCCACTTTTCATCATAGCCCAGGAAAGGTGTGACGGAGTCTTCACCCATATAAGGGGCGACAGTGAGGGCATCTACGTCATATTGCTCGAAGAAGGTCTTGGCATACATCTTGGATGTGTTGCCGATATCCCCTCGTTTGGCATCAGCGATGATGAAGTGGTTGGGATAATCCTCCTTGAGATAGTCGATGGTTGCTTCGAAAGCCAACAGACCATCCACACCATAGGCCTCGTAGAATGCAAGGTTTGGCTTATATGCCACACAATAGGGGGCTGTGGCGTCGATGATAAGGGCATTGAATTCACAGAGGGCACGGAAGAGATAGTCCTCGCCGTCCTTTGCCTTGGCTTCGTCGATAATACTCTGTGGAATCTTGTCAATATCAGTATCTAATCCTACACAGAGGAAACTCTGCTTCTCACGTATTTGTTGTATCAGTTGTTGTCGTGTCATAATTGTTATTCCTTAAAGTTCTGTTTCTTTCATTCGCTCTGCGTTCTCGGCCACAGTGAGGGCATCGATCATCGCCTGGATATCGCCTCCGAGGAAGCCTTGTAGGTCGTGGGTGGTGTAGCCGATACGATGATCGGTCACGCGGCCCTGAGGGAAGTTGTAGGTTCGTATCTTGGCTGAACGGTCACCTGTCGAGACAAGGCTCTTGCGGCGTGAGGCGATGTCGTCCATATACTTCTGGTGCTCCTTATCATAAATAAAGGTGTACAGGCGCGATAAGGCACGTTCCTTGTTCTTAGGCTGGTCTCGAGTTTCCGTACACTCGATGAGGATCTCCTCCGTCTCGCCTGTATTGGGATTCTTCCACATATAGCGCAGACGAACACCAGATTCCACCTTGTTGACATTCTGGCCACCAGCGCCAGAGGAACGGAAGGTATCCCATTTGATATCCCCTTCGTTCACGTGTACCTCAAACTTGTCCGCTTCTGGCAATACGGCAACGGTAGCAGCCGAAGTATGCATGCGTCCCTGCGTCTCTGTGGCGGGTACTCGCTGGACACGATGAACGCCCGATTCGTATTTCAAGGTACCATAAACGTCGGCTCCAGATACGGCGAAATCGATTTCCTTATAGCCGCCAACAGCACCTTCTGAGACACTTGTGATAGAGAGTTGCCAGCCCTTCGATTCACAATAGTTCTTATACATTTTAAACAGATCGCCAGCGAACAGACAGGCCTCGTCGCCGCCCGTTCCTGCGCGAATCTCCATCTGCACGTTCTTGGCGTCTTCTGGATCCTTGGGGATAAGGGCAATCTTGATTTCCTCCTCCAGTTTGGGTTGAAGTTCTTCGTTTGCCGCTAGTTCTTCGCGTGCCATTTCCTTCATCTCTGGATCTGTCTCGTTGGCGAGAATGTCCTTAGCCTCCTTGATGCCGTTCAGACAGGCGATGTAACGTTTGCGGGCATCCATGATGTCACCCAGGTCCTTGTATTCCTTCGTCAGTTTTACGAAACGGTTCTGATCGGCAATCACGTCTGGGTCGGTGATCAGTGTCGATACCTCTTCGAAGCGTGCCTCTAGACCGTCCAGTTTTTGTAGTATGCTATTGTTATCCATATTAATAGTCGAATGTTCCGAATTCAGATTTAATGGTCAGGCTCTTCTTGCCTTCTTCGATATGGCCGACAATCTGAGCGTCGATGTTGAAACTCTTTGAGATGTCGATAATCTTCTCGGCAATCTCTGGACGCACATAGATCTCCATGCGGTGTCCCATGTTAAACACCTGATACATCTCCTTCCAGTCTGTACCTGAGCATTCATGGATGGCCTTGAACAAAGGAGGCACAGGGAACATGTTGTCCTTAATGACTCGGCAATTCTCACTGACAAAGTGGAGCACTTTCGTCTGGGCGCCACCTGTGCAGTGCACCATTCCGTGAATCTCTGGTCGTAGTTCATCGAGAAGTCTCTTGATGACTGGGGCATAGGTGCGTGTTGGGGAGAGCACCAGTTGACCTGCGTCCACAGGCGAATCTTCCACATTGTCAGTTAGTTTGTATTTGCCACTATAAACCAACTCGTCAGGTACGGCATGATCAAAACTCTCTGGATATTTCTCAGCCAGATACTTGGCGAATACATCATGACGGGCAGAAGTGAGTCCGTTGCTGCCCATACCGCCATTGTAGCGTTTCTCGTAAGTAGCCCGTCCCGTAGAAGAAAGACCTACGATGACATCACCTGGGCGGATATGGGCGTTGTCGATCACGTCAGAGCGTTTCATGCGACAGGTGACGGTCGAGTCTACGATAATGGTGCGCACGAGGTCACCCACATCTGCCGTTTCACCACCTGTTGGCCAGATGCCGATACCCATCTCGCGCAGTTCTGCCAACAATTCGTCTGTACCATTGATGATGGCCGAAATCACTTCACCAGGCACAAGCATCTTATTTCGTCCGATAGTGCTTGAGACAAGGATATTGTCTACTGCGCCCACACAGAGCAGGTCGTCGGTATTCATCACAATAGCATCCTGGGCAATGCCTTTCCACACGGACAGGTCACCAGTTTCTTTCCAGTACATATAGGCGAGGCTCGACTTGGTGCCAGCCCCGTCGGCATGCATGATATTGCAGTATTCAGGATCTCCGCCTAAAATGTCTGGAATAATCTTGCAGAAAGCCTGCGGAAAGATTCCCTTGTCGATGTTCTTGATAGCGTTGTGAACATCTTCTTTGGCGGCACTCACACCGCGCATCATATATCTGTTGTCAGTCATATTATCACTTTACTCTTAACTATGAACTCTTAACTATGTACTGTTATCACTTTTCTTTTCCGTGCCAGAATTCCCATGAGGCAAACGCCTGCAGAAGCAGCATCTCCAGTCCGTTCTTCACGTCGGCACCGTATTTTGCTCCTTTGCGCATGAAGAGTGTCTGGTCTGGGTTGTAGATCAGGTCGTAGAGGATGTTGTGGTTGTTCATAGCCTCATAGGGCAGATCTGGACATTCCTCTGTCTTTGGGTACATGCCTAAGGGAGTGCAGTTCACGATGACGTTGTATTCCTTAACCACCTCTGGCGTAATCTGTTTATACTGAATGGTGCCAGGCCGTTCGTATCGGCTCACGAACACGGGTTCAAGACCTAATGATTTCAGGCCATAGAAGATGGCCTTAGATGCACCGCCCGTTCCAAGAATGAGCGCCTTCTTGTGCCATTTCTTGTCGAGCATCGGCTCTATGCTCTGCGTAAAGCCGATAACGTCGCTGTTGAAACCTTTTAGGATGGTCTTGTTTCCATCGTGGGTGACGCGAATCACGTTGACAGCCCCGATGGCGCGTGCTTCTGGCGAGAGAGAGTCGAGGAAGGGAATGACCTTCTCCTTGTAAGGAATAGTGACATTCAGTCCTCTCAGGTCAGGATTCTTATCGAGAATCTCTGGGAGAATGTCGATACTCGGAATCTCGTAGTTCTCGTACTTAGCGTTGATGTTCTCATCGGCAAACTTCTGGTTGAAGTAACTGATTGAGAAGGAGTGGCCCAAGGGGTAGCCGATTAAACCGTACCTTTCCATTGTCGTTGATTATTTAGTTGCAAAATACATCGTACAGATGCCGAAGGTAAGCCGTTTGAAACTGGCTTCACTGAATCCGGCTTTATGTAGGATCTCCGTCATCCGCTCTCCTTGCGGAAAAGCCTCAATGGTCTTCGTCAGATAACTGTAGGCGCTGGAGTCCTTTGAAATGAGTCTTCCGTAGATAGGTAGCACCGTATGGCTATATACATGGAAGAGTTGCTTCATGGGGAAACTGACGGGTGTTGTCAGTTCCACAATGCTCAGATGCCCACCTTTTTTCAGCACCCTGCACATCTCGCGCAGTCCTTGGTCGAGGTCGGCAAAGTTACGGATGCCAAAGGCCGCCGTGACGGCATCAAAGCATTCATCGGAATAGGAGAGGGCAGTGCAGTCTTCCTTCTCGAACGAGATAATGCCTTGCAGACCTTTCTGCCTGACCTTCTCGCGGCCTATCTCCATCATCCCCTCGCTGATGTCTGCCCCTACGAGTCTCTGGGGTTTCAGCATCTCAGCGGCGAGGATGGCAAAGTCGCCTGTTCCTGTGGCGATGTCGAGCAGGGTTTGAGGATGGAAAGACTCTAGTTTCCGGATGGCTTTCCGACGCCAGCCCTTGTCGATATTCCACGACAGACGATGGTTCAGTTTATCGTACGATGGTGCGATGTTGTCGAACATCTGCTCCACCTGTGCGGCCTTTTCTCCATCGTTATAGGGCTTGATCGTCTCCTGCTCGTACATCTTCTTATTTGCTCTTAAAACTGTTTAGCCACCTGCTGACGTTCTGCTCGATACGAGTGGCGATATCTTCATCACTGGTCTCACGCTCGAAGCGCTCACCTACGATGTGCTCATAAAGTTCGATATAGCGCTCACTGACACTCTCTGCGTACTCGTCTGTGATTTCTGGCATCACCTGGCCTGGCTCGTTCATGAAGTTGTGCTCGATGAGCCACTGACGTACGAACTCCTTTGAAAGTTGGCGCTGAGGCTCTCCCTTGGCAAACTTCTCTTCGTAGCCATCGGCATAGAAATACCGGCTGGAATCTGGCGTGTGAATCTCATCGATGAGGTATACCTTACCATCACGCTTGCCAAACTCGTATTTTGTATCCACGAGGATCAGTCCGCGCTTGGCTGCAATCTCCTGTCCACGCTTGAAAATCTTGCGGGTATAGTCCTCCATCACAGCATAATCCTCTGCCGAGACAAGTCCCTGTGCGATGATTTCCTCTTTCGAGATATTCATGTCGTGGCCTTCGTCGGCTTTGGTAGTCGGAGTGATGATTGGCTCTGGGAATCGCTCGTTCTCCTTCATACCGTCAGGCAGTTTTACGCCACAGAGTTCGCGGCAGCCGTTCTTGTATTCACGCCAGGCTGAGCCCGTGAGGATTGAGCGGATGATCATCTCCACACGAAATCCCTCACACTTCAGACCGATAGTCACCATCGGGTCAGGGGTGGCCAGTTTCCAGTTTGGACAGATGTCTGTCGTGGCATCGAGGAACTTGGCAGCAATCTGGTTGAGTACTTGTCCCTTAAAGGGAATACCCTTTGGCAGCACCACATCGAATGCCGAGATGCGGTCTGTTGCCACCATCACCATCAGTTTGTCGTTGATGTTGTACACGTCACGAACCTTGCCGTGATAAACGCTCTTTTGTCCTTCGAACTTAAAGTCCGTCTTTGTTAATGCTTTCACCATGTTTATATTTACGTTTATTTATTTTCGATTTCCGGATATTCTTCCCGCTCCTTATCGAAGGCCTCGTAAGCATTGACGATGCGCGTGACGAGTTTGTGTCGTACAATGTCCGACCGGTCCAGGTTCACGACTCCGATGCCTTCTATATTATTTAATATATGTAGTGCCTCAATAAGTCCACTTTTCGTACTGCGTGGTAGGTCTATTTGGGTCATGTCGCCAGTGATGATCATCTTCGTGTTCCAGCCCATACGGGTAAGGAACATGCGAATCTGGGCTGGTGTCGTGTTCTGGGCCTCGTCCAATATGACTACGGCATCACTAAGTGTCCGTCCGCGCATGAAGGCAAGGGGGGCTATCTGTATCACGTGCTTCTCCATCATGTCCTGCAGTTTCACCTGTGGCAACATGTCCTCCAGTGCATCATAGAGCGGCTGCAGGTAGGGGTCTATCTTGTCCTTCATGTCGCCTGGTAGGAAACCTAGTTTCTCGCCCGCCTCTACGGCTGGTCGTGAGAGGATGATTTTCTTGGCAGTCTTCTCCTTGAGCGCCTTCACGGCCAGCGCAATGGAGAGATAGGTCTTACCCGTTCCGGCTGGTCCTACGGCAAAGATCATGTCGTTTTGCTCGTAGGCCTCGATGAGTCGCTGCTGGTTCTTCGTACGCGCCTTGATCGCACGGCCGGACATCGAGTAACACACGACGTCGTCGGGCACTTCGTCCCGTTTCCGTCCTTTCACGATGTCGAGGATGTCCTCGTCTTTGAGGGCGTTGAATCGCAGCACGTGCTGGCGGATCTTCTCTGTCGTCTCCTCGAAGGCTGCCATCTGCTCCTCGTCGCCAAGCACCCGTATCACATTGTCGCGAGCTACGACCCGCAACTTTGGATAAAGAGAGCGTAACATCTGCAGATGTACGTTGCCGACTCCGTAGAAAGTCACGGGGTCTATATCCTCTAATACGATATGTTTCTCAGTCAATATGAAATATATTTTTATTTTTGCGTGCAAAATTACAAAAAAAGTTTGTAACTTTGTGCCCGAAAAGAGAAAATTATTCATGAGATTAACAAAAAAGAGATATTTATTAGGATTTCTGGCCGTTGTTGTCGTTCTGGCCTGTGTGCGTAGGATATGGCCTGAGGTGGCCGTTGCCCACGTTCAGAAGCCCGTCGCCATCATTACTAAGGGACAGTCCAAATCTGTCAATCGTAAATCTCATCACAAAATCCGCTCCGTGTCCAACTATCAAGAGGCATTCCCTGATACCAACGGGCTCCAACTGACGGCGGCTGCTCAGTGGGGTGTCACGCCTGTGGCTAATCGTGCCGATGCCGAGACCCGCAAGCGCGAACTGGTCTACATGGCTGCCAATCCTTATTATCACGTCGATCCGCTCTATTCGAGCATCCCCTATCTCGTGCCTCGTGCGGCTGTGTTGCTTCAGGATATCGGACAGGCCTTCTTCGACAGTCTTTACGTGAAGGGGGTGCCACTGCATAAAATCATCGTCACCAGTGTGTTACGCTCGCAGGAGGATGTGGCCAAACTCCGTCGGCGCAACGGAAATGCAACAGAGAACTCGTGCCACCTTTATGGCACCACCTTCGACATCTGCTACAACCGTTATAAGACCGTTGAGAATCCTGATGGCCCTCATCGTCGTGAAGTACGCAACGATACGCTGAAGTGGGTGCTCTCCGAAGTGTTGAGAGACATGCGCGAGCAAAAGCGCTGTTATATTAAGTATGAGGTGAAACAAGGATGTTTTCATATGACAGTGAGGTGATGGTGAAAGGGCGAATTTCAATCAAACATATAATATTAACTTAAAACTTCAAGATTATGAAATTAGACGGAAGAAGAGAAAGTTCCAATGTGGAAGACCGCCGTGGTTTGAGTGGTAAGGCCGTAGCAGGTGGTGGTATCGGCGCAGTGATCATCGCAGCATTGTTTGCCTGGATGAGTGGAGGCGATCCTCTCTCAGCCGGCCTTCAGGCTGCTCAGGAGCAGATGGCACAGCGAACGGAGACGGTTGATGAGCAGAACTTTACAGAGGAGGAGCAGGCCTTGGCTAGCGACTGTAAGAAGATCCTCGCTTCGACGGAGGATGTTTGGGGACCCGTGTTCGAGAAGATGGGTGGCACTTATACCTCTCCGACGCTTGTGCTCTTTTCCAATCAGGTGAACTCAGCCTGTGGTAACGCAACGGCAGCCGTAGGACCGTTCTATTGCTCTGGCGACCAGAAACTCTACATCGACCTGTCGTTTTTTACGCAGATGAAACGTCAACTCGGTGTCGAGGGTAATACGTTCGCCTATGCCTATGTCATTGCCCATGAGATCGGCCACCACGTGGAGTATCTCACAGGTACGCTCTCAAAGGCTCATCAGGCTATGAACTCCACTGACAAGGTGAACGCCAACAAGATCAGCGTGCGCTTGGAACTGTTGGCAGACTACTATGCCGGTGTCTGGGCTCACTATGAGGATCAGATGAACCACTCGATGGAGTACGGCGATTTGGAGAAGGGTCTCGAACTGGCCAAGGCCATTGGCGACGACTGGCTGCAGAAGAAGGCCCAAGGTCGTGCTACACCTGAGTCATTCACTCATGGCACCTCCGATCAGCGTAAGCGTTGGCTGAAGCGGGGCTTCGAGACGGGTGACATGCGCACCTCGACCTTCGACGTTCAGAACTACAACGACTTATAAGTAACAGAAAAACCCCTCAGGATTGAGGGGATTTTCATGTCTACAGATTATCGTTCTAAGGCATCAAATACTAGAAATATAAAAACAAACAGACAATGAAAAAGAATCTTTTACTAATGCTGTCCACTATCTGGCCATTGGTGCTCACCATGATCTTCAGTTGCACAATGGCTCTCGCATCGTGCAGTGACAATAAAGATAATAGTGGCACCCCTGCTCCAGAGCCTGCACCAACGGAGGAACTGGCAGACTATACCTTGTTCATCTACGGTCATTCCTGTGGACACATGGATGATATCATTGAGGGTGTTTATGAAGAGGTGAAGCCTCTGCTTGACAAGCAGAAAAAGGTGAGAGTACTTTTTTTCTATAAATATGGCCATCAAACGGATTCTTACCCATACACAGGCAGGTATGCCAACGAGGACGAGGTGTTGCGTTTCGAATTGACGGCAGAGACCAATCTTAACAAACTGCGCACTGAGGCCTGCTTTGAGGAGAATTCGCAGTTCCAACTCTACAGTCAGGAGAACCTGACCGCACAACTGAACTGGGCTGCCAAGACGGCACCCGCGAAGAACTATATCTTGATGTTTTATGGCCACGGTGCAGGCTTCAATGCCAAGGACGATTACTACAAGGAGCCTATGAGTGCCACCCGCGCCGTACTCTACGACAAAGGTTTCAATGGTCGTGGAATGAACATGTATGAGTTCAAGTGGTCTGTCGAGGCCTCCGATATCAAGCACCCGCAGATGATTTACTTCCACAACTGTCTGATGGGCAATCTGGAGTCACTGACTACGTTGCGCAACCTGACTGATTATTTTGTTGGCTCACAACATGTTCTGTCCAGCAACGGTTATATCATCGTCGAGTTTGTCAAGGGTCTGCTGCAGACTACCGGTATTGAGGCCGCCACGAAGCAGATGTTCAAAAATCTGGATTACTGGAAGGGTAAGTATGTGTTGGGCAATGAATTATGTAATGGCGACCTGTTCTTCATGAAGTCATCCGCCATCGAGGACGTCAACGAGCAGATGGATCGTCTCTGCAGTCGTATCCGCGAAATCTATCCCAATCAACATGAGGCCATTGACCGTGCCGCATGCAAGGTTTATCAGCCTTACCAGGGGGCTGCACTTTTCGATGCCGCCGACTATGCCGATTGCCTGGCTCGCGAAACGGGCGATGACCAAATCCAAACTATCAGCAAGGACCTCCGCGCATCATTTGACAAATCATTCATTGCACGCGAACACGTCAACAATCGCCCAGATTTCCTTGATGCTTACACATTGTCATTAACCCTTGTCGATAAGACGACGTTCTCACAGGAACTGACAGATGACACAGGTTTCAAGTTCTCCTTTGGCGACTCCTATCTGGCAACAGACTTCCACAATAATACCGGCTGGGGTCACTGGCTGGCTGAGAACAATCAGCAGCCTGCTGACAATCCCTTCGGCATGAAAAAACTTGAAAACGAAGGGGGCAGCGGGTCTGGCCAGGAAGACATCCCTGGATTGGAGAACCTAAAGGAGTGGCAGGCTGGTACCACCGTTTCACAGGAGGCTGTCGATGCCTTCGGACTGGAAATGTGCTTTAAGGACGATGAGATCGACGATGAAGTTTGGGCGCGCATGCAGGGCAAGACCTACAAGGACAACCCCTACATCGGGCGCAACGACTTGCGACACGTGAAGGTGCTCCACTGGGACTACGACAATCAGATGCACGTGGGCGAGATGATCTGCAACCAACAGATATCCTATGTCGTGGTCGGTATCCTGCGCAAACTTTTCGATGCCAAATATCCTATACAGCGTATGGTACTACCAGACGTTTATGATGCCGACGATGAGACGCAGATGCGCGATAATAACTCATCCTGCTTCTGCTACCGCCCCATCAGCGGCACCACCAAACTCTCGAAGCACGCACGTGGGCTAGCAGTGGACATCAATACCCTCTACAATCCTTACTATAAAGACCGCGAAGACGGTACACGCTACGTTCAGCCCGCCACAGCCGTGGAGTATTGCGACCGCACGAAAGACTTTCTCTACAAGATAGACCATAACGACCTCTGCTTCAAACTTTTCACGGAGGCAGGCTTCGAGTGGGGAGGTGACTGGACTACGTGTAAGGACTACCAGCACTTCGAACTGATAGAATAATACCTGTTTGGTTTACTTAACCAGTATGTCGATGGCTTTTGTCATCGACAGCTGGGTATTTGTGACCTTAAGGGTGAGGATGCCGGGTTGTTTGGCACTACGCACTATCACGACGAGTTGTCCGTTGAAGAGTTTCATTGTGGGCGACTTGAACGACTCCAGACTCGTGGCATCACCATTACAGACTGCCTCGAAGGTGCCTGCTCCTGAGACTTCGAATGTCAGTTGGTCGGAAGCGTCGGGGATGAGGGTTCCGTTGGCATCGGTGAGTGAGACGGTGATAAAAGCGAGATCGGAACCATCGGCTTTAATCCCATTATTCTTTTGTGTCCAAACGTCGAGTTTCAGGGAAGCGGGCTTGCCAGCAGTTCGGAGGGTCTGTTCACCAGCCTGACAGCCATCGGCATCATAGACCACGACCTTCAATTCTCCTGGCTCATACTTCACATTGTTCCAGCGGAGGCGGTAACGGTCGAGGCGCTCCTGCGGATTCTTGGATATCTTGCCTTGGCTCTTCCCATTCAGGAATAACTCGGCGGTAGGGTAGTCGGTATAGCAATACACAGGCGTCACCTTGCCAATACGATTCCCGTTATCCTTTTTCGTGAGTCCCCAACTCCAATGAGGCAGCAGATGGATGGTGTGCTCCTCCTTATTCCACCGTGAACGATAGAGATAATAGCGGTCCTTAGGCAGTCCGACAAGGTCGCAGATACCGAAGTAACTACTGCGCGAAGGCCAATACTCATCGTAGGGCGTGGGTTCTCCGAGATAGTCGTAGCCCGTCCACACAAACTCACCGATTACCCAGTTCTTATCGTCCTGCCACACCCAGTCGTCATCAGGCAGATTCGACCACGAGCAGTATTCCACATCGTAGCTCGAACACTGTCCGTCGGCATTCTTGATGGCATTCGGGTCATAAGTGGGAGCCCAGGAGGCATACTGCGAGTTGTCTGTCACTTCGACAGGGAACTTATACACTCCTCGGCTGCTCACTGTCGAGGAGGTCTCGGAGCCAAGCAGGAATCCCTGTGGCAATTGTTCGATATTCTTTTGATATTTATGTACGCGGTAGTTGAAGCCAGGAACATCCATTACCTGCGCAAAACCACTCTTTAGGGCTTCATCAGCCTTATCCATGCCTTGGGTGACAGGACGGGTGGGGTCGAGGCTGTGGCAGAGCGCCTGTAAAGACTCAGATAACTCACGACCTTTCACACTATGTTGTTCGGGAATCTCATTACCTATCGACCACATGACGATGGAGGGATGGTTGCGGTTGGCCAGCACCAGGTTCTCAATGTCCTTCTGCCACCAGTCGTTGAAGAAACGGGCATAGCCGTTCTTGCACTTAGGATAGATCCACATGTCGAAACTCTCGGCCATCACCATCATACCGAGCGAGTCGCAGAGGTCCATCTGCATCTGCGAGGGCATATTATGCGAGGTACGGATAGCGTCGCAACCCATATCCTTCATGGTCTTGATCTGACGGATGAGGGCACTCTTGTTGATGGCAGCGCCTAAGGGCCCAAGGTCGTGGTGCAGACAGACGCCCTTCAGTTTGCGGGTGACACCGTTCAGTTGGAAACCACCTTCCTTGGAGCACTTTACCGTTCTGATGCCGAACTTTTGCGTCACTGCGTCGAGCAACTTACCGTTCTTCATAAATCTGATATAGGCTGTATATAAATAAGGTGTCTCTGGTGTCCAGAGATGGGGATTGGCAACGGAGAACGACAGGTTGGCCTCGCCCAAACTGCTTACTTCTGAACAATGCTCATGACCCACTAACATACCTTTGGCATCGCGCAGTTCTATCTCAAAACCTAAATGGTCGTTGAACGGACTGCCACAACCTACGGTCACATCGAGCAAAGCCCTTCCGTCGCTGATCTCTGTGGTGCGGATGAAGGTTTTCCAAGGGTCAATCCTGTCTTTGCCTGTCATGACGAGTTTTACGGGACGGTAGATGCCTGCGCCTGGATACCAGCGCGAACTCTCTTCCACGTTTTTAAGATGAACCTCCAACAGATTCTCGCCTGCCTTCATGAACGGTGTGATATCCACACGGAAGGCATTATAACCATAGGCCCAGTAGCCCGCCTTATGACCATTGAGGAAAACCGTGGGTTCTGCCATCGCACCATCGAACATGAGTTCAGCGTGCTGACAGTCTGTCGGGATCTGGATGGTCCGTTTGTAGTATCCTTCACCAATCCAAGGCAAGGCACCCGAACGGCCACTCTTCTCGGTAGCCTCTTTCTCACCATTCTGTTCGATGGCCACCATCTGCAAGTCCCATTTCTTATCGAATGGTCCGGCGATGGCCCAGTCGTGGGGCACCGTCACGATTTCCCATGTCTGCTGGTCGTGCGAAAAACTCCAGTTGTCGCTGAGGGTGACCTCCTGTCGTGGCTGTGCTAACGTCCCTAAAACAACGAGGCACGCCATAGAAAGTAGTGTTAATCTCATATATAAAATACGTTTTAGTTTGTCATTCTGTGTGCAAAAATACAAAAAAAGAATGAAAAAATGCGTATATTTGAAGGATTTAGTGTAATTTTGCACCTAATTTGATTGATTAAAGACTTTATTTATGCAACATCAGTTAAGAAGTGCTGTCTGTACTGAAGGCAGAAGGATGGCTGGCGCCCGTGCTTTGTGGGTGGCCACAGGTATGAAACATGAACAGTTCGGTAAGCCGATTATCGCCGTTGTGAATTCTTTCACACAGTTCGTACCGGGTCATACACATCTGCATGAGATTGGTCAGATTGTCCGTGAAGAGATTGAGAAGATGGGCTGTTATGCAGCGGAATTCAACACCATAGCCATCGACGATGGTATCGCTATGGGTCATGACGGCATGCTCTATTCGTTGCCCTCCCGTGATATCATTGCCGACAGCGTGGAATATATGGTCAATGCCCACAAGGCTGACGCCATGATTTGTATTTCTAACTGCGACAAAGTGACACCAGGTATGCTGATGGCATCCATGCGACTGAACATCCCAACGGTGTTCTGCTCGGGTGGTCCGATGGAGGCAGGTAAGTGGCGTGGCGAAAATGCCGACCTAATTACGGCAATGGTGAAGGGTGCCGATCCCTCGGTATCTGACGAGGAGATGCAGGAGATTGAGAGTTGCGCTTGTCCGGGCTGTGGGTCGTGCTCGGGCATGTTCACCGCCAACTCGATGAACTCGCTCACGGAGGCCATCGGTCTCTCGTTGCCTGGCAACGGTACCATCCTCGCTACCCATACCAACCGTATCGAACTCTTTAAGACCGCTGCCCGTCAGGTGGTGAAGAATGCCTTTGCCTATTACGAGGATGGCGATGAGAGCGTGTTGCCGCGTAACATCGCCACCCGCCAGGCGTTCCTCAATGCCATGAGTCTTGACATTGCGATGGGTGGTAGTACGAATACCGTACTTCATCTATTGGCTGTGGCCCAGGAGGCTGGTGCCGACTTCACCATGAAGGATATCGACGCCTTGAGCCGTAAGGTGCCCTGTCTGTGTAAACTTGCCCCTAACACCCAGAAATATTCTGTTCAGGAGTGTGGGCGTGCCGGTGGTATTCTCGGAATCCTTAACGAACTGAACAAAGGTGGACTGATTGACGGCTCTGCCATCCGTGTGGACGGGATGACGCTGGCTGATGCCATGAAGAAATACAGCATCGTGGATGGTGCCCTTGATCCCGAGGCCAACCGTATCTATCAGACTGCTCCCGGCAACCGCTTCTCCACGAAGATGGGCTCACAGTCGGAAGAGTGGGGCACTCTCGATACCGACCGTGCCAATGGTTGTATCCGTGACCTCGAGCATGCCTACACAAAGGATGGAGGCCTTGCTGTACTCTTCGGCAATATCGCTCAGGACGGTTGTGTGGTGAAGACTGCAGGTGTCGATGAGAGCCTCTGGCACTTCGAAGGCCCTGCTGTGGTATTCGATTCTCAGGAAGATGCCTGTAATGGAATCCTTGGCGGACAGGTGAAGAGCGGTGACTGCGTGGTGATTACCCATGAGGGACCGAAGGGTGGTCCTGGTATGCAGGAGATGCTCTATCCGACGAGTTATATCAAGAGTATGCACCTTGGTAAGGAGTGTGCCCTGATAACCGACGGTCGTTTCTCCGGAGGTACCAGCGGACTCTCCATCGGCCATATCTCTCCAGAGGCTGCCAATGGCGGTAATATCGGCAAGATCAAGGATGGCGACATCATCGTGATCGACATCCCCTCGCGCTCCATCAGCGTGAAACTCTCTGATGAGGAACTCGCCGCCCGTCCGCAGCAACCTTTGAAGCGCAATCGTGTGGTCAGCAAGGCCCTCCGTGCCTACGCCCAAAGTGTATCATCTGCCGACAAGGGAGGAATAAGGATTATTGACTAGTTTGTCTAGTCTAACTAGTCTGACTAGTAAAACTAGAATGAAAAAGAAGAAAATATGCTAAGAGACAGGATTACAGGATCGAAGGCGCTGATGCGGGCTCTGCAGGCTGAGGGGGTGAAGACCATCTTCGGCTATCCCGGTGGCAGCATCATGCCCGTGTATGATGCGCTCTTCGACTACACACGAGGCGAGAAGAAATGTTTCGATCATATATTGGTGCGTCATGAGCAGGGAGCCACTCACGCCGCCGAGGGCTATGCCCGAGTGTCTGGTGAGGTAGGTGTGGCCCTGGTGACCAGCGGTCCTGGTGTGACGAACACACTGACGGGTATCGCCGATGCGATGCTCGACTCCACGCCGATTGTTGTCATTGCCGGACAGGTACCCATCGCTGCCCTTGGTACCGACGCCTTTCAGGAGGTGGACCTTGTGGGCGTGTCGCAGCCAATCTCTAAGTGGAGTTATCAGATCCGTCATGCCGAAGATGTGGCTTGGGCTGTCAGCCGGGCTTTCTATATCGCTCGCACAGGTCGTCCTGGCCCAGTGGTGCTCGACTTCACGAAGAACGCGCAGGTGGAGGAGATAGAGTATAATCCGCAGAAGGTCCGTTTCATACGTTCCTACGTGCCCTATCCCAAACTCGACAAGACGGCTGTCTATCAAGCCGCCGAACTAATCAACAATGCCAAGAAACCCTTGGCTCTCGTTGGACAGGGTGTGGAGTTGGGTAATGCCCAAGGCGAACTGAAAGCCTTCCTCGAGAAGGCCGACATCCCTGCTGGCCGTACGATGCTCGGTCTCTCTGCGCTACCCTCCAATCATCCGCTGAATGTCGGTATGTTGGGTATGCACGGCAACTATGCCGTGAACCTGAAGGAGCAGGAGTGCGACGTGCTCATCGCCATCGGCATGCGCTTCTCAGACCGTGTGACGGGTAACCTGAAGACCTACGCCAAACAGGCCAAGGTCATCCACCTCGATATCGACCCTAGTGAGATTGACAAGAACGTGAAGACCGACGTGGCGGTGATTGCCGACTGTAAGGAGTCGTTGCCCGCCATCACAGCCTTGCTCCAGGAGGCCAAGCACACAGAATGGCGCGAATCCTTCAAGCCGCTCGACGAAAAGGAACGTGTGAAAGTGATCGAGCCCGCCATCCATCCGAAGGAGGGACCTTTGCGGATGGGTGAGGTCGTCAATGTGGTGGCAGAACAGGCTCCTGATGATACGGTCTTAGTGACGGATGTCGGTCAGAATCAACTGTTTGCGACTCGTTACTTCAAGTATCACCATAAGCGAAGTATCTGCACCAGCGGTGGACTCGGTACGATGGGCTATGGCATGCCTGCCGCCATCGGCGCCACCTTCGGCGCACCCGGTCGTATCGTCTGCTGTTTCATGGGCGACGGAGGTTTCCAGATGTGTATCGAGGAACTCGGCACCATCATGGAGCAGAAAGCACCCGTGAAGATGATCTTGATGAACAACCACTATTTAGGTAATGTGCGCCAGTGGCAGGATATGTTCTGGATGCGTCGTAAGTCGTTCACGAAGATGATGAACCCCAACTACGAACTTATCGCCCAGGGCTACGGAATCCCTTACCAGGCTGTGACAGACCGTCAGAATCTGGCTGCTGCTGTGCAGAAGATGCTTACCACCGACGGCCCCTACATCCTCGAGTGTGCCATCCTCGAAGAGGACAATGTTCTGCCCATGACGCCCCCGGGTATGGATATCGATAAAATGAAGTTGGAAATATAAAAATATGGAAGAGAAGAAACTTTATACCTTGTTAGTGTATTCTGAGAACGTGGCCGGTATCCTGAATCAGGTGACGGCTGTTTTTACCCGTCGGCAGGTGAATATCGAGAGCCTGAACGTATCGGCCTCGAGCATCCCCGGCGTGCATAAATACACCATCACCGCCTGGAGCGACGAGGACCAGATACAGAAGATTGTCCATCAGATTGAGAAGAAGATCGACGTGGTGAAGGCCAATTACTTCACCGACGACCAGTTGTTCATCCGTGAGTCTGGTCTCTACAAACTCTCTACACCGATGGTCTTGGAGAATCCCGAGATATCGCGTACCATTCGTCGTTTCGATGCCCAGATCATCGAGGTGAACCCCACATACGTCATCGTGATGAAGCATGGCGTCACAGAGGATATTATCTCGCTCTACCGTGCTCTCGACACCTTCGGCTGCGTGTTCCAGTACACCCGCTCGGGACGTATCGCCGTTACCCGTGGCAAGCAGGAACAGGTCAGTGACTTTTTGGAGCAAAGGGAGAAGGAGAGATAGTTTTTTTGTTTACAGTTTACAGTTTACGGTTTACAGATGATTACATTTAGAGACAGAAAGTGCAGAATGAGCGAATTGAGCAGATGGGCAAGGGTAGTGGTGTTGGTAATCTCTTACCTCTTACCTCTCACCTCTCACCTCTCTATTCATGCCCAGCGTTACGTCGGAGGCGACATCTCATTGCTTCCACAATACGAGAAGTACAAAGTGCCATATTATGATGCTGATGGCCAGAAGATTGCAGACATGTTGCAATATATGAAGAGCGAGGCTGTGGGGTGGAATGCTCAGCGTGTAAGGCTCTTTGTCAATCCGACGCCCAGTCTCGACTACAACGATCCTGCCATCTGCCAGGATATCGACTATGTCATCTCCTTTGGCAAACGCATCAAGGAGGCTGGTTTTGCCTTTATGCTCGACTTCCATTATAGCGACTCGTGGGCCGATCCTGCCAAACAGTGGACACCCGTGGAGTGGCAGTCGCTGAGTGATGAAGAACTCCAGGCCAGACTCTATGACTATACGAAGGACTGTCTGAAAAGGCTGGTGGAGGCTGGTGCCACGCCCGACTTCATCCAGACGGGCAACGAGATATCCTATGGCATGCTGTGGGGCAAGAAGGACACCAAATCCAATCGCTGCTATACTAACTCTGATGCCAACTGGCCACGTTTTATCGCTTTGCTGCAACAGGCTGTTAAAGCCTGCCGCGAGGTGTGTCCTGAGGCCAAGGTCATCATCCATACAGAGCGGGCAGGAGAACCTCAGACGACGGTGGACATCTATAAGCGTCTGGCTGGCGTGGACTACGACATCATCGGACTGTCCTATTACCCCTTCTGGCACAAGAATCTGGCAACACTCTCACAGACACTCGAACAATTAGCCACAAACTTCCCTGAGAAGCAGGTCCAGATCGTCGAAACGGCCTATTACTATCAATGGAAACCCTCTAAGGGTAACACCTGGGACTCGTTCTCGACCTGGGCCGACACACCAGAGGGACAGGCGGCATTCGTCCGAGACCTTATTGCCGAACTGAACAAGCATTCGAATGTGAATGCACTTTATTGGTGGTTCCCTGAGGAGAATGGCAACGGACCAGATAATCAAGTCATTACGGGTTGGTTGAACCGTGGCTTGTGGGACGCCAACAACCACTGTGCCCTGCCAGCCCTCTACGAGTTGAAGGCCTTCCTCTGTGCTGAGACGTCAGTCCGTTCTCTGGCCTCAGACCTCTTATCGCTCACCTCTGAGACATGGTACACCCTGCAAGGTGTCCGTCTGCCCTCGAAACCCACGCACACTGGTTTCTATATTCGCGGTGGCCGTAAGGTCTTGTCAACCTCAGAGTAATCACATATTTCAAATCTCAAACTTCAAAGTGGAAAAGATAGGATCTTACGAATTCATGGCCGAGCCCTTCCATTGCGACTTCTCGCAACGGCTCTTCATGGGGCACCTCGGCAATCACATGCTTAATGCCGCTGACTTCCACTCCTCGGCCCGTGGCTTCGGCATGAAATATCTCCTCACCATCAACCGCTCGTGGGTGCTCTCGCGCCTGGCCATCGAGATGGACGAGATGCCCATGCAATACACGAAGTTTAACGTCGAGACGTGGGTGGAGAGTGCCATGCGCTACTTCACCTCCCGCAATTTCCGGGTCTTGGGCGACGACGGTCATGTCTATGGCTACGGTCGTTCCATCTGGGCGATGATCGACACCGAGACACGCCAGCCCACCGACATCTTCGCCATCGACAACGGCGCCATCAACCAGTGGATCGTCAAGGACAAGGACTGTCCCATCGACAAGGGCGGTCGTGTGAAGATGACTGACGAAGCCGCGTTAGTGCATACCATCGACACTTATTACAACGATGTCGACATCAACGGCCACATCAATTCCGTGAAATACATTGAGCACGTGCTCGACCTCTGGCCCCTCGACTGGTACCGCACCCACCGCATCCGCCGCTTTGAGATAGCCTACGTCGCCGAGGCCCATGCAGGCGACAAACTCTCCTTCTACCGTGAGCAGACCGCCGACAACGAATACTGTGTGCGCATCTGCAAAGACGGCAACGTGGAGACCTGCCGCAGCAAGGTGGTTTTTGAATAAGACATATGTTACAAAAGTCGCCTGGTGCTGTGAGCGCACATGACACCAATCCCCCTTCTCTGGGCTAGTCAGGAGTCCTGTTTCTTTCATTTTATATGCCAAATTGCTATCTCAGAGTTAGCAAAATCGGGGGTGCGTTTATAACGATGCCTTCCACGGGTCGTGCTGATGCCTTGCACGAGTCGTTAAGATGCCTTGCACGAGTGATAACAGGCATCTCCATCAGGGTGTAAAGCCTATCTCCACAACCCGTAGGAGGCATCTTAACGAATGACGGCAGGCGCCGACGCGGCAGCTCCTTTCACTTGCCAAATGCAAAAGGCAGAAAAGCAAATAATGCGAAAGTAGGAAAGTAGGAAATGCGGAAAGTGGACATTAAGCATTTTTGGGCGTGGAGAAAAGAGGTTCCGAGTGCGGAAAAGAGACATTATAAGTAGCAGTTTAATTGTTAATATTATTTAAATATATTATATGTATTTTAATTATATTATTATTACCATAATATAATAACTATATAATTATTACTATTCTCTCACTCCAAAACACCTTAATGTCCACTTTCCGCATTTCCTACTTTCTTACTTTCTCAGGACGTATTATACTCTCGTGCTGACAGAAAAGGCTAAATGTTGCGATTTTGGGGGGTGTAGAGAAAAAGATCCCGATATCCTTGGAAATCTCGGAAATTATCCTTATATTTGCATTCGAAACTTAAAATAGTGAAGATATGCCAACAGAAAACCAAAACTCTATTAAGAACCTTTCAATAAGAATTCGTAAGGTGAATATCTATGAAGAGGCCAGCCGCTGTCTGCTGTGCCAAGATGCGCCCTGCACCAAGGCCTGTAAGACGGGTGACCCGGCACGAGCCATCCGCGCCATCCGATTCGACAACCACAAGCCGGCTCTGCGCTGGGTGAAGGACTGCACCGACGGCGATCTGGAACGTGCCGAGCAGGCCTGTATCCACTACAACTGGCCCATCCGCATCAAGGAGATGCTGCGCAGCATCCATCCCGATGATGTGGACGACAGCCATTATCCTGCGCTCGAAATCACGTTCTGCGGCATCAGGTGTGAGAATCCGTTCTTCCTGGCTTCGTCGGCCGTGTGTACCAACTATGAGATGGTGGCGCGTGCCTTCGATGCAGGTTGGGCAGGAGTATTCTATAAGACCATCTGCCTGCAGGAGATCAAGGAGGTGTCGCCACGTTTCGATGCCATGCACAACAATGCCACCCACGGCGACTTCTACGGTTTCCGTAATATGGAGCAGTTGAGCGAGAATCCTGTGGAGATGGACTTCGACATCCTGCACCGACTGAAACAGAACTATCCCACCAAGGTGGTCGTCGCCTCGATCATGGGACAGACCGAAGAGGAATGGATCAGGCTGGCGAAGATGGCCGAGGAGGCTGGTTGCGATGCGGTGGAGTTGAACTTCTCGTGTCCGCAGATGAAACATAAGGGCATGGGCAGTGACGTGGGGCAGAGTCCAGAATTGGTGAAGACCTATACGGCCTGTGTCAAGAATAGCATAAAGATACCTGTCATCTCGAAGATGACGCCCAATATCACCCATATCACAGAGCCTGCTACGGCTTGTGTGGAAGCAGGTGCCGATGCCATCTCGGCCATCAATACCATCAAGTCGGTGACGATGGATGCCGATGCCGAGGTGGCAGGACGGCGTACCGTCTCGGGCTATTCCGGACGGGCTGTCAGACCGATTGCCCTGCGTCATATCCTGGAATTGGCTCAGATGCCGACAAAGACGGAACTGAGTGGTGTCGGCGGCATTGAGACTTGGCGCGATGCCCTGGAGTTTATCCAGTTGGGTTGTAGAAATGTTCAGGTGTGTACGGCGGTGATGCAGTATGGCTATCGCATCATCGACGACCTTATACTCGGCCTACAGCGCTATATGGTTAAACGTGGTGTCACAGCGTTGCAGCAGTTGACGGGCGAGCAATTGCCCAAATTCCTGAAGCCCGACCATCTGGACCGCGACTCGATCATTTATCCGAAGTTCGACACGGAACTGTGTGTCGGTTGTGGTCGCTGTGAAGTGTCGTGTTACGACGGGGGCCATCAGGCTATCGTCTTCGATCATGATACGCGCCGTCCGCGGTTGGTAGGCACCAAGTGTGTAGGCTGTCACCTCTGTCGCCTTGTCTGTCCTGCGGGTGCCATCGGTACTACCAAGCGAGTCAAGCATTAATGAAAAGCCCCCGCCGTTTTTGGCGAGGGCTTTTTATATCGCGATAGTTTCTTTAGTTCACCTTGAAGTCGAGGGCTTGGAGGTCCTTGTCAAGCGAGGAGGTCCCGTAGAGGATCTGGTAGCGGCCGGGCTTCACGGAGAGTTCGTCGATGGCTTCGTTGTAGTATTCGAAGGCCTCTGCGTCGAGGCTAATCACGGCCTGCTGTGTCTCACCGGGTTTCAGCGAGAGTTTCTTAAAGCCCTTCAGCGCCTTGATGGGGGCTCCGGGGTCGTCGAGGGCCTTTACGTAGACCTGTACGGTCTCGGTGCCTTCGCAGTTGCCGGTATTGGTGACGGGGACCACGACTACGCAGAAGGGCTTCTTGGAATCAGCCTTGGCCGACTTGGCGGTGATCTTGCCCTTGCCGACGGCGAAGGTGGTGTAGGAGAGTCCGTAGCCGAAGGCGTACTGCGGCTGACCCTCGAAGTAACGGTAGGTGCGGTTCTTCATCGAGTAGTCGAGGAAATCGGGCAGGTCGTTGTTCGAGCGATAGAAGGTGACGGGCAGCTTGCCGCCGGGGTTGTAGTCGCCGAGGAGCACTTCTGCAAGGGCCTTGGAACCGCCCTGACCGGCATACCAGGCCTGGAGCAGGGCATCATATTCGCCCTCGACACTGCCGAAGGCGATGGCAGAGCCGGAGCAGTTGACGAAGATGACGGGCTTGCCCGTGGTGTGCATGGCGCGGACGAGCATCTGCTGCACCTTCGGCAGTTCGATGTCGGCCTTGTCGCCGCCTTCGCCCTCCATCTGGGCAGAGATGCCGCCGATGATGACGATGGCGTCGGCCACGCTCACCTCCTTGGCGAGGTCGGTGAAGTCGGCGAGGATGCGCTCGCAGATGTCACCACGCAGCATGGCGAACTGTCCGTTGCCATGACGGTATTCGATCTCCACATCGTAGGTCTTGCCAGCCTCGACGGGGAACGACTTGTATTCGGGCTTTCTTCCGAAGCCGAAGCCGCGACGCATGCCGCCTTTGGCTTCTTCGACCACCTCGCCATTGACCTTCAGGACATAACCGTTGTCGGTGGTCAGCGTGTATTTCATCTCACCGGTGAAAGTGGCCTTATACTGACCGCTGATACGCACGGAGAGCGAGTCGCGACTCACGCCCTGGGCAAAGCCCCAGGCGCCGAAGGTGGAGAAGTTGAACGGCTCGGTATGGTATTCGGTCTTGGCGGGCTCGCCTGCGAGTTCCTTATTATTATAGAACTCTACCTTCACGCCCTTGCCACCGTTGAAGTCCTGCAGGTGGTGGACGGTGGCATACTCATCGTTGAGTTCGCAGGCTTTGCGGTAGATGATGTTCGTGTTAGGCAGGGCAGCACGGAGTCCGTCGAGCAGCGAGTGGGTGTGGGCCTCGGTGGGCGTGCCGCCGTAGTTGCCGTTGAGCATGGCGGCATCGTCGGCGTTAGGACCAATGACGGCCAGCGTCTTGATGTTCTTTGAGAGTGGCAAGACGTTGCTTTTGTTCTCTAACAGCACCATCGACTCGCGGGCAGCCTGGGTGGCAAGGGCGTCGAAGGCCTCACAACTGATGACCTCGGGGCCGAGGTTAGCCCAAGGCAGCATGTCGGCAGGGTCGAACATGCCGAGTTCGAAACGGCCTGTGAGCGTCTTGCGCAGATGGGCGTCGAGGTCGCTCTCCTTGATGAGCCCTTTCTGCAGGGCCTCGGTGAGAACCATGAACACCTTACCGCACTCGAGGTCGGTACCGTTGAGCACAGCGTCGACAGAGGCGGAGAGGGGGTCTTTGTGGGTCTCGTGCTGGCCGCGGTTGAAGAAGTTGTTGATGGCGTCGCAGTCGGTGAGTACGATGGCATCGTAGCCCCATTTGTTGCGCAGGATGTCGATGAGCAGACGGTCGCTGGTGCAGCAGGGCCTGCCCTCGAAACGCTGGTAGGCGCACATCACCTCGCGCACGTCGGCCTTCTTCACAAGGGCCTTGAAGGCGGGGAGGTAGGTCTCCCAGAGGTCTCGGTTGGTGGGCTCGACGTTCATCGAGTGGCGCAGGGGTTCCGGACCGCTGTGTACGGCGTAGTGCTTGGCACAGGCGTGGGTCTTGAAGTAGCGCTTGTCATTGCCCTGCATGCCGAGCACGGTCTGTACGCCGAGCACGGCATTCATATAGGGGTCTTCGCCGCAAGTCTCCTGGCCTCGTCCCCAGCGGGGGTCACGGAAGATGTTCACGTTCGGACACCAGAAGGTGAGTTCGGGGTTGCCGGGGTAGTAGATGACGCCCATGGGCACGTTGAACAGTTTAGGGTCGTTGTGGTCGGTGCGGTTCCAGTTGGCGCGGGCCTCGTCACTCACGGCTGAGAACACGTCGTAGACCAGTTTCTCGCTGAAGGCGGCAGCCATGCCTATGGGCTGGGGAAACACGGTATAGCCCCCCTGACGCACACCATGACAGGCCTCGCTCCACCAGTTGTAGGAGGGGATGCCGAGACGGTCAATGGAAACCGACTTGTTCATCATCAGGCCGACCTTCTCCTCAGGCGTCAGCATCGAAATGAGGTTCTCCACACGCTCTGCCGTGGGCAGTTGTGGGTTCTGCCACGGGTACTTTTGCTGGGCCGGCGCAGTAACTGTCACGACGGCCAGCAACGTCAGAAATAAGATTCTTTTCTTCATCGTAAATTAGAATAATTGAGTATTTTTTAAGTTTATCGGAATTCTGAATAGTTGATTGCGGTGCAAAGTTAATCAATTAAATGCTTTTTAGCAAAAATAATGGCGTTTTATTTTGAATATTGGCTGAATTTGATTAATTTTGCAACCGATTTCAAATAGTTAACCCCTCGTCGGGGCTTCGCGCAAGCCCTGAGTGGACTGACAAGACGACGGCTTTCGGGTAGGGCTGGCATGGTGCACAGGGAAAAGTATAACATTTAAAAACAAGTCAATTATGGCAGAAATGAATTTTGGTGGCGTGATGGAAACTGTTGTCACCAGCAAGGAGTTCTCTTTGGAGAAAGCACGTGAAGTATTGAAGAATGAGACAATCGCCGTGATCGGTTACGGTGTTCAGGGGCCTGGCCAGGCCTGCAACCTGCGCGACAACGGATTCAACGTGATTGTCGGTCAGCGTCAGGGTAAGACCTACGACAAGGCTGTGGCCGACGGTTGGGTACCCGGCAAGACACTGTTCTCTATCGAGGAAGCCGCCGAGAAGGGCACCATCCTCTGCATGCTTCTGAGTGATGCTGGTCAGATTCAACAGTGGCCCATCATTAAGAAATATCTGAAGCCCGGCAAGACGCTGTACTACTCTCACGGTTTCGCTATCAACTGGAGTGACCGCACGGGTGTGATTCCCCCGAAGGATGTCGACGTGATCATGGTGGCTCCGAAGGGTTCTGGCACCAGCCTCCGCACGATGTTCTGCGAGGGTCGCGGCCTGAACTGCTCATACGCCGTCTATCAGGATGCTACGGGCAAGGCTAAGGAGAAGACAATCGCTTTCGGTATCGGTATTGGTGCCGGCTATCTGTTCGAGACAACCTTCCAGCGCGAGGCCACCTCAGACCTCACCGGTGAGCGCGGTTCGCTGATGGGTGCTATCCAAGGTCTGCTGTTGGCACAGTATGAGGTGCTCCGCGAGCACGGGCACTCTCCCTCGGAAGCCTTCAACGAGACCGTTGAGGAACTGACACAGAGCCTTGGCCCGCTCTTCGGCGCAAAGGGTATGGACTGGATGTATGCCAACTGCTCGACCACCGCTCAGCGTGGTGCACTCGACTGGGCTCCCCGCTTCCACGACGCCATCAAGCCTGTGATGGAGTGGCTGTACTACTCTGTACAGACGGGCAACGAGGCACAGATCACCATCGACGCCAACTCGAAGCCCGACTACCGTGCCGGCCTGGAGAAAGAGTTGGAAGCCATGCGCAACCAGGAGATGTGGCGCGCCGGTGAGACCGTGCGCAAACTGCGTCCAGAGAATCAGGATGTATAAGAAAGTGAAAAGTGATGAGTGTAAAAATGCACTTGTCACTTTTTGCTTTTAAAGACATAGTAACATATTAACATATTAACATATTATTAAATTAAAGCATAGGAATCAAAGCATGTAAGAGATTGGATAGCGAGAAGTAATTGTTAATAAGAAATTGTTATTATGTTGCTATGTCTTTAAAAAGATACTCTGTCAAATAAATAGGATAAAATGGGAAAATTAGTAATTAATTCTTACGATGAATTCGCAGCACATCTGGGACAGGAACTCGGAGTTTCAGACTGGCTGCAGATCGACCAAGACCGTATCAACCTCTTTGCCGACGCCACACTCGACCATCAGTGGATACATGTCGATGTGGAAAGGGCCAAGAAGGAGAGCCAGTATCACAGCACCATCGCCCACGGCTACCTGACACTCTCCGTGCTGCCGTATCTGTGGAACCAGATTATCGAGGTGAACAATATCAAGATGCTCGTGAACTACGGCATGGACAAAATGCGCTTCGGCCAGCCTGTAGTGACGGGCTCTCGGGTGAGGATGACCACGAAACTGCATAACATCCAGAACCTGCGCGGCATCTGTAAGGTGGAGATTGATTTCAAGATAGAAATTGAGGGACAGCGCAAGCCCGCTCTCGAAGGCATCGCCTCGTTCCTATACTATTTTATATAATTTAGTTTACAGTTGACGGTTTAAGTTCTTGCGTCCTTTCAGTAGTAAGCGAGCAGAGCCGTTCTGTCTTTAGAAGTAATCAACTGTAAATCGTAAACTGTAAACAGTAAACAAAAAAGGATAACATGGGAGGATTCTTTGGAACCATATCTTCAAAATGTTGCGTTAACGACCTGTTCTATGGCACAGACTACAACTCTCACCTCGGAACTCGTCGCGCTGGTCTGGTAACCTATGACCGTGAGAAAGGCTTCAGTCGTAAGATCCACAATTTGGAACGTGACTATTTTCGTTCGAAGTTTGAAGACGAACTCGACTCGTTCTCTGGCAATCAGGGTATCGGCGTGATTAGCGATACCGACCCGCAGCCTATCCTCGTGAACTCACATTTAGGGCGCTATGCGGTGGTGACGGTGGCAAAGATCAACAATATCGACGATATCGCCCAAGAACTGTTGGATCGCCGGATGCACTTCAGCGAGTATTCTGCTAACACCATCAACCAGACCGAACTCGTAGCGCTACTCATTAATATGGGCCGCACCTTCGTAGAAGGCATCAATCTGGTGTATCAGAAAATAGAAGGTTCGTGTTCGATGCTCATCCTCACGGAAAAAGGAATCATTGCCGCACGAGACTTCTTGGGCCGTACCCCTGTCGTGGTGGGCAAGAAGGAAGAAGCATATGCCGTATCCAGCGAGACGACGAGTTTCCCTAACCTTGACTATCATCGTGTAAGAGACCTAGGTCCTGGTGAGATCGTATATCTGACGGCCGACTCGATTGAGGTGCTGCAGGAGCCTTTCAAGCGGGAGCAGATCTGTTCGTTCCTATGGGTCTACTATGGTTTTCCGGCCTCAGACTATAACGGCATCAACGTAGAGGCTGTTCGTGAGGCGAATGGTAAGATGATGGGTCAGACGGACGATACAGAGGTGGATAGCGTCTGTGGCGTGCCAGACTCTGGTGTCGGTATGGCTCTTGGATATGCCGAGGGTAAAGGAGTACCGTATAAGCGTTCGGTATTGAAATACACACCGACATGGCCGCGCTCGTTCACACCTGGCAATCAGGAGCGCCGGGCGCTGGTGGCAAAGATGAAACTCATTCCGAATCCCTCGTTGTTAAAGGATCAGCGTGTGGTGTTCTGTGACGACTCTATCGTGCGTGGCACACAGTTGAAAGACAATGTGCGGACCTTCTTCGAGTATGGTGCCAAGGAGGTACATTGCCGCATCTCTTGTCCGCCGCTGGTCTACGGTTGTCCGTTCATCGGCTTCACCTCGTCGAAAAGTGATATGGAACTGATCACACGCCGTATCATCAAGGACTTTGAGGGCGACGACAAGAAGAACCTCGAGAAATATGCCCAGACCGACTCGCCCGAGTATAAGCGGATGGTCGATGAGATAGCCCGTCGGTTAGGACTGACGACCTTGAAGTTTGCCCGTCTGGAGGACCTTGTGGAGGCAATCGGTATGCCGAAGTGCAAACTCTGCACACATTGTTTCGACGGTAGCAGTTATTGCCATGATTATGACAAAGAGGACGAAAGGCAACTGAAACTGGATTTCTAATTTCACGAATTCTTTATAAGGCAACTATCTTCTTGTAAGATGTATTCCTCCTGAAGAAGATAAGACAGCGCGGCATCCAGTTCGTCGGTAGGCAACTGGATGCTGCGTAAGTCTGTGATGGGGTGGGGCTTCCCGTCGGCCAGCATCTCAAGTATCTTCTCTTGGGCAGTATTCATCCGGGGTTCGGATACAATACCACCTTTACGATGACTCAGACAGACGTCGCACAGGCCACAGTCGTGGCTGTCAGTCTCACCGAAGTAGCGTAATAACTGACGACTACGGCAGACCTGATCATCAGTGGCATATTGGATGACGGCCTGGATACGCTGGCGGAACTGATCGAGACGTTCTTCATAGATGGCTGGCGTAAACTGAAGGTATTCTTTGTCTTCCCGCCGTTGGGTGTATCTTATGTAAGGTGTCTTCTTCTGAGGGATGAAATGAAGAATATGCCGTTGTCCCAACCCTTTCAGGGTCTGATAGACTTGCTGAGGTTCCAAGGCGGTCTGACTGGCGAGGAAACCATCGTCGATGTAGTGGTAGTCGGTAAAGAGGCCGCCGTAGTTTCGCAGCAGGGTTGTGATGATCTTATCTTCGTTGGGGGAATTGTTCTCCAACTTATAGAGTTCACCACGAGAGATGGTGAACATCAGGCGGGCCTGATTGTCCTGTTCCTCCGTATATTCGATGTAGCCGGCGCGAGTGAGTATCTTCAGGGCTGAGTCTACCTGGATGGGAAAGTGATGGAAGGCATGACAGAACTTGTCGATGTTGAACTCAAAGGTATGGTTATAGCCTGATCCAACGCCTATCTGATAGAAGAAAGCCAGATGCTCATAGACTTGCCGGATGTAGTCTTTCTCTGGGAATGTGTCTGCCACGCGCTTCTCAAGTTTCCGCTTGTCTCCGTTGTTATAGAGCAACATGGCATAAGAGCGGAGCCCGTCACGACCAGCACGTCCCGCCTCCTGGAAATAGGCTTCGATGCTGTCGGGACAGTCGATGTGGATTACAACCCGCACGTCGGGCTTGTCGATACCCATGCCAAAGGCATTCGTAGCAACGATTACCCGGGTTTTGCCTTCCTGCCAGGCCTGTTGCCGCTCATCCTTCACACTCGTATCGAGACCAGCATGATAAAACGTGGCTGAGATACCAGCCTTCATCAGGAGTTCGGCATATTCCTTGGTTCGCTGACGGCTTCGGACGTAGACGATAGCAGTACCTTGAAGACGACTGAGAATGTGGATGAGTTGTTCGCGCTTGTCATTGGCTTGTCGTACCACGTAGACGAGGTTCTTGCGCTCGAACGACATGCGGAAGACGTTGAATCCCTCACTCCTCACTCCGCACTCCTCACTCCTCGATAACTTTTCGCAGATGTCATCAACGACGGCAGGGGTAGCAGTGGCGGTGAGGGCCAAGACGGGTACGCCAGGCAAGAGTTTGCGGATGTTCGCAATCTCCAGATAGGAGGGACGGAAATCGTAACCCCATTGAGAGATACAATGAGCCTCATCGACGGTGATGAAACTCACTTGCATGTGGCGGAGTTTCGTCTGGAAGAGTTCGGAGGCCAGTCGTTCTGGAGAGACATACAGCAATTTGACATCGCCGAAGATACAATTCTCAAGGGTGATGATAATCTCTTCGTGTGTCAGACCTGAATAGATGGCTGCGGCCTTGATGCCACGTCGAAGCAGATGATCCACCTGGTCTTTCATCAAGGCAATGAGGGGAGTGATGACGATGCTGACACCCTTCTGGGCTAATGCCGGTACTTGGAAGGTGATACTCTTGCCACCACCCGTCGGCATCAGGCCTAAAGTGTCGTGCCCGGAACAGATTGACTCGATGATCTCTTTTTGTATGCCGCGGAAATCATCATAGCCCCAATATTGTTTAAGTATCCCTTTGTATCGATCCATAATTTTGGTTTGCAATTGATGGTTTACAGTTTACAGATGATTACTTCTATAGTCAGAACGGCATGCTAGCATATCATCTGTAAACCGTAAACTGTCAACTGTAAACTAACAATCACTCTTCGCTCGGTTTAATATCTTCTATCTGCAACTGCACCTCGCTACGCTTATAGATATTGTCCTCGATAGTATAGACAATATCAAACGAGCGCTTAGACTTGATATACCGTGCCGACTCACTCTGCCCGAAGGCAATACCGTTAAGTACATTACTCGACTTGGAATCGACGAGTTCCAACTTGATATGTTCCTGCTGACGGCCTACGACCTTTGAGGTGCCGTAGTCATAGACATTGCGGGTACAGAAATTGGGCTTGGGATTGTCAGGTCCGTGCGGGGCCAACTTCTTCAGGTCATTATGCAATTTCTTGGTGACGTCCTTGAAATCGATGACAGCATCGATGTCGAGAGTGGCCTCCGTCTGTTCCGGCAGGATATGTTCATCGACATACTTCTGGAACCGACGGCGAAATTCTGGGATGTTCTCTATCTTAAGAGACAGACCGACAGCATAGGTATGACCGCCGAAGTTCTCCAGCAGGTCGCGGCAGTTCTTAATGGCATCATAGATGTCGTAGCCGGCCACACTACGGGCAGATCCCGTAGCGATGCCATTAAACTTCGTCAGCACCACCGTCGGACGATAGTAGAACTCTGTCAGGCGGGATGCTACAATACCGATAACGCCCTTTTTCCAGTTTTCGTCATAAAGCACAATGCTCGAGGGATGATCCTGATGTACTAGTTTCTCTACGATCTGGTTGGCCTCTTCAGTCATCTGCTTGTCGACATCCTTACGCTGCTCGTTGTATTCATTAATAAGGTGTGCCTCTGATAATGCTTTTGTGAAATCACGCTCTACCAGCAGGTCGACAGCCTCCGTGCCGTTCTGCATACGTCCCGAGGCATTGATGCGTGGCCCGATCTTAAAGACGATATCGTTCATGGTTATCTCCCGTCCCGTCAGTCCACAGATATCCATAATGGCCTTCAGTCCCATCGAAGGACCTGTGTTCAGTTGTTTCAGTCCGTGGTAGGCGAGGATGCGGTTCTCTCCCATGATGGGCACAATGTCTGCGGCAATGCTTACGGCGCAGAAGTCGAGTAGGGGGATGAGCCGGGAGAAGGGGATGCCATTGTTTTTGGCAAATGCCTGCATGAACTTGAAGCCCACCCCACATCCACAAAGATGCTTGAAGGGATAGGTGGAGTCTTCACGCTTCGGATTGAGAATAGCCACAGCATCTGGCAGTTCATCATCTGGTACATGATGGTCGCAGATGATGAAGTCTATGCCCAGCCGCTTGGCATAGGAAATCTCTTCGATGGCCTTAATACCGCAATCGAGAATGATAATGAGTTTAATACCTTTTTCTGCCGCATAGTCCAATGCCTTAATACTGACACCATAACCTTCTTCATAACGGTCAGGGATATAATATTCAATATTGGAATAGAACTGTTGCAGAAACTTATACACCAAAGCCACCGCCGTACATCCATCGACATCGTAGTCGCCATAGACCATGATACGCTCTTTGCGCCCCATGGCATCGTTCAGTCTGTCTACCGCCACGTCCATGTCGTTCATCAGGAACGGATCTATCAGTTCGTTTAACATCGGGCGGAAGAAACGCTTGGCAGCGCTTTCCGTCTTGATGCCTCGCTGAATGAGCAGGCCAGCGATGATCGGACTCATGCCGATCTTCTCTCCCAGTTCCTTAGCCGCCGTCTGTTGTTCTGATGTAGGTGGTTCGTAATTCCATTTGAAATGCATTAATATATTTATTTTTTATTCTTTCCGCTTCGGTGACCAACCGCCTTAGTCAGGCTCAAAGAGCGCCTATAAAGGCAATTTAGCGTCCAAAGGTAAGCATAAAAAATGAAATAAGAGCATAATCTGCGTAAATTTTAACAGATTATGCCCTTTTTAACAAATCAATGATGATCTCAGAGACCGAGTTTCTTGCGGATTTCTGCGGGGATGGCGTTCTTGTTAATGAGGAAATCCATAGTGTTTGCGGCGATAAATGCCTTAGTCATGTACCATATGCCCTTGTAGTCGCCAGATTCTCCCCAGGAGTTCTGCACCATATAGTACTCTTTTCCGTTCTGGTCTTTAGCCACACCGAAGATGTGCATACCGTGGTCGTCTGTCAATTCCCAGTTGTCGAAACGCTCCTGGCGCATCTCCTGTGTCGGTACGATCTCAGGTACGGTACAGCCCAGCGAGTCGATAATGTTGCGCTTCTTTTCGGCAGTCAGTTTCAGCCAGCGGGCCATATCGCTACCAGTAAGACTCTGTGCGGCTTTTGAGTCGACGGCGTAGGCCAGTCCCTGACGGGTGAATCCCTCCTCCGACACATCACCGCCCCAGGCTACGGTATAGCCGTTGTCAATGGCGTTGTCGATAATCTGCATCATCTCGTTCATTGGTACGTTATAACTCAGCGGGAAGCGCCAGTTGTCTTGTACCTCCACAGCGAAGGCTGAATAGAATGGATGGTGGGTGTAACTGGTGATGGAGACATAGTCATCGAGGTTGATGCCGAGTGAGGCGGCAAAGGTCTTCGGAGTGTACTCCTTGCCCTCATAGGTGAACTTCTCAGGGCATTTGCCGAGATAGGCATCGAGGATGCCCTGCAGACCGACCTTCCACTGGTTGCTGATCTTCTTGGCGCTGCTCTTTGAGACGGCTGACACGTAGGGCTCCAACAGCGAGAAGAACTCGTTGAAGTTGTTCAGGGAGTCACCATAGAGCGAGCCGGGGAAAGGCATTGCCTCCAGCGGACAGATACCGTGGTTCTTCAGCGTAGAGAGGACATCCTCAGAACTGCCGCCCTGTGCAAACTGGCAGTCGCCGTGATATCTTACCACCTGGATGGCGCGCTCCATGTAGGTTTTGTTTGCTACAAAGGCTTCGCAGAGGGTGTATCGCTTGCCTGTGGCTTTCAGGATCTCTGCCTCGAAGAATGAGAGGGTAGAGTAGTCCCAACACGTACCCGAACGGTTCTGGTCCTTGATGGTGGTGATGGGGTTTTCCTTGATAACGGTAAAGACGGGCTTGTTGGCGTCTTTGGCGGCTTCCTTCTTCTTGGCTGCCGATGCACTGAGGACCATCATGCCCATAAGTGCGAAAGTTAGAATCTTTTTCATATAATAATTATAATAGGTAAATAATTCTCATTTATCTTTATTCGTTTCCTCTATTTCTTCTGCTTCATGAAGTCTTCGAGTTCCTGAGGATGATAAGAGATGCGCTTGTTGCCGAGGAATCGACAACCGTCGTTCGTGATGAGAATGTCGTCCTCGATGCGGATACCGCCGAAATCCTTGTAGGTTTCGAGCATGTCGAAGTTCAGGAATTCCTTGCAATGCCCGCTGGACTTCCAGTTATCGATGAGGGCGGGGATAAAGTAGATGCCAGGTTCGTCGGTCACCACAAATCCTTCTTCCAGTCTCCGACCCATGCGCAGACAGTTCGTTCCAAACTGCTCAAGGTTCGGACGCGTCTCTTCGTCGAAGCCCACATAGATCTGTCCGAGTCCCTCCATGTCATGAACGTCCATACCCATCATGTGACCGAGTCCGTGAGGCAGGAACATGGCATGGGCACCGGCAGCAACAGCCTCGTCGGTATCACCCTTCATCAGGCCGAGTTCCTTCAGGCGTTCTGTCATCCTGCGGCACACAGCGAAGTGCACATCCATGTATTTCACGCCGGGCTTAGCCACCTCTAGCACGTAGTCGTGACACTCCTCGACTATGGAGTAGATCTCCAACTGCCGTTGGCTGAACTTTCCATTGACAGGCATTGTTCGGGTATGATCGGAGCAGTAATCGTCGAGTTCGCAACCTGCATCGCAGAGCACGAGGCGTCCGTCCTCCAAGGCGGCATCTGACGGGGCACCATGCATGATTTCTCCATGCTGGGAGAAGATGGTTGCGAAACTGTTGCCTTGGGCCATGCTGCGTGCGATACCATCAACCTGTCCGGCTATGAATCTTTCTGTCACGCCTGGCTTGATAAGTATCTGGGCGAGGGTATGCATATTGTAACCCACGTTACAGGCCCGTTCGATGGCCTCTATCTCCTGCGGTTCCTTGGTGGCACGCATCTTTACGACGGCCTGGATCAGTCTCAGCGAAGCCTTCTCCTTCTGTTGGTTCGGATGGATGCCCAGCAGGTCCATGATCTGGATCTTCGTGTCATATCGGTATGGCGGCAGGAAGTGTATGATCTGTTTCTGGGCGATAGCCTTATCACAAATGGCCTTCAACTCCTTCACGGGAGCCGTCTTGGTAATGCCCACTTCGGCAGCGAGGTCGGCTACGGATGGTGTAAAACCCATCCATACGATATCCTCTACGTCGATGTCATCGCCGAGCAGCATCTCTGAGTCGCTGTCGATATCTATGACGCCCACCAGGCCTTCACGGTGCTGACCGAAATAGTACAGAAACGATGAGTCCTGCCTCATGGGAGAATACGCATTGGCGGGGTAGTTGGCAGGCGACTCATTGTTGCCGAAAAGGATGACGACACCGCTTCCCACGAGCCTTTTCAACTCGGCACGGCGGCTGATGTAAGTATCTTTACTGAACATAAATTCTTTTAATTATTCAATTTTGATGCAAAGATACACATTTTATTTAAATTCTTCATGCTTCTTTCACTTTTTTTCGTACCTTTGCAGCCAAATTTGATTTCAAAGACTATAATATCGATATGGGAAAAGTAATTCTTACTGGTGACCGCCCCACCGGAAAACTCCATTTAGGGCATTACGTCGGCTCGCTACGCCGTCGGGTTCAGTTGCAGAACGAAGGCGACTACGACCGTATGTTCGTATTCATGGCCGACGTACAGGCTCTTACCGATAATGCCGATAATCCCGAGAAGATCCGCCAGAACATCATCGAGGTGGCCCTCGACTATCTGGCCGCAGGACTCGACCCTGAGAAGTGCGTGCTCTTCATCCAGAGCCAGATACCTGAACTCGCAGAACTCACTACCTACCTGATGAACCTTGTCTCCGTCAGCCGCGTACAGCGCAATCCGACGGTGAAGACCGAAGTCAAGATGCGTGGCTTCGAGGGCGAGAGCATCCCACTCGGGTTCTTCTGCTATCCGGTGTCACAGGCTGCCGACATCACGCTCTTCAAGTCTACGACCGTTCCTGCCGGAGAGGATCAGGAGCCGATGCTTGAGGTGACGCGTGAACTCGTACGTCGCTTCAATCAGGTCTACGCTCCCGTGCTTGTCGAACCGAACATCCTGCTGCCCGAGAACCTCACCGCCCGCCGCCTCCCTGGCACCGACGGCAAGGAGAAGATGTCGAAGTCGCTCGGCAACTGCATCTATCTCTCCGACTCGGCTGACGATGTGTGGCAGAAGGTGCGCTCGATGTACACCGATCCGGAGCACGTGAACCTGAATGATCCTGGCCATGTGGAGGGCAACGCCGTATTCACATACCTCGATGCCTTCTCCTGCGACGAGGACTTCAAGGAGTTCTGGCCCGAGTATCAGAACCTTGACGAACTGAAGGATCACTACCGTCGTGGCGGTCTGGGTGACATGAAGTGCAAGAAATTCCTCAACCAAGTGCTCAACAAGTTCCTTGAGCCCATGCGTCAGCGTCGGGCTGAGTTCGAGAAGGATATCCCCGAAATCTACAACATTCTGAAGAAAGGAACTGAGCAGGCACGCGAGGTCGGCGCCCAGACGATGGACGAAGTACGCAAGGCTATGCGTATTGATTACTTCAACGATGCCGAACTCATCCGCCAGCAAGCAGAGAGATTCGCCAAGAAGTAAAAAGTAAAACAACTTGTTTTGGTGTCGTAGAAGGCATTCCTTACTATCGTGGAAGGCATTCCTTACAGACCAAAACAAGTTGTTTTACTTTTGTGTTCCCCCTATCTTATAATAATCTTCTTGCCATCTTTGATGTAAAGGCCCTTGCCGGCATGCTTCACTCGCTGCCCTCTGAGATTGTAGAGAGCCTGACTGTCAGGGCTTTCGGACGTCTTGGTTGACAGTATGGCCGTACCGGCATCCCAGCCTGAGGAGAGATCCTCGAGGGTAATCACACGGTCGTCGCCCATACACTTGGCCCACTCTTCCTGACTGGTCTGGTTCACGTATTTGCCATCCCAGGTCTGATACCAAGGCATCCACCACGACCAGACGGCCTCGTCCTCTATCTCTTTGTCGATATCGGGTATAGGCCCGTTCTCAGAGAGGGCGACGATCTTCTTGCCGCCGGTAAGTGACTTCAGTTTGTCGAATGTGGCATAGTTGCTGGAGTAGTCGCCTGGTTGATTGTAGATATCGGCAGATACGATGTCGTAATAGGTCTCACCAGGGTTCCAGTCGGCATCGTTTTCGCCGGCGTTCCAAACCCAAATGAGGTTATGGACACCTTTCACATTCACCATCTCATCGAAGACCAGACGGTATAGTTTTATGAATGCGGCAGCATCCTTGTCCCGTCCCCACCAGAACCAGCCGCCGCTGGCTTCATGGAGCGGGCGGAAGATGCAGGCCACGCCCGACTCCTGCAGTTGGAGGAAATAGTCGGCGATGGTGTGGATGTCCTTGACGATGTACTGGTAGAGTTCGGATGCTGTGTTCCAACTGCCGTCGGCATTGAGGGCATCGGCAATCTTTACGTTGCACTTATCGGAATAGAAGTCGTCTGTGCCCCGGCTGGGATCATGCCAATGCCAAGTGAAGGCGGGGATGCCGCCACGGGCATAGAGGTCTTTTGCCAGCGCAACAGCCTTGTTGGTATAATCCTTACACCAGCCTTGGTCCTCTGAGCGACCTGTAGCGAACAGGAAGTCGAAGCCAACGAGAGCGGGGTATTTGCCAGATGCCTCATAGACGGCCTTCACGTCGTCGTGCTGGGTGATGTCACCGTTGGCCGATCCCATGTCGCCTGTCATCATGCCTGAGATGGTCTTCTGCCCGAAGTTGTCGCAGAGGAAGGCATACATCTTCTGGGCTGCCTCAGAAGCATTGGCATCGGCTGGCGCCGGATTCACATTGAACTCAATGGCTTCGGCGGTACCGGCAGAGATGCGTATGTAGTCGATGAGATACCAAGTCCAACTGGGAGTAATCTCGATGGTGTTATCGCCGGCATTCATCTTGAAGGTGCCGATCTCGGCTTCGCCAACACCTTGGACTGCTGTATGGAAGGTGCTGCTGTTTCCATTGACGGAGATGCTGACGACCTTGTCGCCCCATTGTCCGTCATAGCCGACATAGATGCTATATTTCCCGCCCTCCGCTGCGGCATAGGTGAAGGTAATCTTGCTGTTGTTTTCTTTCATGGCAAGGGCCTTTCCGCCAGAATACAGGTCGTTATCGACAAGTTCACAATTCTCATAGGTGGCTTCTTCGGCCTCTATCTTTGTCTCGCTCTGGGCGTTGGTGAGACAGAATCCGTTGGCCATGAGTGCCAGAATCAAAAATACTTTCTTCATTTTATTAGTAGTTGAATGTTGTTTTGCCGATGCAAATTTAAAGGAAATAACCGAACTCTCCAATTAAAAAAGATGGAAAGATCGGTTATTTCAACAATAATGTCAATCTTCGCAAAGAAAGTATTATTTACTGTTTGTCAAGCAAGTCAGGCCTTAGGCGGCGGGTGCGCTCCATAGCCTGGTCAAGTTCCCACTCACGGATCTTGGCCTCGTTGCCGCTGAGGAGGATATCGGGCACCTTCCAGCCTTTATAGTCGGCAGGACGGGTGTAGATAGGAGCAGCGAGGATGTCATCCTGGAAACAGTCGCTCAAGGCACTCTGTTCGTCTCCAATGACACCAGGCACCACACGGATGACGGCATCGGCAATCATCGCTGCCACCAGTTCGCCGCCGGTGAGCACGAAGTCGCCGATAGAGATCTCACGAGTAATAAGATGGTCGCGGATGCGCTGGTCGATGCCTTTGTAGTGGCCCGCGAGGATGATGAGATTACCCTTGAGCGAGAGTTCGTTGGCCATATGCTGGTCGAAGCGCTCTCCGTCAGGGGAGGTGAAGATGACCTCGTCGTAGTCGCGCTCGGCCTTCAGCGCCGAGATGCAGCGGTCGATGGGTTCACACTGCATAACCATACCCGCCGAACCGCCGTATGGATAGTCGTCGACACGGCGCCACTTGTCGAGTGTATAGTCACGCAGATTATGAAGACGTATCTCTGCCAGTCCTTTCTTCTCAGCACGTGCAAGGATAGACTCGTGGACGAAGCCCTCGAGCATCTCCGGCAGGACGGTGATGATATCTATTCTCATTCTGCCAGAATCATTTGGGTACGAAGAGCAGTTTCTTCTCTTCTTTCTTCGGCTGTGACTTGCTCTTGGCCTTCTTCTTGACCTTGCCGGTAGCATTGACGACAGAAGGTTTCTTGTCTTCGCCGTTCTCTTTCTCATTTTCCTTGGCCGAAGCGGAACCGCCTCTGACGCTCACCTCGAAGGGATAGGAGATGGTAGGACAGCCGTCTTCCGTGATGTCAACATTAAAGCGCACGGTGGGATGCGTCCAGCCGAACATACGAGCAGTATAACTCTCCTCTGTCATCTTGCTAAAGGAGCAGACGACGGAGTCTTCAGCCTCGATGTTCACGTCACGGAAGTAGTTCATACCGTCGCGCTGGCCAGTGTTACGGATAACGATCTCTGCAGTCAGCACGGAGCCTACAATCTGGTGGGAAAGCATCTTGGCCTCATAGTTGTTGATATACCATTTATTATAAGGTATGATAGCGGGTGTGAACTTCAGACCGTCGTAGTTGAGCGAGAACTTGATAGTCGAGGGGGTAGGCTCCAGACCGATATCCTCGGGGATGTTGAAGGTCGTCTCGTAACTAAGCACGGCGGTCTCCACATTGACGTTCTCGCGGCGGGTGTCAATATTGATGCGGCAGTTGTCCTCGGCACTCGTCAACGTCATCAGCGAGAGGGTCATGTAAGGCGGACAGATTACCTTGATGTTACTCTTGGCAGTCTTGTGCTCGAAGCCAATGTCAAGCCCTTCGTTCAGAACGAAGCGACAAGAGACATTGGGGTCGATGCTGACGACACCGAACTTGCCTTTTTGCTTTACCAGCGCCTCGTTGCCCCACACCTTCGTTACATCATCGAACTGTGCGGGAAGCACTTCCTTGCCTTCGCATTGGAGACCGAGAAGTTGGGTGCCATTGTAGACAATGGCCTTAATGGTACTCTTCGGATCGGGTTGTTTCTCCCTGGGTACATCGATACGACGCGATGGCTGGCCCGTGTAGCCGATGCCGGTCAGACGCATCAGATGGTCGAATGTCATCACACCCTGCTTGCATGTGATGCTGTAACCTTTTTCCTCGGTGTTGACCTTCACAGGGCGCTCATTGGCAGTGACACGTGTTTTCTTATTCTCAGGATTGTTGTCTGTAGACATCGGAGTCAGGGTACCTTTCCTATAATCGTAGATAAAGAAACGCTTTTTAAGCACGATGATACAAGTACCATTGCTCGAGGCGGAGATGAAGTCGATGTCTTCCTTGTCGTATTCCTCTCCCAGATTCAATTCCGCCGACTGACCAGTCTTTGCGTCAATCACGTCGTATGTGTAGCCACCGTCGAGGACATGCTTCAGCGATTTGGGCACCCGTACCCAGGCATAACCTTCGCAGAAGGGTGAGGCATAGGCATATGGGCCAATGGCACTGCCGTCTTCGGCACGTACATACCAATAGCCGGTAGAATTATGAACAGCCAGATAGCCGTCGGAGAAACGGCTCATGCTACCGAGTTTGTACTGATGTGCGGTGAATTCGTGAATTTCTCCCTTATCGCTTGTATAGCCGATACACTTGCCCTCGTTAAAGAGCAGGCCCATGTGGGAGTTGAATGGGGATATACTGTCATACTGCAAGGGTACGATTTCCTTCTCCGTGGCATCGAGAATGCCGTATTTGTCGCCTTGCGAAACAATATAATATCCGTCGCCGAGCATACGGATATGTTCGTACGAAGGATGAATCACCCATTTGGCCACTTGGGCACTGGCGGCAGTAAATGTAAAAAGCGAAATTATGAAAAGTATCTTTCTCATCTATATATTATAAACTATAAACTATTAATCTGTTTAATGGTCTCGTCGATTTTTCTTTTGAATACAAAGTCCTGACTTTGTTCTGCCTGACGACTGGCTGTCTGGAGTAACTGACGGGCTTTGGTAAAGTCTTGGCTGACAGTAATGGCATTCAGATAATAGAACGAAAGCCAATAGAGCGACTTATAATCTGCAGAGTCGGTCACGGAGATAGATTTCTCCAACCACTGGATCGCTACCTCATTAATATCAGACGAGGGTATGCCATTGCTATTGATTTGAAAGCCCAACAAACGCTTTCGGCGATCAGACTCTGTGTCTGTCGGAATCCAGGCATAAGTGTAAGCCATCTCATGAATGGCTCCTTGATGGCCTTTCTGAGCCAATTCGGCCATCCGAGTGAGGGCATTCTTGATGCTGTCAGGACTATTTTGATTGAACAGAGCCATACAGGTTTCGAACTCTATGGCTTCGGCACGTTTTATGAGAGAGTCGGTATTGACGGTTGAGGTTTCCTGTGTCTCTGTCGTGGAATCGTCATTGTCAAACAGGAAAAAAGCACTAATGGCAATGATAATGGCAGCGACGGCTCCGAGAATGACATAGAGGTTCTTGTTTGATTTCTGGGGTTCGGAAGGGGCTGAGCCTATAACGGTTCCCTTGCTGGGAGAAGCCCCTACGACGGTGCCTTTGATGGAGTTGTCAGCAGGTTGCAAGTACTCATTAGGGAGTTGCATGGTCGTAGCCTTTGCTTTCGGCTCTGCGGCAGGAACTGCATTCCGCAGTTCGGGATGTCGAATGGCGCGGATAGCAGTCTCTTCCAACTGATCGGCACTCGGACGGTTCCAAGGTTCTTCCTGCAGACAATCGTCGAGCGTTTTCTTCAACAATGGCGAGAAGTCTCCCGGCAATTCGGGTATCTCGGCACCCTTTCGCTGCAGTAGTCCGCCATCGTTGCCGAAGGGAAGCATGCCAGAAGTCAGTTCATAGACAGTGGAGCCCAACGAATAAATGTCGTTTGCCATCACAGGCAGATTGTTGCGGGAGAAGCGTTCAGGAGCCATATAGGAGATAGTACCGGCGGAGAGTAAAGCCATATCCTGATTGGACACACGGCTCAGCGACTGCTTGACTTGTGTGCTGACACCAAAGTCGGTGAGCATGTAGTCGCCGTTGTCGTTGAGAAGGATATTGGCGGGTTTGATGTCCTGATGAAGCACGGGGGGATTCATGGCGTGGAGATAGGCGAGGGCGCTGGCGCAGTCGCGTAGGAGTTTCCAGGCTTCTTCCTCATCCATTTTGCCGACCATCTTTCCAATGTTTCCCTGTTCGCAGAATGGCAGTATCAGATAGGGTCTGTCACCGCTGATGGCAAAGAAAAGGGGACGGAGCAGGTTCTTGTGATTAGCATTCACCATGAGCGCAAACTCATGGGTAAGAATGTCTTTTCCGTCTTCATCAATGCCGGTTGTGGGGTTATAAATTTTCAGGGCAAGGGTTACTCCAGTCTGGATGTCTTTTACTTTCCAGACCTCAGAGAAGGCACCCCGCCCTAATAGTTCTTCTTGTTCGTATCTTTCGTCAAATATAGCCATTTTATTAAGTACTATTCAATGTGATGTTTAGAAGATATATCCGAGTGTGAAGGAGAGACCGCGGAAACGCTCTTTCTCCTCCTTTTTGCTAAGATTGTCGTAATAACTGCAGAAGGGGGTGATGTCAGCCTTCCAGGCTGCACCAACAGAGACGCAGCGGGCTAATATCAATTTTATACCTGCCTGATATCCCAGTTGGAAACGATTATAGTCATTGTCGATCATTCTGTGGTCGTCGAAGATCTTATACGTTTCACTGTGACCGTGAATATCGGTGATTTTTTCCTCTCCGTAGATGTTCCATTTCACGTTGGCACCTCCATAGGGTACAATCCAGAAACCATCGGAAACGGGAAAGCGGAAAGCGATGTTGAGGGGAATCTTCAAGTTATAGAACGACAGGCTGCTTTTAGTTCCGCTTTCGAGTCTCTCAGAAAACCATGAGCCGCTGGTCTCAAAGCCCAATTCTATGGAGGCAGGGCTCTGGCCTAGCGCATAGTTGTAACTGAAGCCGATAGTGGCAGTATGGTAGAGTCTGTCTTCTGCACCATGGGCTGTCGTCGCCAGTTTCAAGGGAGAGTACTCAACATAAAAGTTACACCAGCCTTCATCTAGGTCATCATAATAAGTGGTCTGGTGGTAACTGGAATAACGAGTTGTCGGACGCTGGGTGTCGTATTCTGGATGATAGTATCCGTCGCCATCGTATTGGGCGAATGACACCTGACACATGGTGAGTAGGAATGCTACTGTTGTTAGTCTAATGATTTTCATATAGTTTGACTTCTTTAATGTGATCGCGCATGTCTGTTTGATGAACCTCCGCTGTATGAGCCGCTTCTTTGTGAGCCTCCACTACGCATGCCGCTGTTGCGCATGCCGCCACCCTGAGAGCCATAGGAACGATTTGGCTGGCGATGACCACCTCCATAGTTTGAACCGTAGTTTGAGCGACGGGGTGGGGGTACTTCTTCCCTGAAAGTGATAGGCGGGTCTTGAGCGACACGTCTGCGGGGTGATATGTCATTAACGGGAACGGCTCCGTTGGCTACGTTGGTGTTTCTGCCTAAAAGACTGTTGATGGCATTTTGGGCTGCAGCACGGTGCCTGCCGTTGGGGAAGGAATTAAGATATGATTCATAGTCATTGACAGACTGGCAGGCATAGAAGATGGCATCATCATTTCCTGGATTGTTCGTCTGATGCTGAGCCGGTACATTCTTGACTGGCTTTGAGGGAGCAGATTTTATGATGATGCGGTCATCTGCTTTGACAGTTTTTGTAGTAGTTGTAGTAGTTGGTTTTGCAGCAACAGGTTTTGGTGTCTCGGGGACAAACAACTGTTGGGTTTTGGGGGTAGTGGGCTTGATATTATCCTGACTGCTCTTCAACGCATCGATACGCTGGCGAGTCTTGGAAATCTGGGCCTCATTTTGTTTGTTGAAGTACATTACTATACCCGAAAGAAGGGCAACGACAAGGAACGTAGCGGCAGCAATTATCAGTCCGTTACGCTGGTTGTTGCTAAGATGCAGCCCAGATTTCTTGTCAGTGGTGTCTGATTTCTCTTGTCTCTTGTTGATGACAGGTGCAGATGGTTGATATTGATTTCTTACATAGTGGGGAGAAGGCTTTGGCTGTGGAATCTCCGGTTTAGGCGATTCTACTGGCAGAATGGGAGCAATCGGTTTGTTTTGTAAGCGGGCTGTCGCTAGTTCATTGATTTGTATGGCCGTCGGACGGTTCCACGTCTCTGCAGCCAGACAAGATGTGACAAGGTTTATGAGTTCTGGAGAGAATGGTCCCTCGATGGCTGGGATGCGTGCTCCATTCAATTGTACACAACCACCCATGCCTTCCCAAAGCACATCACCTGTCATCAGTTCGTAGAGTGTCATTCCGAAGGCCCAAATGTCGCTAGCCAGCACCACCAGCGGCTTTTCGGAAAAACGCTCTGGCCCCATATAGGCAATGGTTCCGGAACTGCTGATATTGTTGTTGGTACGGCTCATCTTCGTCCGGAAACTGCGGCTGATGCCGAAGTCTGAGATGACATAACGGCCGTCGCTGGTGATAAGGATGTTGTCGGGTTTGATGTCTTGATGAACGATTGGGGGCTGCTGACTGTGCAAGAATGCCAGTCCACTGGAGACGTCAAGGATGAACTTCCAGATCTCCGACTCAGACATCTTTCCAATACGGTTGATTACAGAGCCGTTGGCACAATAGGGCATCACCAAGTAAGGACAATTGTCGCAGACATCAAAATGGTTGATGTTAAGCAGATTTGGATGGCGCAATTTGTAGGCTACCTTGAACTCATTGCGGAATTCTTCGAGACCTTTTGGATCCAGCGTGCCATAGAACTTAATTGCGACATCGATATCAGCAAGCAGGTTGTGTGCCAGCCAAACGTCACCGAAACTGCCTTGACCGAGATGACGCTTGAGTTCATAATGCTCGGCTACGATATTTCCTTCCTTGAATGTCATATTAAACGACTATTTATTTCATGTAATTCATCAGTTGGTTCCAGTAGGGGGTCACTGTCGCCAAGAAGGTCTGCTTCACAGGATCATTATCTTTTGCCAGCCAGATATAGGTCGCGCATCCAATGATCATCAGCAGAAGGAGAATAAGAAATACTTTCCACTTTTTTGTTTTGGTGCGATGGCCGATGACCTCGCTGCGAACTGTGGTAGAGAGGTTTTCTTCCTCTTCGACACTTTCTTCTGTATTCTCTTCTTCCACCTGTTCTTCCTCAGCCTTCGGTTCTTCTTCAGGTTCTTCATCAGTCTGAATGTTGGCAAGAGCAATAGTCACATTATCGTAACCACCAGCAGAAAGGGCTGCAGAAATTAACTCATTCTTACACTCCATGGGATCCTCGTGATATTTGATCATCGTGTCGAGAATCACGTCGTCGTGGCAGATGCCGCAGAGACCGTCACTGCAAAGCATGATGATATCGCCGTTGTGCAGTTGATAGATACGTGTCTCTGGATTAGCACGGTTTTCGACGTCGCCCAGACAGCGGGTGATGACATTCGACAACGGATGGTCGTGCATCAACTCCGGATTCAGTTCTCCTTTGTCGACAAGTTCTTGGACGTAAGAGTGATCTTTCGATAACTGAATCAGTCCGTGCTGCTTGTTAAGCACATAACAGCGGCTGTCTCCACACCAGCAAACGTATGCTTTGTCGCCAAAGATCCATGCCATGACAATCGTTGTGCCCATGCCTCTGGTGGAAGCATCTTCCTTGCTGTGGTTGAAGATGTTAAGATCGGCCTCCTTGACCACATTCTTCATGAACTCCTGGATATCCTTGTCGTTACTGATGGCACCCTTGATCAGTTCGGGACTGAATTTCTTCTGGATAGTCTCAACGGCGATGGCAGAAGCCACCTCGCCAGCATTGGCACCACCCATGCCGTCGGCCACGACAAGGAGGGCACCAAACTCCCCCAGGTCGGCGTAGGGGCCGGCCTGGGGGATGAGCCATTCAGAAGTGCTGAGGTCACTGGAGACAACAAAATTGTCCTCATTGTTCTGCCGAATCAGTCCGACATTCGTGCCTGCAGCAAGTTTGATTTTTACTTCTGACATATTTTAATTAAGTTTTATCTTACTCTGTGGATCGGAACGATACGAACCTCACCACCAAAATTACCTACGTTGACGCCAACAACACGATAACTGCCGTTGCTCTCCTTGAAGAAGGCGGGTGAACCGGTAAAGCCAAAGTTGGTAGAGGCATCTTGCAGGGTGATGAAATGTGCTGCCAGACGAGAGGTGCGGCTTGTGAAGTACTTGATGTAATTTGAGAGCACCTGAATGTCTGTCCTGCCAGAGAAACCAGCAATCACCACTTCCTCGCTACCCTTCAGACTCTGTGCTGTAGGAATGTCAACAGGCAGACCGCCAGGAGCACCAAGTGACAGAGAGGCTGCATTATGGGAGTTGTCGGTGTAGTAGGTCACAACGAACTGTTCACGAGTACGCTTGGTGTACTTAATGTCAACACCCCAACCTTTGACGCGCTTGATGACATCCTTACGGATTTCGACAAAGTCCTTACCGTCGTATGCCTCGAGTGATGCCAGGTCGAACTGGGTATTGCTGAAGCGGAGCGGATGACCAGAACCACGGGTAGAGTAGGCCTCAAAGTCGATGATCACGTGGAAACCTGCTGCGACATACTCTGCCAACAACTGACGCCAATCATCGCGATAGACATTGCGGTATACCCAAGGCTGGAGGTTAGAACGAGCAGTGATGAACTTACCACCGATGACGAAACCTGTACCGACAACCAACTGACTGGTGGCAATACCCGGATCGTAAGAGTTACCATCACGTTCAAGGGTAATACGCTTCACTTTCAAAGTATAGATATCGTTGTAGTAATTGACGATATTGTCAGATGCGCCAGCAGACTGTTTAGCAGATTCTGCGATTGTCGGGTTCGACTTGTCAATAAAGTCGTTTCTGTTGCCTGGGTTAACGGCCACGCCATCTGCGGATACCATAGCCTGCTCAGAGTTGTCCCAACGCTCTTCACCATCGGTGATAGGACCTGTAGAACCGAGGCCGGCATCTCCTCCTGTTACATCAGCAATGGCTGATGAAGCCTGACTTCCTGATGAAGAGCCAGAAGCCACTGCATCGTCTTCATCATCATCGTCGAAGCCGTACTCTGCCATCTTAGCCTTTGTAGAGGCCAGTCTCTGTGAAGCGTTGTTATAAGCATAGACCACACGCACACGCTCCTGCTGAACTTGTCCGAGTTGTTGCTTCACCTCCTGGTTGTTGGGATCAGCGGCGAGTTGTGCTGTCAGTTGTTGTTCCTGAACCTCAAGATTAGCCTTTAACATGCCGAGAGAATCTACCTGGGCTGAATACATGGCCATCTCCTGACGGAGTGCCTGGTTGTCAAGGTGCAGTTTGTAGTTCCATGCTCCAAAGCCGAGGATAACGAGTAACAGGAGTGCTGCCAGTGCCCAGATAGCACGGCGATAAGGACGGAGAGCCTGCTCGCGGAACAGATTCATACGCTCTGTGAGTTTGATGCTAGAGGTCAGTCCCTGCTTGCCTTGTGGCTGGATAAAGCCGAGGCGAGGACCATTGACGGAGAGTTGAATCTCATCACCAGACTGCAGATAGTAAGTTCCCTGGATAGGACGACCGTTGACTAATGTGGGATTAGAGGTTGACAGATGAATCAACTGCCAATTGTTGCCGTCGCGAACGATAGCGGCATGCTTACGACTGACAGTGTCAAAAGATTCGTCATAACGAACCTGACAAGAAGCATCACGACCGATCTCAATCTGATCGATAATGATTTTCTGTGACTCACCAGCACTGTGATACTTACTGCTGGTCTTGTGCTCCAGGATGTAATACGTACGTCCTGATCCGTTGAAGATGGCACCCATACCTGCTCCTACTGAGCCGGCAACTGTGCGTTTGTAATTGTTTTGAGTTTCCATATAATTTATAATTAAAGGGTTAATTAATAATTTTCGAATCTGATGGTGACATCACCGATGGCGATGATATCACCTGCTCTTAGATAGAAGCCGTTGCCTGTGACAGGCTTGGCGTTAACATATGTGCCGTTGGTGGAATTCATCCACTGACGGTGCTCACTCCGCCACTGACCGTCACGGATTACCCACTGTCCTGAACTGGGATCTCGTTCGATGGTACAGTGGAAGCGTGAGATAAAGTCACTGAAGTCCGACTTGATTGTAATAGCATTTCCTGGCTGTCTGCCAATAGTAAGAATCCTTCGCCCAGCATCAACTATCTGACTCAGATTATAGATTTTGCCATATTCTTCTCCTTGAAGTATTCTTAATTGGAAGCCGTGTGTCTGCTGTTGGGGTGAGTAAGATTGTACCATCCTGACAGGCTCACGATAGTTGCTGCCTGCCTGCTGTGGCAATAGACGGAGTACGTCTTGTACCGATTGTAGCCTTAACTTGAAGTCAGGCGTCAGACAGCCTTCTATCAGTCGTGTCCATTGCTGACCGTTGGGGACATTCTGCAACAAGCCACGATTCCAGATGCCATTCTTTCCTCGCTTCTGGTATTCTGCCAGGTCATTGTGTGACTCCAATGAGCCAAAAGGCAACTGGCCCGTCAGCAATTGGAACACGAGCACGCCAAAAGAGAATATATCCGTAGTAGGAAGAACGGTAGCACCACCTCTTGCACGTGTCACCTGTTCAGGAGGCATATAAGCATAGGTGCCGAAGATCTGATTGGGCTTGCCGAAAATGTTACGTTGCGTCATACGGTGCGTACGGTCTCCTGAGATGCCGAAATCTGTCAGGGCCGCCTTACCATTCTGTTTGAACAATACATTCTCGGGCTTAAGGTCGCGGTGTACCTTTCCTCTGTCGTGCAATGCATTGAGACCAACAAGGATATCCTGGCAAATCTGAATGGTCCTGCTGTCGGGCTTGCCGAGTAATGGCTCCAAGTCACCACCAGGACAATACTCCATCACGATGTAGGGATTACCCCCTACGATGCCATAACTCAGGGAACGAACCAAGTTGTCACAGTCGATCTGACCCGTCTTGAACTCCATCTCGAAGCGGTCCATGAGGGGTTGCCGGATCTCTGCCGGCACCTCCCATAGCCTCAGGAGTTTCAAGGCATACTTCTCACCCCGACTGTCTTCGACGAGATAGACTGCGCCGAATGAACCCTCGCCGAGGGACTTCTTGACGCTGTATCTGCCGTCGATGACGTTTCCAGGCTGGAAGTCACATCTGTCTACAACTTGATAGGTAGTACTCACTTTTTTCAGGAGTTATTCTGCTTCAAACTTGAATCTTCTGTCTCCCAAAACAAGCACATCACCTGGCTCAATAGCCAATTTGCGGTTTGCCTCAAGATAGGTTGACCCTAGTTCACTGCGATTAATCACATACCACTTGCCTTCTTCACAAATCAGTTCGGCCTGCTCCTTAGAGGTGATGGTGCGATTGTCTTTCTCTGTGTTCTCTCTGTTCAGGATGATGGAGTCTCCCTCGTAGTCGTTTGAGAAAGCCTCCGTAATCTCACCCTCTTCAGGGATGATCGTCAGATGACATTTGGGCTTCGGGGGCTCTGGTGGAGGGGTCGGCTTATGCTTAATGGCGCGAACTGTCGGGAGATGGATACGCTCACCGCATTTCGGGCAGAAACTAAAATCGAGGGATACCATCGTACCGCACTTCTCGCATTTCACTTCCTCGGCAATGTCCAGTCCCAGATCCTCTGCCATCTTTTGCACTGGCTGCTGGATGTTTTGCACCGGCTGCTGGATGGCAGTCTGAGCAGCGCCTAAACTCGTGCCGCAATTCGGACAACTATTGAAGTTGCCGACCACGGGATAGCCGCAATTCGGGCAACTCTTGGGTGCTTGGGCAACCGTAGCATTAATGGCTGCCGGATTCTGGAGGTCGGCACTGTTGACGATTCTGGTAGGTCTGGGTGCAGGCTCGGCATGCTGTGCGTTGATGACCGTTGGTCTTGGCATCGCTTCTCCACCTTGATAATTCGGAACATTGACACCCTGATAAGGATCCTGATACTGGGATCCTCCTGCCTGAAGCGGGTGTCCGCATTTGACGCATACACTACTACCGGGAGCGTTGTCCCAGCCACAATTGTTACATCTCATACTTATTTATTTTAGTTATGGTAAATATATGTTATTTCTGATCAACTCTGATGATAAACTCTTCGTTCTGACTCTCAATACGGATATAGCCGGTACGTCCGCTCTTGTATTCCGGATCGTTCTTGCCCAGCGGGTCAGCCTTGATGGTGATCTCATTGCCACTGGTGACTGTCACGTCACACCAGTCGGGGAACTTTGTGAGTTCCCAGTTTTTGTTGTCAGAATAGAGTGTGTCGCTGTTGCAACTGATACCCACCTTCTGGGTTCCGCCCTTGCGCTTGTTGAACTTCACATCAGCCTTGGTCGCATCGATATGGGGCTTGTTGCCCTTCTGCGTCAACTTGATGAAACGCGTCACCTGGTCGTAGATGACGGTGATACCGGTCTGACGGCCTAATGTGCTGCTGGTGGCCAGACAGGTCACTTGTAGTTTCTTTCCGTCCATCGACTTACCCAGTTTGCACCAACTCTCGTGCTCAGAGGCTACATTCGCCATCCAGTCGCTGCTTTCCGGCAATGTCTCCACACCGACCATCTTCGTGTCCTCACCAGAGTCAAACGACAGGCTATATGTGCTGAGTGTCAACTGCTTCGAGGGTGTGGCTTTCTTCGAGTCGTCTTCACCACCGCTTCTCTTTTTCTTGGCAAGGCGATTACACTTGGCAATCTGTGCCTTGCACTTCTTTACATTGGCAGCACTCTTGTTGATGGCCATAGATGCCTTAAAACTGGCGATGGCTTCCTGATAGTCGCCTTTGTTCATCAGGGCGATACCTTTGTTATAGGATTCATTGGCGCTTTGGGCGTAGGTGACCATAGGGGTGAAGCACAGCAGCCCAATGATCATCATCAGTTTACTAATCGTTTTCTTCATCATTGTCTTTTGTTTCGTTATCTTGGTTGTTGAGTAGGTCTTCGATGAGTGGCTTGATAGCGTCGGCCCTCGTACGGAATTCCTGAACATATTCTGCGCCAGAATCCAGATTCTTGTAGATACCCAGGAGAGCCGTTTTAATAACATCCTGCTGTTGCTCAGCCAAGCCGGACACGCTGGCATCAAGTGAATCTTTGTCTGTCAGGGCTTCATCCAATTTGACGAGTGCCTGTCGATAGATGTCTTCTACCTTATTATAAATAGAGGCATCCGTATATTCGTCAGGATGGTTCAGAATGATCGTGTCGGCTTTCTCCTTGATGATGAGTGCCTCTTGAATCCTCTCCTGAGCGAGGGAGTCGTAGTTCACACGAGGGGTAACCTCTACCACAGCAGGCTGTTTCTCATCACTGCCGCCAGAGAATACAAACGCCAGGATGGCTATCAATGCCACAACGCCAATGATGGATCCGATGATCACATTCTTGTTCGAACCTTTTTGGAGAGGCTTGCTTTTCTTGATGGAAGGGGCAGGCTGTGCAATGGGAGCCTGAGGCTGGGCAGTATCTTTCATCTTCACATCTTCTTTGGGCTCTGCAGGAACAACTGGTACGGGTTCTGGAGCAGGAGCCTCTACGGATGTCGTAATGCCGTGCATGTGGTTGTAGGTCATCTCCTCAATCTTACTGGCAGAGGGACGATCCCATGTCTCTTTGGCGATACACAGTTTCACAATATCTTTCAGTTCCTGTGAATAGTCACCTTCAATAATAGGAATGTCTGCACCATTCTTCTGGAGCATGCCTCCGTGATTCCCAAAGGGAGGAAGACCCGTCATCAATTCATACATCATTGCACCAAGCGACCATATATCGCTGGCCATGATCGGCTTGGGATTGCTGCTGAAGCGCTCTGGTCCCATATAAGCCAGTGTACCGCCACTCTGTTCCTGAGCCTTCGCACCACGGATAGTACTTCTCACACGGGCACTGATGCCGAAATCGGTAATAAGATAACGGCCTTCGTCGTCAATAAGGATATTGTCCGGTTTGATGTCCTGATGGATAAGAGGCGGTGTCTTTTCATGCAGATAGGCCAGTCCGGCTGCAACGTCATGAAGCAACTTCCAACACTCTTCTTCTGGCATATTCTTGCCTTCAGCAATATACTTGAAGGCAGAGCCGTTCTTGATGAGGGGCATGATGAGGTAGGGCATACGGTCCCAACAGTCGAAATGGGTCGGACGTAGCAGGTTTGTGTGATTCATGTCAAACACCATCGAGAACTCTTGCGTGAAAATCTTGATGCCGTTGTCATCGAGTCCCGTTCCGGGTGCATATACTTTTATGGCGACCTGAACGTTTGTCATGTCGTCTTCAGCAAGCCAGACTTCAGCGAATCCGCCTCTGCCCAATTGTCTGATTAGTTTGTATCTGTCCGCAAAAAGCAGACCTTCTTTTAGTTCCATTTATATTTGTTTTTGTTATTTTAAAGTTCAAAAATAGTACATTTTTATGGAGAAAATAGACAATCCCCTTACAAATTAACCTTATTTAAGGTTTGTTTATCAGTTTTGGCAACTAAACCCCTTATTATTCTGCTTCTGGTCTAAAATAATGTTTTAATTCTTCCAGGTATTTCTTGCCAGTTTCAATGCCAATATCATAGACGATCTGCATCTCTTTCGGATCGTGTGAGAAGTGCCCAATGGGTAGTTTCTCTTGTGGGCGGATAACGAGGCAACGGCCTTCTTGCTCTGCCTGTTTGACGAATGCCACTTCTGCATTGTACATGTGATGCCTTTTATCCATCGCCTCAATCATTCGTTGATACTTTCTGAGAGCCATACGCATCAGGGGCATCAGAGGGTTGTGCTCTTTGACATAGCCATCAGGCTGGGTGAGAATGACGACGTTCCGCTCGTATCCGATACTTTCAAAATAGGCGAGGGGGATAGAGTCTGCCACACCACCGTCAAGAACCTTCTGGCCCTCCAACTCCACTACTTTTGACACTAACGGCATCGAGGCCGACGCACGGATCCAGTCGTAGGCGAGGGGAGTGGCCTCCTCCAGTTTCTTATAGACAGGCAATCCCGTCTCCACATCTGTGCAGACGACATAAAACGCCATAGGGTTTGCGTTAAACGCGCTGTCGTCAAAAGGATCATATTGAGCAGGGATGACATGATAGCCAAACTCTGCATTATAGAGATTCCCCGTTTTCAGCCACGACTGCCAACTGCAATAACGCTTGTCCTTGGCGAAACGCTTGTTATATCTTATTGCGCGTCCAGGTTGCCTTGACTTATAGTTACATCCGAATGCTGCACCTGCCGACACACCGATTAATCCATCAGGTTCTATACCAGCCTCCATCATTACGTCAATGATTCCGCAAGTGAATAAACCGCGCATGGCACCGCCTTCTAATACAAGACCTCGTCTCATTTCGCTGTAGTTTACCATTTTTGGTTGCAAAGTTAATGTATTTATTTGAAAAGTAAATACAAAATTGTGCAAAAAATTTGTATGTATCGAAAATTCTGCTTAATTTTGCGCATTGAAATCATTTATAAATATTGTTGTACGTATGAAGAAACTTATTTTTGCATTGTTGGGCGTGGCTATGCTTACACTCACTTCTTGTCAGCCTAAAAAGACTGTAGTGGCTCACACACCGTATCGAACCATCGTGACATACGACATCACCTTTGATGTTAATAAGGCCGACATCACAGAGCAGTCGATGGCCGAGATTAACCGCATCAAGACGCTGATGGACCAGAATCCGGAACTTAAGTATGAGGTTCAAGGTCACACAGACTCTACAGGCTCTCCCGAAGCCAATCAGAAACTCAGCGAGAAGCGTGCACAGGCCATTGTCGACAAACTTGTCGAACTGGGTATTGACGAGAGCCGTCTTACTGCTGTAGGTAAGGGACAGTATGCACCAATTGCTGATAACGCCACAGAAGAGGGACGGGCTCAAAACCGTCGCGTGGTGTTCGTGGCAAAATAGTTTGAAATGAGACTCCTACTTACAACTGTATGTGTTGTCCTGTCTGCAGGCGCCTGTTCTCAGACGCTTGCAGACCCTAAGAGTATATCTATCATGGGTGTGCCGCTCGAAGGGCCGGACTCGGTGTTTATCCCTGCCTTGGATAGTGCCGGAGTCAAACAGGTCCATCCTGAAGAAACAGAACCAGACACCTATTATTTCGAGGGCGATTTCTATGGTATCAAGTCGACCATGATGGTGACCGTCAATGAAAAGACCAAACTGCTCTCTGACGCCGTCGTCACCTGCGGACCATACCGTACACGCGACCTCTACGACCGCAATCAGAAATACCTGTTAGGCAAACTTCAGCGAGAATGGGGCAACTTCAAGGCGAAAGGCGACGGATCGCTGTATATGCTAAATGACTATGGTTATATACGACAGTCGACAGGCCTTGACGAAGAGGGGCGTCACACCATTAGGTATTACTACCTGAACACGTCACCTTATTATAAAGATGTGTCGAACATGGGCCTGAAGGGTTTTGTTCAGGAGGTAATCACAGAGAATCCTGTGACGGAGAACGATATTGAGCATTTCAGTGAGACAGGTTTGTTGGCCAACGACGATCTGATTGACCGTGAATATGATGCCAGAGGCTATTTAATTCGTGCTTCGATGCGGGAGAAAGGAGGTGGCAAAAGCCGTCTCACTTACGAATACGACAGTGATGGCTGCCTGGTGAAGCGCACGCTTGTCAATGCCAATTCGGGCATCCGTTCTATTAACGAATATCGCTACAACACCAGTTTCGAGATCATCCAGCAAAGCATGAAGGCTTTTACGAAAGACAACGAGTGCATCGTCTCCATCAGTATGAAAAACGACCTGCAAGAGCGCGATGATAATGACAACTGGACTGTGAACAAAATGAATCTCACCTATTGGGAGAAGGGCCAGCGCACCACAATCCAGACAGTCGAGCAGCGACGCACCATCAGTTATTGGGACGAATAGTTTTTTGTAGTTTACAGTTTACGGTTTACAGTTTACAGTTGATTACTTCTATAGGCAGGTTATTCCCGAGTAGTCTTATCTCCGAAATAGTAAGGGCTTGCCAGGTTATCATCTGTAAACTGTAAACCGTAAACTGTAAACAATACTATAATCCTATCATATCAAGGAACTCCTCCTCATTCACAATCCTAATCCCCAGTTTCTCCGCCTTCTGAAGTTTGGAAGGCCCCATGTTCTCACCAGCCAGGATGAATGAAGTCTTGCTGCTGATGCTACCCACGTTCTTTCCGCCGTTCTGCTCGATGAGTGCTTTATACTCATCGCGGCTGTGGTGGGCAAAGACACCGCTGATCACGATCGACTGTCCCTCAAGGATCGTTGAGAGTTGAGAGTCGTTGGCCGACAATTCCATCTGCAGACCGTATTCTCGCAGACGACGGATAATCTCAAGGTTCTTCTCGTCGTGGAAATAGGTGATGATGCTCTTCGCCATCACCTCGCCGATACCTTCTATCTCCTGCAACTCTTCCAGACCTGCGCCCATCAGCGCATCGATATTCTTGAAATGACGGGCCAACAACTTGGCTGACGTCTCACCCACGAAGCGGATGCCAAGGGCAAAGACCACCCGTTCGAAAGGCACCTCCTTAGAGGCTTGGATGCCATTCACGATACGCTGGGCAGACTTGGTGCGAGAACCGTCTCCATTGATCTGCTGCACGTCGATATCATAGAGGTCAGCCACATTATGTATCAGCCCCTGACGGTAGTAGTCGTCAATGGTCTCTGGTCCCAGAGAATCGATATTCATGGCCTTACGGGCGATGAAGTGCTCGATGCGTCCCTTGATCTGTGGCGGACAACCCGTGTCGTTCGGACAGTACCACGCTGCCTCGCCTTCATAGCGCACCAAGGGCGTTCCACACTCAGGGCAACGCTTGATGAACTGAACGGGCTGGGCGATGATGGGCCTCTGGTCGACATCTACGCCTACAATCTTGGGAATGATCTCGCCACCTTTCTCCACATACACATAGTCGCCGATATGCAGATCGAAACTGCGGATGAAGTCCTCGTTGTTCAGGGTTGCCCTTTTCACGGTGGTGCCTGCCAACTGCACAGGATCCATATTGGCTACAGGGGTGACGGCTCCAGTACGTCCCACCTGATAAGTCACTTCATTCAGACGAGTGCAGACACGCTCAGCCTTGAACTTATAGGCGATGGCCCAGCGTGGACTCTTAGCTGTGAATCCAAGTGCACGCTGCTGTCGTAATGAGTTCACTTTCAACACAATACCATCGGTGGCTACAGGAAGGCTTTTGCGAGCCTTGTCCCAATAGTTGATGAAGTCGTAGATCTCCTGCAGCGTCTTCACCTTCTTCATGCCCTCGCTGATCTTGAAGCCCCAGGAACGAGCCACCTCCAGATTCTCATAGTGCCCCTCGGCTGGCAGTTCCTCACCCAATAAATAATAGAGGTATGCGTCGAGTTGGCGACTAGCCACAAGGCTGGACTTCTGGCTCTTCAGGGTGCCGCTGGCAGCATTACGTGGATTGGCGAAGAGCGGCTCCTCTGCTTCCTCGCGCTCCTTGTTCAGTCGTTCAAACACGGCCCAGGGCATCAGAATCTCTCCACGTATTTCGAACTCGCGAGGGTAGGATGGGGTAGCAAAGAGGTCGTTGGATGCTGGTGGTGTCAATACAAGAGGAATACTGCGTATGGTTTTCACATTCGCCGTCACATCGTCGCCACGAACACCGTCGCCACGCGTCACGGCCTGCGTCAGCCTTCCATCGACATAGGTCAGCGAGATGGAGAGACCATCGTACTTCATCTCACAGCACACCTCAAAGTCTTCGCCAGCCAGTCCTTTGCTGACACTCTCGTACCAGTCGGCCACATCCTGTTCGTTATAGGTGTTGGCCAACGACAGCATCGGATACTTATGCTCCACCTGACGGAACTCCTCATTGAGGTCACTGCCCACGCGTTGGGTAGGGGAGTTCTCGTCTGCCATCTCAGGATGCTTCGCCTCCAGGTCCTGCAGTTCGTGCATCATGAAGTCGAACTCCTGGTCGCCGATCGTCGGCTGGTTCAGCACATAGTACCTGTAGTTATGCTCGTGCAGTTCTTTCCGCAGTTGTATGATTCTCTCTTTCTCGTCCATAATCTGCTATTTTTGTGCAAAGGTAACGAAAAAAAATGAATCCGTCTTCACTTTCCAGATATTTTTCAAATCTAGAGTCTTCTTATCTACAGCCTTAACTCGTTTTACAGGTATGACAGTTTCAAATCCATCGCCCTACTCGTCACGTCCACTTACGACTTACAACTTACATCTTACAACTTACATCTTACATTTACTCATAACTGGAAGAAGAAAGTTTAATATATATATTATATATATATAATATATATATTAATATAATAATCTATTAATATATATAATTAAATTTCCCTCCCTATCTGTGACCTCGTGTAAGTGCATGCATAGGCAAATCGATTTTACTTACATGTAAGTTGTAAGTTGTAAGTGATCGTGTTGATGATGCCTGTTTACGCAGTCGCTGATGCCTGTTATACCCCCATAACAGGCATTACTTACCGTCGCAGAAGGCATCGCTTACCGTCATGCAAGGCATCGGAAAGAGTGTTAGAAGGCATCGTTATAAACGTCCCCTTTATTTTGCTATGTCGGGATGGCAAATAGAACAGCCCTGTTGTATGGCAGAAGATCGTGGTGTGACAGACTGCCTGAATCTCACGACTCCAGACCCTCATTCGCGAATTAAAAACTTTTATCGGTGAATTGTCCGTTTATTCAATGATTATTAGTACCTTTGCGGCCGAGATGCTGATGATGTTCCAGATCGTGCCCATCATGTGGCGTGCCGTGCGGCCCAGCCGTATAGCCGACATGCCTGCCGTAGTCAATACGTTTTGGCTGCGGAAGGGGTATGAGGGGCTGACGTTCTTCGGACAGATCCTGGCTCCGACACAGCAGGAGGCTGACCGTTTCAATGCAGGCGCATCGGCTGACAGACAGTCGGCAGCGATGAAGAACCACGAGATGATCCACCTGCGTCAGGCTCAGGCCTGTCACGACTCATGGGTCTGCTTCTACCTGTTGTATCTCTGGTACTGGCTCAAGGGATTGGTCTTCAGCGGCCGTCAGGTGCGTCGGCAACTGAAACATGCCGCCTATCTGCTGAATCCTTTTGAGATGGAGGCCTACAGGCACATGAACGACCCAAACTATCTCGCCCGTTGTGAGGATGGCGCACAGGAATGGCGCAAGTATGCCAAGATGAGTCTTAAAGAGCGGCTTCTCATGTACCGGTCAAATCATAAACTTTAATTTCATATATTAATGAATAAGAAACTTCAGGCGCACAGCGCCATCTTCTTGGCGAACACGATCTTCGGACTCGGTGTTCCTGCGACCAAACTGCTGCTCGACGAGTGGGTGACCCCCATGGGCTACATGGCCTCGCGCTCACTCGGTGCTTGTCTCGTGTTCTGGCTCATTGCCGCCTTCCTGCCTAAGGAACATGTGGAGCGCAAGGACCTGATCACCATCCTCGCAGGCGGACTCTTGGGCTTTGTCATCTCACAGACGCTCACCGCCTGGGCACTCGACTACACCAGCCCTGTCTATTTCTCGCTCATTGCGACGCTCACGCCTGTGGCCGTGATGCTCTGTGCGGCCTTGACGATAGGAGAGAAGATCACACCGATGAAGTTCCTGGGCGTGCTGCTGGGTATTGCCGGTGCCGTGCTGATGGTGCTGATGAGTCAGACGTTAGGATCCGGAAAGAACGATTTGATCGGTATTTCGCTGGCCATCCTGAGTGTGCTCACCTGGGCTGTATACCTTATTATTACGCGTAATGTGGCCTCGAAGTACTCGCCCGTGACGCAGATGAAGTATGTCTTCCTGATCTCGGCCATCGTGACCGTACCCATCGCCATCCCGGAATTGCCGATGAATGCGCTCTACACGTCAGCCTGGGGCTGGGATGGAGTGGTGGAGATGCTCTTTATCGTGCTGGGTGCTACGGCCCTCGGCTATTTCCTCATCCCCTTTGCCATGAAGTACCTGCAGGCCACGACGGTCAGTATCTACACCAACCTGCAGCCTGTGATCGCCTCGTTCGTGGCCATCATGATCGGCCAGGATGTGCTCACGTGGGACAAGCCCGTGGCTGGAATACTGGTGCTGCTGAGTGCCTACATCGTCACGGTGGTAACGGCGAAGGACGCCAAAGGCTGATTATTTGGTGAGTTCCCAGAAGGCAACGGCTGCCGCTGCAGCCACATTGAGGGAGTCGACCTGATGATACATGGGGATGCGGACGACGAAGTCTGCATCCTCTATCGTTTTCTGGGGCAGGCCCTCGCCCTCGGTTCCCATGATAACAGCCAGATGTTCCTGTTGCTTGAGGACAGGGTCGGAGAGGGAGATACTCTTGTCACTAAGGGCCATTGCGGCGGTCTTGAAGCCCGAATCGTGCAACTGCCGGTAATCATCCAGCCAAGTCCAAGGCACGAGAAAGACGGTGCCCATAGAGACGCGTATCGACCTGCGGTTCAAGGGGTCACATGAACTTCGTGTAAGTAATACTGCATCCACGCCAAGCGCTACTGCCGAGCGGAAGATGGCACCGATATTGGTGGTGTCGCAGACGCTGTCGATGATGCAGACACGACGGGCGTCATTAAGGATTTCATCGAGTTTAGGCTCCGGCTTGCGACACATGGCACAGAGCACGCCACGGGTCAGTGTGTAGCCCGTCAGGTTGGAGAGCAGTTCCCTCGAACCTGTATAGACGGGCATCGAAGGATGGGCCTCGATGATGTCGGCAGCATCGCCCTCGATATGCTTCTGTTCGCAGAGCAGGGCCTGTGGCTCATAGCCAGCCTGTAGCGCCACACGGATCACCTTCGGACTTTCTGCGATGAAAAGGCCTTGTTCTGCATTCAGACGGTTCCGCAGTTGTGTCTCTGTCATCGTGGCAAATAGGGCCACGCGGGGGTCGTCTATCGATGAAATCTCGTAAATCATTTCGTATAGAAGTCAATAAGCCGGACAAGAGCCTCCTGGCAGACCACACAGAACTCAGGCTCCTCATTGGTCCGCATACGGCAGTTCTCACAACCACGCCAGACACCTTTCTCCAGATAGCCGCCACCCTCGATGAGTCCGGCCTTTCCTTCCTGGATGAGATGCTCCCACTTGACGTGAGCCGTCGCCTGGGTGGTCAGGTTGGGTTCCCAGGGTTCTGTGTCGGAGAAATAGATCGGATCGTCATTGCCATAGGCATACTCATCGCCCAATCCACCGAAGGAATGGCCGAATTCGTGTACCACCACAGGCAGGAAATGCTTACCGCCAGTATAGCAGAGATTATAGGAATTGTAGATACCGCCTCCGCCATAGTGCCCGGTATTCACCAGGATGATGATATGCTCGTAGGGCGTGCCTGCCAACAGGTCGTGCAGTCGTTTCAAGTGCAGTGTTGTCAGATAGCGGTCGCTGTAGAAGGTATCGAAGTGGGAACCGAGGGCCGTGTTCTTCCAGATACCCTTCGACGGCTCGCTGGTGCCCGATTCTTCCGATACGGATTTCACGGCGATGATGCTAAAACGGTCTTGCATCGACTTGAACGGCTCGTGGTTGAAGAGGGAGCCGATGGCCTTCTGACAGTCGTCGAGGTAATGGTCCATTTCATCGGCCGTATAGCCCTCTGCCACGAAGGCGATATGGATGCAACGGGAGGTATCGGCGGCCTGATGCAACACGTCGTAGGGCGTGACGCTGTGCTCGCCGGCCTTACGGATCAGAATGTCGTTGGGGGCGACGATATGCGTCAAGGAATTAACCACTTCATCGTGGTAATCGAACAGTTCCACCTTGATTTCAACGGTGTCTTTCGGGAAGGGTACCAGGAACACGTTCTCGAAGGATTTCTGCACGCGCTTGGCCTCTTCTGTGGCGAGCCATTCCTGGAAGAGGGTGGAGAAGGAGTGCCGATAAATGACCATTCCATCGGCCTTTGAACGCATGGTGATCTGGCCGTTACCCTTCAGCGGCAACTCTGCCAGGCGGTCTCTGCGTCCATACCAATGGGGTAGGCTGACGAGTTCGTCAACATAGATCTGATGGAGGCTGTTGTCGCCTGCAAAGGTGTAGTCTAGCCGCAGGGTCCGATTCTCGAAATAGTCTTCGAAACGCTGGGCTTGAATGGAGACTGTTGCAGATAGTAATGCAATGATAATGAATAGGTTTCTCATAATTCGTTCAATAAATCCTTAACATAGTTTCTTTCCCAGTCACGCAGATGATGTCGTCGTTCATCGTACTGCAACAGATCGAGGTCGATGGCCACGATACCATCCTCGTTTTTGGTACGTCCCAATCGTTTCTCGGTCTCCTTCAGTACCTCACAGAGGAGTCCCTCGCCAAGCGATGTAGTTCCCTTGCAGAGTTGATTCAGATAGGGCTCCTTGCGACTGGAATGAATCGGTTCCGTCCACATGGCGGAAGTGAAATGGCATTCCGTCAGCAGTTGCACGAGTTGTTCACGAGCGGCTTCCAGTCGAGCCTCCTGGTTCTCGTTCGAGGCCAGACTGATAATGATTTGATGTTCTTTCTGATTCATAACGAATGCAAAGGTACGAATAAGCGGGTGAAAAACCAAATAATAATAAAAAAAACGAATAATTTAGATAATATACGGAAAATATTCAGTACCTTTGCCACATAATTATAATTAATATAGAAACAAAACTATCAAAAGATGCAGTAAACTGCGATGTAGGGTTGACAAAATGAAAGAAAATGCATTATTTTTGTGAATTCCTGCTCAAATATTTGGTCGAATGAAATAAAAAGTGTAATTTCGCAGCGTTTTTCAAAAACAGATTAGTTTAAACATTATAAATAACAACCAAAATGAAGAAGTACAACTTTAATGCCGGTCCCTCGATGCTTCCCCGTGAGGTCATCGAAGCAACCGCTCAACAGTGTCTTGATTTCAATGGCTCGGGTCTCTCTCTGATGGAGATCAGCCACCGTGCAAAGGACTTTCAGCCTGTCGTAGACGAGGCCGTGGCTCTGACGAAGGAACTCCTTGACGTGCCCGAGGGCTATTCAGTGATTTTCCTCGGTGGTGGCGCTTCACTCGAGTTCTGCATGATTCCTTTCAACTTCCTGATTAAGAAGGCTGCCTATCTGAACACGGGCGTCTGGGCCAAGAAGGCCATGAAGGAAGCCAAGTTGTTTGGTGAGGTCGTAGAGGTGGCTTCTTCTGCCGACGCCAACTACACCTTCATCCCCAAGGACTGGAGCGTGCCTGCAGATGCCGACTATCTGCACATCACCACCAATAACACCATTTATGGTACTGAGATCCGCAAGGACCTCGATGTCAACGTGCCTCTGATTGCCGATATGTCGTCAGACTTCATGAGCCGTCCTGTTGATGTCAGCAAGTACGACGCCATCTATGCTGGTGCCCAGAAGAACCTGTCTATGGCTGGTGTGACCATCATCATCCTGAAGAACGAGAAGTTGGGTAAGGCTCCCCGTGAGATTCCCACGATGCTCGACTACCGCACTCACGTCGACAAGGGTTCGATGTTCAACACACCTCCTGTGGTGCCCATCTACTGCGCCCTTGAGAACCTCCGCTGGATCAAGCGTCAGGGTGGTGTCGAGGCTATGGACAAACTGGCCAAGCAGCGTGCAGAGATCGTCTATGGCGAAATCGACCGCAACAAGATGTTCGTAGGTACAGCCAAGGAGGAGGACCGTTCGCTGATGAACCTCTGCTTCGTGATGGCCGACGAGTACAAGGAACTGGAGAAGGACTTCCTTGACTTCGCCGTATCGAAGGGTATGGTTGGCGTGAAGGGTCACCGTTCTGTGGGTGGCTTCCGTGCTTCTTGCTACAACGCCCAGACCATCGAAGGCTGCAACGCCCTCGTCGCCTGCATGAAGGAATTTGAGGCTCAACACTAAGGAATTAACGACCACGAATTACACAAATCTCACTAATTGGCTGCGCATAGCCATCATTCGTTTAATTCGTGTAATTCGTGGTCAAAATAGAAAAAAAGAAATGAAAGTATTAGTTGCAACAGAAAAGCCATTTGCAAGTGCCGCTGTTGATGGCATTCGCAAGGAAGTAGAGGCAGCCGGCAACGAACTCGTGCTGCTGGAGAAATATACTGAGAAGGCTCAGTTCCTCGACGCTGTGAAGGATGCCGATGCGCTGATTATCCGTTCGGATAAGGTCGATGCCGAGGTGCTCGACGCTGCCAAGCAGTTGAAGATCGTCGTCCGTGCCGGTGCTGGCTACGACAACATCGACCTCGCCGCTGCCACAGCCCACAACGTGGTCGCAGAGAACACTCCTGGCCAGAATGCCAACGCCGTAGCAGAACTCGTCTTCGGTCTGCTGGTGATGGCCGTTCGTGGTTTCTACAACGGCAAGAGCGGTTCTGAACTGCTGGGTAAGAAACTGGGTATCCTCGCTTTTGGCAACGTTGGTCGCAATGTGGCCCGTATCGCCAAGGGCTTCGGGATGGATGTCTATGCCTTCGACGCCTACTGTCCCGCTGAGGTCATTGAGAAAGCCGGTGTTCACGCCGTTGCCAATCAGGACGCTCTCTTCGAGACCTGTGACGTCGTTTCACTCCATATCCCCGCTACGCCTGAGACCAAGCAGAGCATCAACTATGATCTCGTTGGTAAGATGAAGAAGGGTGGTATCCTCGTGAACACGGCCCGTAAGGAGGTCATCGACGAGGCTGGTCTCATCAAACTGATGCAGGAGCGTGAGGACCTGAAGTTCGTAACGGACATCATGCCCGATGCCAACGACGAGTTCGCCAAGTTCGAGGGCCGTTACTTCTCGACACCGAAGAAGATGGGTGCCCAGACTGCCGAGGCCAACATCAACGCTGGTATCGCTGCCGCCAAGCAGATCAACGCCTTCTTCAAGGACGGCGACACCAAGTTCCAGGTGAACAAGTAAAAACGTTATATATCAATAGGAGCCTGACATTCTGGTGTGTCAGGCTCTTTTTTTGTTCTTTAGTTCTTGACGAACTTCTTCCCGTTCTGGATGAAGATTCCATGATGCGGATTATCTACGCATTGACCTTGCAGATTGTAGATCAGGTTGTCTGCAGGACGTTCGATACGTAGGGGCGTGATGCCTGTGATAACTTCTGCTGACATAGAGCATCCCCAGAACACGGAGAGTTCCTGTTCCACCTCCGTTCCGTCAGCCTTGACGAGCACAGCGCGAATCACCCTGCAAGTACCGGCCTGAGAGCCTACCTGCGTCTGGAGGGTGATGCGCTGGATAGTCTTGCCGCCGAGGATGCTCTCGTCAAAAACCAGCGTACTGTTTTTATCTGTTGCCGAGACAACGCCCATCTGATTATGGTTGTCGTCGCTGCCATAGACCTTGAACTTCAGGGCACCCTCAGCAGGCAGTTCGAACATCTCTAGGCGGATGGACTTGTAATCGTTGGTAGAAATCACATTTCCACAAAGGTTCAACTCCTGCCAGTTGCCGTTGTAGGTGACGTTGTAGACGATGGTAGAGTTGCCGATGACATCCTGCTTCGAGGGATACTTCCCTTGGAAGTCGTCCCCGTGCCAGGCCTTCGTGAGAGTCTCGGCGAGGTCAGGCTGGTTGAAACACGGATAGTCGCGGTTGGCACCATCAGTCAGTCCCATCCAGTAGAAGGTGCCTATGCCTGCAGCCTTGGTCTGCTTGACGTAGTACTGCAGGAAGTCAATCATGTTCTTGCGGTTGTTGTCATAGTCGCTGGTACCATCGCCATTGGCACTGGAGGTACCCCATTCGCCGTAGATGACGGGGGCTCCAAGGGCACCCAGCGTCTCCTGCAGGTCTTTGATGTTCTGGTCCAGTTCTTTCTTGGCATTGGCCAGATTACTGATGCTGGGGTAGTTGTGTACCTCAAAGGCGATGTGGTTTGATTCGCCCTCAGGCATCTTCATCTCCGTCAACGGATCTTTCAGGTGTTCATTCCATGTGCCAGAACCGTTGCAGGCACCATAGGTATTTACGACCAAGTTGCGCTGGGCATTATTGCCGCCAGAGGCTCTGACCACATCGACGAAACTCTGTGCAAAACTGTTGATGGCCTCATACGCATCGGCAGCATCTTCGGCGATATACTTGCTGGACGAGCCGAAGGTAGCAAAACACCAGGAGTTGTACTTGTCGAGCATCTCGTTATAACTTTCAAAGAGCAGTTTCTCGTTATAGTCCTTAAACTCCTCGGCGATCTGCTTCCACAGATATTCATAGCGTTCCTTCTGGGCATTATAAATCTCCATGTTGGCATGCAGCCAATGGGTATCACCATTGCCTGTGTCGTGGTGGACGTTGATGATACAGTACATGCCGGCATCTATTACGTAGTCTACCACCTCATGTACGCGGTTCATCCAAGCCTCATCCACCTTCCCGTTGCTGTCCATGTGGTTGAACCAAGTCACAGGAACCCGGATGGCACCAAAACCGGCTTCCTTCATCATCACCATCAACTCGGGCTTCGCCTTGGGCTGTCCCCAATAAGTCTCAGACGACAGATCCTGCACGCTACCATTGTTGGCATCCAGGGTATTTCCCAGGTTCCAGCCCACGCCCATGTTCTTGACGGCATCAGCAGCCGACTCAAACTCCTGTGCCTGAACACCGCTGCTGAACATCAGTATCAGCGAGAAAAAAGTAGTAAGTCTTTTCTTCATATTCGTTTTTAATTAATTAGAGTTATCGCTTGTCTTTGGCTGCAAAGATACTGCTTTTTTCTGAATCAGCAAAGAGAAGGACTGATTTTCGCTGAAGAAATCATCAGGTTTGCTGAAATTATTTGCTTGCCACGAATACAGTTCGTAACTTTGCATCGTCAAAACAGAGACAAGTGATTTATCAGAGTTAGTTTTTTCATACATAGATTAGGTTATTGTTAGTTAGTTAATTGGTTAGTAATGAGTATCGGGGTCGCAGTGATGCGGCCCCGATGCTTGTATTGTCTATATTCTGTTATTTCATACCTGAGAGAATCATCCGAACACCATTCTCGTAGGTCATGTCGATATGCAGTTCGTAATCCATCGACAAGGCCAGTTGTCTGGCGAGGGCGAGCCTGATACCAAGACCATGACTGCTAGGAGACACCCTGATGAATGGCATGAAGATCTGCTCTTCGTCGCACCCTTCTGGAATCTTGTCACCCTCGTTGGATACAGAAATGGAGTAAGTGCCGTCGTCTGCTGCCTGACAACAGACTTCCACCTTGCCATAGGCAGCAAACTTGTCAGAATTGCGCAACAAGCATGTCAACAGTAGGTTCAGATGTTCACTATAGGTGTGTATACGTACGTCGTCGCCGACTTCAGACGTAAACTTGAATTCCAGTTTACGGTTACGAAAATCATAACTGTGAAGGACGGTCCGTGCTCCCTCATTCAGACCTACGTAGTCCTTCTTCTCAACCTTTTGACCGTCGGCCGTTATACTGAAATAGAGCAGTTCCTGAGTCGATACCGACACCATATAAGCATTATTCGATACCACTTCACGCATCTTCAGGTATTCGTCTTCCGGGATATGGTGATCCTTATCCTCTGCAAGGATTTCCGCCATGCCGATGAGCGATGACAAGGGAGAGCGGAGTGCATCCTGACACACGTTCTTCTGCTGTTCACTGATGGCAGTATTCTCATGAGTCATCGATTCAATGACAGGTTCGATGAGCGAACTGATCTGTTTGGCAGAGTCCACGATGTCATGATAGGCCTTGGGTCTTTCCTCCAGTTTCAGACGGAAATCGGGATTATTGAAAACACGGGCATAATTAATCAGCAGTTGAACAGGCGACTTCAGACGCCCCCACATCGATTTGACAAAGGCTTTACGGATACTGAGAACATTGGAAGTCTGCTCTTGAGCCTCCTTCACCATAGCGTACTGCTGCTTCAGAAGTCTATGATTTCTGCGACGGTAGAGCAATATGCCTATCAGAAGGGAAATAATAAAGACAGCCAGTACACCTACGAAAATCAATTGTTGTCTGATATTCTTGGCCTTTCTTTCCTTCTCCTCAAGAGAATCGATGGTTTGCGACAGCGAAGCGATATTATCAGCCAACACCTCATTCTCCACAAGGCGATTCAAACTGTCTTTACGTTCTATTTCGTAGTAGGCTTTTTCCCAGAGTCGGGCGTGCTCATACACCTTTGTCCGCAATTCGGCGGCTTCGATATCAGAATCCAACGAATCGCACCATGCCAATGCCTGGTCTGTATGCCCTTCTACCATGTGGTGATACACCATCACGTTTTCATAATTAATCTCATTGAACGATTCTGGGAAGTTCTGTCTGATGCTGTCATACTTCGCATAGTATTTCTTAAAGGCCTTCAGGTCGTTCATTTCAAAGGCGATGATACAGCGATAGGCCAACACGCCGCTTTCCGTCGTCGGGTTTCCTTCCAGTGAGGGCAGACGGTCCAACTGCTTCATCGCTTGGGCTGGATTGGTATAACTCTGAGCCTGGGCCAGAGATATATAGAGATTGGCTGCAGCCAGTTGATTGCTGACAGTATCTACCTGTTCGAGCGCCTTCTTGAAGTAAGCCTCTCCCTGTTCGTAGTTCCCGCAGTTGACATAGTAGAGACCCAAGGCCTGGTAAGCCACATAGAGGTATTTCGTCTGTTTACGTTCCTTAATGTCTTCCGTCATTTTCTGGATTTCAGTAAAAGCCTGATAGAAATGCTTGTTGTTGACATGGAAAACCACTTGGTTTACCCACAGATTGTAGTATTTCCCCCAGTCTTTCTTGCTGAGCAGATAATCTGCGTAATCCTTCTGGGCTGCCTGGAATGCTGCCTCGTCTCCCTGTTCCTGGGCCTGATAGATGCGTTGGGCCAAGGCAATTTCTTCCTGAGAGGCCTGAGTCTGCGCGAAGGAAATAGTGCAAATCAGCAGGCTGGCTACGATAAATGTTATCCTTATCATCTCTATGTGTTGGGTTATATCAGTTGATTAATGATTATCACGGTGCAAATATACGCATAATATTTGGGATTTCCAAATAAAATGCGTAATTTTGCAGCACAAATTCAGAATCTAAAAATAAGCGACTATGCAAAGTGATCCCAAGCAGTGTCTGTACTGCACTAACAATCAGACACTTCACGACCTGATGATTGAGTTCGCCCAGTTGTCTGTGTCGCGAGCCTTTCTCTTTAAGGAACAGACCTATCGTGGCCGTTGCCTCGTGGCCTATAAGGACCATGTGAACGACTTGAATGAACTGAGTGACGAAGATCGCAATGCCTTCATGGCTGATGTGGCTCAGGTGACCCGTGCCATGCAGAAGGCATTCAATCCGGAGAAGATCAATTATGGTGCCTACAGTGACAAACTTTCGCACCTGCATTTCCATCTGGCTCCCAAGTATGTAGACGGCCCCGACTATGGCGGCACGTTCCAGATGAATCCAGGCAAGGTGTATCTCTCGGATGAAGAGTATCAGGAGATGATTGAGAAAATTAAAGAATACTTATAATAGTAGGTTTACAGTTTACAGTTTACGGTTTACAGATGATATGTGGCAAGCCCCTCTGAAACTGCAAAGTGTAATCAACTGTAAACTGTAAACCGTAAACTGTAAACAAAAAAAACAATGGCAATAGTAAAACCGTTTAAAGGTATCCGTCCGCCGAAGGAGTTGGTGGAGCAGGTAGAGAGCCGCCCTTACGACGTGCTTGACTCAGAAGAGGCGAGGGCAGAGGCTGGCGACAATGAGAAGAGTCTGTATCACATTATCAAGCCGGAGATCGACTTCCCCGTGGGTACATCGGAGTATGATCCCAGAGTGTATGAGAAGGCCGCCGAGAACTTCCAGAAGTTCCAGGACAAGGGCTGGCTGGTTCAGGACGCACGCGAACATTATTATATTTATGCCCAGACCATGAACGGCAAGACGCAGTATGGTCTGGTGGTGTGCGCCCATACCGATGACTATATGGCTGGCCGCATCAAGAAGCATGAGTTGACTCGCCGAGACAAGGAAGAGGATCGCATGAAGCACGTCCGTGTGAATAATGCCAACATCGAACCCGTATTCTTTGCCTATCCTGACAATGCCGTGCTGAATGAGTTGATCATGCGCTATGCCGCTACGAAGCCGGAGTACGACTTCATCGCGCCTATCGACGGTTTCCGCCATCAGTTCTGGGTAATTGACGACGATAAGGATATGCAGACCATCACAGAGGAATTTGCCAAGATGCCTTCGATGTATATCGCCGATGGCCATCATCGTTCGGCTGCTGCCGCCCAGGTGGGTGCAGAAAAGCAGAAGCAGAATCCGAATCATAAGGGTGATGAGGAATATAATTACTTCATGGCTGTATGCTTCCAGGCTTCTCAACTCACCATCCTCGACTATAACCGGGTGGTGAAAGACCTGAACGGCATGTCGTCAGAAGAGTTCCTGGCATCCTTGCAGGTGAACTTCATCGTGGAGGATAAGGGTACGGAGATCTATAAGCCTCAGCAGTTGCATGAGTTCTCACTCTATCTAGATCAGCACTGGTTCAGTTTGAAGGCGAAGGAAGGTACTTACGACAATAATGATCCTATCGGTGTGCTCGACGTGGATATCTCCAGCCGTCTGATTCTGGATGAGATCCTTAATATCGGTGATCTGCGTTCATCACAGCGTATCGACTTCGTCGGAGGACTCAGAGGACTCGGCGAACTCAAGCGTCGTGTGGACTCCGGAGAGATGCGCGCCGCCTTGGCTCTCTATCCTGTTTCGATGCAGCAGATCATGGACATCGCTGACTCGGGCAAGATTATGCCGCCAAAGGCTACATGGTTTGAACCGAAACTGCGTTCAGGACTTGTAATTCACAAATTAGTGTAACTTCTTCTCCCCCTTAGTAAGGGGGAGCAAGAGGGGGTCTGAAGAAGTGTTACAATAGTGATTGTTCAGACCACCCCTAACCCCTCCTAACTTAGGAGGGGAAGAAATTACTTATGGGTGGTATTCAAAGTGCTGGTAGTCCTTCACCGTTCGCCAGGAACCACCCCAGGTAAAGCCATGCTTGATGAATAACCGATAGCAGAGGTCACCCTTAGTGATCTTGTATTTGAAATCCTTCTTCCGATCACAGTAGGGCTTGCCTGTGGCAGGCTCTACTATTTGTTTTCCGTCCTTGTCGGTCCTCACATAGGGGTTATACAGCGTGTTGATATCGACGGCGAGGCCTCGGGCATGGTATGAGAGGTGCTGGCGGCCAGAGACTTTTCGAAAGCAGAAACAACTAGTATTGTTGTCTCTCATCTGCCGTTCGTCGTCGGCATCATATTCATCAGCCAGACGTATCCGTTGGATAGGGTAGTGCTGACGGTATAATTCAATAAAGATACGAATGAGTTTCTGGGCAATAAGACGGTTGCAGACCATCTCTCCGTAATGCGTCTTTCCGTCGTAATCCCAATGCATCAGTTTTAAATAGCGTAGGTCATTGCGGCCGATAACATCATTAGGCTGATAAGTCTTCCCCTGCATCTTCTGCCAGATACTGTCAGGAATCTCTTGAATAGAAAAGCCTGCAGAAAAATCCTGGCTCTGCGCAGGATAGATGCCACAGAGCCAGAAAAGAATTATAGTCAGTAGTGCTGTTCTCATCAACGTATCACTTTCTTGTCGCCTTGGATATAGACTCCTTTCTGAGTCGGCTCGCCAGTAACCTTCACGCCTCCGAGTGTATATACATCGACGTCTTCAGTATCCATAGAAACTGAGCGAACGCCCAAGGTGCCATCCAGTTCTTTCTTGACACGGTCAAACTGCTTCAGGAACTCTTCGCTGTTGTGTAGGCGGGCATAGACAGCAGAGCCAACGAGACGACCAGCCTCGACATCACTCTGCCAGTGGTAGCCTGTAATGACGCGCCCCTGTCCATATTGATAGGCACGAGCCAACAGATCTTCCTCTGCATCGGGATTCAGTTCTGACAGTAGCAATGCATAGAGCCAGCCGGTAGAAGCATGGCCAGAAGGATAGGCGCCGATATTCTTCTCGATATTCTCGGCAGGAGGATAGGCCGTAGCCTCGTTCAACTGCTTGTAAGGACGAGGACGCTTATAGTAGTTCTTACAACTGCGAGTAGCACCGTCACCCAGGTAATACATATTCTCACAGAGTTTGTACAGTTCCGGGGTAGTCGTTGCAGAGAGTGTCCTTCCAAAGCCGGATGAGAAAATCTTCAGGAGATAATCCAGGTCGTTGTTCACATCATCGATAGCCGTCTGCCCCTCATCAGTAGGACGGATGTTCTTGCCTTCAATGAACTTATTCAAGTCTGTGGTGGCAAGGGCTGATACGGTGTCAGGAGGAGCCGGCAGATAATTGACGGCATCAGGTAACTGATCGTTGCTATAGTACTGATGGGTCTCCTCTGTCAGTGCAGGGCTGACATAAGCCACACCTGATACCTTTTCGTATTCAGACTTGGCGGAATTAATCATCGAATTGACACCAGTATGGTCATGTAGCCGAACGACGAGCGCACTTGCCAGCAGACGGGCTGCTTGCACATCGCTATCCCAATGATACCCGGTTACTACCGAGGCCTGTCCGAACTGATAGCCGCATGACAGAATCTGATCCTGCTTCTCTGGACAGATTTCCGTAAGCAGCAGAGCATACATCCAGCCCATCAGAGCCTCACGTGAAGGGAACGAACTCTCATAGGTGTAATCCCCCTCCTGCTCAGGAATGAGCGACTCTTCGTCGAAACGGACGTATGGACGTCTGAAGAACGAGAAGGAACTCTTGGCCTGCTTGATGCTCTTATTGCCATATTCCATGCAATACTCAAACAGTTCGGCGATATAGGGTGTCTCGGCACTCGATAACGTGACACCTATAGCCTTGGAAAAAGCATCCAGATAATAAGGAGCCGTAGCATTGAAATCATTCTTTGCCAAGGTACCAAGTTCTGTGCCCCTCATGGTCTTTCCCCAGGCATACTGGAGATAATCCTTGATATATTCTACGGATGTTTCCGCAGGAGGTCCCGGCAGGAATCTCCCTGCATCAGGTACAGCCTGAGCATGAAGATTATCGTAGCATAATACTGCGATAACCAATGATACTAAAAATCTCATGTTTCTCTTATACATTATTAAATAGTTATGCAAATGCGACAGTCAGACCAGCCATGACGATAGAGACCATCGACATGAGTTTAATCAGAATGTTAAGTGACGGACCTGATGTATCCTTGAATGGATCACCAACGGTATCGCCCACGATACAGGCCTTATGGGCAAACGAACCCTTTCCACCAAAGTTGCCTTCCTCAATGTTCTTCTTGGCATTGTCCCAGGCGCCACCGGCATTGGCCATAAACACGGCCAGCGTAAAGCCACCGGCCAGACCTCCTACAAGCAGTCCAAGCACACCAGCCACGCCGAGAACAACCCCCACAATGATTGGAATGAGAATAGCGAGAACAGAGGGAACCACCATCTCATGCTGGGCAGCACGGGTGGAAATCTCCACACAACGGCCATAGTCAGGCGTGCCAGTACCCTCAAGGATACCTGCAATCTCACGGAACTGACGACGAACCTCTTGCACCATCTTCTCAGCAGCACGACCCACAGCCTCCATCGTCATACCACAGAACAGGAAGGCAGCCATCGCGCCAATGAAGGCACCGACAATCACCTTGGGGTTCATCAGGTTCACCTGGAAGTAGTTCATGAAGTCGGGAATGGTGGCATCGGTAGCATTGATCACGTCACCAGCCACATTTGTCAGCGTCTGACCAGCACGGGCCATCGCAATCTTAATCTCCTCGATATACGAAGCCAACAAGGCCAGGGCTGTAAGGGCAGCAGAGCCGATAGCAAAGCCCTTACCTGTAGCAGCCGTCGTATTGCCTAAGGCATCGAGGGCATCTGTACGATGACGGACTTCCTCACCCAACTGCGACATCTCAGCATTACCACCAGCATTATCGGCAATAGGTCCGTAAGCATCAGTAGCCAAGGTGATTCCCAGTGTTGAGAGCATACCTACCGCTGCGATACCAATACCATAGAGACCATGTGACAGGCTGGACGCACTCATAGAGAGATCGAAACCGTTGGCGCAGAGATAACTGAGCATGATGGCTACACCAATCGTAATGACAGGGATGCAAGTAGAAATCATACCAGTACCAATACCTTTGATAATGACAGTAGCAGCGCCAGTCTGACCAGCCTCTGAGATTTTCTGGGTTGGTTTGTATGAATGAGAGGTATAATACTCGGTAGCCTGTCCGATAATGACACCTGCTGCCAGTCCGGAGATCACAGAGAAGGAGAGCCCCAGCCAGTTCTCAATACCCAGGAGATAGAGGATGGCGAAGGTAGCGATGGCTATCAGCACAGCACTGACATTGGTTCCCAGCGACAAGGAGCGGAGCAGGTCTTTCATCGTGGCGCCCTCTTTAGTGCGGACGAGGAATATGCCTAAAAGTGAGAGGAATACGCCAACGGCCGCAATCAGCATCGGGGCGATAACAGCCTTTAACTGTATATCAATTCCTGCGACGGCAAAGGCTGCTGCACCGAGAGCGGCAGTAGAAAGAACAGAGCCGCAATAACTCTCATAAAGGTCAGCGCCCATGCCTGCCACGTCACCTACATTATCACCTACGTTATCAGCGATGGTAGCAGGGTTACGGGGATCGTCCTCAGGGATGTCTGCCTCCACCTTACCTACGATATCAGCACCTACATCGGCTGCTTTGGTATAGATACCACCACCCACACGGGCAAACAGGGCCTGTGTAGAAGCACCCATGCCAAATGTCAGCATCGTCGTAGTGATGGAGATCAGACCGTCGGGATCGAATTGGTTCAGTACGACAAACCAGATGGCGATGTCGAGCAGGCCGAGGCCTACGACCGTCAGTCCCATCACGGCACCGGAACGGAAAGCGATTTTCAGACCAGCATCCAGGCTCTCACGGGCAGCGTTAGCGGTACGTGCTGACGCATACGTGGCAGTCTTCATTCCGAAGAAGCCAGCGAGTCCGGAGAAGAAACCTCCAGTCAGGAATGCAAACGGCACCCATTGGTTCTGTACGCCCAATCCGTAAGCCATAAAGGCAAAAAGGGCGCAGAGCACCACAAAGACGATGAGAACGACCTTGTACTGCTGCTTAAGATAAGCCATAGCACCATTTCGCACATAGAGTGCAATCTCTTTCATACGAGGTGTTCCTTCATCTGAAGCCATCATCTGACGAAAGAAGAACCATGCCATACCCAGTGCCACCAGCGATGCGATAGGCACGAGCCAAAATACTGTGGGAATAATCATTTGATCTAGGTTTTAGTGTTAATGTTATGTGATTAATTATTCTTCTACAAAATCAATGAGGTTCGCGGCCTCGTCATCAGGGTCTTCGCTGCCAAGGTCCATCATGGTTGAGTAGTTGTCTTCGGTGATCTGGTCATCATCGGGATCAGAGACCTCCTCATCTTCCTCATCATGAGAAGTGTAGTCGTCAACTACCTCGTAGTCTTCATCCTCATTCTCTTCGTCATCTCCTTCTTCATCTTCTGGCTTGTCAGAGAACTTCATGCGGATTTTCTCCTGTTCAGGCTTCAGTTTGGCGAAGATGGCTTCTACCCAGCCACCCTTTTCTACCTCTAACACCTCATAGCCGTCTTCCACTTTCTTCTCATACATACCACCTTTCTTGTGAAGACGGTCTTTGGGAAGTGTCGTGGTTGAAATATCGAAGCCACTCAGGATGATATCCTGAATAGACTGCGACAATGAATCCCAGCCACCACCGAAATTGCGGTCCAGCACCTCGATCAATTTGGCGGCAGAGATGTGACGGATGTTTTCGTAAGTCAGGTCAGTAACACGCATGATGGGCCTTTTCTTGATAGCCCATGCAAACTTCAGGTTCTCGTCAAACTTGATTTGAGCCACTTTATAACCACGTTTCTCATAACTCTTCTTCACAAGCATCACGTCATCCTTTATCTCGTCGATGAGGAAGGCGCTTTTGAAAATATCCAGATAGTGATTGATGTTCTCCTTGACTTCTGCATCCTTGCAGGCTGCTTCCCACATACGGAACACATCATTCTCCTGAATATCCCATACACTACTTTTCGTGACTGCCTTAATAGAAAGTGAAGGATTACTTTCCGGCTGTTGTTGCTTTGTTCTTGCCATATATATTCTCGTTTTTTTCTGCAAATGTATATACTTTATTTTTTATTAGCAAGTTTTTTGATGATATTTTTTGTGATTTTCACATTTTAGAGTAACTTTGCAGGCAAAATATGGCACAACCACTGGCTGAAAGACTGCGTCCTCGCACTTTAGATGACTATATCGGACAACAACATTTAGTGGGCGAGGGAGCCGTTCTGCGGAAAATGATCGAAGCAGGACGCATCTCTTCTTTTATCCTCTGGGGACCTCCAGGTGTGGGTAAGACGACGCTTGCCCAGATTATCGCCCATAAGTTGGAAACGCCTTTCTATACCCTGTCGGCCGTCACAAGTGGTGTCAAGGATGTCAGGGATGTCATTGAGAAGGCACAGAAAGGACGTTTCTTCAATGAAGCCTCGCCCATACTCTTCATCGATGAGATACATCGTTTCTCCAAGTCTCAGCAGGACTCGCTTTTGGGAGCCGTAGAGAAGGGTGTTGTGACTTTGATAGGTGCCACAACGGAGAATCCCTCGTTTGAGGTGATCCGTCCTCTCTTGTCCAGATGTCAGTTGTACATACTGAAGTCTCTGGAGAAAGAAGACCTTCTGAAACTACTCGACAGAGCCATCCATACAGATACTGTCCTAAAAGAAAAGAATATCGAGTTAAGGGAGACGGATGCCATACTGAGATACAGCGGAGGCGATGCCCGTAAGTTGTTGAATATCTTTGAATTAGTCGTAGAATCTGAATCATCGGATGAAGTGGTTGTCACAGACGATATCGTCGTCAGGCGTCTGCAACAGAATCCCTTAGCCTATGACAAGGATGGCGAGATGCACTATGACATTATCTCCGCCTTTATCAAAAGTATCCGGGGGTCTGATCCCGATGCGGCCCTTTATTGGCTTGCCAGGATGATAGAGGGTGGGGAAGACCCGCAGTTTATCGCCCGACGACTGGTTATCAGTGCTGCTGAAGATATCGGGCTGGCGAATCCAAATGCCCTTTTGCTCGCTAATGCCGCCTTCGATGCCGTCATGAAGATTGGGTGGCCTGAGGGAAGGATACCACTGGCAGAAGCAACGGTCTATCTGGCCACATCACCCAAGAGTAACAGTGCCTATTTAGGCGTGGATGCAGCCTTGGAACTGGTGAAGAAGACAGGGAACCAGCCTGTGCCGCTGCCCATCCGCAATGCACCCACACAGTTGATGAAGGATCTGGGCTATCATGATGGATATAAGTATCCCCATGACTATCCTGGTCATTTCACGCCCCAGCAATACCTGCCCGATACGCTGATCAATGAACGGCTTTGGCACGGACAGCACAACCCTGCTGAGGAGAAGATGTACCAGCGGATGGTCAACTATTGGGGGAAGAGATTTGAAGATTGAAGGGAGAAGCGTGATGGATCAGGAACTGATTATCAGAATCATAGAGTTATTGGGTACATTTGCGTTTGCCATCTCTGGTATCCGCCATGCCGCTGCCAAGCATTTCGACTGGTTTGGTGGGTATGTCTGTGGCGTGGCGGTGGCCATTGGGGGTGGAACCATACGCGACGTGATGCTCGGTTCGATTCCCTTTTGGATGACTACCCCTATTTATTTAATATGTACAGGCGTGGCTTTGCTGACGGTGGTCTTTTTCGGCAAGTGGATGGAACCACTGAAGAATGCCTGGTTTGTGTTCGACACGTTAGGACTGGCCTTATTCACCATTGCCGGCATCCAGAAGAGCCTTTCCCTGGGACAGCCTTTCTGGGTGGCCATCATCATGGGCTGCATCACAGGCTCGGCTGGTGGCGTCATCCGCGATATCCTTCTGAACAACGAACCCGTTATTTTCCATAAGGAGATATATGCTATGGCCTGCGTGTTGGGCGGCCTGGTCTATTGGGCGTTGGCAGCATTGGGCCTCTCTACTGAGTTGAGTGCCATCAGCAGTTTCTTCGTTACATGCCTCATCCGTTTCCTGGCCGTCCGATATCATATCTCCCTCCCGACCCTGAAAGGTGAAAATGAATAGAAACAAACATTTAATATAGATTTCATCATGCCCGAACAAGAGAATAACAATCGAAAGAGACAACGTCGTCAGATGCCGTTAGACCCCACCTATGGCCATCTGCCACCACAGGCGCTGGAGGTAGAGGATGCCGTACTGGGTGCCCTGATGATTGATAAGGATGCCTATGCCATTGTCTGTGAGTTGTTGCATCCGGAGAGTTTCTATGATCCCCGTCATCAGATGATCTATACAGCCATCCGTGACCTGAACATGGACGAACGCCCCGTAGACGTGCTGACGGTCACGGAACAACTCGCTAAATCAGGCAATCTGGAGGAAGTCGGCGGCCCTGGCTATGTGGCCGAACTGAGTTCAAAGGTGGCTTCTTCAGCCAATATCGAGTACCACGCCCAGATTATAGCCCAGAAGTCCCTCGCCCGACAACTCATCTCCTTTGCGAGTGTCATTCAGACGAAAGCCTTTGATGAGACCGTTGATGTCGAGGAATTGATGCAGGAGGCTGAAGGTTCGCTGTTCGAACTGTCACAGCGGAACATGAAGAAGGACTACACCCAGATCAATCCTGTCATCGATCAGGCCCTGAAGGTCATTCAGGCTGCCGCTGCCAATACCGACGGACTGACGGGTATCTCTACCGGCTATTACAAACTCGACGACATGACGAGCGGCTGGCAGAATTCCGACCTCGTCATCATCGCCGGACGACCCGCCATGGGTAAGACCTCTTTTGCCCTGTCGATGGCCAAGAATATTGCCGCAGACTCTCATGTGCCGATGGCCTTCTTCTCATTGGAAATGTCGAACGTGCAGTTGGTAAACCGTCTGATCTCCAATGTCTGTGAAATCCAGGGTTCGAAAATCCTCAACGGACAACTGCAGCGCGATGAGTGGGACAGGCTCGACAAGCACATCAACAATCTGCTGGGTGCTCCCCTATACGTTGACGACACCCCAGGTCTCTCGGTCTTCGAACTGAGAACGAAGGCGCGCAGGCTGGTCCGTGAGCATGGTGTCAAATTGATCATGATCGACTATCTGCAACTGATGAATGCCAATGGCATGCGTTTCAGCAGCCGTCAGGAAGAGGTGTCTACCATCTCGCGTTCGCTGAAGGGACTGGCCAAGGAACTTGATATCCCCATCCTCGCCCTGAGCCAGTTGAACCGTGGCGTAGAGAGCCGTGAAGGTCTTGACGGCAAGCGTCCGCAACTGTCAGACCTGCGTGAGTCCGGAGCCATTGAGCAGGATGCGGATATGGTCATCTTCGTTCACCGTCCTGAGTACTACCATATCTATCAGGATGAAGCAGGCCACGACCTGCGTGGCATGGCACAGATCATCATCGCCAAGCACCGTAAAGGAGCCACCGGCGATGTGCTGCTCACCTTCCGAGGCGAATACACGCGATTTGAGAATCCTGAGGATCGCAGCCTCGGCAATCGGCCTCCTATGGATGGCGGTGAGATCAGAGGCTCGAAAGTCAATGGAGAGGATATCAATCCAATCCCCCCGATAGATAATGGACCCTTACCGTTCTGATAAGGTGCCCTGATTGCTATCCCGACATAGCAAAACGTAGGGTGCGTTTGTAACGATGCCTTCCATCACTCGTGCTGATGCCTACTACGACTCGTACTAATGCCTTGTACGACTCGTAGTAGGCATTACTATCAGGGGTAAAGCCCTATCAGCACGAGACATGGGAGGCATCTTGACGAATCTCGGCGGGCTGGATGGTGTGTGTTGAAGTCACTAAGTAAGAAAGTCACTTGTAGGCAGGAATACATTAGCGAGGCAGGTTCTAAGGTCGTAGAGCCTGCCTTTTTGGAATGGGTAACCTCTTCCCCTCCTGAGTCAGGAGGGGTGCCCGGAGGGCGGGGTGGTCTGAAGAAGCACCAGTTCTATGGCATGACTAGCGAGCATTAGCCGTCGTTCTTGCGTCCCTTCGGTAGCAAGCGTCTCCTTACGTCGCCGAGCGCAGACCACCCCTAACCCCTCCTAACTTAGGAGGGGAAATAAATACCTTCGAGCCGCTGCGTTTCCCCAACTAATTAGGGGGAAAAACGAGCGCAGACACAGCAAGCCCGCCCCTGAAGAAGGAGCGGGCTATTTGGTAACCTCTTTCCTCCTAACTTAGGAGGGGAATCTTAGCGCACATTATTTGTATTTCTCCATCAGCCCGTCTGCCTGTGGATCGCCCAGTTCCTTGGCTTTCCTGAGATTGTCAAGACCTTGTTGCTTGTTGCCTTTCATACACTGGGCCAAGCCGAGGAACAGATAGCCGTCGCTATTGTCGGGGTCGATAGCAATACATTCTTTGGAGGTGGCTTCGGCATCGTCCAGGAGTCCGACCCGCACTTCCAATGAGGCTTTCTCTGCATAGTAAAGCGTCTCTTGCGGATTGATCTGAATGGCCTGCTTAATGTCGTTGAGAGCCTGCTGATAGAGCCGGGCCTGTATGTCTGTCTGATGGCGGATATAATAGAAACTGTCGTTGATGTTCGCACTCATCAGTTTCTCGTATTCATTCATGTCAGAGAGAGCATCACGGTATTTGCCGGCGTCACGTTTCGCCTCGGCTCGTGCCCACAGGTATGGGGCAGCATCTTTCAAATAGGGCTTGGAGAAGGTGTTCACGCAACTGTCCAGGAGCGAGAGCATGGCGGTCGTGTCGCGCATCAGGGCCTTGCATCGGGAGGCTCCATAGAACAGTTCCGCATTGCGCAAAGGGGTGTTCGTCAACTGCATGAAGATGTCGTATGCCCCTTCATACTGTTTCTGGGCGAAGAGGATATTGGCCTCAAGTTGCTGATAGGTCACCAGAGGATTGATGGTGATGGCCTCACGCACTTCCGACAGGGCCTTGTCTAAACTCCATGCCTCGAAGGGTACGCCTGGCTGATAGACTTCCTTATTGTAGATCAGACGGGCGAGGTTGAAGTGTGATTCGTCTTTGGGAGAAGCCACACGGATGGCTTCCGCCATATTCCGGTCGGCTAAGGCAAAGTCTCCGTTGTTGGCCGCCAACTGTGCCTTGTAGGTATAGCCGTCTGGCGCTGAAGGGAACTTGCTGATCATGTCGTCGATCAGTTCGGCATATGCCAGAGAGTCGTTCCTTGAACTGGCAAGAAAGATGGCGATGTTAGCCTCTTTCAGGTCATCGGGCAACTCCTTCTTGATCTGGGTTTGTTGGAAGATAGGGTCGTTCATGCTGAATCCCGTCATCCTCAAGGAGTCGGCGAAGACTGCGCTGATAGCATAACTGAGAGAGTCCATGGCATTGGCCGATGGTTGTATCAGGCCGACGACTTCCCCCTCATCATTCAGGAGGGGACAACTCTCGGTATGCTGTGGAGAGGTGAGCGCAACTGTATAGTAGGCATAGTTGTCCATAAACAGTTCTGCCTTCCTGACCGGGCCGCTTAATACCTGTTTGGTTTCATGATAGGGGAGGAGCCATACCATGCTGCCTTCAGACATGGTGGTGGTGCATATCGGTAACGGCTGCGACTTGTTGTTATCGACACGGAAACGGGCGACATCGTAGATATCGTTGGCACCCAGAATACTGACGACGGCCGACTCTTTCCCCTGGGCATCGATGATGATGGCCTTGGAAGCGCCCTTGAAAGGCGAAAAACTGCTGACAGCCTCACCGTTGGAACCCGTAAAGAAGCCATTGCTGCTGGCAATCAGCGAACCGTCGGCCGCAAAGGTTTTCAAGGTGAACACAGACTTGGTTGCCTTTTTCACCCAGGATGGCTGGGCATGTGTGGGTGAAAGTGTAAAAAGGTGGAAGAGCAGAACGCCTGTCAGCGCAACCTTAAACTTTATCGTATTTGTTATCCTATTCATGATGATTCATTACTACTATTATTCAATTCTTTGTCTTTAACAATTGTTTGGCGTTGGCAATGGCAGCCTCGCTGACATCACTACCACTCAGCATCTGGGCTATCTCATGGATACGCTCAGTCTCATTGAGTTGTTTCATACTGCTGACGGTGCCTTGTGCCGTCTCTTGCTTCTCTACCTTGTAATGGGTTGTACCGAGAGCGGCAATCTGGGGCAAGTGGGTGATGCTGATGACCTGACGACCATGATCTCCCATCTCCTGCATCATCTCCGCCATCTTCTCTGCCATCTTTCCACTGACGCCCGTATCAATCTCGTCGAAAATAATGGTAGGCAGTTTCACGGCTCCACTGATCATCGCCTTCAGGGAGAGCATCACTCGGGCTATCTCACCGCCAGAGGCCACTTGTGAGATAGGCTGGAGTGGGGTAGAGGTGTTGGCACTGAACATGAATGCAATCTTATCCTGACCACTGAGTCCCAGCGGCTCATGGCTGATCTCAACAGAGAAGCGCACATGGGGCATGCCGAGGGGGACGAGTTTCTGCTGCATCTCCGACTCAATCCGCTTGGCGGCCTTGGCACGGAGACTCGTCAGGGCGTCGGCTTCCTGACAGGCCTGCTTGTGTAACTGTTGAAGTTGTTGCTGCAAGGCAGAGAGCGCCTCGTCGCTGTTCTCGATGTTATCCAGTTGTTCATTCAGTTCAGCACGCTTGGCTATCAGTTCTTCGACGGTCTCTACGTGGTATTTCTTTTCGAGGTCGTACAGTTTGTCCAGGCGATTCGTGACGGCATCCATTTCCATCGGATCAAAGTCGATGCGCTCCAGATGGCTGCTCACTTCCTGTGCGATGTCCTTCAGTTCGATATAGCAACTGTCTACACGCTCCCCCAGTTCTGCGGCTACGGGGTAGACATCGCCGATCTTCCTCAGTTCATAGAGTGTGGAACGCAAGGCAGAGACGACGCCGGTCTGTTCGGCCCCAAGGGCATTGTCGGCTTCATAGAGCGCCCGCTTGATATCCTCAGAATGGCTCATGGTGTCGCTGCGCTGTTCCAACTCTTCTTGTTCTCCCTCAACGAGGTTCGCCTGTGTCAGTTCGTCGCATTGGAATCTCAGGAAGTCGGCGTTCTGACGGTTGCGCTCGATACTCTCCTTGAGGTCTTCGAGCGACTGTTTCACCTGCTGGTATTGTCTGAACGACTGCTGGTATTGGGCCAGTTCCTTCTCATCGTCAGAGAAGATATCGACCACACCCAACTGGAAGTCTTGCTTGTTGAGCAAGAGGTTCTGATGCTGTGAGTGTACGTCGACAAGTCTTTCTCCCAATTCCTTCAACATGGACAGTTGAACGGGCGTATCGTTGATAAAAGCCCTGCTTTTGCCTGACGCCAGGAGTTCGCGGCGCACAATGCAGTCCTCCGGATCGTTCTCGATATCGTTTTCGGCGAAGAAGGCGTCCATATCATAGCGTGTCAGGTCGAAATGGGCCTCGATAACACACTTGTCTGCACATTGCTTGATAGCCTTCGAGTCAGCCCGCTGTCCCAGCAGCAGGGCGATGGCTCCGAGGATGATGCTCTTGCCGGCACCAGTCTCTCCCGTGATGACAGAGAACCCTTGACGGAATTCTATGTCCAATTCGTCTATCAGCGTAAAGTTCTTGATATATAGATGCTTGAGCATTCCTTAACTCTTTATTCTTATCTCTTGATTTCTAAATCTTCACTTCCTGATGTCATCCCAGGTATTGCTCTGCGAGGCGTTGATACTCATCAGCATGTCGTAGATGCGCTCTTTCTCCTTCTGGGTGCCCTTGCCGTTATAGATGTTCTTCAACTCGTCTTTCTTGTAGTCCGTCCAGATCTGCGGCAACAGGCTCAGGGGCTTGTTCTCATGCGACACCTTCAAACCATTCTCCAGAGCGTTGGAGATCTCAGTACGACCACGTTCCGCATTATTAGCCATCTCGTCAAGTCCCTTGCGATAATAGTCGTACTGCAACTGCCGGAAGGGCTTCATCGATTCGTCCATGTAGTCGTTGATGATGGCAAAGCGGTTTCGGCTGTCCTCAAACAGTTTCCAGCCTGGGAAACCTAAGTCCTGGGCATTGTTCACCAGATAGACGCATTTCTGCAGGATATCCGTTCCGCCGAGAGGGGCAAAACTGTCGAGGTCGAGGCCGATGATCAGATAGGCATAATAGGCAAAGAGTGCCGTCAACTGGTTGTCTATCGTCTCATCATTATAGTTCAACTGGTCGAACTGTACGAACTCGAACTGGAAGTTGTCGTCTCTATTATTATATAAGGTGGTGGTGTAGGCCGAGTTGTAGACCGGACGGTTGGCCTGTATCAGAGCCGTACATTCAAAGCGGTTCTCGTCTTTGACATACTTTGTTACGGTGATATTGAAACTGCACTGGATGCGCTCGTTCTTCTGGAACTGCAGATCAGTCCATTGCCGTTCGTTGACGAACTGCTCGAGCGTCTGCTTCAGGTTTTCAAACACGCTGACGTCCGTGCCCTGTATCTGACTATGGTTGATGTTGATCTTAGCCTGCAACTCCTGAGCATGCAAAGGCGAAGAAATGAAAAGGTGAAGAAGTGAAAGACTTCCCACCAATACACATCTCTTGACAGAACTGATGTATCTCAATACTACAGGTTTCACCTTTTCACCCTTTCACCCTTTAACATCATCCGTTCAACTTCGATTCGCGCAGTCGGATACGGGTCAGTACCTGCTTCGTGTTGTAGGTGAAGTCGCCAGACAGTATCCAACTGTAATAGCCTGGGTCGATATGCAGCACGTCGGCCACAGGAAGGCCCTTGTGCTTGCCGAAGTTGAACACCTCCGTCATCCTGGGCTGACCATCCTGGTCGAGTAGGGGATTACCGTTGCGGTCCTTCATCTCTGCCCAGACGATGCGGCCGGCGAAGTCCACGTTGTTGTTCTGCTTGGAGAAAGCAGCCAACTGGTCCATGTCATTCTCCAGCACCTTCTCCTTATCCTCGTTGGCACCAGGGGCGTACTTGTCCAGTTCGCCCATCAGCACCCGATAGGTGGCTTCCGTATCCTGGTCGGCACGGTGGGCTTCGAAGTCGTCCTCCATCTTCCGCCCGCAGTAGAACTTATAGGCGGCAGCGAGGTTACGACGCTCCATCTTCTTGAAGATAGTGCAGGCGTCGATGAGCCGGCTCTTGGAAAAGTCGAAGTCGATACCAGCCCGCAGGAACTCTTCTGCCAGAAGGGGAATGTCGAAGTTGTTCGAGTTGAAGCCAGCGAAGTCAGAACCGGCAAACTTATCTGCCAGCGTCTGCGCCAACTGCTTGAAAGTAGGCTTGTCCTTCACGTCGTCATTGGTGATACCCGTCAACTGTGTGATAATGGCTTCGATGGGGCGCTCAGGATTGATCAGTTCATCGCCACGCTCCTCACGTCCGTCTGGATACACCTTAATATAAGATATCTGAATGATACGATCCTTGACCAAGTCAAGACCCGTCGTCTCCAGGTCGAAGATGACGAGTGGCTTCTGAAGATTCAGTTTCATATTACTTTGGTTTTTAAACTTTGAACATTGAGCGTTATGATATGACTTTTCCCTCCATGTTGCCTTTACAAGTAATCATAAAGTTCAAAGCTCAATGCTCAATGTTCAATATCATTTAATCGTTGATCAGCATCGGCATCATCAGCATCAGCACATCCTGGTTCTCAGGCTGCTCTGAGGGCAGTACCAGACCGGCACGGCTGGGGTCGGCCAACTGGATGATCACCTCCTGACAGTCGAAGTTGCTCAGCACCTCGATGAACGACGAGCCCTTGAAACCAATGCTCATCGGCTGGCCGTTGTATTCGCAGGTCATCCGCTCCGTAGCCGTCTTCGAGAAGTCGTAGTCCTCGGCATCCAACTGCAGGGTAGAGCCCTCTACATGGAAACGGATCAGGTTGCTCGAGTCGTTGGCGAAGGGCTGCACACGGCGCAGGGCGGCCAGCAGTCCGAGACGGTCGACGCGCAACTCGTTGGGGTTGTTCTGAGGGATGACGCTGTTGTAGTTGGGGTAGCGGCCCTCAATCAGCCGGCACTGCAGGATACCGTCGCCATAGTTCACCTCGGCATTGCGCTCGTCGAAGCGGATGATCACATCGCCGCCGTCCTTGCCAAGCAGGTTACGAAGCAGGTTGGCAGGCTTCTTCGGCAGGATGAATGCGGCAGGCTGCTCACTTGTGATGGTGAACACCTTGTTGCGCACCAACTTATGACCGTCGCTGGCCACCACAGCCAGTCCCTCGGCCGTCAGGTCGAAGTAGATACCGTTCATCACGGGACGCAACTCGTCCTGAGCCGTAGCGAAGACGGAGCGGTTGATATTCTCAGCCAGTATGAGGTTGGGGAGTGTGATTATCGTGGCGAAGTCGCTGACGGGCTGGGCCATGGGGAACTCGTCGGCATTCTCGATGGGCAGCGAGAACAGACCGTTCTGATAGGATATCTTCACGATGTTCTTCTCCTGGTCGACATCGAACGTGATAGGCTGCTCAGAGAAGCCCTTCACGGCCTCCAGCAGGTCATGGTTACCGATGGCGAAGCGGCAATAGCCGTCGCTCTCCGTCAGTTCCAACTGTGTCTTCATCATGTTCTCCGAGTCCGAAGCCGTCAGATACAGGATATTGTCCTTGATCTCGAACACGAAGTCGCCAAGGATGGGCAAGGCGTTCTTACTGTTAATCACTCTTGAGAGGGCAGTGAGTTTTCCACTCAGTGCGCTGCTTGATAATGTAAATCTCATAGTTGTTATAGTTTTCTTGTTATTTATTACCTTTTTAATAATTGGGACAAAATTACAAAAAAACGTTGTATTCAACAAAAAAAAGCAGAGAAAATTGTGCAATTCAAACTATTTTTAGTAATTTCGCCACCTGAAAACGATAAAATCAACAAATAAAAACAGTTTAAGCAATGGAATTAACAGGAAGAATTATCGCCGTCATGCCCGCCCAAAGTGGCGTCTCGGCTCGTACAGGAAACAGTTGGATGTCTCAGGAGTATGTGATCGAAGTGCCTGGTCAGTATCCTCGCAGATGCATGTTCCGTCTTTTCGGCGAGGACCGCATCAAACAGTTCAACATCCAGCAGGGTGAGGACTTGACCATTCAGTTCGACATCGACGCCCATGAGTACAACGGCCGTTGGTTCAACGAGATTCGCGCTTACAACATCATTCGTGGCCAGCAGCCCGTGGCTGGAGCGCCAGTAGCAGCCGCCGGAGCGCCTCAGGCTTCGCCATTCCCGCCGGCTGACGGAGCCACGGCACCATTCCCGCCAGCACAGGAACCGTCTGCCGAAGGTTCAACTGACGACCTGCCATTCTGATAAGCAGCACAACTCTAAAAGTAAAACAAGTTGTTTTGTTCTGTAAAGGATGCCTTCTACGATAGTAAGGAATGCCTAGTTCGACACCAAAACAACTTGTTTTACTTTTGTACTTGCCGGGCCTTATTATTATTGAAAGGGGGAGAATGATTCTTATTCCTTATTTCTTTTATTTATCATAATGCCAATTCTAGTCTAAAAGGATGATTGTCAGGCAGATAACTGATAAGGCCTCTTTTTGACTCAGATTATTTGATATCACGATCGTCCAAAACGCGGAATTTTGTGCGCTGCTTCTTGACGACTTCCAAATCCAAAGTATATGAAACGGTTTGTTCTTTGTTGGCCTGACAACTGGCGAGCGTTTTGCCGATTGGACTGATGATGGCACTCAGACCACGATAATGAGAATAGTTGTCGTCGCCAACACGATTACAGCCGATGAGATACGTCTGATTTTCCATCGCACGGGCTCTGGTCAGGATTTGCCAGGCATTCTGACGACTCTCAGGCCAGTTCGCCACAGCAATGATAGCGTCGTATTGCAAGGAGTCAGCATATCTGCTCCAGACAGGAAATCGCAAGTCGTAACAAGTCAAAAGCAGTATTCTGAAGCCGCAATACGTCACGATGGTATGGGCCTCACCCGACTGATAATACTGGTCTTCACCACCATAACGGAACAAATGGTGTTTATCATAATATGTTTCGCTCTGAGAACGGCCATCGATAAAATAATGTCGATTCACGTAGGCGCTACTATCTGGCAGTTTTATCGCCAGACTGCCAGAAAAAGCGCAATCCAGGCGCTTGGCAGTGGTGCGCATCCATTGCAGAGAGACGCTGTTTTCCTCGTTTTCAGCGATATTCTGAGGTTCTGTGGCAAAGCCCGTACTCCACATTTCCGGCAGTACATAGAGGTCGCTCTTGGGGGTCTCAGTCATCAGTCGCTCCACTTTTCGGATGTTTTCAAGCGGATTCCCCCACTCGATGTTCAGTTGTATGATGGTCGTCTTCATTTGATGTAGAATTCTTTAGTCAGTTCATGATACCAGTCACTCCTTATCTGGGGCGACGACTCAAGTACACCGTTTGTCGTATCAACCTCATTGACAGGTTGTTTTGTCATTTCAATCATGTAACGCTTTGGCGCTTTCCTGGGTGTCGTTTGTATACTGCAGACACGACTGATGAAGAAACCTCTCAGATGGGCCTCGCTCTCCAGTCTCGCACGACAATCGGTGGGAATAATCACAGAAAACAGGCCGTCGTCTTTCAGTAATCGGAAAACAGATTCCATCAACTGCCGGTAACCCAGCGTAACAGTATGTCGTGCTTCTGTTCGTTGTGGGTCCGGACAGGTAAGAGAATCCTCGAAAAAGGGCGGATTACAGACGATGGAATCGAACTTTTCTGTGGTCTCGAACGCCTGCACATCCCCCTCGACGACATGTATCCTCTCGGCAAAAGGTGAAGCCGCTACGTTCTCTCGAGCCTGTTGTACGGCCTGGGCATCCACGTCGATGGCCGTGACAGAGGCTTGCGGGTAGCGCTGGGCCATCATCAGGGCGATGAGACCTGTGCCGGTGCCGATATCGAGGATACGGCAGGGACCTGACGAGGCCAGTGACCAGGCTCCTAACAGGGTGCCGTCGGTGCCCACTTTCATCGCACAGCGGTGTTGGCGGATGGTGAATTGCTTAAACTGAAAGTAGTCGTTTGCCATTTTCTGCGTGCAAAGTTAGTTATTTTATGTCATAGATTCTATGGATTAACACAGATTAATAGAATAAATAGGTGTAATCTGTGGCTTTTTTTGTACCTTTGCACCCAATTTATTTGATTAGTAAGGTAAAAAGACTTATGAGTAATCACAACAATAACACAGCATTTCAGATGATTGCCGACGTTGATGGCGACCTGTCTGATCTGATCAAGATGAATGTCCCGTCGTCGGTGCCTATCCTCGCCGTGCGCAATCTCGTCCTGTTCCCAGGTGTCGTCTCGCCCATACTCATCGGCAGAGACTCAAGTAAGAAACTGGTTCAGAAGGCCGAGAAGATGGGCCATGTGATCGGTATCGTCTGCCAGCGCGAGCCTGATGTAGACTTCCCCTTGCAGGAAGACCTCTATGAGTATGGTGTTTACGGCAAGGTGATGAAGCAACTGACCCTGCCCAATGGCAACCTGACGACTATTGTTCAAGCATTAGGCCGTTTCCGTCTTGAGAAGATTGTCAAGACCGACCCCTATCTGGAGGGTCTCGTAGAGCCGTTGGAAGACATAGAGCCGGAGAAGAAAGACCGTGAGTTCAAGACGGCCGTCGAGGATCTCCGCAATATGGTGAACCAGTATATCAACATCAGTGAGGATATTCCCGACGAGGCATCATTCGCCATCAAGAATATCTCAAACAACGTGATGGCGCTCAACTTCGTATGCTCGAACATGCCGTTCTCTGCGAAAGAGAAGATGGGTCTGCTGGAGATGGAACACGTGAAGGAGCGCCTGTTCAGCGTGATGAAGATCCTGAACCGGGAGATCAACCTTCAGAACCTGAAGGCCGATATCCGTAACAAGACCCGTGAGGATATCGACGAGCAGCAGCGAAACTATTTCCTGCAGCAGCAGATCAAGAACCTGCAGGCTGAGATGGGCAATGGTGAGACGACTCCAGAGAAACGTGACTTGCTCCGGAAGGCTGAAGACAAGAAGTGGCCCTATGAGGTAAGTAAGGTGTTCTATAAGGAGGCCGACAAACTGGATAACCTGAATCCGCAGAGTCCGGAATTCAACGTGCAACTGAACTACCTGCAGACCTTCGTCAGTCTGCCTTGGTGCGAATATACCCAGGACGACCTGAACCTGAAGCGTGCCCAGAAGATACTCGACCATGACCACTACGGCATGGAGAAAGTGAAGGAGCGCATCCTCGAATACATGGCTGTGCTGGCCCTCCGCGGTGATCTGAAGTCACCCATCATCTGTCTCTACGGTCCTCCGGGCGTCGGCAAGACCTCGTTAGGCAAGAGCATCGCCTCGGCCATGAAGCGAAAGTATGTCCGCATGTCGTTGGGTGGTCTGCATGATGAGGCCGAGATCCGCGGACACCGTCGTACCTATATCGGTGCCATGCCCGGACGTATCATCAAGTCGATCCAGAAGGCTGGCTCGAGCAATCCCGTGTTTATCCTCGATGAAATCGACAAGATCACCCAGATGACCCACAACGGTGACCCCGCCTCTGCCCTGCTCGAAGTGCTCGATCCAGAGCAGAATAATGCCTTCCACGACAACTACCTGGATGTGGACTATGACCTGTCTAAGGTGCTCTTCATCGCCACCGCCAATAACCTTTCCACCATTCCGCGTCCCCTACTCGACCGCATGGAGATTATTGAGGTAAGTGGCTATATCACAGAGGAAAAGTACGAAATCGCGAAGCGACACTTGATACCTCGCGAGTTAGAGAACACGGGATTGAATACCCGTTCTCTGAAACCCACCTTCAACAAGGCAGCCATCGAGATGATTATCGAGCGCTATACCCGTGAGAGTGGTGTCCGTCAGTTGGAGAAACAGATTGACAAAGCCCTTCGTAAGATTGCCTACAAACGACAACTTGAGGATAATACAGACTATCAGAAGATCACGCCGACAGAGATTGAAGACCTCTTAGGCAAGCCCCCATTCTATCGGGATATCTATCAAGGCAACGACTATGCTGGTGTGGTGACGGGTTTGGCCTGGACAAGTGTCGGCGGAGAGATTCTCTTTATTGAGACGTCCCTCTCCAAGGGCAAAGGTTCGAAACTCACGCTGACGGGTAACCTCGGCGACGTGATGAAGGAGTCGGCCATTCTGGCGTTGGAGTATGTGAAGGCCCATGCCGACAAACTCCATATCGACTACCGCATCTTCGACAACTGGAACATCCATATCCATGTGCCGGAAGGTGCTACCCCCAAGGACGGACCGTCGGCAGGTATCACCATTGCCACCTCGATTGCTTCGGCCCTTACCCAGAAGAAGGTGCGTAAGAATACGGCCATGACGGGCGAGATTACCCTAAGAGGAAAGGTGCTTCCGGTCGGTGGAATCAAGGAAAAGATCCTTGCCGCCAAGCGTGCCGGCATTACGGACATCGTGATGTGCCGTGAGAACGAGAAGGATATCAACGAGATTCCTGAGGTGTATCTCAAGGGCGTCACCTTCCATTATGTGGAGAACGTGCAGGATGTGTGGGACTTTGCGCTTACAGATGAGATCGTCAAGCACCCGCTCGACTTCACAATCCCTGAGGATGACGATGAAAAGGGGAAAAAGTGAAAAGGTGAAATGGTGATATAATTACGCATGACTTTTCAAGTTGATCATACAGATTCCGCCAGTGAGGCAAGAGCAGGTCTGATACAGACCGCTCACGGTCCTATTCAGACTCCCATTTTCATGCCCGTCGGAACGGCTGGCAGCGTGAAGGGAGTCCACTTCTCAGAACTGCGTGAACAGGTGAAGGCACAGATTATCCTCGGCAATACCTACCACCTCTATCTTCGTCCCGGACTTGACATTCTCCGTAAGGCGGGCGGACTTCATCGGTTTAATACCTGGGACCGACCGATTCTGACGGACAGCGGCGGGTTTCAGGTGTTTTCGTTGACAGGTATTCGCAAACTCCGTGAGGAAGGATGTGAGTTCCAGAGCCATATCGACGGTTCGAGACATATCTTCACACCAGAGAATGTGATGGATACTCAGCGCGTCATCGGTGCCGATATCATGATGGCTTTCGACGAATGTCCGCCAGGACAGAGCGATTATCAGTATGCCTCTAAGAGTCTGAGACTTACGCAACGATGGCTGGAGCGATGCGTGAAGCGATTCAATGAGACAGAGCCCCTTTATGGCTACAACCAGACATTATTCCCTATCGTGCAGGGTTGTACCTATAAGGATTTGCGTCAGGATGCCGCCAGGCATGTCTGCGATATGCTGACAAAACTGAATGATGGCGGTGGCGTATCGATCGGTGGCCTGGCCGTAGGTGAGCCGACGGAGGTTATGTACGAGATGATCGAAGTGGTCAACGACATCCTTCCAAAGGACCGTCCCCGTTATCTGATGGGAGTCGGTACGCCACAGAATATCCTCGAAGCCATCGAGCGTGGTGTCGACATGTTCGACTGTGTGATGCCAACCCGCAACGGTCGCAACGCCATGCTGTTCACTTATGAGGGAACGATGAACATGCGGAACAAGAAGTGGGAGGACGACTTCTCGCCCATTGATCCTGAGGGCTGTGAGATAGACCGTATCCACTCGAAGGCCTATCTCCATCATCTCTTCAAGGCGCAGGAACTGCTGGCCATGCAGATAGCCTCTATCCATAACCTCGCCTTCTACCTGCGGCTGGTAACCGATGCCCGACAGCATATCATCGCTGGCGACTTTGTACAATGGAAACGTTCAGTAATAGAACAACTCGGAAAGCGCAGATAGATGAAGAAGAGTAAGTATATCAGGGTATGGCTCCGTAAGACGGGGCGTCTCCTCCGGAAGACATTCCGGTGGGTGCGCCATCTGAACCCTTGGCGCCTGTTGCCACGCCTCGACAGATATATCATCTCCAAATTCATCGGCACCTACATCTACTCCATCATCCTCATCATTTCCATCGCCATCGTCTTCGATGTCAACGAGAACCTGTCGAAGTTCACTACCTTAGGGGCACCGTTGAAGGCTATCGTCTTCGACTATTATGCCAACTTCGTGCCGTATTTCTCGAACCTTTTCTCGCCCTTATTCGTATTCATCGCCGTTATCTTCTTCACTTCCAAATTGGCCGGCAACTCTGAGATTATCGCTATACTGGCTGCTGGCGTCAGTTTCAAACGGCTGTTGCGGCCTTACATCCTCTCTGCAGCCATGATCGCCTTGGTCAATTTCTACCTCGGCGCCTATATCATTCCTCACGGAACGGTTGTCAGACAGGAGTTTGAGGCGAAATACAGGAACAGCAAGAAAATCACCTCTGCCAGCAACGTTCAGTTGATGATAAGACCTGGTGTGATTGCCTATATCCAGCAATACGATAATAATACGAAGACCGGCTATGGCTTCTCGCTCGATAAGTTTGAGAACAAGAAACTGGTCAGCCACATGACCGCCTCTACCATCCGCTACGACTCCATCAGCGAAGACCGTTTCCATTGGAAAGCGCAGAACTACAAGATCCGTACGCTGAGAGGACTCCGTGAGGAAATCAAGTCGGGTTCAGTCATCGACACCCTCATCCAGATGGAACCGATGGATCTGGTATATTCCGATGGCCAACAAGAGACTCTTACTTCCGATGAATTGCGCGATTACATCGGTAAGCAGACGGAACGAGGATCGGTCAATGTCGTACAATATGAGGTGGAGTACCACAAGCGTATCGCCACCTCCTTCGCATCCTTTATCCTGACCGTCATTGGCATCAGTCTGTCCAGCCGTAAGCGTAAGGGCGGCATGGGACTGTCTCTGGGAATCGGTCTGGCCCTCTCGTTCTCATACATCCTGTTGCAGACCATCAGCGCCACCTTTGCCATCAATGCCGACACCCCGCCGGTTCTGGCTGCATGGCTACCGAACATACTCTATGCGGTGATTGCATACTTCTGCTACAGGCAGGCTCCGAATTAGAATTGAAGTTATTAAGAATTGAAAATTGAAGTATTGACGTGAAATTTGAAGAAACATATCTGAACGATAATATCCTTGATGCGCTCTACGACATGCGCTTCGACGAGATGACCCCTATCCAGGAGCGTTGCATCCCCGAGATCCTCGATGGCTACGACGTGTTGGGAGTGGCACAGACAGGAACGGGCAAGACCGCAGCCTATCTGCTGCCGATCCTCTCGATGCTCGACGACGGCGACTACCCGAAGGATGCCATCAACTGTGTGGTGATGTCCCCTACCCGTGAACTCGCCCAGCAGATAGACCAGGCCATGCAGGGCTTCGGCTATTACCTTGATGGAGTTTCGTCGGTGGCTGTCTATGGTGGTAACGACGGTGGCAGATACGAACAGGAACTCCGTGGCATGCGGCTTGGCGCCGATGTGCTCATTGCCACGCCAGGCCGTCTGCTCAGCCATCTGAAAGTCGGCAACCTCGACCTCTCGCGCTGCAGTTTCTTCGTCCTCGACGAGGCCGACCGCATGCTCGACATGGGCTTCATCGACGATATCATGAAGATAGTCCAGCAGTTGCCCAGTTCGTGCCAGCGCATTATGTTCTCTGCTACGATGCCGCCGAAGATCCGTGAGTTGGCAGTCACCATGCTTCACAAGCCTATAGAGGTGAAGATTGCCGTCTCCAAGCCTGCAGAGAAAATCCACCAGAGTGCCTATGTCTGCTACGACCCGCAGAAACTGAAGATTATCAACCACATCTTCAAGCAGGGCGACCTGAAGCGCGTCATCATCTTCTCTGGCAAGAAGGAGAAGGTGAAAGAGATTACCCGTTCGCTGAAGCAGATGCACATCAACTGCGACCAGATGCACAGCGACCTCTCCCAGCAGGAGCGTGACGAGGTGATGTATCGTTTCAAAGCCGGACAGACTGATGTGCTCGTGGCTACCGATATTGTGGCCCGTGGCATCGACATCGACGATATCCGAATCGTCATCAACTACGATGTGCCCCATGATGCTGAGGATTATGTGCATCGTATTGGTCGTACGGCCCGTGCCGACCGTGATGGTGAGGCTATCACATTCATCAGCGACATGGACATCTACCGTTTCCAGCAGATTGAGCATTTCCTCGGCAAGGAAGTGGAGAAGATGCCTCTGCCGGAAGGACTCGGTGAGGCCCCAGAGTACACCAAACGTGAGAAGAAACGTTCCAATACCCGTCGTCACGGCCGCTGGCACTCGAAGGGTAATGGCCAGAATAACCAGAAGAAAAAGAAGCATGCTGACAAATCCCATCGCAAAGATCAACCTGGGGCTTAACGTCGTTGAGCGCCGTCCCGACGGTTACCACAATCTGGAGACCGTGTTCTATCCCGTTCCTATCTGTGATGTCCTCGAGGTGTTCCCGATGGATGAGCAGTTCCCTTCAGCCGTCGACTGCGACCTGAAGGTGACGAACATCGTGATCGACGGCGACGAGCAGAAGAATCTGGTGGTGCGTGCCTACAACCTGTTGAAGCAGGACTTCCCTACCCTGCCCCGTATTCATGCCCATTTATATAAAGGTATTCCCACGCAGGCCGGCATGGGTGGTGGCAGCAGCGACTGCGGATTTATGATCACCCTGTTGAATCGGATGTTCCAGTTGGGACTCTCCGACCAGCAGATGATAGACTACGCTGCCCGTCTGGGTGCCGACTGTGCCTTCTTCATTCTCAATAAGCCCTGTTATGCTGAGGGCATCGGAGAGAAACTTGAACCCATCGCCCTCGACCTTAGAGGCTGGTATCTGGCTGTGGTCCGTCCTGCTATCCCCGTCTCTACGAAAGAGGCCTTCTCGCTCATCACCCCACAGCATCCAGCAATGAACTGCCGCGACATCGTGATGCAGCCTGTGGAGACCTGGCGCAATCGTCTGACCAACGATTTCGAACGGAGTGTCTTTTCGCTCCATCCTGAGATCGGTGCCATCAAGGACAGACTTTATGACTTAGGTGCCGCCTATGCCGCCATGTCTGGTTCCGGTTCTTCCCTCTTCGGACTCTTCCGACAGCCCGTCTCGCTTGATGAGTTTGATGACGAAGGAACCTTCAGAGCGGTGATAAGTTTATAGTTTAATGTTTATAGTTTATAGTTGAATACCTTGCATGCCATTCATGCTGCCTATAAGAAGTAATCATCTATAAACTATAAACTTTAAACTATAAACAAAAAAACTACTGTATTCCTTCTTCGCGGAGTTTCACTTGCCATTTCCAGGCACTCTTCAAGACTTCTTCCGTCGGTGTGTCTGCCTTCCAGCCAAGCACCTTGTTGGCCTTGTCGACATTACCCCAGACCTGTTCGATATCACCCTCACGACGGGGAGCATAGGTCCAGTTCACCTTCACGCCGGTAGCCTTCTCGAAGCCTTCGACCACTTCCAGCGTAGAGAGGCCCTTGCCCGTACCGATATTAAACACTTCTACGGCATCGGTCTCAGGCTTGTCGAGCACGCGCTCCATCGCCTTCACGTGGGCCTTGGCCAGATCCACCACATAGATATAGTCGCGGATACAGGTCTTGTCTGGCGTGTTGTAGTCGTGACCGAATATCTTCAATTGCTCACGGATACCCATAGCGGTCTGTGTCACGAAAGGGATGAGGTTCATGGGCACGCCATTGGGCAGTTCGCCAATGAGTGCAGAGGGATGGGCGCCGATGGGGTTGAAGTATCTCAGGATGATGCTCTTGATGGGAGCACCAGAGTGGATATAGTCCTGGATAATCTCCTCGTTGATCTGCTTCGTGTTGCCGTAAGGACTCATCGCCTTCTGGATGGGAGCGTTCTCCGTCACAGGCAGGTTCTCCTGCGAAGGCTGGCCATAGACGGTGCAACTGGAAGAGAAGATGATGCCCTTCACGTCGTACTTCGGCATCAGTTCAAGCAGATTGATCAGCGAAACGAGGTTATTGCGATAGTAGAGCAGCGGCTTCTCCACGCTCTCGCCAACGGCCTTTGAGGCAGCGAAGTGGATGATACCCTCAATCTTCGGATACTTCTTGAAGACACCCTCAAGGGCTTCCTTGTCACAGCAGTCCACCTTCTCGAAGGCGGGTCTGATGCCTGTGATCTTCTCGATGCCATCCACAACGTTTGCATTTGAATTCGAGAGGTTGTCGATGATGACCACCTCATAACCTGCTTCCTGCAGTTCGACGGTCGTATGGCTTCCGATGAAACCCGTGCCGCCTGTTACCAAAATTGTCTGTTTCATTATATAAACTATAAACTCTAAACTATAAACAATGTAAAAGCCGCCAATCACTCCGGCAATGGGTTCTCACCAGGCAGCGGCACGAAACTGTTTTCCTGTGCCTTCTTCTGACGGACGACGACGGTTCTCTCCACAGAGTTGTCCTCGTTACGCATATAGATGGTAGCCGACCTTACGGCACCGGTTTTATTCGGACTGGCCGTGATGGTCACCTTGCCATTGTTCTCGCCCGTTGCGGGCTCAAGGAACAGCCAGTCGACATCCACATAAAGCCTCCATTTGCAGTTGGACCTGATAGAGAGGATGTTGTCTCCCGTATCCGACAGTTCCATCTCCTCGTTGGCGGCGATATAGTCGGGTTTCTTGCTCGACGAGTCGTCATCATCATCCCCTCCACAGGCCACCAGTGAAAAGGCGAAAAGATGGACTAACGAAAATACAAATATGGTCTTCAGCAGATGACCCGCTGTCTTCTTCATCATCTCAGTCATATCGATATCCTCTCCTATTTAATGATTATTTTCTTTCCTTGTACAACGTAGATGCCTGGTCTCAGTCCATTTCTGGCCTCTGCCATCGTCGCGCTGCTCTTCACGAGCACACCCCGCATGTCGTAGACCCTGAAGCCCTGGGCCGTCTCGTCGACCATGCTCCTGACACTCTTGATGCCGGTAGCCAAACCGTCCAGCACACCGACGGAACGGGTACCCGAGGAGGTGGTGGTCATATAGGCCTCGAAGGGAATCACCTGACGGAGTCCTTTCACGAACTTGCTGCCCTTGTCTGCCGCCGTGTTGGTCACGATGTCGTTACTCACATTCAGAGCCAACAGCGACGGGTCGTCCTGACGAATAAAGTTAGGCACCAGGGTCCTGTCGCCATACTTCACCGGATGCAGGTCGTCAGAGGCCTTGACCTCTACGTCCTCCGACTCGAACGTCACCCTTCCGGCGATCCGGTAGTCGGTCAGATACAGGCTGTTGTTCGGCATACTGATAATATAAGGTGTATTGGCCTTGATGCCGGCAGCCTCCTGATAGCCGCCTGTGGTCAGTTCGTACAGCCAGAACGGCTTCTCCTCGCTGTCGGCGGTCCATACCTTGAAGGGAATGATCTTGCCGGCGCTGGCATGCCTGACGGTCTGCACGTCGTAGGGCAAGGCGATGGTCTCCCATCCCTTCGGCTCTGTGATACCCGTCTCCATCGAGTAGTTGTGGGTGTAGGATATCTTCTCGGCCGTGAAGGCGCGCGGACAGTAGAAGTCATTGTCACTCATGGCGTCGGTCAGTTCGATAGTCTTGGCCTTACCGTTCACCACGGCGTTCTGGTCTGCCCAGGCCACACACCTCTCGTCGTTCACATAGAGCAGGAAGTTCGGGTTGCCCACCAGCGCCTTGAACGGAGCCGAGGGGTTCCAGATGACGGCAGCGAGGTCGGGACAGTTGGCAAACGCATCCTCCCGTATTCCGGTCACCTGCCAGGTATTATCCGCATACGATACGGTAGCCGGCACCTCCACCGTCCGGGCATTGTCGCCTGATGTGACGATGACCTGATAATCCGTAAACGAGGATACCTGATAGTTGATGCCATCCTTGGCGAAGTTCATCTCCGCCGCAGCAAACGACACGTTCACGTTGATGTCTGAGCGGATGCCGGTGATGGTATAGTGATTGTCGGCAATGGCTGTCGTCACGTCGTCACCGTTCACCCTCAGGTACTTGGTGGCATAGCCTTCGTCGGGCTTGAAGGTCAGCACGGCGGTCGTGTCTTCATTGAAGTAGGCCGACCACGAGTCGTCGCGGATGACGGTGTTGTCGTCGACGACCACCTCGCCCTTGCCTGCCACGTAGACCGTCAGGATATACTTGTTGACGGGTATCTCCTCATACTCGGCCACCAGCGTCGTATTCTTCTTGATATTCTTGATGGAGTACTGGTATTTGGCCAACTCCGACGTGATGTCCAGTTCGTCGAGCATGACTTGCTTGATACGCCATTTCTCGGCTGGGCTGAAGGTGACGAAGGCATCCAGGCCGTCCTCAATCCTGAAGGTGACGGTGGAGTCTTCTACCGACTGGTCCTCGAAGTTGACTGTACCTTTACCGATGGCCACGACCACGAGGCGATAGTGAATGCGCTCATAGGCCACGCTCACTGTGTAGTCCTGGTCGAGATAGGCGATGGTATATTCGCCGAAGCGAGGTTTCTCCGTGGTCAGCGTGTCGGCGGCATAGATGTCTGCGAAGAGGCTGTCGGAGATGACCTTGTCGTTGACCGTCACGTCCATGATCTGATAGCCCTTGTCCGACAGGAAGGCCACCATCACGGAGTCACCTTCCATAAAGGTCAGTTCGAGGCTTTCATTCCTCACGGCCAGCGTGTCGTTGGGCTCCAGGTACAGGTTGATGGGTTCGCTCAGCAGCGAATCGTGCTTGCAGACGGCCTCACCGTCACCCTGCGAGACGATGGTCACCTTGTATTCTCCGCCGATGACCTTCACGAAGGGCTTGGTCCAGCACTCCTGTTTCAGGAACGTGGCCCTGGTTCCTTTGGGCACCTTCAGGATGGCTTCCTCGTGGATACCCTCAAACACGCTCAGATCGATGTCGAACGGCTTCGTAAATGCTACCTCCACCCACTTCAGACTGTCGCAGTCCTTGAAGGCGGCTTTCTCAATCTTCTCCATAGCGGCCGGCAGTCTGAGCGAATCCAGACGGGTACAGCCTTCGAAGGCCGACTCACCAATCTCTTTCATCGCGTCGGCTATCGACACTGAATCCATCTTCTCACAACCCAGGAACGCAGCCTTGGCAATCGCCGTGAGTTTCTCTGGCAGGGCCACATAAGGCAGGGCGACACAACCGGCAAAGGCAGAGTCGCCAAGTTCTTTGAGCCCCTCGCCCAGCAACAGCGATTCTATCTTCTCGCAATCCTTGAAAGCAGAATTACCAATCTTCTCCACCGACTTCGGGATTTCCAACTCGGTCAGGCTGACACAGCCTTCGAAGGCCGAATTGCCAATCTCTTCAACACCATTCTCGATGGTGAGTTCCTTCAGTTCCTTACAACCCTTGAACGCACCGACCTTGACCACTTTCATCGAGGCGGGAATGGTCACTTCCTCCAGGCTGCTGCCGTCGAAGACCGACTCGCCGATATCCTTCACAGAGGCCGGTATCGTCACCATCTTCAGTTCGCCGCAGCCCTCAAAGGCCGAGTCGCCGATTTCCTCGACACCCTCCTCCAGTTCTACCTTCGTCAGTTTGACGCAGTCCTTGAAGGCCGTGGCCCCCACCAACTTCACGGTGCTGGGGATGGTAATCTCTTCCACGCTGTTACAGCCCTCGAAGGCCGACTCGCCTATCTCCTTCACGCCAGTCTCGATATCGATCTCTTTCAGGCTGCTACAGTCCTTGAAGGTGGTCTTGTCGATCAACTCCAGGCTGCCCGGGATGACGATTTCCTTCAGGCTGCTGCAACCCTCGAAGGCCGACTCGCCCATCTTCTTCAATTGCTTGTTCTTGCCGAATTCGAAGGTCTCCAGACTGGTACAGTCCTTGAAAGCATTCTTGCCGATCTCGTCAATGTTTCCAGTGAGTTTGACTGACTTCAGTTTCTTGTTGCCCTCAAACATCGACTCGGCGATCTTCTTGATGTCGCCCTGGATCTCTATCTCCTCCAAACTGGTGCAGTTCTTGAAGAAGTCCTCATTGACCTCCTCTACGTCGCAGTCTATCTCTACGGTCTTCAGACCGCCGCAGTCCTTGAAGAGCGACTTGCCCAGCGCCTTCACCGACTTGGGGATGATCACGTTGTCGAGCCTCGAACAGCCTTCGAAGGCCGAGTCGCCGATCTTTTCCACGTCATCGGACAGTTCGATCTTGGTCAGGCTGCTACAGCCCTTGAAGGCCTCCTTGGGGATTTCCTTCACACCGCCCAGAATGGTCACAGAGGCCAACGAGGTGTTCTGACGAAAGGCATCCTCCACAAGCGTGGTCACCTTGTAGGTCACATCCTCGTATTTCACCTCCTTGGGAATGGTGATGCTCGTGGCGCCATCCTCGGCACCCTCGACCTCGACCACGCCTTCGTCTGTCACGTGATACTTGACGTTGTCGACGGTAAAGTTCTCTACCGCCTCCGCTTCTTCTCCTTCACCTTCTACGGTCTCTGTCTCTTCGTCTATAAACGGGTTGGCAGCATACGAGAAGCCGACTCCCACAGAGAATGCCGACAGGGCCATGATGAACACAAGTACAAATAAAGATGATCTTCTCATTATTATATGACTTTTATAGTTTTTTCTTTTATGATACAGTCTTCAAAATGCAAAGATAGCAAGATTATTTGAACCTAGCAAATAATTCAGTCAGAAATTGACTTTAACCGCGATAAATCCATCACTTTTAGACTGAAACCTTATGACTTACCTTGCCTTTTTAAACAGTTGTCTCGTCACCATATTGATTAATATTCACTATGCAAAGATAGGAAAAGAACCTCAAAAGCATTTTTCGTTGTGCATTTTTGCATCATTTGGCTTTGGCAAAGTTGGCGCTATCACCTTGTCAATTTCGTATTTTATTGAAAATCAACATTTTAGATGATTATATTAACCGAGCGTTCCAGTTATTCCAGTTGTTCCAGTTGTTTTTTTGATGTTCCATTCTCTTTAATTATTATATAACTATCTATATATCAATTAGTTATATATAATATATAGGATTATTGTACCTCTAATTTTAATTGGAACAACTGGAACAACTGGAACGCCCATGCACAAAGAGCCCGACTGGCTCCAAACATTCGTGCTGATGCCTTCCACGCCTCGTGCTGATAGGGCTTTACCCCTGATAGTAATGCCTACTATCACTCGTACAAGGCATCAGCACGAGCCATAGTAGGCATTAGCATGAACCGTGGAAGGCATCGTTACAAACGCGTGCCTCTCAGCGGGGATAGTAGGTTATACCCCATGAGTCCACCGCCGATACTTGTTACGCGGTTGAAGGCTGCCAACTGACTGATTGTGAAACGGACTGCGGTAACGATGCTCATGAGCACCAGACTTACCAATGAATTTACTTTTGCCATAACTTTAAATTTTTATATGTTAATACTCTTGTTGCTTGAATTATCTGATGCAAAGTTATGGCGTTTTGGAGCAGGAAACAAGAAAATCTCTGCTTTTCGTATCGGTTATATGCGGCAGATATACGATTTTTGCGACAGAAATGGCGCACGTTGCCATAACTGTCGCAAAGACGATGTGTTTTTTCCTGATGTTGTTTAGCCCGTGACGGTCACCGGATCATCTCGAGCAGCCGCTTGGCGGTGGGTTTGCCGTTGGCAGCGTCCTTCTGGATGTCGGCGCGGATCTCATCGCCGTCTTCCTCGTCCTTGACGGCCTTGCGCACCCACGACCGTGCCTTGGCCTCGTCCTTGGCCACGCCAGTGCCGGTCAGATAGCACTTGGCGAGTTGGTACATGCCGTCGGCATTCTCCTGCCTGGCGGCTTTCATGAACAGGCCGGCGGCTTTCTTCTCGTCTTTGGCGATGCCCTCGCCGTTCTTGTAGCACTTGCCCAACTGATACTGGGCCTTGGCATAGTCCTGGGCGGCCGATTTCTGGTACCAGGCCACAGCCTGGGCATCGTCTTCGGCGACTCCCCTGCCCTTGTCGTAGCAGAGGCCTACGCGGTACTGGGCCTTCTTGTGGCCCTTCTCGGCGGCGGCCTTCAGTTTGGGGAAGGCCTGCTTGTAGTTCTTGGCGTCGTAGAGCGACTTGCCTTGACGATAGAGCGACTCTGTCCCCTGGGCAATGGCCGAGGTGCTGAGCAGGATGGCTGCCAGAGTGGCTATAAGTTTCAAATGTCGTTTCATATCCATGAGTGTTTACGATGAAAAGAGAGTCCGGTGCACTCCAGGCATACGGGCTCTCTTCGAATATAGTAGTAAGCAGTCTGTCAGTTATTCACCGATCCGCCAACGATGTCGAGCAACTCAGAGGTGATGGCCTGCTGGCGGCTCTTGTTGTACTGCAGGTTCAGTTCGCGTAGCAGTTCGTCGGCATTGTCCGTTGCCGTCTGCATGGCCACCATTCGGGCGGCGTGCTCAGAGGCGTTCGAATCGAGCAGGGCTGTGTAGAGCATCAGATGGGCGAGTTTGGGGATGAGTTGCGAGAGCACGGTGTCCATATCGGGCTCGACGATGAAGTTGTCGTTGAGCGGCTTCACTTCTTCCTTCTCTCCTCTTTCCTCCTGCCTCTCACCTCTCTTCTTGAGATACTCCTGCGACTCTTTCGTGGCAAGGATGCTGGTAAGGTCGCGCTCGTGGTCGGCTTGCAACTCCGTCTCGACATCGATGGGGAGGAAGGTCTTACGAGTGAGTATCTGCGAGCCGGCGCTCTTAAAGTGATGATAGACGAGTTCCACCTTATCTATCTCACCGTCAGCGAATTTCTTGCCGAGTTCCATGGCGATGTCGATGCATTGGGCGACGTTGGGCTTGTCAGCCAGGGCCGAGTATTCGCCCTGCACATTGAGCCCCATCTTCTGCGCCTTCTCATAGACCTTGCGGCCGATGGGATAGATTTCGACATTCTCGCGGCCGATGGTCTGGGCGTATTCATCGACGATGTGCGCCATCAGTTTGATGGTGTTGGCGTTGAATCCGCCGCAGAGCGACGAGTTGGAGGTGAAGACCACGAGGGCAGCCCGCTTCACGGGCCGCGGCTTGTCGTAGATGGTCTGTGCCTCCGCCTCGGCTGCCAGGAACGACTTGAGGATGTGCTCCAGCATGCTCTCGTAGGGCAGCATGTTCTGGATGGCCACCTGGGCATGATGCAGTTTGCTGGAGGCCACCATCTTCATCGCCGACGTAATCTTGCGCGTAGAGTTGACTGAGGCTATGCGGCCCTTGATTTCTTTCAGGCTGGGCATAGGCTATCAGGCTTTATACGTTCCTGCGATGTCGGCCATGACGGCTTCAATCTTGGCTGTCGTCTCGTCGTCAATCTTTCCGCTGGCAAGGGTCTCGATGACCTCGGGGCTGGCAGAGCGCAACTTGTCGAGGAAGGCCGTCTGGCACTCGCGCACCTTGTCGATGGGCACCTCACGCATCAGTCCGTGCACACCGCAATAGAGGATGGCAATCTGCTCGCCTACGGGCATCGGGCTGTACTGCGGCTGGATGAGCAACTGGTTGTTCTTACGTCCGCGGTCGAGGGTCATCGCCGTCACGGCATCCATATCGCTGGAGAACTTCGAGAAGGCCTCGAGTTCACGATACTGAGCCTGGTCGATCTTCAGCGTACCGGCCACCTTCTTCATCGACTTGATCTGTGCCGAGCCACCCACACGGGATACGGAGATACCGACGTTGATGGCAGGACGGAAGCCCTGGTTGAAGAGGTCGCTCTCGAGGAAGATCTGACCGTCGGTGATGGAGATCACGTTGGTCGGGATGTAGGCCGACACGTCGCCTGCCTGCGTCTCGATGATAGGCAGAGCGGTGAGCGAGCCACCACCCTTGACGTGACCCTTCATGCACTCGGGCAGGTCGTTCATCTGCTCGGCCACCTCCTGCTGCTCGTTCATCTTGGCTGCACGCTCCAGCAGACGGGAGTGCAGATAGAACACGTCGCCGGGATAGGCTTCACGTCCGGAGGGACGACGCAGGATCAGCGACACCTCACGATAGGCCACAGCCTGTTTCGACAGGTCGTCGTAGACCACGAGTGCGGGCAGGCCACGGTCGCGGAAGTACTCGCCGATGGCAGCGCCAGCGAACGGTGCATAGTACTGCATGGCGGCAGGGTCGGCAGCGGTGGCAGCCACGACGATGGTGTAAGGCATGGCACCGTGCTCCTGGAGTGTAGACACGAGAGCGGCCACGGTAGAGGCCTTCTGGCCGATGGCCACATAAATACAGTAGACAGGCTTGCCTGCCTCATAGAAACTTTTCTGGTTGATGATGGTATCCACGGCGATGGCGGTCTTACCCGTCTGACGGTCGCCGATGATGAGCTCGCGCTGTCCGCGACCGATGGGGATCATCGAGTCGATGGCCTTCAGACCGGTCTGCAGCGGCTCCTTCACGGGCTGACGGTAGATCACACCGGGGGCCTTACGGTCGAGCGGCATCTCGAAGGCGTCGCTCAGGTCGATGTCACCCTTGCCGTCGATAGCCTGTCCCAGAGGATTGATGACGCGGCCCAGCATGTTGTCGTTGACGCGGATTGAGGCGATGCGCTTCGTACGCTTCACGACCATGCCCTCCTTGATGCCCGAGGTGGAGCCCAGGAGCACACAACCGACGTTGTCCTCCTCAAGGTTCATCACGATGGCCATCGTACCGTTCTCGAACTCCAACAACTCGTTGGCCTCGGCGTTGCGCAGTCCGTAGATGCGGGCCACACCATCGCTGACGGTCAGCACGGTGCCCACCTCGTCGAACTTCTCGGCACTGGAGATGCCCTTGAGTTGGTCGAGCAGTACCTGGGATACTTCGCTTGGTTTAATTTTATCTGACATTGTTGTTTACTTTTTAAGTGTGTTAAGAATGTTGTTGAGTTTCGACTTCACGCTCGCATCCATGCGGTAGGTGTCGTATTCGAGGATGAAACCACCGATGATGTCGGGGTTCACCTCGGTCTCGAACTCCACAGTTCCATTAGTCTTGCTCTCCACCATCTGCCGCATCTTCTGCTCGGTGGCAGGGGTGACGGCGGTGGCAGTGATCAGTCTGCCACGGATGACGTTCTTCTGTTGACGGTATAGGGTGACGTACGAATTGGCGATGAACTGCATCACGCTCTCACGGTCCTCCTTGAGCACGAGCCCAATGAAGGCCTTAACCAGCGGAGAGGGTGCCTTGCCGACGGCCGTCAGCAGGAGTTTCTCCTTCTCGGCTTTGGAGAGCATGGGGTTGTCGATCGCCGACCTCAACTGTGGCACCTCGGCATAACTCCTGGCGAGTTGCTGCATCTCGGTGTAGACAGCATCCTCGGTCTTCGCGTCGGTAGCGCTCTTAAGCAGCGCCCTGGCATAACGAACCGATATGACTCCTATATCCATACGCTATTACTCCTTAGAAGAAACATCATCCAGCATACGGTCGATCAAATCCATCTGCGCCTGGTCACCCTTGAGATTCTCCTTAAGGATCTTCTCGGCTATCTCGACGCTGAGGGTAGCTACTTGCTTGCGGATGTCGGCGATAGCGGCCTTCTTCTCCTGTTCGATGGCGACGCGGGCGTCCTCCATCAGACGGGCTCCTTCGGCGCGGGCCTTGTCCTGGGCTTTCTCTACGATGGCATCGCGGGTCTCGGCAGCCTCCTTAAGGATCTGAGCCTGCTTCTCGCGAGCCTCCTGCAAGATGGATTCACCTTCTTTCTGTATATTGGCGAGCCGCTCGTTGGCCTCATGCGCCTTGCGCAATGAGTCGTCGATGAAAGCCTGACGCTCCTTCACCATGCCGGTGATGACGGGAAAGCCAAACTTCCATAGCAGGAAGAACACCACGAGGAAAGTGATGGTCATCCAGAACAGCAGGCCAGTACTCGGAATCAATAAATCCATACGCTGTGTGATTTACGATTTACTAATTGACGATTTACAATCTGTAAATGCTTAGATGCAGAGGAATGCGATGACGGCGGCAAAGAGTGCCACACCCTCGATTAGGGCAGCAGCCACGATCATGTTCGTGAACAGTTTGTTCATCACCTCCGGCTGGCGAGCCATAGCGTCCATAGCCTGACCACCGATTTTACCAATACCAAGACCTGCGCCAATAGCTGCGAGACCTGCGCCTACTGCGGCGCCTAACTTTGCAACACCTTCTGCTGCCAATAATGCTGTAATCATAATTTTTTGAGTTTTAAATTGTTAATTATCTAATGTTTACTTTTTTATTCATGTTCGGGTTCAACCCGGGCCAGTCCGATGAAGACGGCAGAGAGCATCGTGAATACCATCGCCTGGATGAAGCAGACCAGACACTCCAGGCACATCATGAAGATGCTCATGATGACACTGAGGGCCGACATCGACAGTTGTACGGCCACAGCCTGACTGGCCACGAGGAAGATGATACAAGTGATGGCCACCGCGATGGCATGGCCTGCCATCATGTTGGCGAAAAGTCGGATCATCAGGGCGAAGGGCTTGGTGAAGATACCCACGAACTCGATGACGGGGATGATGGGGATGGGTGCCTTGAGCCACGTGGGCACCTCGGGCCAGAAGATGTCCTTCCAGTAGTGTTTGTTGCCCGAGAACTGCACGATAAGGAAGGTGCAGAGGGCGAGGAAGAACGTCACGGCGATGTTGCCCGTCACGTTGCCCGATCCCGGCGGGAAGGGTATCAGACCCATCACATTGCACGTGAAGATGAAGAAGAAGCAAGTGAGCAGATACGGGGTATACTTTTCGTAGCCTTTGCCTACTCCCGGCTTGATGATCTCATCGACCACGTACATCACGAGCATCTCGACGAAGCCGACGAAGCCACCGGGCGCACCATCAGAAGCCTTGCGCTTCTTGTACCAGCGGGCGCTGAACAGGATGCAGCAAAGCAGGATGATGACGTTGATGAACATCACGGCGACCGTCTTGGTGATCGACAGGTCGAGTACGGGTTCGCCGTTCTCGACAATCTTGCCTGCGTTGTCACCCTCCGTGGCGATGGCCAGTCCGTAAGGCCCCTGACGGAGGCCTGAGGCATCGGCATGGTGTTCAAACTGCGAGGAGCAGAACACATGCCAGCCCGTGGAACTGTTGACGATGACAGGCAGTGGGATGACCAGTGACTTGCCCTCGCCGAGGTCGGTCACATGCCAGTCGTGAGAGTCCTTGATATGCTCAAGCACCACCTCCTTGGCAGAGAAGTCTTCTGCCTGCATCGCCGGCACCAGTGCGAACAGCACGAGTGACAAGCATAGCAGTCGTTTGATGTGATTCATTATTCTTACTACTTAATGTCTTAATTTTAGTGTGACAACCATCGTCAGCGCATACATTATCAGGAAAATGGCGGCGAAACGGATAGCGTCTTCTCTATTCTCGGTGAAGGATACGTAGAGCCCGACTACTGTTGCGACGAGCAGCATGCGTATCGTTGCCATCATCAGATAGAAGTGTACCAAGTGATCGGGTGAGTGCCGGCGGACGACATCATAGCCTTTCACGTAGGCCACGCCTAAGAGGGTGAAAAAGAGGACGGAAAGAAGAAATTCCACGGCTGGCGCGGGATTAATCCTTCTTCAGTTCCACACAGAGTGAAACCTGGTTCTTCTGTACCTCAACGACTCCACCAAGGATGGACAACTCGTTGCCTGCATACTCCACGACACCTTTCGTCAGCGTGGAGATAATCGGTGCATGGCCGCTGAGAATCTCGAAGTTACCACTTGTACCAGGCACCTTCACAGACTCCACTTCACCTGTGAATTCAATCCTTTCGGGCGAAACTATCTTCAACTGTAACATAACGGGATTTACGATTTACGGATTGACGATTTTATCCCTTTGCTGCTTCCAACAGTTTCTTGGCCTTCTCCTTTGCATCTTCAATCGTACCGACGTTGAGGAATGCCTGTTCGGGCAGGTCATCGACCTCGCCGTCGAGGATAGCGTTGAAGCCCTTGATAGTATCCTCGATGGGCACCATCACGCCCGGCAGACCCGTGAACTGTGAAGCCACGGAGAACGGCTGGGAGAGGAAGCGCTGAACGCGACGAGCACGGTTCACCGTCTGCTTGTCCTCGTCAGAGAGTTCGTCCATACCGAGGATGGCAATGATGTCCTGCAACTCCTTATAGCGCTGGAGAATCTGCTTCACGCGCTGGGCACAGTCGTAATGGGCCTTGCCTACGATCAGCGGATCAAGGATACGCGAGGTGGAACCCAGCGGGTCTACGGCGGGATAGATACCTAACTCGGCAATCTTACGGTCGAGCACCGTCGTAGCGTCGAGGTGAGTGAACGTTGTGGCAGGAGCCGGGTCGGTCAAGTCGTCGGCAGGCACATACACGGCCTGTACGGAAGTGATAGACCCCGTCTTCGTAGAGGTGATACGTTCCTGCATCGTTCCCATCTCAGAGGCCAGCGTTGGCTGATAACCCACGGCTGACGGCATACGGCCGAGAAGTGCGGATACCTCAGAACCTGCCTGCGTGAAACGGAAGATGTTGTCGATGAAGAACAGAATATCGGCAGCGCCGCCATCCTTGCCGCCACCATCGCGGAAGCCTTCAGCAACGGTCAGTCCGGAGAGTGCCACAGAGGCACGGGCACCGGGAGGCTCGTTCATCTGTCCGTAGACCAGCGTGGCCTGCGACTTCTTCAACTCCTCGGGGTCGACGAGTGAGAGGTCCCACTTACCTTCGTCCATAGCCTTACGGAACTTCTCGCCGTAGCGGATAACGCCCGACTCGATCATCTCGCGAATCAGATCGTTACCCTCACGGGTACGCTCACCCACACCAGCGAAGACGGAGAATCCGTTGTGTCCCTTGGCTATGTTGTTAATCAACTCCATGATGAGCACGGTCTTGCCTACGCCAGCACCACCGAAGAGTCCGATTTTACCACCCTTCATGTAAGGCTCCAGCAGGTCGATCACCTTGATACCCGTCGAGAGAATCTCCTTCTTCGTAGAGAGTTCCTCGAAGGTCGGGGCCTCACGGTGGATAGGATAGGCGCCATCCATATTGAGTTGTTTCATACCGTCGATAGGCTGACCGATCACGTTCAGCATACGACCTTTAATCTGATCTCCCGCAGGCATCTGAATAGGCGAGCCGAGGGGGATGGCTTCCAGTCCGCGCTGCAAGCCGTCGGTGTTGTCCATGGCTACGCAACGCACTGTGTCCTCGCCGATGTGCTGCTGCACCTCGACAATCAGGTCGCGCCCATCGCCACGCTTGATCTGCAAAGCCTCGTAGATCTTCGGCAACACCTTCTCAGCCTCCTGACCTTCTGTATCGAAATAGACATCGATGACAGGGCCGATGATCTGGGAAATGTGTCCAATAATTTGTGACATACGCTTGTTAGTTTATTTAAGTTATACTCGTTTTAAGTTCATAAGTTGCTTGCAAAGATAGTATATTTTTTTAAATAAAGAAAAACTTTTGGTCTTTTTTTTCCAATTAGACCATAATAAATGTAAAATACTACTTCCGCAAAGCCAAATTGTAATTGTAATATGTCTGATTGCCAGTCACGTCTTCAAGCACTTTGACAAACGGCGGGAAGTTGATGGTCTCCTGCTCACCTACTCCCTTGGTCTCCATGATGGCAAGGCCGATGACGGGCGAAAGGAAGGTGTCGATCTGGAAGAACTGTCCTTTCCAAATGAAACTCTGACGCCGTTTCACGATGGTCTGACGGTAGGGGTCAACCTGTTGGAGCATTTGCTCGTACAGGTTATTGTCGACTTTTCGTTCCGTCTCAATCACCTCTGTCTCGGAGATGCGCTTCTTGGACCGGTGCAGGATGACCACCTTGCCACCACTCCATTCCCTGCGACGCAGACGGATCTCGCAACCCGGCTCAGCCACCAGGTAGGTCTGGGTAATCATGCTATCGGAACTCTCAGGAACCTCGCCGACAATCTCGACCCGATAGACCCGCTCGTCGTGGGGTGGCTGTGGCAGTCCGACCACCGTAGATATCTCGTTAAGGACACGATTGAGTTTGTTCTGGAAGTCATCATGGTTGTTGATGACACGCAGATGGGGATGGCCGGTCCAGGCACGAATCACCTTCTTATCCAGTTCACGCGCAATACGCAGTCCCTCCTCATTAGCCTGTTCGTAACGGGTAGCGTTGGTGGCTGTCGTATAGTACTGTTCTGCGCCGTCGGCAGCACTCACCAGATGCAGCACGGCATCATAGCGTTCCAACAAGGCATTGGGACTGGTGCCAGCCATCGCCGTGATCTCTTCCCACTCCTCGGGCTTGATATAGGCAGAGATATCCATCGCCCCGCGGTCGCAGATGATTAGCACGGGCTTTGTGCAGACCTCGGCGAGGCGCATGAACTGGTCTTCGAATGCTAACTGTGTCTCAAGGATAGCCCGCTCGCCTTGGTAATACAAGTCCCGGTTCGGTGTCAGGTAGTTCCATCCCGCGATACTGTAGATGGTCGGTACCTCAGGCACATTGAACACCTTATATCCAAATCCGGAGAAGTATTCGGTAATCTTCACCAAGGCCGTGGTCTTTCCCGCACAGGGGCCTCCAGTCAACACAATCTTCTTGATATCCGGCATCTTGTAGTTTGCTTTAGCAAGGTTAAATGCTCAATTCGTCAAGAACCTTGATAAGACGCTTGTCAAAACGCTTGTCGGTACGGATACACTCAGAGAACGGTACATAGACCACCTCGTTATTGCGGATACCAACCATCACGTTGCGCTGGCCCTGCTTGATGGCCTCGATGGCACCCACGCCAGTCGTTGAAGCCAGAATACGGTCACGGGCAGAGGGTGTTCCACCACGCTGCAGGTGGCCCAGAATGGAGACGCGCACATCGAACTCTGGGAACTCTTTCTTCACACGGTCGGCATAATAAAGGGCACCACACTTCGGACTCTCGGAGACGATAACGATACACGATTTCTTGGACTTGCGGATACCACGTCCCATGAACTGTGCCAACTGGTCTACGTCGGTGACCTCCTCAGGGACGATAGCAGCCTCGGCACCACAGGCGATGGCGCAGTTCTGTGCCAGGAAACCGGCATCACGACCCATCACCTCCACGAAGAAGATCCGCTCATGAGAATTGGCCGTATCACGAATACGGTCCACACACTCCATGATAGTGTTCATCGTCGTGTCATAGCCGATGGTGTTGTCGGTACCATAAAGGTCATTATCAATGGTGCCAGGCAGACCTATGCAGGGGAAGTCAAACTCCATACCGAAGTTACGGGCACCCGTGAGCGAGCCGTTACCACCGATAACCACCAACGCGTCAATCTCTTCTTTCTGACAGGTCTCGTAAGCCTTCTGCATACCCTCCATGGTCATAAACTCCTTGGAACGGGCTGTCTTCAGAATCGTACCACCACGAGTGATAATACCACTCACATTCTCTGTCGTGAAACTTTTCACTTCACCCTTAATCAGACCATCATAGCCACGATAGATTCCTTTGATGTTAAATCCGTTGTAGATACCAGCACGTGTCACCGCACGGATGGCGGCATTCATTCCCGGTGCATCACCTCCTGAGGTGAGGATACCGATTGTCTTAATCCTTGACATACCTTATAAAATTTTAGTTATACATAATAGATTTCCAACCATAGGACTACCAATCCGACCGCCCAGCCTGCCAGCACCTTCAAGGTCAGATTGCGGAGATACCATCCCAGACGGAGGTGTTCCATCTTCATCAGCGCCAGACCGCTGACCGATCCCACAGAGAGCAGACAACCACCGACAGCCGTCGTATAGGCGACAATCATCCAATAAGAGCCATTACGTGTAAACTGACTGAGATAGGCAGCATCAGCGGCCTGTTCCAGACGGGCAGCCTCTACCACAGGATAAAGCGAGATATCGCTGATAGCAATCGTGAACGTATCGACCACGGCGCTGAGAAATCCAGAGACAACGCCAAGAATCCACACATTATGAATCGTATCATCCATCCATCTGGCCACATCGGGGAAGACGCCCGTCTCGGTGACGACACCCATGCCCAACATAATGCCCATGACAAAGAGGATCTGCTGGAGGGAACCGTACTGCAAGGCCCGTGGAATAAAACGCTGTGACATCTGGTCGGCATTCATGAGTTTATGATTGAAGGCTTCGTTGACAACCCACAGCACACTCAACACACATAGAGCGCCAAGAAATGGTGACAGTTTGGTGATGTTGTGGAAAGTTGGAATGAACCACAGACCACCAATGCCGACGAAAAGCATGACGACCCGCTGCCAGGGGCTGAGGTTCGTATCATCACCGCGATATGGCAAGGGCGACCATTGGGTGTCTAGTCTCTCTGGCAAGGCGCGATTGATGAAAATCGTAGGAATGACCCAGGCCAGGATGGCAGGCAGAGCCATGTATGATGAGAAATATGTGGCCGTAACAGCCCCATCTCCCCAGAGTAGCAGACCTGTAGGATCACCTATCACCGTAAAGCATCCACCACAGTTGGCTGCTATGACAATGGCACTTCCGATGAGCATCCTTTGGCGGCGGTTCTGTACGATTCCGTGCATGATCACCAGCATCATCGTGGCAGTCGTCAGGTTGTCAAGATTAGCAGAGATGACAAATGTGACAAAGGTAATGGTCCAAAGAAGGCGCTTCGGGTTACGTGTCCTGATCCATTTCTGGATGAAGTCGAAACAGCCGTTGTTGTTCAGAATTTCAATAATAGACATCGTAGCGAGAAGGAACATGACGATGCTCGCAGCACGGCCGACATAATACAAGAACACATTGTCGTGGATGAAATATTTCACCGCGTCGCTAGTAGGCTCTGCACCATTCAGGAACGCAAGGTAATCATCTGGGTGCATATCTGTCACGTAGTCAGTACCCCAGCAGATGTAGACCACCCACCCTACTGTGCCTATGAACATGGCTATTGCAGCCTTATTGACACCCGTCAAATGGCCGGTGGCAATGAGCAGATAGCCCATAATCAGCATAAAGACTATTATCAGCGTCATATAAGTCGGTAATTTATGATCTCTATAGGCATCGAATGATTGGGCACAAAGTTACAAAAAAAAATGTAAGTACCAAAACTTTTTAGCCAAAAGTCAATAAAAAGAAATATCCCCGCTGCTATTAGCGAGGATATTTCTTTGTATTTAGCCACCGAAATTGTCATACATGATGCTTTCCGGTTCTACGCCGAGCGAGTCGAGCATCGAGACGACGGCCTTCGACATCGGGCCAGGACCGCACATGTAGTACTCGATATCCTCTGGAGCCTCGTGGTCCTTGAGATAGGTGTTGAGCATCACCTGATGGACGAAGCCCGGGGTGTACTTCACGCCAGCAGCATCGGCTGCGGGATCGGGTCGGTCGAGGGCGAGGTGGAAATGGAAGTTGGGATACTCTTTCTCCAGGCCGAGGAAGTCGTCGAGATAGAACACCTCGTTCAGGGCGCGGGCGCCATAGAAATAGTGCATCTCGCGGTCTTTGGTGTGAAGTGTCTTCGTCATATGCATAATCTGTGCACGCAGCGGAGCCATACCGGCACCACCGCCTACCCATATCATCTCCTTCTTCGAATCGAAGTGCGGATGGAAGTCGCCATAAGGACCACTCATGATCACCTTGTCGCCTGGTTTCAGCGAGAAGATGTATGAAGAGGCAATACCCGGGTTGACATCCATGAATCCACTTCGGTCAGGTTTGAACGGTGGCGTAGCGATACGTACCGTCAGCATGAACACATCGCCCTCCGCAGGGTAGTTAGCCATTGAGTAGGCACGGATCGTTGGCTCGGGGTTCTTACACTTCAGGTCAAACATCTTGAACTTCTCCCATGAGGGCACGTACTCCGGCGTGATGAGATCACGGTCATAAGAGTTGTAGTCGATACAGTCGAACTGAGGAATCTTGATCTGGGCATAAGAGCCTGGCAGGAAGTCCATGTGGGCACCAGCAGGGAGTTGCACCTTGAACTCCTTGATAAACGTAGCCACATTCTTGTTCGAGATGACAGTACACTCATACTCCTTGACACCGAGGATCGACTCATCGACGTGGATCTTGAGGTCACCCTTCACCTTACACTGACAGCCGAGACGCCAGCCGGACTTGATCTCCTTGCGTGTGAAGTGAGGCTTCTCGGAGTCGAGAATCTCACCGCCGCCTTCGAGCACCTGAACCTTACATTGGCCGCAAGAGGCCTTACCACCGCAGGCAGAGGGCAGGAAGACACCGTTCTCATTGAGCGTGGACATCAGCGAGGCACCCTGGGGAACGTTGATGGTACGGTCGCCGTTGATTTCAATATTCACATTGCCTGAAGGTGAGAGATACTTCTTTGCCACCAACAGGACGATCACCACAAGGATGATCAACGAGAGGAAAACCCCTATACTAATTGCTATAAACTGTGCCATACCTTATCAAATATTTAAGCCAGAGAAACACATCATCGCCATAGCCATCAAGCCAACG
>Ga0310695_10000341_pt1 | contig 123864 bp, 112 predicted proteins | sample RumenRJG_04DNA_FD_203882 | JGI IMG/M metagenome (GOLD analysis project Ga0310695, IMG submission 203882) | Bovine rumen microbial communities from Lethbridge, Alberta, Canada - RJG_04 (v2) (version 2) | ecosystem: Host-associated > Mammals > Digestive system > Stomach > Rumen | place: Canada...
CTGTGACGCACGATGACCCGACCATCGACGCCGCGATGGCCTACGACGCCTTCGGTCGTCTCGTCGTTTCGTCGAACAACGCTGCCGCCTATCGCTACGCCCGCGATGACCGTGGTCTCATCACAAACGAACTCGCTGTCATCGGCGGAATCACGAACGTCATCGTCCGCGACTTCGACGACTACGGCCGCCCGTCCCGCCTCCGCATTGCCGATAGCGACTACGACCAGACCTACGTCTACGATGACAAAGGCCGTCTCTCCGTGATCGGCATTCCAGGCTCGACCGTCACTTACGCCTACACGCCCGACTCGCTCGATGCCGGCTATTCCGTCCTCACGTCGTCGAACGCAGTTCTCACCCGCGCGCTCTACCGCGACCCGCAGCGTCGCGGCTTGATTCTTTCCGTATCCAACCTCGTGAACGGCGTTGATTCCGGTTCGTCGTTCGATTACACCTATGATGCCCTCGGTCGTCCCGTCACGCGCAATCTTGACGAATTCGGCTACAATGTCCGTGGCGAAGTCGCCTGGGCGCGCTACGGCACAAACACCCTCGCCGACATCTACGATTATGACTTCATCGGTAATTTCACCTCCAATCGACTTCATGGTGCATGGTCGGAGTTTGAAGCAAATGAACTCAATGTGTACGCCACCATAGCAAATGATGATGCTCAGTCGCTTGCCTATGACCTTGATGGCAATCTTTTGACGAATGGCGTCTGGTCCTACATCTATGATTCGCAGAATCGACTATTATCCGTAACATCAAACAATCGGACCATTGTGTCAGAGACCTATGATGCCAATTCTCGTAGGATCATAACTGACGGAATGGCTAATCAGACGGTTTTCCTGTATGATGATTGGAATGTGATTCAAGACATCAACATTGCAGGGTCAACTGTCAAAACAAGTAATCGTTTTTGGGGAACGGACATTTCCGGCTCGTCGCAAGGTGCAGGAGGCATTGGCGGTTTGCTCTGTGAGCAGAAAAACGGGGGTGTTTTCTATCCGACTTATGACAACCTTGGTAATATTGTCGCGTATTTTGGAATCACCGGAAGCGAAGTTGCACGCTATTCTTACGATGTGTTTGGAAATGACCTATCTACAAATGCCGAAAGCAATCCGATATTCCAATATCGCTTTTCCACAAAACCCTTTACCAAATGCCATTACTATTATGGTTACCGGTTCTATGCACCATTCCTCGAAAGATGGATCAACCGTGATCCGATTGGTGAAAATGGTGGTTATAATCTTTATATGACATGCCAAAATCGTCCAATATGCAAAGTGGATTTACTGGGACAAAAGTGTTGCGTAAAGATTTGGGATGGAGCTCCTGGGCACATGGCATTGTCGTGTGACAATGGCGTATACATCAGCAAATATCCGAACAAGTCAAAAAGTAGGATTTTTTCACAACCTCCCGCTTGGCTCTCTTTCGAAGACGATATTCGGACAAAAGGGCAACCCGACTGGGAAAAATGCTTTGAATGCCTTGACAATGATAAAGTTTCCGATTGGTTCAACACCCATAACTCCGAGGACTATTATTGGGGGAACGCCAGTTGCATTGAAGCCGTGTTTGATGCAATAGCTTCGGCATTGCCCGAAGAGGACGCTCCAGATTGTTCATGCAGTTTCTGGGAAATCCTTTTCGGAACCATCAGAACTGTTGGTGACAGGTTAAGCAGAGGAGAGCGCTCTCCTCTACCAACACCATTTACCACTCCAGACCTGCTAAAGGGTCAAATTGAGGATTTTGCAGCTGATTGCAAACGATACGAATGCATTCGCGTTAACTCCGACGGCGATTTTCTTGGGACAGTCAAATGAAAAATACTCTCATCTTGACGCTTGTCGCATGTGTTCCATTCGTCGCTGAAATTGATGCTCGTGGTGATTCCACGACTTTTGCAGCAATAAGTTTGTCCCCTGACAATCGTGGGCAAATATCGATTCTTGGAAGCATGCCCTCTGATGGTTGGCCAGATGTGTATAAAACAGACTTCCTTGTCTTTTCCAAAGTCACAAATGGAACCAATGACATCTGGATTTCGGTTTTTGAAACAACGAATGGACAGTGGGACCATATTATGGAATCAAACCCAAGTTTTTTTACAAATTCGACCGTTTATGCGACGAGACCCGTCGAGAGTTTGGATTACTATGCTATTTGCGGCGAGTCTGGATTCTTGAGAACATTGAATCAAATGGTTAATACTGGTTCTTTTCGAATCCCGACAGAAAGTGAGTGGGTTGATGTTGTGAAATCAGGATACGCGGATGTTACTGATTCTTTGGTATCAACCGAAACATGCCGTTGCAACGACGGCACATTCAATACAAAATTCTGGGACTACAAACCATCTACGATATCTCTTCAAGAAGCGCTATTTGAATATAATTCACCGGCAAACGAAGCAATATTCAGAAATTCTCTGCCTAAATCTACTGGAACAATTCCTGTTGGCTCATATTCGCCGGACAAGAATGGCGTCTACGATTTATTTGGAAATGTTGCAGAATGGTGTCTGGACGACGGGTCAGACATTGTAAAACATCGAAGTATAGGGGTTCTAAAAGGAGGATACTGGCTCCTTTCTTCAGAATGGTGTAATCGGGAGGAGCGGTTTTTTGCGCCCAAAGATGGAAAAAGATCCAATACAATCGGTTATGGATTCCGTCTTCTATGGATTCCAGAAACAAACCAGTTAAACTCAATATGAAAAATCCAATTTCAAACGACATAAATGAATACCGTCGAAACAGCTCTCCGCGCCCTCTGCAATAATGTTAATTTTATCGGCCGGCCCATTCTCCAGCCCCTAGATGAAAACGTTGGATTTAAGTATGAGTGATTTCCGCATTTCAAGGGTTCTGTTTGCAACGACGATCCTCGCCGTCCCGATCTGTTTTCTTAGACCCATTCTTCCAAAACGAACGGCATCCGGATCTTCCGCGAATGGTAGTCTCGTTCATCTGATTCCAGACGATTCTCCTGTTCTCGATGTCGGCATTCGAAAGTCAGCTACGAACGACTCGATCCTGGATGTTGCCCCTAGATTGACTGTCTCTGTAAAGAAGTGGCGCGAAACGATAGAAACGGATAGGCCGCTCCTGTCCGACAATCCGACTGCCGCTGCTGAAAAGAATGCCGCCGCCAACGAACTCTTCTCCCTTCCTGAACTGCCCGACGGCGTTGTGTCCGACTTGGCGCGGATGTTCCGATCGACGGACGAAGACGAGGTCTGGCGGGACTACTGTCTGCAGTTCCTCGGAGGCGCACTCGAGCGCGAGGACGGCGTGACGGACGAGGACCGCACCCTCGCCAGGAAAACGCTCGTCGAAGCGCTGGCTTCCACGAACGCCACATTCGCCGGCACCGCCCTCCGCGCCCTCCACCGCAGCGATCCGTCCGATCCGCTCGTTGCCTCCAACGCCCTCCGCATCGCCCGCAACTCGTCCTATCCCTCCTCCTCCCGCACGACCGCGCTCCTCATTCTGGAAGACTGCGTCCGTGCCACCGCTTCAACCGCTTCAACCGCTTCAACCGCTTCAACCCTCGCGGAAACCGCCTCGGCGGTTTCCGCCGACCCCTCCGCCTCATCCCTTCTTCGCCGAACGGCCGAGGCCGTCCAGAAACGTTCTTCCGTCCAATCGCACGATCAATGGAATGACCAGGGAGGCTCCCAATGAGAGACATCGTACACATCGTTCGACCTCTCCTGCGCGGCGCGGCACGCCGCGCGGAGAAGGTTTTCAAACTCATTCCCCTCGCGATCCTGCTCCTCGCCGCGCTTCCCGCCGAGGCGATCAACGTCAATCCGGCCGTCACGAACGGCGTGCCCCGAAAGAGACGTCCGATCGGCCGTGATTTCCAATGCGACGTCTGCACCGAGAAGACACTTGCAACGAACGGCTGCGTGACGTTCGCGGTCGCGTTCGGACGCTCGCCGCTCGTGGCGGAGGCGCCCCTCGGCCGTGTGGAGATCTTCGAGCTCACCGCTGCGCGCCTCCCGTCCGGCTCGGACGTCCTCCGCTACGATCATCCCCTGATGCGCCGGATCGTGGACGAGGACGAAAACGCCGGTCTCGTCTCGGTCGAGGAGGGTTCCGGCTGGATCGTCGTCTACCGCGACGGCGTCCCCGTCGGCTGGTCCAGCGGCGCCGATCTCGCCATCCGCAAGGACCCCGTCTCGGGGCTCTGGATCGAGCAGCTCGAGAATCGGACGCTCGTCTACTACGACGCCGACAATACGGTGGACCACATCGTCACGCCCGCCGGCGTCCGCCTCGACTGGGAAAATGCCGGGCTCGACGTCGTCTGGGACGGAAACGCCATCGGCCAGGTCCGTTCGGTCGCCGACGGCCTGATGGACGTGACGAAGCTCTCCCCCTCCTCCTTCCGCGTCTCCTGGTATCCGCCGGTTGCCGTCGGCGAAAGGGAGAACGGCCGCTACGCCGCGACCGGAAATCCCGCCAAGACGTTCACGTTCTCGTATTCCAACGTCGGAGGCGAACACCGCTACGCCCTCCGCGAATACCGCGACGAGCGCTTCGACTTCGACTATCTCTGGAAGTCCGGCGACGGCCTCGACTGGACGTTCGTCAAGGATCCCGACGGCCTTGCCATCGCCGATGCCGAATCATCGACCTTCGCGGCAGGCTCGACGGCGGCCGAAGGGACGCGCTACGAAACGCACGTCTATTCCGACGCGGCGGGCCATACGAACCGCACCGTTCTCGCCTACCGCTACAGCGCAAACGGCGCAACGCCCGTTTCGCGGTCCGCCGGCTCCGCGCTCGCGTACTGGTCGGCCGTCCGTGCCGAGACCGGCCCCGCGGCCGGCCGCCTCGTCTCCGTCACGAACGAATGGGGCGGCGTCACGGCGAAGGCCTACGATCCGCACGGCCGGCTTCTCTCCGAAACCACGACCGTTTTCGATTCGCTCGAAGAGGAGACGGCCTACGTCTACGAGACGAATCTCGTCGACGGCTTCCCGGACCGTCGCCCGCGCCACGTGGTCGTGACGCGCGCCGGCGTGGTCGTATCCGATACGACCTATTCCTACGGCTTCGCTCCCGACGGCGGCCGCTTCGACACCGTCACGCGCTCCGATCCCGTCTCCGGCGTCTCGCTCGTCTCGTCCCGTCTCTACCATCCCGTCTCGTCCACGAACGCGGCTGAGGCGGGCCGCATCCATTTGACCGTTTCCGAAGATCGCACAGCCACCCTGTATTCCTATGCTCTTGCCACCAACGGCGGCTACATTCGCACGTCCACCCGCGGCTATATCGCCGAACCCGACGCATCCGTGCCCGGCGCGGATGCGTCGCGGTTCGCCATCGCGCCCTCGCAATCTACCCGCACCGTCGAAACCGTGAACTTCCGCGGCGACATCGTGCGCGTGGACGAGTTCGTCCACACGGGCGATGGTTGGTCGCCCGCTGGCTGGACCACCTACACCTACAACCTTCCCCACAAGCGCACCGGCTTCGCCGACCACAAGGGCGACTGGGAATCGTCTGAATGGATTTGCAGCGGTCCCGTCTGGCAGAACCTCGCCGACGGCACCGCCGTCACCAACACCTTCGACAAGGCCAAGCGACTCGCGACCTCAACGCGCTACACGCCCTTCGGCGCCGTCACGACCGCCTACTCCTACGACCCTCTCGGCCAGATTATCGGAACGACCGTCTCCACAAACGGCATCGCCGTCCGCGGCACTCGCGCCGGCTACGACGCCCGCGGCCGCCGCGTCCTTTCCGTGGACGAGCAGGGTCGCACCAACACCGTCTCGTATTCTGCCGACAACCGCACCGTCATCCGCACCACCCAGGCCGGCGCTGTCACGACTACGACCCTCAACACGGATGGTTCCGTGTCGACCATAGCCGGCAATGTCCGTCCCTACGAGTCTCGCTCCTACGGCGTCGACTCCGCCACCGGTCTTTCCTGGACCGAAGTCCGCACCGCGCAAAACGAGACCTCCCCGTCCGTCCTCTCCTCCCGCACGTTCCGCAACGCCCTCGGCCAGACCATTCGCGTCGAGCACCCCGCGCCAAACAATCACGTCCGCGCGACCCTCTCCGCCTACAACGCACTTGGCCAGCTCGTCTCCGAACAGACGGACTTCCTCTCGAACGGAACCTTCATTGCTCATTCCGCATTGAGCATTGCGCATTCCTACGACGCCCTCGGCTCCCTCGTCCGCACCACCCAGACATCCACTTCCGGTGTCTGGCGTGCCCAATCCTCCGTCTCGCGTTACGCGCTCAACCCCGACGGTTCTGTCTGGTCCCGCGATTTCTCCATCGCCGCCTGCTCCGATCCGTCCCTCGCGGCGCTCACGAACCGGACGGACCGCAAGCTTGCTCCGCTCTCGCAATCGGAGCACTCTCACATCGTCACCTACGACTTGCGCGGCAACGCCACGCACGAAACGGAATCCTTCGACCGCGCCGCCGCGCGCAGCGAATCCAGCACGCTCGTTCCGTGGGCTGCCAATCCTTCGCTCAGTGTCGCGCTTGCAGGACGCACGGTCGAAGTAGTAGACTTCGCATCCGTGACGAACCGCTTCGACTATGACGCCTTGGGGCATCGCATTGCCGCGACCGACGGTCTCGGCAATGTCACGATCTACGACTACGACGCGGCTGGGCATCTCCTCTCCACGACCGATCCAGCCGGCTTTGCCACCGCCTTCGTCTACGACGCCGCCGGCCGCCTCGTCGCCACGACCGATGCCCTCGGCAACACGGTTCACACGGATTACGACGCAGCGGGCCGCGTCGTGGCGGAGTCCGGCGCCACCTATCCCGTCCGCAAGGGCTACGATTCCTACGGCCGATGGACGAGCTTGAAGACCACGCGCAACGGCTCGACCTGGGACGAAACGCAATGGACCTACGACGAAGCGTCCGGCGTCCAGACGGCGAAGACCTATGCCGATGGTTCCGTCGTCCGCTACGGCTACGATGAAGAAGGCCGCCCGACGCGCACCACGTGGGCCCGCGGTGCCTGGTTTGAGAACCGCTACGACGAATGGGGGCAGATCGTCGCTGTGACGCACGATGACCCGACCATCGACGCCGCGATGGCCTACGACGCCTTCGGTCGTCTCGTCGTTTCGTCGAACAACGCTGCCGCCTATCGCTACGCCCGCGATGACCGTGGTCTCATCACAAATGAACTCGCTGTCATCGGCGGAATCACGAACGTCATCGTCCGCGACTTCGACGATTACGGCCGTCTGTCCCGTCTCCGTATCGCCGACAGCGACTACGACCAGACCTACGCCTATGACGATGCTGGACGGCTCTCCGTCATCGGAATTCCCGGCTCAACCGTCACCTACGCCTACACGCCCGACTCCCTCGACGCCGGCTATTCCGTCCTCACGCCGTCAAACGCAGTCCTGACCCGCACCTTGTTCCGCGACCCGCAGCGCCGCGGCTTGATTCTCTCCGTGTCGAATCTCGTGAACGGCGTTGATTCCGGCTCGTCCTTCGATTACACCTACGAAGCCCTCGGTCGCCCCGTCACGCGCAATCTCGACGCCTTCGGCTACAATTCGCGCGGCGAAGTCGCCTGGGCTCGCTACGGAACGAACACCCTCGCCGACATCTATGACTACGACTACATCGGAAACTTCACCTCCAACCGAATCCGCAGAGACTGGTCGCAGTTCACGGCAAACGAGCTGAACGAATATGAAGATATCACAACCACTTCTCCCCTTCTATCTTTCAACCCATCAACTACTGAACTCGTCTACGACCCCGATGGCAACCTCCTGACTAACGGCGTGTGGTCCTACGAATATGACTCGAGGAACCGCCTTTCGGCAGTTGCCTCCAACGGCGTCGCCATTGCAGAGTACGATTACGACGCCTTCTGGCGCCGCGTCGGCCGCCATACGGGTGGCGCGGCGCACCGGCACCTCTACGATGACTGGAATCCTGTTCGCGAAACCGTCTCGACCGGCGCTGATACGGACATCCGTGACACCCATTGGGGTAAGGACCTCTCCGGCACGCTTCATGGGGCGGGCGGTGTGTGCGGCCTTCTCGCCGTGCGGTGGGAGGACGGCCTCTTCCTCCCGTTCTGCGACAATCTCGGCAACGTTGTCGCCTACGCCGACTCCGCGGGTTCTATCGTCACGATCTACACCTACGACGCCTTCGGAAACACGATGGAATCCTCCGGTCCATTGGCGGATTTCTTCGCACATCGTTTCTCTACAAAACTCCTTGATCCCGAGACGAGTCTCAACTACTATGGCTACCGATTCAATGCGCCCGTCCTTGGAAGATGGATGAACCGGGATCCGATTGGGGAACATGGGGACTTGAATCTATTATGTGCGTTTCACAATAACTCCTACTCATTATTCGATCCTGACGGAAAAGCTTCCGTTTCATTGACAATATCCACTACACCTCCCCAAGGTACGAACCTTAAAGGAGATTGGTATGTCGCGGTCGCGGCCAAACCGATTGACTTGGATGACGGATGCGAATTGGGGTTTATCCAATTGAAGTATAACACAAGCGAAGACAGATGGGATACTGATGCTATGAACTGCTCGAGCCTGCATCCTTCCGGCGATCCATTTTATTACGAATTCACGGAAGTAGATGCCGATGGTTTTGTACATTTCGTCGACGCCCCCTCATATGGAGCCGATACTTGGTATCTCTTGTTCGTTGTCCAGCGCTGCTGCAAACATTACTATAAAGACGCTACGAATTGTGCTCAATGCTGTGACAGATATGAGGTTTCAGTACTGGAACGAATTAAATGGAAGACAACTGAAACACCTGTATCGATATCGGTGATTGAAAAGTCAGACTCGACAACAGCCGACACTTTACTCAAAATGGTGCTTAATTCAAAACAGTTTACCGGACAGTATTGTGAACCCTATTCGGAGGATTGGCTCAAGGCGGGCGCAAAAGGTATATACGGAATGCCAAGGGTTGTTTATCTGCGAGAGGATGCCAAATGAAGATGTCAATCGTCCTCACAGTGAGTCTTTTTGCAACGCTTCTTCTGTTCGGTTGCTCTTCCCTTCAAGGCACGAAGGGCGTTTCCCTTCAGGTTCTTCCCCTTGATGCGGAACAGTTTGATCGACTGCCCTCACCAACCATAAACAGAGTTGTCGGATCTGGAGCTATGACAAGAAGTGAATTTGGATTCAATTCTTCGGACCGCGCCTATGCGCCTGTAGTTGCTGTTTTAATTGTTCGAAACGAAGGGCGGAACGCCGTTGCAGTTCCACATCTTGGCATGTGGTGGGAGACTGTTGTCCGTAGCGGGGTATCAAACCAAATCAAGAGAATCCCTTTTGCCGGGTCAACGTATCGTGGCGGTCCCGTTTTTCCAGAGACGACACGCATCGTGCAGCCTGGAGAGGCGTTTTGTCATTTGCTGGAGATTGGCACATCGTCTTTCTTCAACTTGGACGAGTCGGATGAAATCTGGGTGTCTTGCACGCATCCAGCCATTCAGCTTTCCTCCAACCGAATCCATCCACTCGGCCCCATCTTCAATGTCGGTCCTTCTCCGACAAACACTGTTACTAACGAGGGTTATTAGTTGAAACTTTTCGTCTTCCAATTTTTCCCAAACTTGCTCCTCGCTGCGGTGGGGACGGCATGGCTCGCTCTTCGTGTCCACCCGGTTGATCGTCCCGCACCGCATGCCGCAGTCCACACGCCTCCTTTCTCAGGGGCGGGCATCGTCTTGCCGAGGGCGGGCGAACCCGCCGCTTCGCGGGGAACCCGAGTCAGACATCACGGTTCCGCGAACGGGTGCTTCGCTCGAAATCCGGCGGGGAGCAAGACAGTCTTGCGGAAGCGGCGGACTGCGATGCCGCCGCCAACGAACTCTTCTCCTTGCCCGAACTGCCCGACGGCGTCATGGGCGACTTGGCGCGGATGTTCGGGTCGCCCGACGAGGACGAGGTCTGGCGGGACTACTGCCTGCAGTTCCTCGGCAGCGCGCTCGAGCGCGAGGACGGCGTGACGGACGAGGACCGCGCCCTCGCCCGGGAAACGCTCGTCGATGCGCTGGCCTCCACGAACGCCACCTTCGCCGGCACGGCCCTTCGCGCCCTCCACCGCGGCGATCCGTCCGATCCGCTCGTCGCCTCCAACGCCCTCCGCATCGCCCGCGACCCGACCTATTCCCCCTCATCCCGCACCGCCGCGCTCCTCATTCTGGAAGACTGCGTCCGAGCCACCCCTTCAACGGTTTCAACCGCTTCAACCCTCACGGAAACCGCCTCGGCGATTTCCTCCGACCCTTCCGCCTCCTCCCTTCTTCGACAGACCGCCGAAGCAATCCTGCGAAGAGTTGACCCGTCGCGGGGTCTTGAGTAGACTCCTTCGCGCACCTCCGCTTCGGTGCGTTTCGGAACCGGCGATCCTTGAATAAAAGGGCAACGGTTCGGGCGCTCGGTGCATCTATAGAGGTGGAACGGGCATTGCAGCCCGCAATCGAATGGACATCGCCGAACAGATCCGAACCGATCCCGACGCCGGGGCGCGACGCCTCGTGGCCGATCTCGGCCCCGGCCTCTACGCCTTCGCGCTGCAGCTTTGCGGCAACCGAACGGACGCGGACGACCTCTACATGCGCACGCTGGAGACGGCCGTGAGGCGGATCGGACAGCAGCGAGGGCCGGCCTTTTCGGCGTGGCTGCGCTCGATCTGCATGAACTACTGGCGCATGGACGGGCGCCGCCGGAGCGTTCCGATCGAGCCGGAATCGGAATTGGACGCGGTTCGGGACAAGGGGCCGACCCCCGCCGAGGCGGCCGAGGCGCAGTCCGATGCCGCCGCGGTCCGCATCGCGGTGGCACGCCTTCCGGCGCGCTACCTCAAGCCGGTCCTGTTACGCTACTGGGGCGGTTTCTCGCACCCGGAGATCGCCGCCAGGATCGGCGTTTCCGAGGGAACGGTGAAACGACTCCTTTTCGAGGCCCGCGAACTTCTGCGGGCCGAACTGGAACGATCGTTGGAGAGAAAGAAACAATGAGTCCGAACGAATCCGACGCCGAACTCCGTCTCGGCGAAACCATCCGCGCGGCCCTGCCGCCCCTGCCCGCCGATTTCGATCCCGAGCGGATCGAAGACGAATTCTTTGCCGCCATTGCGAAGGAAAACAGCGCCGTTGGCCTCAAGCCTCCCGACGTTGCCGACCGCCTTGTTTCCTTGGCGAGACGGACGGCCGGCGCCCATCGCGCGGATGCCGATCGTCGCGCCGTCGCGTCGCCGCGGCTCCGTCGCGTCGCGGCGGCGGCTGCGGTCGCGGCCATCGCGGGTCTCGCCGGCGCCGCGACCGTCGCGATTCGGGCGGCGCTTCGCGACGACCCGCCCCCCACGCCGTCCCCTGCGCCGCCCGCCGCGTCGTCCATCGTCCGGCGTTCGTCGATCGGCGTTGACGCCCCGGACACCGCGGAGCCCGACACGACGAAGCCGGAATCCTCCATCGCCGCTCCCGCCGCTTCCGCTCCTGCGCCCAGGCCGGCGGAGGCCGTCTCCGTCGGACCCGCCGCCCCCGCGAGTCCCGCGGAGGCCGTCCCGTCCGCCTCCGCCGCCCCTGAGGACGCCTTCGCGTTCTACCGCCCGGCGGACGTGGAGACATTCCTCGCCGCGTGGCAGGAATCGCTGCTGCCGCTTTCGTCGGCGGTCACGCAGGAGGTCGGCGCCGTTGCGATCTGTCCCGATTCCGCGGATTCCGCCGCGTGGTTCGCCGCGCTCTGGCCGGACCGCGCGCCGGAGACGTTCTCCGCGCTCCTGCTCGACGACCTGGGCGACGCCGTCCTCACGAACCTCGCCGCCTCGGCCGCCGCCGTGGTCGAGGCGCCCGAGGACTACGACCCGGCCTGGCTCCTCGACGAAACGCTCCCCGGCATCCCCGAGGAGCACCGTCGGGCGCTGATGCCCTTCTACGACCCGGCGCTCGTCACGCTCTCCTTCGACTCCTATCCAGACGCCGCGCGCTTCGCCGAATGGCTCGGCAACGGCGGCGATCCGCCGGCGCCCTCGCGGACGGCCCCTTCGTCGGCGCCGCAGGCGCTCCTGTCGTTCGAGACGGAGGCGCACCCGTCACCCGCGCCGCAGGCGGCCCCTTCGTCGGCTCCGCAGGCGCTCCTGTCGTTCGAACCGCAGGAGGATACGTCCTTGGCCCTGGGCGGGCACCAAGAGCCGAAGACGCCGCCGATGCCCGACTTCAAGCTCCTCCAGCGTCTCCTCTACCGGGAACTCGTCGTCCCGTTCTACGACGGGCCGGACGGCTCCACGCACCTGAGCCGAGACGGCGCGCGCGAAATCTGGGGATTTGCGCTCGAGCTCGGCCGCGGCCGCCTCGCGCTCGTCCCCAATCGCGAATGGGGAGGCGCCTACGACCTCGTCGTGCGCTCCGGAATGGACGACTCGTTCCTCCGCTTCTGCGCGGCGTTCGGCTCCTGGAAATGGGGCTGGGCCGACAAGGCCCGGGAGCTGCGCGACGACCTTTCGTTCCGTCTTGCCGGCGGCGACGCCGCCCCGTTCCAGTCCCTCCTCCTCGCGTATCTCGACCAGCGCTTCGAACCCTCTCCCGACCGCGCCGCCGCCCTTCGCGCCGCCTTCCACGCCTGGGCGGCCACCCTCGCCGGCGAATTCGACCGCGACGACATCCGCGCGTGGTTCGCCCACTGGCTCGTCGAGGACGTCGTCGCCGCCGGTCCCGCCCCCGTCCGCGGCGGGAACCCTTGCGCCGACATTCGCGCCGACGCCATCGCCCGCCACGCCGCCGAACCCGCCCCGGACGCCTCTCCCGCCCCCGGTACGGTCCCCGTCCACGAGGACTTCGTCCAGGCGACCTTCCTCCCTCTCGTCCTCCGCGAGGTCGTCGCTCCCCTCGAGGCCGTCGAAGGCGACCGCGACGCCCCGTGGCGCCCGATGGCCCTCGCCGCCCTTCGCGACTGGTGTCTCTGGACCGTCCGCGGCGAAGACCGTCCCGACCCCCTCTATATGGGCCGCGCCGTCTCCGCCGCCGGCCGCGGGTGTTCCTGGCCCGCCATCCGCTTCCTCGCCGCCCTCAAGGATTACGACGATGCCGCCTGGGACCCTGAAACCGCCATCTACGGTCGCCCCGACCCCGCCGCCCTCGCCGCCGCCGCGCGGCGCGTCGTCGAAGCCCTCGCCACCGCCGACGCCGACCCGGACACGACTCCCCTCGCACGCCTCCTGATGCATCGCGCCGCCGCCGCTCGCCGCCACCCGCCCGTCGCCGGACTTCCGCCCGAAGCCTTCTCCGCCGCTTTCGCCGCCGCCGCCGCTCAGCCCCGTTCCCCCGCCGAAGCCCGCGCCCTTTGGCTCCTCGCCCCCGCCACCGCCGATTGGCCCGCCATCGCCTCTTCCGCCTCCGACCCCTGGCTCCGCGAAATGGTCCTTGGCCGCGCTGCTCTCACCCAGGGCGACACCGCGCAGAGCATCCCGGCGCAAGGCACCGCCGCGCAGAGTGGAGCCGCGCAGAGCACCGCCGCCCGGAGTGGAGCCGCGCGAGCACCGCTCGCGCGGGAGGCCTTCGCGCGCGCTGCCTCCCTCCGCTCCGCCTTCCCCGAGCCCTGGATCGAGCTCCTCCGCCACTGCGCCGCCGACCCCGCCGAGGCGCGCGCCTTCTATGACGAGGCCGCCCGCCGCGAGTTCGACGCCCCCGGCGCCGTGGACGCGATGCTCGGCGCCCTCCGCCCGGCGAGTCTTGCAGGGGCGGTCTCGTCCGCCCCCGCCTCCGCCGAGGCCCTCCTCGCCTTCGGAGACGAATGCCTCGCCACCGGACGCTTCGACACGCGCGTCCCGTTCACCTGGGTCCAGAGCCGCTTCATCGCCGCCTCCCTGCCCGGCGCCGATTGGGAGGCTCCCTTCCGCGGCGAGGACGCCATCACCAACATGAACCGCGTCTGCGACGCCCGCCTCGCCCACTCCCGCTCCAGCAAGGACGACCGCGCCGACGCCTTCTATGCCCGTCTTTGGCCCCTCTATGCGAACAACGATTTCGGCGCTTTCGTGCCGGCCTGCGGCGCCTTCGGCTCCTGCGAAGGCGGAGAACACGGTTTCACCGCCGATTTCGACCCCGGCCATCCGATGCGCCGCCGAGCCCTCGGCCTCGCCTTCGGATATGCCGGCTACCACCACGACGACATCGTCGCCGCGATGCGCGCCTGGAGGGTCGACGGCGACCTTGCGGCCGCGCGCGAACGCCTCCGTGCCCGCGCCGGTCGCGTCTCCGCCGCCACCAACACCGTCGACAACTGGGAGCAGAGCTACATCGCGGGTCGTCTCGCCGTCCTCGACTGCGCGCTCGCCAGGCCCGGCGATCCGCCATACTCCCTTCTCCCCAGGTTCGGGACTCCCGGTCCGCGCAAGTTCTGGCGCAGTCTCGGAGAGACCGTCTGGCTCGATGAGGTCAACGAGTTCAATCCCGACGCCGGCTTCTGGTGGACCGGTCCTCTCGCCGGACAGATCGTCTCGAGCGAACCCGTCATTCCCGCCGCCGCCCGCCTTTCCGCCGCCGTCGGACTCTATCCGCCCGATTCCGGATCTCACGCCCGCCTCTGGATCGTCCCCGAAGCCGTTGCCGATCCGTCCGCCGCCGACGGCGAACCCGTTCCCGGCCTCCTCCTCGAGCGCGACGACCACGACCGCTGCACGCTCGGCTGGGCGCGCCTCCGTCTCTTCGATCCCGATGCCGCGCCTGTGGGCGAAGCCGACGGTCCCCGCGTCCGCGTTCGGCCTCCGGCCGATGGCATCCAGCCCATTGAACTCGATTTCGTCTCCGGCGACCTCGTCGTTCGTTACGACGGCCGTCCCATTCCCGAACTCCGTCGATCCGGCCTCGTCGCCCCGGACCGCGCCCATGCCATCGCCTTCGCCGGCCGCCTCTTCGCCATCTGCAAGGCCACCGTCCTCGCCCTTCCCGCCGAGTCAATCGCCGCCCCGGAATCGAACGCCGTGGAATTGACGGACGCGAACAGCCCCCGCTGACGAAAAACTGACGATTCAAAGGCGCTTTTGCGCTTGAAAAGGACAAGTGACCCGTTTAGGCTATACACCCAGAAACGAAACGAACTTGGGAAGATTGCTGAAGAACGACAATCCTGACCAACAGGAGAACGACAACGATTCTAGGACACTACATGAAAAACACACATCAACTCCGCTTCGCAATGCTTCTTGCGCAGTTTTCTTTCACATCGGTTGCACTCGCCGCAGGAAAACTCACTCCGGCTCCTGAGGCCGCCAACGAGTATGTCCGCGTTTGGTCCGACACGATCGGCGTGCACGAAGTTCAAAATCCGGATGGCGGACTCGACTTCTGGATCACGACCACGAATGTCGTGGATGGCTTCATGGCCGAGGTGGTCGTCGAGGAGATTGACGAGGATTCCTGGCGGCTGAAAGAGCCACAAAGCGGTAAACGCAATCAAATGAGCCCCGGCGACAAGTTGAAATATGTTGTGGAAGATGTTTCGGGAGTCGAACCGGATAAGACCGGGTGGATCAAACTGTATCGCGTTGATGTGATGATCGATGACGTTGGCGAGGCGAACGAGGAAGCAGACGGCGCTCTCGTTGCTTACAAAACCGCCCCGGGCGGATACAACGATCCCGCCATCGCCAAGTATCTTGTTCCCGTCGCCTTGCGGTGCTTCACTCCAGACGAGGACGACGTTGTGACAATCGAAATCAGGAACTCCACCTTGTTGGTTCGAAACGATAGCGGCGGTCTGGAAGAGGCGCAGTCGTCCTATATCGCGTCCGAACTGAGCGACCTTCGGTTCTTCCTGCTGGGGACACAGGCTTCCACAAGCGAATGCGACCAAGAGATCGTTCTTACCCATGACAAGACGAAATGCAAAGACGTCGCAAAGTTTTCGGTGTGGCAGAATGCGTCGTTCGTGATTCAAGAGGTCTCGTTCCAAAACGCAAACGAGATTTTATCCGATCTCGGAGTACCATTTGAACCGCCACAATACAAGGACAGCAACCACGACGGTGTGATATCGGGAGCCGGCGAGAAAGCAGTGCCTGTTCTCTATGTCAGAAATACACAACCGACCATCGCCGCAAAAATCTACCACCCCTCCGCCCAATTGACCCCGCCGGTTTACGTTCGAGCCGAGTCTCCCGCCTTCCGGATTCCTTGCACACCGGCCTCGATTGATTCCGACACCGTTATTTCGATCGCCAGCGCAACCGAGACAACTCTCGCCGACAAAATTGATTTCCAGGATCCATTGCCCGTCCGATGGTTCGTTTCAACCGACAACAAATCGTCCTGGCAGTCGGCTGGAATCAGCACCAACCGGTTCTATGTCACGTGGGCGGCGTCGCAGGCCACCAAAAACCTGGAAACCCTTTTTTATGTTGGATGCAAAGGGGGTAAGGGGGTCTCTGGGGTTTGTGGCATAGATGACGATTCGGTGGTTGATGCTATTTGGAATAGTCAGTTCGCAACACTTTCGGTCTTGAAAGCTTCGAATGGACATATATTGAGTTATTATGGCTTCGAGGATTCGAATCAAAATGGCATCTTTGATGCGGGAGATGTCGATCACAACTCCGATGCAACTTGCCCGGTTGGAGACAGCTTCCATCCTTTTGTTCCCCTGATAGCTACTGAATACGGCCAGTGTTCGGCATGGGCACAATTGCTTTTTGAAACATGGAAGGCTCAAGGGATGGCATGCGTGAATGGGTCAGAAGCCCACCCCGTCTTCATTGAAGCAGCTTCCCAAACTGGATATATTTCGTTGCTTGGCGTCAAAAATTGGGCATGGTCGACCGAATCTATTCCAGAGGAGGACAACCCTTTTGACTGGAGCCCCGTCTACAAAACAACTGCTGCCCTTGTCGACAGAGGGTTATCAATTTCAAACACCTCCGATCTTCCACGAATGCTGTGCAGGGATGAAATAGGCATTCCCGGACAAGGAAGATCTCCTAATCCCCCTTCCAATTATCCCTGCCATTATTGGATGACCGATGGGTGTTCGTTTTTTGATCCGAGCTATGGATTCAGAGCTGGGTCGTTGGAAGCATTGTATAAAACGGTCTTTGAATGCTGGATACTGAAGCCAGATGTCATGTCGAACGAAAGTTATTACTGGGTTATCAAAAAACCTATTGGATGTCTGTTTTATCCTCTGCGACCCAATTAAACAAATGAATGTATGGACTTTTAAAATGAAGCTGCTAACTCTGATGCTTGCAACAAGTTGCGTTACACAACTTTTGGCAAGAGACTATTCCTCTGACTTCGCAGCTGGAACCAACTGCTATTTCCGTCTCAAGGCTGGAGACTGCACCGTGGAAGAGGCCGTCTCTGTTCTTCAAAACTCTTCCGCGGAAACTAAGTTGGCGTATTTGTTCAGCATGGATTTCTCCTTTCTCGACGAGCCTTTAAGAGCCAAGCTTCTCTTTTCAGGTTTGTCCGACAAGGACAAAGATTCTGTTTGTAGCTTTGTCTCAACAGCGCATCGAATCGACCGAAATAAAGGGCCGGGGTTTGATTCTCCTGTTGAAAACCTGTTTGCAGTTGCGGCTTGTTTGATCAACGACACAGAGGCGCCTTCCGTCCCACAAGTATTGGAACCGGAAACCATCTGCGGGGCATTTAATGCATTTGTGGAGGCAAGGACTACCACGGCTCGTTTGTTGAGCGAAGAAGCCGCCGCGTCATTGTCAAAAGCCTCCTTAGCTGAAAAGCTTTCGTTCGCAAGATCGGGATGGTATGGTCATACCACTCGAACCGTTCTTGAAAGACTTTCGGAAGATGACTCGCCAGACGTTCGACTCGCTGTAGCGCTCAATCGCCTAACCCCCTATGAAGTCCTCGAGAGATTGACGAAAGACAATGATTCCGCCGTTGCCATGTCCGCCCGCGATCTTATTTGGCATTTTAGCGTCGTCAGTCCTCGTCAGCTTGGCTCTTATGTCGCACCGAGAACCTATGAATCGCTTCCAAGTGTTGTACAGGCCAAACAGGATCGGACCGATGCTCAATTGTACTCGACGACCGCTGTTCAGGCTCGCGTCTACCGGGACTGCCGGGAAGCAAGAGCCGATCTTCCTCGGTTGTTCGGGCAATGGCTGGAGCATCCCCACGCCGTCCACGCCTCGGTGACCAATGCCCTTTGGCAAGTGGCGGCGTTACGGAATCGAGGGGCGCCCCTAGGGGACGTCCAGGTCTTTTTCGAGGACTGCATGATACGTTCCCTGCAGCTTCCGATTCCGACGAACCACACGGTCGAACAACAGAAGTCGACGTTCATGTTCCGAGCGTCTTTGATCCAGGACGAAGTTTTCAGCATGAAGAACCGGGACGGATTCTCGGCGACTTTCGCCCCGAAGTTGGCCGACCTTTGCGCCCATTTCAAGGCCAGGCGCGATGCCTTCGACAAGCGGATATCCGCGTGGAAGGCGGCAGAACCTCCGCTGGATGGAACGCCCGAATCGCAACGTCGACACGAAGATTGGGACGAGCGAGGAAACCTTCTGCGGGCACATCGAGACTGGGCCGAATGCGAACGCCGGACAATCCACCTTTGGCTCTTCGACTACTTTACGGACAACTGGACTTCCGATGGACTTTCGAACCTATCTCCGAAGGCGCGCTACGACGCCCGCATCGCTCTCTTGCGGCGCGCGAATGTCGATTCCGGGCCCTTCCAGAGCCTGAGCGACGAAGCCATGCAATGTTTTCGGCGGGAAACGAACGCCCGGGAACGGGAACTAGCTGCCGACGAGAAACGACGAGCATGGCTTTGGAGCCGGGCGAAAGGTTCGCTGGGGTCGGGCTTTCCAGGTCGGATCGAATCGTACGAGGTCGATCCTCCCTTGAAGGAACACCTCAACCGATTCCGCCTGATGGCCGGACGATTTGTCCGGAATCCCGTCGAAGGGGCCGGGCGGGAACTGACAACGGACTCGATTTCAAACTCGATTCCCTTTCTCCTGTTCACGCCCAAGATGTCGGCATCGAAGGCGATGCCCGTCATCCTCTATTTCGGGGGAACGGGGGAACTCGGATCGGATCTGTCCGTCCAGTTCCGCCAATCCGCCGTGTTCCGGACGATCTGCTCCGACGAATTCCAGAGACGCCATCCGTGTTACCTGTTTGCACCTCTTTGCCCAGAGGGATCATCCTCCCTTGGGCCGACGCAGCACGGCCGGGGCGACGATCTCGGCGATCTCGTCTTCGACGCCCTCTACGCTCTTGCGGCGAATGCGAAACCGACCATGGATCTGAATCGACTCTATATCACGGGCCTTTCCTGGGGTGGACATGCGGCATTTCATATGCCTTGGGCCTATCCGGGGCGGTTCGCGGCGGGCATCCCGGTTTCGGCGGCTCCGACCGCACACATGGTGACGACCAATGCTCCCTGCTCGTTCTGGGCACTCTACAACGAGGGCGAGCCTCATCGCACCGCCATTGAGGAAAGAATGCGGAAAACCAAGGAGATCGTCGAGGCGCACGGCGGCGAGCTGCGGTGGAGCACGTTTCCGGACGCGGGGCACGACGCCTGGACGAAGGCATGGGCTGAACCGGCGGTATGGGACTGGTGCTTTTCGAAGACGGCGGACGGGCGTCCTGTGCCCGGAGCGCGGACGCAGGCGACGACGGCGGAGGCGATATCCGCGCAGACGCCGCGTCTCGCGGCAACGCGCCCAGGAACTCCGGGGCACGAACCGGAACGGGCCTCCGATGGACTGGCGGCGACCTGGTACGAGGGCGACGGTCCCGCGAAGACGGGCGACGTTCTGGAGTCGGAGCTGCCGGAACCGCGCTCAGGACGGCTCCGCGTGGAACTTCGCGGGACGGAGGCGGAGCGACCGCGTTGCCACGTCGAAACGTCGGCAGACGGCCGGATCTGGACGCGAGTGGGGACAATCTCCCGGAAAACCGGAGCGTTCGCCGCGACGCTCACGACGCCCGTCGTGCGGGTTCGCATTGTCGTCGACACCCCCGCTCCGCATCCCCTGCGCGTCACGACGCTCCTCGTGGAGCAAAGACCGTGAACGGGTTCCGCCAGCTGGCATACGCCGCGCCGCCGCTCCTTTTGGCCATTGCCACGTTCTGGCTGAATCGGGACGGATTGGAGCGGCAACGGTCGATAGCGCGAACCGAAAGCCGCCGGTCGATTTCCGTATGGGGATTCAAGGCCAACGGACCATATGTCGACGAACCGCGGGTGCTGCTCGCCCGGAATCGGGGTGCTGGAACGCCGTTCCTGCTGACAGCCGATTCCCGACGCCCGGCCGCCGACGAACGGGCGGTTCTGGAGGCGATGTCGTGGGAGGCGGCGCCAGACGCCGTCGGGTTCGGACCTGCCGCCGGAGCGCCCGAGAACGCCTTGCTCGTCGTGCCGTCCGATTGCCGGACGGCTTCAACGAGGGCCTCGTTGGTCCGGGACGGATGGATGCTCGCGGACCGGGAAGGCGGAACGGAGGCCTGGATGAAGCAGGCGTCCGGGGACGGATTCTATTGGGAACCGGACGAACTTGCCGTTGCCGTCGAGAAGGAACACGCCTCTTCCGTCCCTGCGCCGTTCCTTGGCGGCACGGCGCGGAACGCCTTGGCCGAGGCGGTCGCGCTGCTCTGGCTCATTTTGCCGCTCGCAGTTGGCTGGCATCGAGCCGGCGAAGCCGGAGTCGCCGTGGCGTTGGCCGCGGAAACGGCGGTTCCTGCGGCATTTCTCGCGTTCGGGCTCGGAAACGCCGCATGTGCGTTTGCGGTGCCGTTCGCGGCCCTTGCCGCGGCGATGTCCGTCCGGGGGCCGACTCGGCCGCGGGAACAGTTTTCGATGGTTGCCGCTGGTCTTCTCTTCGCGACATGTGCCGCGTGCGTCCTCACCCACACGCTGTTTGCGACCAACGGGTTGGGAACCATTGGCGGCAAAGCAAAGATCCTGCATCTGTGCGCCGGTGTGCCGGAGGGTTTCTTCCGAGACCCGAACCGAGCCGTCCTTCAACCTGCCTATCCGCCCGGCTTCCCGCTTCTGGCATATGCGTTCTTCTGTCTGGAAGGCGGCGCGTCGCAATGGCTCGTGCAACTCGTTCCATGCGCAGCCCAGGCATTCTGTCTCCTGTTGCTGTGCCGCTCGGCACCGTCGCGGATCTGGATTCCGTTCCTTGCGGCCGTCTTTCTGTCCGATCCGGCGTTGTGTCTGACGACAATGTTCTACGCCGAACCGTTGGCGTGCGTCTTTTTGCTTTGCGGATGGAACCTGCTTGAAGAAGGTCGCACGCGACAAGGGTGGCTTGCGCTCGGGATGACAGCCTGGATCAAAAACGAATTCGTGTTGTTTCCGGTGCTCGTGTGGTTCGTCCGACGCGTTCTTTTGCGGGACTGCCGCTACCGGATCGAACACGCCATCGTAGCCCTGGTTCCTTTTGTGGCGTGGTTCATTGTCTCCCGCGCGCTCGGAGCGGAGCTCTACGACTATGCTCCTCCGTGGTCTCCCGATCCAACGCGCATGCTTGTGGCGATGGCGGAAATCCTACGACTCGCTTTCGCTGAGCCGTGGAGATATGGTTGGGCGTGGCCGGTCGGCGCCGCTGCGCTGGTTGTCTGGACCGGTGCCTGTTTCGCGAAACGCCGGCTTCCGGACGCCATCCGCCGCTTCGCCGTCGCCGGAGTGGTTCTGCTCGCATGTGCGTTCGCCTTTTCGTATTTTCTGGGGCTCAGCCGTGCCCCCGACTTCCGTTGGCACTGCCGAAGTCTCTATCGGTTGTTGTTTCCACCGGCTCTGCTCGCGATTCGGATTGCCTTTGGCTTTCGGGAAAAGGGACAATTGTCGTGGTGGCAACGTTATGTTGGAACAATCATTCCGCTTGGCTATACGCCTTTGGACCGACCAAGGCGGTTGACCGCGTTGCACTAGTCGAAGACGGGAAGAGCATCGCTGCCGCCGGATTTCACGGCGCCATTTCCCCGATCCCCTGCAACCCGCCGTCGAAAGGCCGCCCGCCCGCCCGCTTCCGTCCCCGAACCCCCTCTCGGGCAAAAAAAGTGGCCCTCTGACGAATTTCTGACGATTGATAGTCCCTTTTGCGCTTGAATGCAATCGCCCCACGCTTTAGAATACCCCCTGCAAGAACGACATCACACCTCTCCTCTAAGACAGTACTCCACGAAAACACATCGCGCTGCCATCATTCGTTTAACACCCACTTGCGTTAACCAACTATGAAATCATTGTTTCGCCATCTCTTGTTCTCGGCCTGCTGTCTGGCCAGTATCGCATCCCACGCTGTAACGGCGGACAACGGGCTCGTCTCCGTTTCGTCCGACTCGACGTCGGTTCGAGGCATCCTCGCGGTCGGCGACGACTTCGCCGTGTTTCAAGACAAGTCTTTGGATCGGGCGTCGGCGTCCATCACGATTGCCGGCATCGGCGACATGAAAGTCGAGACGCCGAAGGTCGTTCCCCTTTCGGGAAAGAGTTCTGTTCGGTATCGTGCAAAAGACTCTCGAACTTGGGAGGACCCGGCGACAGGAACGGTTTATCCCATTCGCATCGACATCGAGCAGGATACGGTCTACGTCCCATTCGGGAACTCATCTACGACGCTCAATCTGACCGATGACAGCACGTGGGGAATCTGGGACGTCATTTGGAGCAGCGAACCCGCCGGCATCTCGGGGAGGGGCTCTTCGATCGTCGTTCCAGACAATCTTGCGCAAGGCCATTATACGGTCACGGCGGCCTTTTCCGAAAACCCGGATTGGAATGCGGTTTGCAATGTCGAGGTGATTCGAGTCAATCTTTCGCCCAAAGACATTTTAGGTTGCGAAAAATGTCTTTCCGATGTTCGTTTTACATTGGTCGACAGTTACTGTCCCGGCGGGGTCAATTGGGAATTGCAATCATACGATTCTTCGAGTGGAAGTGCAACCATCTCGGAGGATGGTTCGATTTCTCTGGGAAGTTCAGGCGGAGAGTATTTTCTTGTTGTTTCTTCAAAAGTAATTCCGCACTGCTTGGACACAGGGACGCTCTCGTATTATATTCCGGTAATTCATCCATTTTCCGCAAGCGATTATCATTGGTTGACCATTGAAGAAAGAACTGATTCCATGTATCCCAACGAAGAACAGTATGGTCGATATGTCAAATGGAGTTATGACACGGAACCATCAACTCCTTTCGGACAAGGCCATTTCTGCTATGTCCAACAAGTCAAAGGAACGGCTACGATGAACGAGGGATACATCGGAGCGCCGAATTACAATGAAACCGTTGCGATAAATTTTGAGAATTATATAATCGACTCGAGAGACGCAAATCCAATCTATCCGGGTGGTACGAATTTCTCTGACAGCCCCGTGCCTATTCGAGCATCCCGAATCAATGAGGAATTCCACATCAATCTAAAATTCAAAACCGGAATCTACTGCCGAAAGACGATTGATACATCCCTGCCAAAAACAGGCCCCGTTCCGTCAAATCCTTTTGACATCAAGGAATGGAGTCTTGTCATGCGAACAGAAAACGGAAAGATCATTGCCGGCGAAACAGAAGGAGGGCAGACCGAATGAAAACGTTTTGGATCTGTTGTTTTATGCTCGTCCATCTCTCGATGTCGAGATCTCTTGCAGAAGCCTTCGATTCCTCGGGACGGGGGAATTCGGCGGAAGACCACATTTCTCTTCCCGCCATCAACACCAAGCGGATGGTTTGCGCCTATGAATATGACTTCGCCGGACAACCATCAGGTTCTCCGAATCGGAGCATATCCCGAGAACTCGTTCGTTTGCGGGACAATCTCGTCCTTCCGGTTTGGAACGGTACCAAGTGGACGGACATGTGCGAATACGCGCTTTCCGGGACGACCAACTCCGTCCAAGCGAAACGGCTTGTTGTCGATCTTAACTATTGGGAAGGAATGAATGCAAACTGGACCAATCAATTGCGGAAGTCGGAAGTCGTATCGTTTTCCAGTGAAATCCAAATGGGAGTTCGGGCTTCGCGAAGTCTGTTAAGCGCCGAAGGATTTCGGGCCGAGTTCGATGGCCCTTGTGGCATTTGGAAACTTGTTCCGAGTCCCATTTCTTTTCTTCCGGCCCTCTCCGAAATGAAAGCAAATCGATTACCCGGCGTGGCGGCGCGTCTCAAGGCGGCGACTATACTCCTGCGAAAGTCGGAAATATCCGACTTGCCACGGACAATTAAAAACATCCGTTGCTTGGGATTTGACGTTTCGTCCAACACCGTCGAGCAATCTGGCTGGCCAAACCGAAGGGCAGCATTGCTTTCCGTTCTGCCGGTTGTCTCCCCTGAAGATTTTTCGACCGTTCTGGCTGTGGAGAACGATCCCCGTTCGAGTTTTGTCGTGGACGTGCTCAAGCAGTGTTTCGAATTTGGTTGTATTCCGGTTCGTTCCGGTGAACAATGGAACGACGGAGCCGTCCGGTTCGAATCGCTTCCGGGGCTTGACGACGACGACAGGCGGTTGCTTATGATGTTGAACTACCGGTCGAACCCATACTACGGACGAGTCTGGAAATCCATTCTGGGCGACAAGGATCCGTTGTCCGAGACGACGAAGGAACAAATCTTAGCCCGGTTCCAAGGCAAAGGATTCAATCTCATCCGGGAAAAAAACTTAGGGTTTTTGTCCTTGACGCCAATCGAACATACTGCTCCATAGAATCGCCATGTCTCCATCATCGTCCAAACATTTCATCTTGTTGACAGCCTCGATTTTTGCACTCGGCTTTTGCGAGAGCCGCGCCGTGACGGCGGACAACGGACTCGTCGCCGTTTCGTCCGACTCGCCGTCGGTCGGAGGCATCCTCGCGGTCGGCGACGACTTCGCCGTGTTCCGGGACACGGCGTCGGCGCAAGCGCCGGCCTCCCTCACGGTCATCGGCATCGGCGATATGAAGGTCGAGACACCGAAGGTCGTTCCTCTTTCGGGAAAGAAGCCCATCCAGATTCGTGCGAAGGACGTTCGGACCTGGGAGGATCCGTGGATTGGCAAAGCCGTTCCCATTCATATCGACATCGAGCAGGATACGGTTTATGTTCCCTATGGAGACTCGGCAACGACACTGAATTTGACGGATGACAGCACTTGGTGGCGTTGGGACGTCATCTGGAGCAGCGAACCCGCCGGCATTTCGGGAAGGGGGCCTTCGATCACCATTCCGGACAATCTCCGGCAAGGACACTATACCGTCACGGCGGCCTTTTCCGAAAACCCGGATTGGAATGACACCTGTAACGTCGAGGTGGTGCGGGTCGAGTTGACACCCAAATCCGTTTCAGGATGCAAGAGTTGTTTGAACGTGACATTTTCATTCGTCAACAGCCATATACCCGGAGGGGTGGATTGGGAAATATCTCCTGATCAGGATTGTACTCCGCCAACGGTTTCGGAGTCGGGAAAACTGTCCATAGAAACCGATACCGGAGGGGAATTCGTTGTCAAGGCAACGTCAAAGCGATTGTCTCAGTGTTCGGACTCATCCGTGGTTAAAGCCTTTGGGGTCACTCATTCGTATATCAGTCCAGACGATGACACATCAGGGTATACAGACAAATTTCTAAATGACGGAGTCTCTCTTTATAGTCAAAGAAACGTTAACATCTATTTCCTACTTGCTCCGCTTTCCTTGGATGGCAACCAAGATGAAGCGTATAATCATTTTAAAGTCGGGCAACTCTTCAAAGGATCAAAACGGGAGGCCGACGGGTCGTATCCTCCCGCACCGCAAATACATGGAAAGCCATCCGAAGGCGGTTATAACTACACGGAGTGGACAATTGATTCGCTTTATTCAGATCCTAGCGTTAATTTCCATCGAGATTTGAGCATTTCGCCGTATTGGTATCATCATGATCATCCCAGGATGGTTCCAATCAATATTGGGACCGTTGGTTCGTTGTCATTTCGCACGGGAGTCTATTGTAAAATCAGTTTTCCGGAGGATTGCAATCATTCATTGCCCGAAGATCCCATTCGGGAGGAGTCTTGGCGCTACTATGTTCGCGGCACGCTCGGCCCTGATGGCAAAGTAAAAGCCGTTCATACTCCTCCGGAATAGTGTTCGTCATGAATAATCACATTATCCCCCCGTTCGTCTTGCTATGCGTCGCATTCTTCCCGGCATTAGCTCGCTCGACAGGTGTTTTCGAAAGAGAATCATCGACCGACAAACAATCAATGGAGTATTCTCACCGAGAATCCGAAGCGACAAAACTGTTGGCGACCATCAATCAACGAGGAAAAGAGGGAGACAACCGTGATATGAGCAATCAGGTTTTCAAACTAGGATTTGATTTGTCGTGGTCCGACGATCAATATGTCATCACCAACAATATCCGTGCAAAAGTCCTGTCGGAACTTTCTGTTTTCGATAACTCGGATTTTGTAGCAATGCACAATGATTTTGCGCGAAAAGGCCTGACTGAAGAATGGATGGGGTTGTACAAGATCCTGCATGACTGTTTCTTCGAAGCCGAATCTGTTCCGATTATGGAATCCGGACATTTCCTGGATGGCAGACGCGAATTGGAACAAATGTGTCCATTGTCTCCCCAGGACGAAATCGCCTTCCGCCGTTTTCTTTTCATCAATCGCCTTACAGGGGCCTTTTCGGAAACAAATACCATTTCGCCTTCAGTGAGTGAACAGTTCGTAAGGCTGTTTGACGAAGGCGTGTTTCTGACCAATCATCTTTGGAAAAACGGAATCATGGTATTCCTCGACCCCGATCACGAGACCTTTGGTGTTCGTCGCTTCAGAAAAGAGCACAAACTTTCGAAGGAAGAAATCTACAATCTAGCTGAGCGATATGGAGACCGCCAGATGAGTAGATTTCCCATCTGGTCGTTCGTTTCTTCGGCTCCAATTCTCGCCCGAGCGAAGGTTCAAGAGCTAGCATTGACGGGAACGAATGTGGATTTCCGTCTCTTTGGTGCTCTCGTCCGAGAAACGATAAAGGGGGAAAAGATTCCTCCACGTCTCGTGTTCTCTGCTCCATTCAGCGAAACCAGTAGAGTCCATCGCGCGGTGCTAGATTCGGATGAATACCTACTGTTTCTGTGTCCCGTTCCTCCCCCTATCGATTTATCCGAGAAACCAGCCTTCTCGCCTCAATACAAGTTGTTTGGATTTTGGCAGAGTGCCATCTCTCTTTCTGGGCGAACTGACGAATGGTCCAATTTCGTCTTGAAGAAACAGTTCGGTATCTCCTCTCCCGACGAGATTCTTCCGTTCTTCCGCTTTGCCGTCCGCTACGCGAAGGCTCCTCCGGAGGAACGGGCGAAGCTGGAGGGCGAGGCTTCCGGGTTGGGCGAACCCTACGAAAAACTGGTTGAATCCGCCAAGGACTATTTCAAGCGAGAGGAATCCAGGCCGTGAGAAGCATTCCGGTCGTAGCGGGCTTTTTGGTCCTGTTTTCCGGCCTGTCCTTTGGTTCCAATCGGATCGAGGCAGGAACGGGAGGTCCCACACCACGGCCGGGATTCGGGTTTCCGGGTCGGATTGAACCCTATCCGGCCAATCCCGGACTGCAGGGGGAGCTGACGAAACTCCGGCTTCAGGCGGGATGGTTCCGGAGAGACCGCGAGCTGCCCGAAGCATACCGGATGGATCCGGGGCGGTGTCCGTCGCAGGACATTCCCTTTCTTTTGTTCGTTCCGTCGGGAAACCGCCGGAACCTTCCGCTCGTCCTCTATCTCGGTGGCAATGGGGAGCACGGCACGGACCTTGGCGGACAATTCCGGCAGCGTACGGTGTTCGACATTGTCTGCCATCCGGATTTCCAGAAGCGGCATCCGTGCTTCCTCTTCGCCCCAATGCTTCCCGAGGGTTCGGTGTTCCGGTGCGCCCAGCCGGGCTGGACGAGCGAACCGGCCGACCTCGTCTGCGACGCGATGTATGCGGCGATCCGGAAGCTCGGTCCGGGCGCGGTGGACACAAACCGGCTCTATGTGACAGGCCTCTCCTACGGAGGAGCGGCAAGCTTCGAGCTGTGCAGCCAGTTTCCCGGTCGTTTCGCGGCCGCGGTACCCGTCGCCGCAACGCAGTATCCGAAGAAGATTCCAGAGAACGCCCCCGGAAACTACTACCTTCTTTTCAACGAAGGGGAGTTCTCGGACGATCGCGCGCGGGCCAACTTCGAAGATCTCGGAAAGACAGTTCGCGAAAGAAGCGGCGACTTCAGGATCGGACGTTACCCGGCATCCGGGCACAACGCGTGGGACGCGGCCTGGCGCGAACCGGCCGTCTGGGATTGGATGTTCGGGAAAACGGCGGACGGAAAACCCGTTCCCGCTTCGCCGGGCATCGTTTCCGTGGCGCTACCGGATCGCTCGATCCCGCCAGGATCGAATTCTGTCGAGGCGACCGACAAGGCACTGCCGTGCTGCACCGCGAGCAAACCGGGACGGGACGAACGAACCGGCCCCGAACGAGTTGCGGACGGATTGGAAGGAACGGCCTACGTCTCCGCCGAGCCGATGGCGAAAGGAGACTGGCTACAAATCGAATTCCCGGAACCGTTCGAAGGAAAAGTGTCCGTCAAATCTGGTCTTCAGGATGGAACCGGACGATTGTCGTCCGGTCGCGTGGAAGTCTCGTCCGATGGAAAGTCGTGGTCCCGCTGCGGTGGTTTTTCGCGTTCGTCTGGGATGTGTTCGTTCCAACAGAGACCCCCCGTCCGTTTCGTCCGCATTCTTCCCGAACCCAGAATTCCGGAAACAGTCGTGATCCGGGAGGTCGTTGTTGAATAGACGCGCCGATCTGCCCCTGAACGTTCGAGTCATTTTATTGTCGCTTGTTGCGGCGGTTTCTGTCGCCGGGTCAATGGGAGAAGTTCTAAGGGATATCTCTGGATCTCTCCGGCGATACTGGGACGCTCGTTCGATGGGACGCGCTCCGCGCTACGACGAACGAATCGCCGGAATGGTCGAAAGCTCCATAGCCCCAGATGCACGGCTGTACGTTGTGCGCTCCCCGTCGCAGGGAATGCAAGCGGTCGAGAATTCCCGGATTCAGTTTCTCGCGTGGCTTCAAAGTCCGACTCCTGTACTTGACGGATCGCCGGAAGAGGTCGGTGATGTCGATGCCGTTCTCTCCCCGCCGGCAAGACCGACCAGGCCTCCGTTTCGCGGGGCGGATGCGGCGCCGAACGGATTCGAAAAGATTGCCTCTGTCGGATTCCGGGAACTGTGGATTCGAAAAGATCGGTACGCCGTCCGCATAGCCCCCGGATCGAATCGAAATGTACCATTTGCGTCATGGTGCGAATTGATAGGTCTTCTCCCGGTCGCGATGGTGGCGGTTGCGGGATTCTGGTTTGGGAGATGGGCCGGCCTCGCGTTGGTTCTGACGCTGTATTCCTTGTCGTTGACTATCTCTCCCGCGGCGGGAATCGCGACGGATCGAACATGCGTCCTTGCGGCGGTCTTGATCTCTGTTCTTTCGGTTGGAGGGTTCCGAAAGATTCTTACGGTTCCGCCCCGACACGACAAGGCGGAACACCGAGCAAGACATCTTTCGGTGGTTGCTTGCATCGCGCTATTTCTTCTCTTGTCGTTTCTTGCCCTTTCCCATTCCCTTCTCCCACCGAACGGTCTGGCCGTCGTTGGCGGCAAGGCGAAACTCTGGTATTTGTCGGGTGGATTCCCTTCCGGATTTTTCACCGATTCGGCCTGGCGTCTCACGGAGCCAGCCTATCCGCCGGGAATGGCTTCGCTCGTTCTGGGGTGCTATGCCATGGCCGGCGGTTGCGGAGAATGGCTGACGCAGCTTGTTGGATGCGCCGCGATGGCGGTTTTGCTTGGAGCGGTACTGGACGGATGTTGCCGAAATGGGGAATACGGACGATTCGCCCGTGTTGTCGCCGCGATTTGGATTCTCTCGCTGTTTCTCGATCCCGTTCCGCTGAAAATGGGTTCGCTCCTATACCCGGAACCCTTGATGGCGTTGTGCGTGGTGATCGGTTGGCGACGGGTCTGGCGAGACGGTCGCCGCGAGGACTGGATGGGATGGTTCCTTCTCGGAGCGTCCGGATGGTTCAAAAACGAAGGAGTGGTATTTGCAATCGCGGCTTGGCTCGTCAGGCTGGCGTTCGTCGTGTTTTTCGACCGTTTGCCAAATCGCTCCAAGTTCCAGGCCGCGGCCCGCCTCGTTTCGGCCTTGGCGATTGCCTTGGCGCTTCCCGTTGCGTGGCACGCCGGCGTTCGTATGGCTGGTGGTGGCTTGAACGATTTCGCTCCATTGTGGCAACCCGAAATCATGCGCGGAATGAAAGTTCTTTCCTATTCTTTCCGCCTCGCCTTTCTAGCCCCCTGGCACTACGCATTCGCCTATCCGGCGATTGCCATCGCGACAGGATGGTCGATTGCCGGCATCGCGAACAAGATGCGTCGGCGGCGCACAGGTTCGTCTACGGGTCTTGTTGTGTCAGACGAGAATCGGCTGCATCTCGATCGGAATGATTGCCGAGTTCTTCGTGCGTTGTTCTTCGCACTGTTTTGTATGGTGGCATTTGTATGGATCCTTGCGTGCAGTCGCGCACCGGATTTCGAATGGCATGTGACCACGAGCATTCCTCGTCTGTTATGGACGCCGGCTTTGATTATCGTGCTCGAGTTAGCGAGTCTCGACCCGCCCGGAAACACGGAAGAAACATAGCGCATCTCTAACTCTCGACAATCGGGGTTGACATTGGTCGAACTCGCCGATTCGCACGGAGGAAAATGACCTCGTTTCTCAAGTGACGCAAGAGGCAGGGCCAGCTGTCTGTTATGGATGATGGCAGAACGAAGAAGCGGCGGGACATTGCTGTCCCGCCGCTTGGACCTATCCACCGTAGGTTCGCGTCTTCTTGTGGCAGTCAAGGCAGAGCGCCTCGCCATTCGAAGGAGCATCGCTGCCACCGGATTTCACGGCGGTTTTGTGATGCGCTTCCCACGCTCCCCACTGGCCTTCGAAGTGGTTGTTGCGGGCAAGCTGCTTGCCGCAACGCTCGCACTTTCCACCGGCACGCTGGAAGATGCGGTCTTTTGCTTCTTCGGAAAAAGCCATTTTGTAGCCTCCATTTGTTTTGGGTTGTTATCGGCCTGCCATTTAGGGGACGAACCCTGGCCAGGCACTACACGAAGGTAGTTCACAGATTGACTTTAGCACGCCGCATGCCATGCTCCGAGCCAGTCCGTTTTCCGAGAAAGTGAGACATGTCGGCTCAAAGGCCAATTTCCACCCATGCAACGCTCTACGCTGTGTCCCACTTTGTTTCAATTCACTGGAATAATCGGAGTAATCGCCCTTGCCGCGATCCCATAACGTCAATCTCATCGTCGAACTTACGTCCGCAACACTCCTCTCTTCTGGAAAAAAGTGACTCGCTGACGAAAAACTGACGAATGAGGCACCGACGGCATCCGCCCTTCACCGAACCGGAACGCGAACTCGTCTCGGGATGTCCCAGTTCATCCGAATGCGTGTCTCACTTGACCGAAATATCCTTCGCGAGTTGCGCCGATCGTTTCGATCGCGCGGCAGGGGGCGAAAGGATCTGGGCCGGTCCTTGCGCTATTGCGCCGCGATGCACGTGATGTGGTCGCGTTGGGCGGCCATTGCGAAGGGGTCGGCGTGCTGGCCTCTTCGGCGGCCTTTCTGGTTGTCGCAGGAGGATCGCCTCCGCCGTTCATGGCGACGAAGGCGTTCGCCTTTCTCGCCGCGCTCTGCTCGTGCCTGTCGATCGTCCGGCGCGCTTCGGACCGCGAATGCAAACGCGAACTGACTTGGATGCAATTTCGCGTCTGGCGCCATTTCCCGATCCCCTGCGACCCGCCGTCGAAAGGCCGCCTGCCCGCCCTCTTCCGTCCCCGAACCCCCTCTCGGGCAAAAAAAGTGGTCCGCTGACGAATTTCTGACGAAATCGGGCTTGACAACCCCTTCCATTCACCGGGGCGGAGTTGTATAATGTCGCATTGCCGTCGGGCAAACGGAAACTCCTGGCCCGGCAACTTCCAACCGCTTCCCCAACCTGAACAAAGAAAGGAGACGCCATGAACAAAAAGCCTACCGCATCCCCGGGCAAGAAGTCCGGCGGCAAATTGCGTCTGCTCCGCAATGCACAAAAACATGCGGATGGCTCGCAACTCATGACATCCTCCGCAAGCCCTCGCGTTGCATGCGAACGCAAGACGAATGATGTTGACGCCAACGTTGCTCGTTCAAAAGCCACTCCGGCATCTTCAAGATGTCGTGTCGCTTTTGCACAGACGAAAACTCATGGCGTATCATCCACCACGGGAGAAGTTGCGAGAATCGATGTAGTCAAAACACCACCGCGTCCAAAGAATGGATTGCGGGGCATAAAGATTGCCGCATGCGTAAAGCAGATGATCGTTGATATCCATCATGGATCTGGACAATGTTCGACCAGAAAAAAAGTTGTAGTTCCCGCCAAATATGCGGCTCCTCCGAAGCGAAGGAAGAAAGACGGAAAATGAATTCAACGGAAAAAGAAACGCTGGCGGACAAATTCTGGAGTCAGAAGTTTGCCATCGGCCGTTCCAAACGGTACCATGCACATCGCATGGCTTGGCATCACCGCGTCGCATTCTTGTTTCAATTCATTGAATTGTTCGCGTCATCTTCCATCTTGCTGGGATTTGTCGGAGAAGGAAAACAGAGATGGTTCCTTGGTCTCGGTGCCATTGTATCAGGATTGTCCTTGTGCCAGCTCTCCGGCAAATACTTGCAATGGCATGCCGCTAAGAAAGAGGCATTTGGAGAACTCATGAAAATGATTCCAGAAGACGAGAAGGAAGAGACTCCTGAACTCCTTCACTCGATTGTCGCCCGTCGCGAAGAAATAGAAAAAGACGACGACGTAGGATTCCGGTGTCTTGATGCAGTCTGTCATAATGAAGAATGCGATGCACATGAACTTGAACAGGAAAAGGTACAATTGTCGTGGTGGCAACGTTATGTTGGAACAATCATTCCACTTGGCTATACGCCTTTGGACCGACCAAGGCGGTTGACCGCGTTGCACTAGTCGAAGACGAGAAGAGCATCGCTGCCGCCGGATTTCACGGCGGTTCTGTGATGCGCTTCCCACGCTCCCCACTCGCCTTCGAAGTGGTTGTTGCGGGCAAGTTGCTTGCCGCAACGCTCGCATCGTCTTTGCTCCCCCACTCTCCTCCACTCCTGCAGTACCAGCTGCCGCGGCTCGCTGCGTTTCGTCGGGTTAAATACCCTACGGAGGAAAAGCCGCCGGGCCCTCTCGGCTCCGGCGGTTTGCCCCTAGTGAACGGTGTCATGGGGCGGGCACGGGTCAGTTGGCATGTAACTGTCCGAGTCCCGGATTTGTCCATTGGGTCGGTGGATCACAAGTTCTGCACCTTGCCTGATGCAGAGCTCTCGACCGTAGGCGATTGCTTGCACTTGAGTTGGGCAAACGAAAATCGCCCGCGCAGCACCGTCTCCCACCACGGCCCATTGGTCGCCGTGAGGAACAACATGGTATCTCTTAACGCTCATTGAATTTCACCTCCTTTCCATCGCCTCGCCCCGTCAGAGAACCGCACCCGAAGATAACTCTCCACCGTCTGTCCGCCGAAAGTGGTCCGACTAAAATGCACAATGCACTCTACTCCAAAGCGTGGCAAGTCGCATACCATAGGCAAAACCGCCCCGATGTGAGACAGTTGTGCGCGAAACGGTGATCGACGATGTGACACCTGCGCCAGACGACGCATGATTGGCGCACCGAAATTCTGACAACATTCTGACTGTTTCGGCTTGACACCCCCTTCCATCTGCCGGGGCGAAATGCTACCTTGCTGTCATTGCCGGAGCAACGCACGAACGGACGTTCGACCGCCCGGCGAAGAAGCCAGGAGAATTCCCTCTTTCCCGATCCGAACGCAAACGAGGTTCCCGAGGCGTGGCGTTCGGACGGCCGGAGTGCAAACGCGAACTGACCTGGATGCAATTTCGTGTCTGGCGCCATTTCCCGATCCCCTGCAACCCGCCGTCGAAAGGCCGCCCGCCCGCCCGCTTCCGTCCCCGAACCCCTTCTCAGGCAAAAAAAGTGGCCCTCTGACGAATTTCTGACGAAATCGGGCTTGACAACCCCTTCCATTCACCGGGGCGAAATGCTACTTTACCTTCGTTGCCGGCGGAACACGCGAACGGTGGTTCGGTCGCTCGGTGACAACTACCTAAACGACAGCCTCACCAACCACCGGAAGAATGAACGAACGGAAGAGACCAACACAACGGATCCGGGCCCGTCTGCAGAAGGAGATCGGTTCGAAGTGCCCCCTTTGCGGGAATGAAGACGTTGGAGAGTTCCAGGTCCACCACCTCGACGGGAACCCGGCCAACGACGACTTCCAGAACTTGCTGCTCCTCTGCCCGAACTGCCACGCCAAGTTCACCAATGGCACTCTCAAGCCGGAGGACGGCTACCGAGCCAAGATGAAACTTGTGTGCGAACCGTCAGGCGCCGGCGCCCGGCAGCCGGAGATTGTCCAGATCAATCACGGCGACAGGGTGGTGCAGGCGGCCGGGACGGTGAACATCCGGATGACGCGCGCGCGGAACACGAAGGCAGCGGTCCCGGTTTCCGGCGTTATTGGAACGAGTCCGGCCGAGCGCGCGTACATCAAGCACCTCTACGACCGACTGATCTACTACAAAAAGGCGATTCCGGGATACGACGGACGGCGAGCTGGCCAGACGGCGGCACGTTACGTGCGCGACGCTTTCGGGACGAGCTGGTCGTTTGTCCCGATCGAACGGTTCCGGGAGCTTGTCGAACTGTTGCAGCGTAAAATCGATGCAACGCCCATCGGCCGCAAGCACGCGAAGAACGGAACGAAACCTTACTCCACGTTCGAGGAATTCCAACAGGCGCGATAATGGAAGAAAAGCGGAGTATGGGCAATCGCGAGAACAATGAACACGATGTCGTCCCATATCTCCCCAAACTTCCAATGACCATCGAACCGTAAAATCAATGCTATCTTCAAAACACTCATAGACCATCATACGTCATGGAAACTACTCCAAGGACATTCTCATCCAAGGCTTCATCAATTGATTTTGAGAAACTGTACTCACAAGCCGTGTTAACCATGTGCTGGCGTGTCACGCCCAACTCAATGGATCCAACGCTGGCACCGAACGAATCATACCGACAGTTGATTGTAGCAACCATGGAACTGATTCCGAAATACTGGGATCTGAATGAACCTCAAGAAATCGTCGAACAAGGAGTAAAAGTCGGAGGACATCGAGTGTATTTCCTTCGCCGCATTCTCTCTTCCCACGACGCGATTCAGTGGTACAAAACAGCGATAAAGAATGATTTCATTTTTCTGGATGGCAATTCGGATAAGCGCATTCTCTTTCAGCCCCATCAAGAAGAAGTCTTCGAGCATCTGTCTTATCCACCATTTCCCAATACGGTCTTTCTCTCCGACGCTTCAATTATACCTTATTGCTGGCAGCACGCCCAAACACACCATTACTGGCCTGCCAAACGCGATGAAGAAATGATTAACTATCTGTCAGATGCCGCCATTTCGAATTGGGTAAACGACAGGCTTTGTTGGAACCTGAATGAAAATCTAGAATACCTCGGCAGTTTGAACCTCATTGTTCCCAATCCATATTATGCCCACTCCTTTTGCCGTCTTTCGCCAGCAAAACAGAATGGATCGAAAGAGCAAGTGACAATTTCGTTTGATCGAACCGTGGCTGATTCTGGACTAAGCATCTGTTTTGCGGAACGATTTAACAATGGAATAAGCGCGTTGCAACAACACCCTATTGATTCGGAAACAATAACAATTCCGTTGGAGGGAAGAGCGGAGGAAACTGGATACATCGTATTCGACAAAGAGGGACGAATTTGGGACATGTCGCCATTCTCGCATTTTATCCGAAGCATATCCGTTAAGCTCGACATAGTGGGTGCTCCTCGTGTATTCCAGTGCAAAGACGGAACCGAACAACGGACCACGCATATTGAAGACTCCCGCCTATTAACAATTGGAAACGAGCCTGATGAGATTCCCGAAATCGCTCTTGCAAACAAGATGGTCGAAATGCGTCGATCGCGCGACCAGCTTAAGAAACCGGTGTCTCAGTTTTTGTTTTTCAAAGAAGCAGCAAATGCGGAACGAAAAATCAGAGACATCATTAATTCCGCGGAAAAGTCGGTCTTGATCGTCGATCCATACTTTTCGCAGGATCTATTAAAACTGTTTCTTGCCGCGGTTCAGTCATCCAAAGTCACGACAACGATCCTTTGCACACGAAAAGGATTTGAAAGAAAGGAGAGTGTCGCTGACGAGGCAAAACTATTACAAGCGGAGAAGGAATTGTTTGAGTCTATCTCTGGTCCTATTTCAGTTTATATTGCCGATCAAGATTTGCTCCATGATCGATTTGTAATCGTCGACAACAAAGATGTTTGGCTGTTAGGCAGTTCGCTAAATTCCATCGGAAGGGCTCTGAGTGTTATTGTCCGACTGGACGAGTCGTCAACAAGACGGAAAGCGATTCAAACCACCAACATGATTGTTGATCAAGCAACTCTGCTTGACGAGTGGATTCCGATGCGCGGTAAAAAGCAAAGAAGTTGTGTTCTGTCGGCGGTTATACGATTGTTGCGGAAGTTTCTGGGTAAAGGGTCTCAAATCTGAATAACAGTGACTGGAAATGGACAAACTCAATCACAGGTTGCCTGGTGTTCCTCAAGACCCTAACGGAGGCGGGAATGAATCGTCTCAATCGGCGCCGTCCCTTTTGTTTTCAGACTTGGCTCGTCCCATTCGCAAACAATATGAAGCAGATACTCCAATTGACGAAATTGAAGGCGAAACTGCACCAATACCATTGTATTTCAATCTCTGGCAGAGCCGACATAAGGCGTTCAAAACAATTCAATCGACCAGGATCTCTTTCAACGCGGGTCTTCCTGGATCCCCTTTATTTTGGAATGAAATCAAAGCTGCTAAGGAACGTGTATATCTCATCGACAAGCACATTGATCAAGCCGCTTTCTTACGAATACTGGAAGTGCTCAAAGAAAGAGAATCGGGGAACCATAATGCCTTGAGTGTTATCTTATTAACCAATACATCGAAATCCTTTAACGCATTGAAAACCATATATGAGGGCTTCAAGTTTTCCCTCACGACTGTTTATGTTCCGCGGTGCGATCAATGTGTGATTGAGTTGATGCATGATCGATTTGCAGTAATCGATGATGCCATTTGGCACTTCGGCGCAACCATCGGTGGGATGCATGAATGCATCAATGCGTTTTCTGGCCCGTGGACCGATCCCGATGGTCGAATGCGTCAGTTGATTGAGCACATGAGTGAGTTTCGACATGAAGGTGACGAATCGTATTTCGGGGCAATTTGTATCTGATAGGAGGATTCCAATGAAACAGAAGAAACGGTTCACGAGACACGAAATTCGGGAACTGATAAATGCAAATGGAAATAGACTATCAGGTCTGAGCGCTTCGTCCTTGGAAGAATTGGGGGCACGTTGCTATCCAATGTTGTTTCAGAAACGCGAAGAGTTTCGTCAAATTGATGAGTTGCTTCTTTCAGACCCCGACTTTCGTACTGGGTATCTCGCATCGGCTTGGGATGACACATTCCTTTCCGGAAAAGAAAGGATTGTTCGGTTTTCGGATTGGCTTATTGAAGAAATCAACGAGCACGGATTGTCTCACAGATCCTCCAGTGTTGTGATTGGCGACCAACTGTCTCTGTTTCGGGTCTGGCAAGATTCAATTCGCGAATATGAAATGCCTTGCGGATATGATTCACTTGAAGTGCTCAATTCATTGGCTGTGGCTGCATCAGATGAATATGTCGGGTTGTTGCGCAAGTTGCCTTCATGGACATTAAGAACTCGATTCATTGTTCAACCATTGATTCGATCGTTTTCAAACAGTCGACGAGGAGATCTGGAGCAACGCATCATCCCAAGAATCGTTGACACCATCAATCGAGCTAACGTTTCAGAGTTCGAGAAAGGTCTTATAGTATTGACTGTAGCATTTGGCATCTTGGCTTGGATGCATGAAAGAGCGGTCAAGACAATGGCCGCGGATTGTCAATTTGGTCTTTCCTTACTCCGATCAGTTCTCGTCCAATCGTTCAATCCAACAATGATGCGCGTGACACTGATTGCTTGCCTATTGTCAGCACTCCGTGGGGAGGTTGAAGACTTGGAACTAGAAGAGGTCTCGAACGAACAATCGTTGCACATGTGGTTGTTCAATCAACTGATATCGGACCAAAAAACGGAAACAGTATCTCTTGACGATGTTTGTCAGGTTTTTGGATGTCCGCCAATTCAACGGGACGCAAAAACCGTAGCTTCATTCGTCGAGTGTGGTACCATCGATGACAATCGGTTTGACTATTCGATTGTTTTTCTTGTCATTCGGCACCTTGAATTGTCATTGGAAGAAGAAGATCTCCGCAAACTCTGCATTAGCTGCTTCGCCTATCCTTCAGGCCCATTCTATTGGCATCTTCCGAAGAACCGATTTCCAGTTCTGATTGGACATCTAGCAACTGGCATCTCGGAACAATCCAACCCAATCGCATTCGTAAGATCAATCCGCGATAGGCTTGAGGCAATGTTATATCGAATGCGAACGACAAGAGAATCCAATCAGTTTGTGTTGTCATGCCATGTCATCGAAGTGTATCTCATGTCGCTTGTCTTCGTAATTGACGAGTTTTTGAATCGGCATATGTTCCCCGAGGCAAAAGCTTTGTTTGAACTGGGGTGGAAAGATTGTGTAGTTGGATTACATGTTGGAGAATACGGCCGTTGGGCACGCGCTTTAGCGATTATCCAGTATCTCTTTTTCTACAAAGTCACCCATCTTGATCCACATTTCAAGCAGTGGAACAATCGCGTCTTGCTGGACAGTCTTCCTGTTCGGAACAGGGATACGGACGAGTTAACAATTCGCGAATGTTGCATCGCCTATCTGGTAAGAAACGAATCGGCCATACACAAGGAGCTCATTGCTGAGAACGACCAAGAATTGAACGATGAGATTGAGCGATACAAACAGAAAACGAAAAGCGAAAGAATCAAGCAATAATGCTGATTCTTTTATAGCGCTCTTGATTTCCCCTTTTGTCTTCCGCAGCTCAAAGTAGGCAGTAAAACAAAGGAATCAATTCCTTCGTAATAGCCCATGGCTTGCAGCGGCGATCCTAGGTGCGAAATATGACATGTCAGCTAGGATAAACCGGAAGCCCTTCACGTTGGATCCAATGCGCATATCGCTGGCGGATATCGGTCAAGTATGGGGCAGTAAGTCGGCATATGCGATCCGACAAATTCAGATTGGAGAGAACAATGGTTTCATGCTGTGAAAACTCGAAACAAAGGCATTGGTTTCCATCGACGGGAATGACGTAAGCCCTGCTCAGCGGCTGCCTCAACGCTCCATTACCTTCAAAGACCTTGTTTCTGGAAACAACCTTCCCTCCCAAGAACATGGCCCGGAAACCATCGTTTCTGACACAATCGCATTCACAGGAGATATTCAACAGATAGGGATAATCAGAAAGATTGCCATCCGTACTTTTTCGTTTGAAAATATCTCCGCTTCCATGCTTCTTCCCCAACGAATCATTCGGTATTGATATGGCCTTTTCCAAGAAAGCCATCATCTCTACAGTGGATGATTCTGAAGCTCCTGATTGCGCAATAATCAACGGATCAAAAGCGCATTCGAATCTGGAAAACAGATTCTTGACAATCATAGAGACTAGTTCTGCATTGGGATCTACACGGTCGCGTTTGTATGCGTTCCAGAGCAGTTTCGGCCATTGGTGACTTCCTTCATAGAAGTCGGCGAACATTTTCCCTTGGGCGGCGAACAGGCTCTTGTTCCACTCGGCAATCAAGTGGATGACCGGGGAAGATGATACCCAACGACAAACCTCCCGGCTGACAACTTGCTTATCGGCATCGGAACTTCTCAACTCGTTTTTCGATTTGATGAAAATGAAATCCCGTTCGTCGCCATTGAACAGATTGTGAGAACCGAGAGTACTCTTGATATCGTCAATCCCTTCGTTCGTAAATATGAAGACAGGGGCAGAGCAGCGTTTATGGAATTGTTGAATGAACGACACTTTATCGTCTGTTTCCCAGTCGGTCAACGCCGGGTCAATTTGGACACCTGCTTCTTTCTGCTCATTGTTGATATTGGATAGATTCCAATCCAAAATAAGAAAAGAAACCGTTCCGAATTGTTGGATCACGGATTCAGACGGCAAATCGGAATAACTCACGATCGGCATGCCGTCTGCCTTCAGCTGCTGGACGATATCATCGATGCCGTCCGGTTCCGAGTCGATTTGGTCGTCTATGACAACGCCGACACCAATGGGCATGCTCATTGACGTTCCTCCGAAGGATTGAAATCGATGATGAAGCCAGCTCCTTCAAGGAGTCGGTCGTTCCGTTCCGCAAAGTCGATGGAGAAGTCGCACCGGTTCAGGAGCTGCCGGGCGATATACAATCCCAAACCGCGTCCTTCGTCTTTCGTGGAGAAAAAGGCTTCGAAGACATACTCGCGGTTCTCTTCGGGAATGCCGGGGCCGTTGTCGGAAAACAGAAGCACTTTCCGTGTGCCGTCGATGTAAACGCGAACCTTTCTTTCCTCGGGAGAAGCATCGTCGACCGTGAGCCAATACAGGGAATTGTCCAGAAGGTTGATGAATGTCTGCATGAGGATTGCATCCGTGCATTTGACGATCAACGGGAACATGTCACCGTCTACGACGAGGTCGATTTTCGCCTTTCGGTAGGCTCTCTCGTAGATTTTCGCGACCTTTTCGAAGAGTTCCTTGACGTTAACCGGATGCATCCGCTGCCGGGAAGAACGGAAAAGCGATTGGATGTCACGCATCCGATGCTCGATGAACGAAAGTTCCCCTCGCGTCTTCTGAATTTCGGCGTAGCACGCCCCGCATTGTTTCCCGCCGCACGAGGAAAGCGCGGTCAACCGGTCGAAGGACTCGTTGGCCCGCACCGCCATCATCATGAGGTCATGGGATGCCGTCTCAACGGAAAGGCCGACCGCCGAGAGATCTTCCATCATCTCGATGCGCGACTGGAAGACGCGACGCTCCTTGTCTGTTCCTAGTTGTATCGCTTTGGCCAATTGTGCGACCGTTCCGTCACCCGTCTTGTCGGCATGACGAAGAAGAGCAGCAACGCTCGCGTCGACTTTTTTGTCGCGAATGGCCCGTTGCTCGCGACGTTTTTCAACGCCGATCCGGTATTTTGTGAACGGCTCCTTGCGGAGATATTTCAGAAACATCCGGATCGTTTCAATAAAGTCCTCAACGGCTGGTCCGTCGGAGACAAGCCCTTCGCGACTGGTCTTGTCCTTGAGGAAGGGATTGCCATCATGCGTGATTCCAACCCAACCGACCACTTGATCGTTGCTGAGGAAAGCCGACGCCTGAGAGACACCACGAAGCACGTCTATCTGAAGCCAGTCGTCATCTGGATTTCCGTATGGATAGACGCGGATACCGTCGCGGTACAAATAGATTCTATGCTTTTTGACAATCTCACGCTCGTCGTCGGTCAAGGAGAACTTACTTGTCTTCTGGTCTTCCTTGTCTACTCTCAGATCGAACGCAAAAAACTCAAAAGAGAAAGATCCGCACTCGGGATACTTCGAACCGTGGTTCTTCTTTGCCGAGAACCGGTCTGGTGAATACGGGCGAAGGCTATCGAATGAACAAATTTCATCTCTGCCGTTGAGAGAGAATTTGAAAAGATGCGATTTCTCATCGAATTGACCATCCCTAATCCTGAGGACAGACCGATCCTCCAACAATGCCTTCAGATCAGAAATGGACTTCCGTTGGCTTCCGATCTCCTCGCCATCCTTCGTTACAACGACACGGAACGCGTCTTCTGGTCGTTCCCTGGCCCCCGTCGCTTCCGAAAAAACGGGTTGCAGATAGGAAGATTCCACCGATATCTGTTTAATCGATTCTTCCGACCAGAATTCCCGATGAAAGTTCTCGACGATAATTCTTGTCCCGGCCGTTCTTCTTTCTAGAATTGGGAAGACGCCCGCAATAGGGCCAGGAACGATTGCCTTCGGCGAACGTGTGGAAAACGTGGCCGCCAAATCGGAAAGGTAGGTTGTTTGCGGCGTCCCATCTTTTTCGGTGAACTCGTCATTAAAATTCGAAAAGTCCAAGACAAGGACCAATTCTTCTGAGCTTCCTTCCGCCCTCGTCACGACCGTTATCTTCGATCCGAGTTTGAGAAGCGCAAAACGGCCTATCCCCTTTTCGCCCTGAACGATGCGACCTTTCCGAGGCGTTCGCAATTTTGATCCCCGCTTGCGCTTTTTCTGAGGAGATGCCGGAGCCATCCACGCAGTTTTGATGACGTCGGCAGACATTCCGCATCCATCGTCTTCGATAACGATTTTCGATTTGTCGGTGACGGCTCCGCCTTCACCAAGATTCTCGAATGCAACTCGACACCAAGAAGCATCGGCGTCGTATGCGTTCTTGACCAGCTCCATGATCGCGACGCATTCGTTCTTGATCAACTGGTCTCCGATCATCGTCAGGAGCCGCGCGTATGGCTTGAACCGCAGGGTTTCGCTCATGCTTCCTTCCTTCCCGACAGGACGAATTCTTCCGCATAGACTTTGCGGTCGTCCGGATTGGAACTGAATTTGCCTTTGTCCGTTCGATATGGGGAAAGATTCTTCCCGGTGATTTTCCGCTTTTCCATGCGGATTGATTGGAATCCTGCATCTCGCAGGCAAGTGCGGAGATATGTCGAGTTGGACACCTTGACGCCTTTATACTCCGTGTCGCCAATGACAAAGAATACCATTCCACCGGGCCTCAACAGGCTTCCGCACCGCGTCACGATCCTGTTCATGTCGGAAAAGTACCGGGCCGAGGCTTTCGCCTTGGAGGATCCGACTTTTTCGAGCGACGTAACGATTCGCTGACCAACGGCGTTCAGTTCGTCTTTCCGGTTCGTTGTTTCCGTCTGGTGGACGCTTCCGATCGTTCCCTTCCTGAGATCTCTGTAGTCTTTGGCGTATCCGAGCCAAAGTGTCGACAGTTGGTGCAAATCGGCATACTCGTACGAAGTGACGTAAGGCGGGCTTGTCACGACGACATCGGCCATCGCTTCAGGAATCGCGTCGGTCAATGCATCCAGCCGTTCGATGCTTCGATTCGTACCTTCGTCGAGAGCGGACTCTTGGACGGCCTTGACCATCGTGGCAACCTGCTGATTGAATGTGTCGAGAACGGGAATCCTTTTTTTGGCGGGATCGATCTGAGGTTTGATGGACTTCGTGAGCCATCGGGAAACGCCTTTCAGAATATTCGAAAACGCACAAAGGAAAAAGTCTCGATATTTCCCCTTCCTCGTCTCGGATTCAATGATGCGGAGCAGCAGTTTCAGTTCTTTTGCGTCATCATCGTGATACCAATAATGGAGGCGGGGCGGAAGATCGTCAATGGAAACGTCGGAAGCATCTCCCTTACGGAAACGTCTCTTGATTCGGGAGTGCAAACGCTTGAGTTCTCCGATTCCGTAGGTGTTGCTTTTGACTTTTGCAATCAACACGGCAACGGGATTGATGTCGCATCCCCAAAAGTCCAACCCGAGGCGACGACTCTCGAAAGCTGTCGTTCCGCATCCACAGAAAATGTCGGCGACGGTCTTAACGTCCACTCCTTCCTTCCGAGCCCTAGAAACGGCTTTGACGGTTATAAACGAAGGGAACTTTGCTGGATAGGCGTGAATGCGGTGGATCAAGGGTTCGTGCGATTCGCCGAAATCCCAATATCCATGGCGGATCTTTCGCGACTGTGTCTGAATGCTGTTCATTCTGTCTTGATGAGTCTTTGGGATGGTCGCGGAAGCGCAGGTCGCAGGGCGGCGGATGCTTACGGGTGACTATTCTATCAAACCTTGGTATCAAATTCCACCGAAAACAGCGGAACATGAAATGGCTGGTTCTCTTGAAGCGGTTTGTCCGTTTCAAGGGAGCCAGCATTTGCGTGCCGCTCTTCTTTCGTCGGCCTCCTCACTCCGCTTCCGGACCGGAGAAGCCCGCTTCGCGGACGGCGAGGGGGAGCGACGAATCGGCGGTGACGACGATGCGGACGGCCGCGACGGGCGACGCCGGCAAATCGGCGGTGAAGAGGCCGGTCGCGGGGTCGACGTCGCCGAGGGGAAGCCATGCGTCCGACGCGCCGGCGGAAGGGACGGAGGACCATTCCACGCGGCAGGGCGGCGACGACGGACCGACCGCGTCCGGCCGGCCCAGGCGGATTCCGATCCGTCGGCCGCGGTCGGACGAATCCGGGAAACGGAACGAGATCCAATCGCCCGCCCGGGCCGGGGCGGCGCTTTCGAACCATGTGTCCTCCAATCCGTCGACGGAGCGCCACGGAGAATGCCCCTTCGCACATTCCACGGACGCGGACGGATCCCCGAACGAGCGGAGTTCCGAAAAGCTCCGCATCGCCTGGACCGGCTCATTCCGGGCGGTGGCGTCCGGACCGGGCGTGTTGTACGACACGAGCGCGCCGCCTTCCGTCGAGGAAGACGAAGCGCCGTCGTCTGGCCGGACGCGTGGCGCGAACCGGAGGATGCCCGCCACGATGACGAACGCGGACAACATGGCCAGTCCGGCCACTTTCCAGAAACCGAACGAAAGCGCAGGGGGCTCCTTCTCCCGGTTCCAACGGAATCCGATGCTTCGAACGGTTTCGATGCATCGTCCGGCCCCGTCGGGCCCAAGCTTCTTCCGAAGAACGCAGGCGGTCTGGTTGAGGGAATGCGTCCGATGCGATTCCGTGCCCTCGCCGCCGCGGATGGCGCGGAACAGCTCCTCCCTGGTGACGAGCGCGCCCGGCTTCCGGAGAAGCGCGAGAAGAAAGGTCTGCTCGGTATAGGTCAGATCGCCGAACAGAATGTTCAGATGCTCCGGCGTGAAACGCGGCGGGGGCTTGTCGGACGTTCCATCGCCCTCGCTACGATTGCGTTGCAAATAGGCCTTCGATGCCTCGCGAAAAACATTGACGTCCAGAACGACGACGCCTTCGGTCGGTCCGCCCTCCAATAGGCGGATGACCTCCTCGACGGTCGTTGCCGTCGAGACCTTCGTCTCCGGAGGAATCGGGGGCGACTTCGATTCGGTCCCGCCTCCTTCGTCGGAAGAGACATTATCCGGTGCGGTCCTGGCCGGGCGTTGGGGGTGTGTTTCGTCCATAGCGCGGCACATACTAGCACAGGACGATTCCGGGCGCACCTGTTTTCGATCAAAAAAAGCGCCTCTGACGAATTTCTGACGATTGGCGCACGGAAAATGAGGCAAAACAATCGTCGTTGGGGGCGTCAGAGCCCAAAGGCGTTTTCCACGACCATATCAAACTCGAGCTTCACGTTGATCTTTCCGATGAACGCCGCGGATGCCGTCGCGAAACTGTCGCGAATCATTCGGAGCTGTTCTTCCGAAACGGACTCGGGGATGGAAAAGGGCAGGACGTCGTTCAGCACCGGGTCAAGCTCGAACGCGGTCTTGGCGATCAGCGAATCGATCTCGGCGACGAACCATCCGGCGTTCGGGCACACTTCCGAGACGAAGCCCGCGTGTTCGCCGATCACCTCATCGACAGCTGCTTCCGAGCATGGAGGATTCTCCTCAGGCATCAACCGGACGACCGGATCCAGATGGCGAACACCGCGACGAACGGCGGCCAGAAGCTTCTCGTGCGACTTCTGGTCGCCATAGATTGTCTCAAGTCTTTCGCAGAGGTAATGGATGACGTTGATCCGTTCCTTGAGAACGGACAGGAGATCGTTCGTGGGTTCCGCAATGGGCATCTGTCGTACCTTTCCGATAGTGGTGTTCCGATGGAATGAGAGCATAGCACCGACCGTTGTTGCGCGGAAGGTGCGAATCTTCAGTATTTCGTCAGTATTTCGTCAGAGGCCCGCGAACGACCGATGGGATGCCGTCGCGATACCGGAGCGCAAGCGGCCCATCCGCTACCTAACCTCGGCATCAACGCAACAGAGGCGCTGTGAGGGGCCTGTCTTCGCGCGGCGGCCCCGTGCCGCGTTGTTGCCCGCCGACGGCCGCCGGCGCGAACGTGGCGCGTCCTACGGCCTCTTGGCGAGGTCGGGCGGGAGGCCGATGCCGGGGAAGTCCCGGACGCCGGCCTTGAGCGCCGCCAGCTCGGCCTCGACGGCCTTGGCGTAGTCGGGATGCCGTCGCTCCGCCTCCGCGCAGGCGAGGCAGATCGGGTCCGTGTTGAACCGACTCATCGTGCGGCCGCCGGCGAGGTCGGCGCCGCACCTCGGGCAGGTCCGCGCGGAGAAGAAGGGGTCGGTCATTGGGTTGTCCTTTGCGTTGGTGTCGTTTTGGTGTTGGGTGAGCGCACTGGGGCTATGGTTCTCTACCTCGGACATGCGCTCTTGCTTTGGCGTTTCCACTCGCCGTTGAACTGCCGCCCATTCGGGAATCGGAAGCCCATGCTTCAGGCATCGTCTCCTTTCGCGTTGTCGCCGTGCGGCCTCTCTCTGCACCTTGGTGGTGATCAACGGATCATTTTTCCTGAGCTTCGCCCATCCGGGGATTGGAATACCAAGTGCGATGCATGTCTTCCTGATCCAGTATCGACGGACGGCTTTACGTTGGGCGGGCGAGGTCTTCCTCATTGTTTTCCTGAGCGCAGCCCATTCGGGGATTGGAATCCCGAGCTTCTGGCAACGCTTTCTTTCGCGTCGGCGTCGTTGGATTTCTCTCCGTGTCTGGATGTCGGTTCCGTCCTCGCGTTTCCGGAGCGCTGCCCATTCGGGGATTGGAATCCCGAGCTTCTGGCAACACTTTCTTTCGCGTCGGCGTCGTTGAATTTCTCTCCGCGTCTGGATGCCGGTTCCGTTCTCGCGCTTCCTGCGCGCAGCCCATTCGGGGATTGGAATCCCAAGTCTAGCACAACGCAGTCTGGCTCTGCGGCGCCTGCCTGCCTCTCTATCTCTCAAGGGGGTCTTTGGAATGGGGGATCGAATAAGGGCCGCCCATTCGGGGATCGGAATTCCAAGCTTGGCACAACGGATCCTTTCATATCGACGTCTGGACGCCTCCCTCTCTTTTTGCGTGGTATTCCCACGCGAAATGCGGAGCGCGGCCCATTCGGGGATAGGGATCCCAAGCTTGGCACAGCGCAGCCTTTCATATTGACGTCTGGACGACTCCCTCTTTTCTTGCGTGGTATTCCCACGCGAAATGCGGAGCGCGGCCCATTCGGGGATCGGGATCCCAAGCTTGACACAACGAATCCTGGCTCTGCGGCGCCTCGCCCCCTCTCTTTCTTTCAGGGAGGTCTTTAGAATACGACGTGGATGGAGGGCCGCCTGCTCGGGAATCGGCAGGCCGAGCTCTCGGCCCCCGAGCTGCTCGCTGCACTGTTGTTGTTCGTTCTTCGGCGACGTCTGCGAATCGCCGTCATCTTGGGACCTCCCGTTAGCCCTTTCGCTCATCTCGTCGCCCTCCTGGTGAATCCCAACCTCGTCCTCAAGATTGCGTCTGCCGCACAACGTGGCCGCGCTCATTTCTTCTCGTCCTCGCGCTTCTCGCCGGCCAGGTCCTTGAGGTTGCCGAGGGCGGCGGTCGCGCGGTCCATCAGCCCGATGGGGTCGTGGGCGTAGCGCTCGAGCGCCTCGACGCCGGCCTCGCAGGCGAAACCCTGCACGAGGTCGAGCAGCGCCGCCATCGTCCTGGCGGCCTCGGTTATGGTGTTCTTGTCGGTTTCGTTCATAGCTGGAGTCCTTTCGGTCTGGGTTGTTCAAAAAAATCACGTGTGCAGAGGGAGTCATTCCTCATTTGGACTCCCCCTCTCCGCATTCGCCCACGCGCCACGCCGGCGGCAGGATGTTGCCGCCCGCATCCCGCTCGCGGCTGTTGGCGTCGGGCTTCCGCAGGGGCGCGTCACTCACGGGCGGCAGATCACCCTCGGACACGCGCGGCGAAAGGAGGGCGAGAAGCCGATTCATGCTCTCGGCGTAATGGAACCAGAACTCGTGGGACCGGAAGCGGATTCGTGCCGCCTTGGACTCATACTTCCTAAGGGTGTCCTTCATCGGTCCCCGCGGCGGATGTCCCGCGTCGCACCATGCCCGGTAGGCGGGGGCGACGAGACGCGAGCAGATTTCCTCCTCCTCGGCGGCCGAGCGGCGGTTGAGCTTCCATGCGGCAACGGCCGCCTCTAGGAGCTTGAGCTCTTCTTCGTTTAGGTTCATTGGCAGTTCTCCCTTTCGGCGTCATCCATGAATGTCATCATGGATCATGTGAGAATCATGAGCGCGTGATCATCCACCATATATGCCGGATTGCCGTTTGAATCTCTTGGATTGTCCAACGCAGAACATATAATGTCTTCGATCCTTGTATGTTCACGGTGTCGAAACGGAACGGAGTTATCGAGGCTCCTTTATGTTTTATCGCAAGGCGACAAGCCGTTGCGAGATCAGGTTCAAGATACGGGCTCGGGGTGTCCGGCGTGAATATGAGGTAGACGGTCGTGCCGCCCCACGGTGGGATTAGTCTGTTTCCACGAAAGTCGAGGATACCCGTTATGCCCGAATCGGATCGTCCGTCTTGCGCGTTTTGAGAGAATCCTTCCGAGGGCTGGCTTTCGCCGTCCCGCTCCCGTGGTGGATCGCTCTTGATTTTCCATCCCTTCGGCAAGACGCGTTCGACGTGTTTCCTGAATTCGCTGTCCATGTCGTTGTCCTTTCTAGTTGAATTCCTCGAGGACCGCCTTGAGGATCGCCTTGGCCGCGGCGTTGCGCGGGCGGACGTCCCATCCGCGGTTATAGTCCGCCACCGTGCCTTCGCCGGCGCCGGCAACGAAGAGCTTGCTCACGCGGCCGTTGCGGATGCCGAACCTCGAGGGCTCGTCGAACCACTTGACCTGCACCCGGTAGGTCTTGCCGCCAGCCTCGGCCGTGCCGATGCTCCATCCGAAGTCGTTGCGGCCGCGCGGGACGTGCAGCGTCGCGCCCCGTTCGCCGTCCGCCGCGAGCCGCTTCGCCGCCTCGTCGTATTCGCGGAGCGTCCCCTCGAGGGCGGCGGCGTTGTCCATCACCGCCGCAAGGGCCAGGCACATCCGGGTCGTGCCGTCGGCGCGGTCGGTCGGATCGAACGAGCCGGTCGCGGGAACGTTGATCCGGACGCCGAACTCGCCGGGGCGGTCGAGGTCGACACTTCCGAACCGCACGTCGATGCTCCGGCATCCCGTGCCGGGAATCGCGTGGACGACGAGCTGGTCTCGGAAGAGGTCGATGTCGAATCCCGGGACGAGGGCTTGGATCTTCCTGGCGGTCGCGTCGCGGAGCGCTTCCCGCTCGCGCTTGAGGGTGTCGGCGTTCTTGGTGGTCATCGTGGTTTCTCCTGTGGTTGCGGGCTCGCGCCCATGTGGTCGTTGACGAGTCGGTATATTGCGTAACCGCCCCCGTTTATCCAGTCAATTCTTCGGCGTCGCTTCCTCCGCCCTGTGGACGGCGAGAAGCCGCTGCCACACCGCGGCGTATTCGGCGAGGATTCCGCGGATCTTTCCGGCGGTCTCTTCGGCGAGCAGCGAGGCGCCGCAATCGCAGTCGGGGTTGTGTGCTTTGAGACGTTCACCGGGCATTTGCTTTCCGAGTTCGACGGACACGCTCTCCCTTGACGGGCTTGAGATTTCCTTCCGCGACCTGTGGGGCGAGGCTCTTGGCGATCCGTCTCATGCTGGAATCATACCTCCATCCATACTTTCGCATGCGGTCCATCATCCTGTCGAACACTTCTTCGCACCGCCGCATCTCGTCGTGGAGAGCGCCCTTCTCCGGGTAGCCTGCGTCGTTCCATTTCGCATGGATCGGATCGGCGACAAGTCGACGATACTTCTCCGCCTCCGCAACAGAGCGGCGGCAAAGCTTCCAGGCGATGACGGCCTTCTCAAGCAGGTCGAGTTCTTTCTTGTCGAGCTTCATTTGTTTTCCTTTCCGAGAGGGGGGATTGTTTCAGTCGTTGAAGTAAAAGAAGCATTCGTAGGCGTCGCCGCCGACCGTTCCGCCGCCGCCGTCGTAGGCGGCGTTCGTCGCCTTCTCGATTTCTCGTGTCTTGCCGAGGAAGGTCTCGACGGGGACGTCGAACCGATCCTCGACCGGGCAGGTCGCAATAAACATCTGCCTCCGCATGGAAAGGGTATCGAGCCGCCACCCTTTCGGGAGAGCGGCCTCGATTGTCTTCCTGAGTTCGTTCCTGGCCATCTCGCTATTCTTTTTTAGTTGGATTCCTTGAGGACCGCCTTGAGGATCGGGGCTCTCGAGGTGGAGGGGTTCGATTTCGGTTTCGTTGGTCATGGGGTTCTCCTGGTGGTGGTGGTTGCGTACGCCGCACATACATCCATACCCTGGGGGAATAGTCCAGTGAATAATCGCGCCTCCGGAAACTTTTTTCCGGGGGCGGATTTCAGGCCTCGCCCTCCTCGTCGATGGCGAGGGCGCGGAGCCGGGCGTCGAAGGCGGACATCAGGCCGTGGGCGCGCAGGAGTGCGTCGCGGTATTCGCGGTGGGTGTCGAGCAGGGCCTCCTCGATGCCGTCGATGCGGCGCGAGGTCTCCGGCGTCCGTTCGTCGTTGAAGGCGTCGTCGTGCTGCCGGTCGAGTTCGGCGCAGCGCTTGGCGAGGCGCAGGGCGGTCCGGCATTCGCGGGCGAGCCCTGCGAGGATCTCTTCGATGGTCATGGTTCGTTGTCTCCTTGTGCTTCGGTGGTGTTCAATCCACCTCGACGTATTCCATCACCGTGGCAAGGAGGTGGGTGTAGTTGCCGCTCGTCGCCTCCTTCGTGAAGGGCTCGACGAGGTCGGCGCGGCCGCCGCGGCGCAGGGCCGAGCGGACGCGCGCGAGGATCGCGAAGGCGTTTCCGTCCTCGCCGACGAGCTTCACGCGGATGCTCGTCTTCGGTCCGGTGGGCCTCGGGGGGATGTCGTTCTTTTCGTTCATGGGTCGTTCTCCTTGCGGGTTGTGGTCGGTCAGGCGTTGGCGTAGGCGCTCGCCGTGAAATCGAATTCCGCGATGGCGTCGCGGAGCGCCTGCATCGCGTCCATGAAGGCGCGGTGCTTCTCGTCCTTCTCGGCCTGCCGGCGGTCGACCTCGGCGACGTCCTTCTCTGCGTGGGTCTCGAAGGCGCGGGCGAGCGCTTCGCTGAAGCCGCGGTTCGCGACGCCGGCGTTCTGGGCGGCGATTGCGGCCGCCGCGTAGAGTTCGGCGATTTCGGCGGGGGTCTTCATCTTCGTGGTGGGGGTCATCGGTTCTCTCCTTGGGTTGCGGGCTCGCGCCCTTGTGGTTGCGTACGGCGCACATACATCCATACCCTGGGGGAATAGTCCAGCGAATTGTCGCGCTCTGAAAAATCATTTTTCATGGGCGACTATTCGCTTGACTTCGGCGTTGATTTGAGCACCGGAAAAAGAAGCGGGGCCGCGTCCGCGGTGACCTGCGTCAACAACCACGTCGCACCCAGGAGGCGGACGCGGCCCCGCCGGAAGTCACCGGTCTCCGAACGACCGGTGCGCGGCGAGCGGCATCTCGGCCTCGCGGCGGTAGGGACGCCAGTCGCCGCCCTCGATCACGACCGAGCGCTCGGGGAGGCGGCGCAGCGCGTAGACCCACGCCTCGACGCGCGTTCCGTCCTCGAGGAGGACCGGGATGCGCTCGCGTCCGTAGAGGTTCGGAAAGCCCTCGAGGCGGTCGAGCCGCGCGAAGGTCTCCTCGCTCACGGTCAGCAGCTCGCCGGCGACGTTGAACGCCTCGGTGCCGTCCGGGACGAAGGCCGGATACCAGCCTCCGTTCGGGTCGTAGAGGGTGCCGCTCATGCGGCAGGGCCGGCGGTCGAGGGCGTCGGCGCCGACGGCATAGTTGCCCTCGCCCGTGAGGAGCGTGCCGTAGACGGCAACGCGGATGGGTTCGTTCTTCTTCTTCATGGTTCGTGTTCTCCTTCTTGGGTTACCGCCTGGCGTAGCGCCACGCGGGAAGTCTGTCGGTGGTTTTCGTTTTCACGCGGACCGGGGCGCGGTAGCGGTTCGCCCGGACCGAAAGCAGGAAGTCGAGGGCCTGGAACGCCCAGTCCGAAAGGATCATGACCCTGCCGGGGCGGCCGTCGAGGGTCGCCGGCTGCGCGAAGCGGCCGGTCGCGAGGACCGAACCGACGACGGCGTTGTCCGGCATCTCGGCGTCGACGAAGAGGCTGTAGACCTGGGCGCGCGAGTCCGGCGCCGGCCACGCGACGCGGGGGTTCGGCCAGGGACGCCCGTAGGAGGCGCCGTCGGCCTCCAGGCCGGGCAGGAGGGGCTGCCGCGGCGCGTTCCCCGTCACGGCCGGCCGGGGCCGCAGGAACGCGTTGTGGGCGAGCCCGTGGGCCTTGGCCCCGTCGCGGCAGAGGATTCGATACCATTCCGGGTAGCGCAGCCCCGTGCGGTTGCGGACGGCGACCTCCGTCATCACGTAGACCCACGCCCGCACAGGGCGGCCGCGCCAAATCGTCGTGACCACCTTGCGGTCGTAGACCGCGGGGTAGCCTTCGTAGCGGTCGAGGGCGGCGAGTTCTTCTTCGCCGATGCGGTAGAGGACGCCCTCGGCGGTCTTGCCCTTGGCGGGGATCGCGTCGGCGTAGAGCCGTTCGACGACCTTCCAATCCGGCAGCCCGGCGCGTCCGATGTCGAGCGCGCCCGGAATCCGAAGCCCGGCGCGGAGCCGGTGCATGTTGCTTCCGTAGGCGAAGTAGTGGGTGACCTTCTTCATTTGCCCTTTCCTTTCGCTGTGTCGCGCTCCGCGGGCCTTGGCCGCCCCCTTGCGGGGGCCGGCCGCGGCCCCGCCGCCCTAGGCCCCCGCGCGGGCCGTGTCGCGGCGCTCGCCCTTCCACGCGGCGCTCCCGCCGAGGTGGCCAAGGAGGTGCTCGCGGGGGTTCTTGAAGAAGTCGCCGATGAACCCGATCCGCAGGAGGAAGGTCCGCAGGTCGTACTTGGCGGTGCGCTCGTCGTAGGGGCGCTGCCGCTTCGCGCTCGCGGCCTTCGCGGTCATGGCCTTGTCGACCAGGGCGAGGGCGAGGAGGACGTTCGTCCGCACCTCGCCCGCGTGGGTGGTCGCGTTGAAGAGCCGGAACTCGACCGTGCCCTTGCTGCCCCAGAGGTTGTTGAGGTTGAGGGTGCGGTAGCGGTGGCTGTCGTAGTGGTCGGGGTGGAGGTTGCGGCGGCCGAACCAGATTTCGTTGAGCCGGTCCATCGTCTTGGGGTGGCGGCGCTCGATCTCGCGGAGGAAGTCGCGGTCGGTCGGGCGCGTGTACCATCCGAGCCGCGCGGGGAGCGTCCGCGTCGCCTTGACGATGAGCTCCTCCTGCCGGTAGAAGAGTTTCACGAGGTTGCCGAGCTGCGTGGCGTTCATGTGGCGCGCGCCGACGTGCACGTGCATCCCGCCCTCGCGCGTCGCCTTCGCGCCCGCGCGGCGGAGGGCGCGGACCACCTTCTGCAGGGTCTCCATGTCGGCGAGCTTGAGGATCGGGGTGACCACCTCGGCGTGCTCGCCGCTGAGGCTGCCGTCGCGGACCGCCTTCCAGACCCGGCCGTCGGGCGCGACGCAGGTCCAGGCGTCGTAGCCGATGCTGTGGCCGGCGTACTCGACGCGGCCGCCGACCACGCTCTGGATGGCCTCGGCGGCCTGGCGGCGGCCGATGCGGTTGTACTCGAGTTCGGTTCCGAAGGTCAGGGCGCCGAGGCGCTGGAGGGTTTCGTTGGGGGTGCGGGTCATTGGGGTTCTCCTTGTGGTTGCGGGCTTTCGCCCATGTGGTTGTTGACGGGGCTCATACTCGCTCTACCCCCGACTAATAGCAAGTCATAAATGATGAAATTTCAATAAGTTATTATTGCCACAATACCCGCTGTTCATCGGGCGATTCGACGAATCCCGCGGACGGCCCGCAAAAAAAGTTTTTCGGATTCGAGAAAAAAACGGGGGCGGAGCGCCCCTGCGCCCCGCCCCTCGGCCCGCCGCTTCCCGACGCGCGTCAGCGGAAGGTGCAGTGGATGGCGATGCGAGTGATCTCGTCCTGAATCTCGAAGGCTGCGCTGAAGCACCTCTCGACCTTGTCGGTCGCGGCCTTGATCCGCGCGTCCCTGTCGGCGGGGGCATGGCCCGCACGAGTCGCGTCGCCGAGCCGGAGGATGGTCTCGGCGTGTTCCACCTTCGCCTTCTGGATTCGCTCGACCGCCTCGCGGTAGCGCTTCACCGCGTCGGTCAGTTCGGAGAGGGGTCTGGTCGGCGGAACGAGTTCGTCGCTCATGTCGATCCACGGACTATGGCGAATGAGCGCCGCGATTCTTCTTTTGGACATGGTCCTGTCCATTGTTCGTGCTCCTTGTTGCGGTCTCACTCGAACGTGCAGTTGATGGCGGCCTTTGATATCTCCCTGGACAGTCGGTTTCGAAAGCTTTCCAACTCCCAGCAAACCTGGACGATGTTCTCGTCCTTGGGATGTGTGTCCGCGGGACAATGGCGGAGGAAATCCGCATACCGCCCTGCCGCCTCATACATCTCCACGACGTTCTTGTACTGGGCGACAAGCCTTTTCAGGCGAGAGAGGTCTACCGGTTCGCATCCCAGATACGCGGCTTCTGGCCTGACGTCGGAACGGAGTCCGAGTTTGATGGCCACCGTGTCGAAGCCAAACTGCGTCAACTTAAAGAACGGGTTCCTGCCCACGCAGGCGTAGGCGATTCGCGCCGCATCGGACAATCCCTTCCTACGATCCGCGCTCTGTACCCATTCGTCGGCGATCATCCCCCAGTCGGCTCCGCGGGAGGGGCGGGGTGCGTGTTGGTTCTTGTCGGCATTGGTTGTCGCGCCGTTCCTGGCGGTCGATTTCTTGTTCATTCTATTCTCCTTGGGGGTTGCGGGTTGTCGGCCCATGTGGTTGTTGACGGGGCTCATACTCGCTCTACCCCCGACTAATAGCAAGTCATAAATGATGAAATTTCAATGAGTTATTATTGCCACAATACCCGCTGTTTATCGGGCGATTCCACGAATTCCGCGGACGGCCCGCAAAAAAAGTTTTTCGAATTCGAGAAAAATCGGGGGCGGAGCGCCCCTGCGCCCCGCCCCTCCGACCGGAAATGGAAAGCCCGCGTCTGCCGATGATGACAGACGCGGGCTTTCTCTACGCGACGGGGACGAGAGCGACCTCGACCGAGGGGCGCTCGACGAACGGCACCGCGCAGCCGGAGACGGCGAGCGCGAGGGACGCGACGACGAGCGCGAGGACGAGCGCCGAGCAGACGCGGATGACGAGACGGACGGTTCTCATGCCTGGACTTCCTTCGATGGAGTTTTCCACGCGCTCCAGCCGAATGCTTGACAGTAGTTTCCGAACCGGCGGACGCGATTCATGAGCAGATACCTTCTCGGGTCCCACGCGCGGAATTCGACCTGGGCGACGCGGTAGCCGTTTCTTTTCCACCGCTTGTTGGAGGCGTCGAACGCCTCCTTCGATCCGTCTGCCTCGTGCCACTCGATGTCGTGGATGTACGCGACCGGCCGGAGCAGCGGGTTGAGGTCGGTGAGGACCGCGCGGAGCCACCGCGGGAACGAGTCGGGGCCGAGCCCGTTGTAGATCTTGGCGAGTTCCTCGTCGGTGTACTTGTCCGCGACCCAGCGGTTGTCGAGTCCGTAGCGCTCGGCCTCCGCGCGAAGCTCGGCTATGGTTTCAGGGGTGATGGTCATGCGGTTCCGAATTGGGCTTTGAGCGCCTCGATGAGGTCGACGACGCGGCGGGCGGTCTCCTCCCACGACGCCGGCATGTCGGTCGTGACTCCGGCGAGCGCGGCGGCGAGGGCGGTGCGGATGCTCTTCACGTCGGCCTTGCGCGCGACGGCGTCCGGGAGGCGCTCGGCGGGAACGACGCCGTCTCCGGTGAGGAGCGTGTAGTCCCGGAACTGCAGCGAGCCCTCGGTCTCGTTCTCGCCGGCGCCGAGCTGCACGGCGTTCGTGGCGGTCGCCTTCGCGAAGGAGCCGACGGCGGTGGAGTAGCCGCCGGAGGCGGTGGTGCCGTTGTTGCCGACGGCGGTGGCGAAGGTGCCGATGGCCTGCGTGTTCGCGCCGAGGGCGGTGGTCTGGCCTCCGCCCTCCGCGCTCGCGCCGGCGCCGAGGGCAATGTTTCGGCCGGCCTTCCAGGCCGTAAAGCCTCCATCTGTGGCGCCGGTCTGCTCGGCGGTGACCGCATGGGGGTTGTTCGTGTTGCCGGCGTGGGATTCGACCTGCGCCTTGAGCGCGTCGAACTCCTGCCTCGACACGTCGCTACCCCCGCCACCTCCGCCGCCGGTCTGCTCGGCGGTGACGCGGTGGGGGTTCGTGAAGTCGGCCTTGTGGTTCGCGAGCGCGAGCTGCATGTCGCGAAGGTCCGACTCCTTGGCGTAGGCGGCGAGGCGCTCGACAAGGTCGGCCTCCTTCACGAAGCCGGAGGCGGCGCCGGCCTGCTCGGCCGTGACCTCGTGGGGATTGTCCTTGTCTTCCTCGTGCGCCTCGAAGGCGGCCTTGAGGTCGGCGATCTGGCGGCGCGCGACGGCGTCGGTGCCGTCACCACCGCCGCCTCCGCCGGAGCCGCCGTTGAGAGAGTATGTGAGTTGCATCTAGATGTCCCTCGTTTCGTTGATGGGGATGTAGTCGAGCGAGGCGGCGTCGTTCCAGTCGCCCCACGCCCAGGTCTGCTCCCATTCGCCGTCGCCCTTGTTCTCGAGGCGGTGGATGGCGGTGGGGGACTTCTCCTGGAAGCAGGCGTAGACGAACACGCCGTCGGTCTTGACCTTGAAGGGCTCGAGCGCGCGCTTCTGGTAGAACTCGCTCGTGGCCGGGAATCCGTAGCAGTCGGTCTGCATGGCTAGTCCCCCTGCGCCGCGAGCTCTTCGGCGACGAGCCGGCGGACGAGCGCTCGCAGTGATTCCTCGCCGATGAACACGCCGTCTGCGCCGCCCTCCGGATTCAGGTTGAACGTGCCGGGGCCGTGCGAGCGGTAGAACTCGTTGGTGGTCGTTGCGGCGCCCTGCCACGCGAACGCCCGATGGTCCGCGGAATTGACGACCGCGCGTTCGCCGGCCGCGTGCGAAAAGTTCCCGTTGGCCGACGTGTAGGAGCCCTCCGAGTGGGCGGCCCGCCCCTTGGCGGAGGTCGTGTCCCCCTCCGCATGGGCGGCGTAGCCCGTCGCCGACGAATAGCTCCCCGACGCGAACGAGCCCGTCCCCGTGGCCCAGACGCGGACGCCCTGCGCGAGGCTGTCGACGCCGACCTCCATTTCGGGCATCCGATGTCCGATCGTCACGGCGCTGTTCCATCCGTCCTTGTCCTTGGTCCAGGGGACGTAGCCGCCAAGGGTCGTCGCGAGGCTCGTCTCGCCGACATAGAAGCCGGCGAGTCCGCCGACGGGCTTCACGTTGTAGGTGCCGTTGCCGTGGGAGCGGTAGACCTCGATCTCCCCGGTGCCGGAGTAGCCCTGCCAGACGTAGGCGTAGTCGTGGTTGTTCGTGGTCGTCGTTCCGGAGCCCGAGCCGGAGGTGGAGGTGCTGTGGCCGCCGGCCCAGGAGCCGATGCCGCTCGCGGTGGTGAGGAAGCCGCTCGTGATCGAGCCGGCGCCGCTCGCGACCGTCTGCACGCCCTGCGCGTGCGAGTGGGAGCCAGAGGCGATGGTGGCGCGTCCCTCGGCGTGGGAGCCTTCGCCGCTCGCCGCGGTCGAGGCGCCTTCCGCGTGGGAGCCCCCGCCGCTCGAGGTGGTGTTCGACCCTTCGGCGTGGGACGAGGCCCCGGACGAATGCGTGTCCTCGCCCTCGGCATGTGAATCGTGGCCGGATGCCGTCGCCCCCTTTCCTTCGGCATGGGACGCATCGCCCGTCGCTTTGGTGTTCGCGCCTTGCGCGAGCGCCGCGTAGCCGAGCGCCAGGGTGTTCATCCCCTCGGCGTGGGACGCCTCTCCGGTCGCGGTCGTTTGCGACCCCTCGGCGTGCGAGTAGTCGCCGCCGGCCTCGGTCCGGTCGCCCTGCGCGTGGGAGTGGCGGCCGGGGGCGGACACGTGCCACCCGCAGAGGAAGCTGTAGGGACCGGTGATGCCGCCGTCGAGGATGCCGAGATGGAGCGCCGTCCAGAATCCCGTGCGGTCCGGCATCCAGAAGACGGCATGTGCGTAGCGGTTCGTGACGCGGTCGTAGAGATTCGTGTTCGAGACCGCGATGGTCCAGAGCATGTTCGTGCGCCAGAACTCGAATCGCTCGACCATGTTGGTCTGCCAGAAGGCGAAGCGCTCGTAGGCGTTCGTGCTCCAGAACGAGAGGTGCTGGTGCAGGTTCGTGCTTCCGATCCAGAAGCCGCGGAGCCCGCCCACGGGATTCACGTTGAACGACCCGGGGCCGTGCCCGCGGAAGAAGAACTTCTCGTTGTTCCCGTCCTGCAGGATGCCGTGGCCGCCGCCCGCCCATTCCGGACGCGGCCAGGGCGAGCCCGGCTTCTTGTCGCCGTTCCACACGAACGAGTGGTCGGCGTCCGCCCAGGAGTAGGCGCCGAGCGCGACGGAGGCGTCGTTGCTCGCGCAGACCATGATGCCCTGCGCGAACGCTGCCGTGCCGTCGGCCATACCGTAGAGGCCGCCGCCGTGGGCGCCCTTGCCGGTCGCCGAGGAGTACCATCCCTCGGCGTGGCCACCGGTGGATTCCGCCTCGGAACCGTAGCCCTCGGCGTGCGCGCCGTAGCCGCCCGCACGAGTCTCGTAGCCCTCGGCGTGCGCGCCGGCGCTGTAGTCGGTCGGCTGGTAGGTTTCGGTGCCGTGCCCTTCGGCGTGGGAGTCGTCCTGGCCGGCCTTCGTGTTCTGGCCCTCGGCGTGGGCGCGGCCGCCGGAGGCGGTCGTTCCCCAGCCCTCGGCGTGGGCCTGCGGGCCGGTCGCGGCGACGCGGCCGCCCGAGCCGAAGGCGGCGTTGCCGGTCACCGCGTTCTCGCGGGTGCGTCCGAGGTTCACCGTGCCGTCCACCTCGAACGGGTCGGGCAGGCCCGCGATGACCTCGCCGGCGACCTCCTCGATGTGCGCGTTCATCCGCTCGATCTTGTTCGTGGTCGGAACGAGGGACGAGCCGGTCATGTCGGCGAACCGGATGTAGTCCTGCGCGAGGGCGTACGGCGCGACGCCGACGGCGGCGCCGACGAGGAACGGAAGGATGTGCTTGAGAAACGTCTTCATGGCTTACTGGTTCTTGAGTGCTTTCACGATGGCGGAGACGGCGGCGCAGACCTGCGCGAAGCTCGTGTGGTCGGCGTCGGCGAGGGCGTCGGGGTCGAGGCCGGCGATGGCGGGGTAGCCCGTCAGGCGCTCGGCGGGGATCTTCCCGTCGGCGTCGAGCAGCTGGTAGTCGCGGAACTGGAGGGTGTTTGCGTGTTCGTTCTGGCCGGTGCCGAGCTGGACGCAGCCGTCGGCGAGGGCCTTCGCCCAGGAGCCGAACGCCGCGGCATAGGCGCCGGCGGCCTCGGTGCAGTAGTTGCCGACGGCGGTGGAGAAGTTGCAGCTCGCCTTCGTGTCGGTGCCGATGGCCGTCATGCTGCCCGGCCCGGCGGCGACCGCGTTGAAGCCGAACGCCGTCGCGTTCGGGCCGTCGGCGACGGCCCCCTCGCCGGCGGCGATGGATTCGGACGAGCGCCAGGCGGCGAATGCCGAGTCGGAGCCGCCTCCGCCCCCGAGGAGCGGGATCGCCTCCGACCAGTCGCGGCCGGCGGCGGCGTTCCTCACGCGAAACCACCGCGCCGTCGAAGGCGGCGAGCCGGAGTCCGGCACGTCGTACCAGGTCGACCTGTCGTCGGAGAGCTGCACCTCGAGCGCCGCGGCGAAGAGCGCGCGGATCTGCGCCGCCTGGAAGGACACGTCCTCCACGGGGATCGGCTCGGAGCTCTCGGCCGTGTGCCGGCGGTTGCGGATGACGATCTCGAACTGCACGAGGAACCCGGGGGCGGTGCCGCCCGCCTCGTAGCCCGCCAGCTCGCATCCGAAGATCGCGCTCTCGCGCACGCCGAGCGCCTCCTTGAGTTCCACCGTGTCCGTCTCCCGGAGCGGGATGCGGACCTCGTTGCCGGCGATCTCGATCCCCTCCGAGACGTGGATCTGCGGCGCGGTCGCCGTGTCCCAGTCGTGCGCGATGGCGAAGTCCCAGGACGCGTAGTTGTCGAGGCCGGAGAGCGCGGTGCCGTTCTCGGCGAGGAGCCTCACCGCGAGGTCGGCGTGCATGCCGCGCGTGATGGCCGGCGGCGTCGCGATCTGCTGGTTGCGCGCGGTCACGAGGACGCCCTTGACGCTCCCGGCGCGGATGTACATTTCGATTCGTTGCATGGGTCGGTTATCCTTGGTAGAGGTAGGAGGAGTTGAAGTCGAGGATCGGGGCGATGCGGAGGTAGGCCGTGTAGTGGACGCTGTCGTCCCTGTCGCGGGGATGGAGGCCGAGCCGCCACCTGCGGAACCCCGCGAGGTTCCAGACGTCGGGGAACGGGATTTCCGTGCGCTCCGGAATCGCGACCAGGCGGTCGTGCGCGGGAACGACGCCGCCGGCGACGGGCACGCCGAGCGTCCATTCGCCGAATCCGTCGAATTCGTCGATGTATGTCGTGGACCGTTCCCAGATAGTGTAGTTGTACCAGTCGGTCGACTCTCCGGACTCCGTTTCGTCGAGGCGGCGCGAGCCGTCGAGCGACCAGTTGGTTTTCGTTTTCGACCACGTCCCTTCGTGCCGGACGGCGGCCGAGGTTTCGGTGAGCGGCTCGAACCACTGGCGTCCGCCGAACACGGACCGGTACGTCTCGAGCCAGGCGTCTCCGTGCCGCTCCTCGCGCGTCTCGGTGTCGAGGACCGTTTCCGCCATTCGGTCTCCGTCGTCGTCGAAGCAGCTCGTCGGCATGACGGATTCGATGAAGTCCGTCTCGATCCGCCGCTCCGGATACGTTCCCCGCGACGCGCGCGTGTAGCACGGGACGAGAATCAGGGAGCCGGGCAGGCCGGAGAAGTTCCGGACCACGAGCCCCGAGTAGGACGTGGCCTCGACGGACCGGTACTGGTAGTGCCCGATGTCGTATTTCCACCCCGTGTCCCTGCCGTAGAAGTCGTCCTCCCATCGGTCGCTGTCGGCGTGGTAGTTGCGGATCATGTATCCGGTGGCCGGCTGGTCGACCCGCCTGGTTTCCGGCGAGGCCATGACGGTTTCGGGCTCGTCGCCCCATTCGTCGTGCCCCCAGTAGTCCATGTCCCGGATGTTGATGCTTCCCTTGGCGGTGCTCCGCAGCGTGTAGTAGGACTGGCCTCCGACGTCGACATAGCGGAACTGCTTGAGCCACCACGCGCAGTTCTCGAGGAAGGTCCGGTAGTCCGCGAGCCTCGCCGAGTCGCCCTCCGGCGTCCCCGGCGCGGGAAGGATCGCGAGCGAGTGTTCGCCCTTCATGAGGTCGCTTCCCGAGTAGGCGATGGGGAAGCGCGACCAGGTCTGCCATCGGTAGCTCTCGTCCTCGAGCCGGACGAAGTTCGGGGCGAGGGAACGGAGCGCGAGGCGCAGGTTTTCCGGGCGGTCGAGATCGGGCGTCGCGTCCTCCCAATACCCCGTCCAGGGGTACTGCACGTAGAATCCGTCCCTTGCCCCGGCCGCCGCGAAGCGCTCCGCGAAGGCGAAGCGCAGCGCGTCGAGGAACCGCGCGTCCGTGAGGGTCGCCTGCGAGAAGTCGGGCCACTCTAGCGCCATAGGGCCACCTCCGCCATGTAGATCCGGTCGGTTCCCTCGCTCGCGACGAAGCGGTCGAACGAGAGCTCGACGGGTTCGGCGTCCGGGTCGGGGACGTCGTCGTCCCTCTCGACGTCGTGCTTCCACGGGTCGAGCCTCATTCCGCTTTCGCGGTCGGGGCCGTTTGCGCTCTCCCACCACTTGCCGACGCCCCTTACGCCGAGGACCCAGACCCTGTCGGAGTCGTTGTAGCGGATGATGCGGCCGTCGGTGCAGGAGAGCGAGAGCCGGTCCTGGGCGAGCGTCCAGTATTTGCGCTTGTTGTCCCGGTACTGCTGCGAGCCGAGGATGCGCCTCGCGCAGACCGCCTCGGCGCCGTCCTTGGCGACGTAGGTCCCCCAGGGGGCGCGGCTCGAGCCGGCCTTCTCCCACTCCCATCGAGGCCACCACCAGAGGAGCGTCGGCGGCGTCAGCCCCTCGCTGTCGGAGATGTACCTGCCGGCGGGCTCGCACACGATCTCGGGGTATTCCGGGTTCGGCTTTCCCGCCTTCCACCAGCCGTCGCCGATCCAGGTCTCTCCGTCGATGTCCTTCTCCGCGGAGGGTTCGTAGATCCCGCTTGGGTTGTAGATCCAGCCGTCAGTGATGCTGTTGAAGACGGCGCCGGAGAATCCCCAGACGGGCTGGTCGTTGTAGAGGAAGGGCATCAATGCGAGCGTGCGTTCCTCGCCGACCTTCACGATGGGGGTCGCGTGTTCCGTGTCGACGATGACCCAGCGGTAGAGGGAAGTGTCGTAGAAGCCGCGAAGCCTCTCCTCTTCGTCGAAGAGAAAGCCGGGCTGCCCGTTGATGCGGGACGGGGCGATCTTGAACGGCATGGCTAGTCTCCCTCGGGGGCGCCCTCGACGTCGTGGTCGGCGATCCCCGCGTCCACGAGGTGGGCGAGGACGACGGAGCCGCGATCGAGCTGGCTGAGCATGGACGCCTCGGTGAGCATGAGCTGCGCGCGTCCGGTCTTGGAGGAAAGGATGCCGTCGGCGTAGAGGTCGACCGTGTAGACGCCGCCGCTGAAGCCCTGGACCACGGCCGGGCAGACCGAGGGCTCGGCGGCGGCGCCGGAGCCGGCGCCGACGTGGAGGAGGCACCACTGCAGCCCGGTCCCGCCCTTCTTCCAGAGGATGCGCGCGGTGCCGGAGGCGGCCGAGCGGATGGCGCCGGCGACGTTGTCGACGACGGGCTCGGCGAACTTGTGCCCGTCGTCGGCGACGTCCACCTGCGCGGGCGTGACGCCGAAGAGCATCGCCCTTCCGATCTTGCCGGAGGGGATGGGCTCCTGCAGCACGACCCACGCGCCGTCGCCCGCCCAGATCCGCCCGAAGAGGACGGCGGGCTCGTTCTGGAAGGCGAGGACGTTCTTGTCGGGGGCGACGCCGATGCCGTGCGCCACGCTCAGGGCGGCGAAGCGGTCGAGGTCCTCGTCGGTCGCGTTCTTCACGCGGACGATGCCGGGTTCGAGGCCGTCGGGGATGCCGGCGCCCGTGCGCCTGGAGCCCTTCGCGAGGGCGGCCGCGTCGAGCACGTCGTTCCACGTGGCGGCGGAGATGGCGACCGGGTCGCCGGGTCGGACCTTGTTCATGCGGCTATCCCTTCAGCAGACTGAAATTCTTTCTTTCGTACACCTTCTCGACATAGACGGCGACGGGCTTCTTCACGAGGTTCGCCTTGTCTTCGGACACCTCGTCCTCGTACTTCACCCAGAGGTAGTCCCACCCGTCCTTGTGCGGGACGGTGATGTCGCCCACGACGAGGTCGTCCTTGTTCGGGCTCACCGCGAACTTGAAGGTGATCTCCCACGGGTGCTTTCGCTTCTTGCCCTTCTTGGAGCCCGTGGCTCCGAGGAAGAGCACCTCGCCGGGCTCGAAGCCCTTGAAGGCGCCGGCGTTCACGGTGCCGGTGAGTTCCGCGACCTTCCGCTTGTAGGAGGCGTTGACCTTGACGGCCTTCACCGTCCGCGTCTCGGTGAACTGGAACGTCGGCATGACGATCTCGCAGCCGTTGACGTTGCTCTCGTTGTCGACGTTGATGGCGCGCTTGAAGTCCGGGGCGTCCGCGGGGAACTTCCCCTTGGTTTCGAGCGAGACGTCCATGTGCATGGTGCCGCCCGAGGAGTCGAAGGTGAAGTTCGTGTCGTCCTCGTCCTCGCCTTCCTTCCCCTTTTCCGGGTCCTCCCCGTAGACGGCGCGGACCTTGAAGGTGTCGAGGTTGATGCGTTCGGCCAGCTCGACCTTCTGCAGGACGAGGTCGTCCTGCTTGGCCGGGGTGGCGGCCTTCACCCGGGCGAGGGCGGTGTCTTCGTCCGGCGCGCCGAACACGAAGTACGGGATCTCGGCCTCGACCAGGTCGCCGTCGTCGTCGATGGCGCGGTCCCAGTCGTAGAAGCCCTGTTCGATTTTCATCTCTTCTCCTATGTGAAGGTCAACCCTCCCGCGCCCTTGCGCAGGAGGTCGTTCGTCTTCTTCGTGTTCTCGGCCACCTTCTCGGTGGCGGCGGCGGTGCGCGTCTGCAGGTCGAGCCCGCCCATCGCCTCGGCCGCCTTCGCGTAGAAGGTGCCGGCGATCCGGTCGCGCGAATTGCCGTCCGCCTCCTCGGCTCCCTCGCGGGCGCCGCGGAGCTTCTCGGAATACTTGTCCACGAGGTTCTCGGCGGAGGCAAAGGCGTTCTGCAGGCCGCGGAGCCGGTCGCGCTCCTCGTCGGAGATCTCGCCGTCCGACTGCGCGTCGGCGAGCGCGGCGCCGAAGTCGGCCCGGCTCGCGGCGGCCGCCTGCTGCGCGTGGATGAGAAGGTCCTCGATCATGGAGGCGGCCTTCCCAGGATCGGTCTTGAGCGTTTCGTCGATTTCTCGGTCCTGCCGGCGCTCCTCGCGGCGGCGCTCGATGTCGCCGGCCTGCTCGTCGAAGGCGCCCTGCAGGTCGGCGACCTCCTTCGCGAGCTCCTGCTGCCGCTTCGACCGGGCCGCCTCCACACGGGCTTCGGCCTCCTCGTCCGCGCGTGCGAGCTTCTCCTCGAGCTGCGCGATCTTCGCCTCGTCGGCGTCGGCTCGCGAATACTCGTAGTCGAGCATCGTCTCGATGAGTCCTTTGTATTCGTCGCGCAGGTCGCGGATGTCCTCGATCTCGTTCTCGAGCGAGGTCTGGTTTTCGCGGCGGAGCTTGCGCTCGATCTCGGCGAGGCGCTTGGCGGCCTGCTCGGCGTCGCTTTGCGTGGCGAGGGCGGCCTGCGAGTCCGCCTGGATCGCTTCCTGCAGCGCCTCGTTCTCGGTCTTCCCGGTGAGCGCCCCGGCGTCCCCGCCGGCGGCCGCGTTGCGGCGCAGGAGGAGGGCCTCGAGCTTCTTGCGCTCGACGGAGATCCTGTCGTAGTTCTTCTGGACCTTGTCCGAGACGACGTCCGAATCGAAGCCCGACGTGACGTAGTCCCACGCCGCGCCGGACCAGGAGGACACGAGGGAGTCGTTCTCCTTCTCGAGTTCGCGGACGTTGTTCCGGTGTTCCTCGATCTCGGCGTCGAGCTGGGCGAGCGTCGCCTTGCGGAGCGCTTCGTTGAAGCGGCCCTGGGCGTCGGCGGCCATGTCGAGCTTGCCGGCGACGCGGTCGATGGAGATGCCGAGGTCGCCGTAGCGGCCCTTGAGGGCGGCGGCGAGACGCTCGGCTTCGGCCATCTCGGCGTTGGTGAGCGACTGCTTGCCGGCGAGCTGCTGGAGGCGCTGCATCCGGAGCTGGTCCGAGGAGCGCAGCTCGTCGCCCGCCTCGCGGAGCTTCTCCATGTCGGTGGAGAGCTGCGCGGTGTACCGGCTCGACCTGGCGAGCCCGTGCACCAGGAGCGCGACGGCTCCCGCGATGGCGAGGAATACGACCGAGATCGGCAGCGCCAGGAAGGCGGACGCGGCCGTGTGCGCGAGCAGGTAGCCGGCGGCCACGGCCTTGGCCGAAAGGCCGAGGGCGACGTTGGCGGCGGTCGATGCCGCGGCGGTCGCGGCGGCCTTGGCGTTGGCGAGGCTCAACGCGGCGGTTACGGAGGCCGCCAGGCCGCGCGCGGCGGCGAGGGCCCGGGCGACGGCCGCGCTGGCCGCGCTCGCGGCCGTGTGGGCCTTCGTGGCGGCCGTGGCGGCGAGCGTGGAAAGGGAGAGGGAGCGCAGGGCGCCCGCCACCGCCTGGAAGCGGGTGGCAAGCGCCGCCTTCGCGGCCGCGGCCGCCTCGGCGTTCCCCATGAGGACGAACGACGAGGCGATCTGCAGCGCCCGCCGGTCGATGGGGAGGTTGAGTGCGGCGAGGAGCCGGCTCGTGCCCACCATCGCGGGGATCGCCTGGTTGCGGTAGTCCGCGAAGGAGTGTGCAATCACCGCGAGCGATCGTGCGAGTCCGGATCCGGCGACCGCCCTCTGGACGGCTCCGAAGGACACGAGGACGCCTCTGGCGAGTCCGGCCGCGGCGGCGACGCCCTTGCAGGCGAGGCCGACCGCGAGGATGGCGGCCCCGAGCGCGGCGGCGCCGGCCACCGTCGCCGCGAAGGTGGTGACGAGGCCGGCGTTGCGCTCGATCCAGCCCGTGAGCGCGTTGATGACCGATGTGATCCGGTCGGTAAAAGGTTGTAGTGTGTCGTTGACGGCTGCGCCGATGGCGTTCATGGCGCCTTCGACAGCCGACTTGAGAAGACGGAACGAGCCGCCGAGGCCCGCGTCCATCTTCTGCGACGTGGTGGCTGCGACGCCGTCGACGTCGCGGAGCTTCCCGAGGAACTCGTCGAGCTGTGCGACGTTCCCGGTGAGGGAGAGGCCGGCGAGCGAACCGCGCAGATCGAAGATTTCTTCGGCGAACGCGATGCGCTGCGCGGTCGGCATCGTGTTCATGGCGCCGGCGAGGTCGCGGACGATGTCCGCCATCTTGCGGAGGTTGCCGGTGGCGTCGACCGCCCGGACGCCCACGGAGGCGAGCTTGTCCTGGATCTTGACCTTGGCGAACTGCGAGAACGACTTCCTGAGCGCCGTGCCGGCGAGCGAGCCCTTGAGGCCGACGTTCGCGAGGACGCCGATGGCGGCCGCGGTGTCGGTGATGTCCTCGCCCGCGGCCTTGGCCTGCGGCCCCGCCATCTTCATGGCGTCGAAGAGGTCGGTCAAGGTCTGCGCCGAGCCGTTCGCGGCGGCGGTGAGGACGTCGGATACGGACGCCATCCGGTCGGCGGAGAGTCCGAAGATGCGGAGGGAGTTGGCGGCGATGTCCGCCGACTCCGAAAGGTCGGTGCCGGTCGCGCGGGAGAGATTGAGCACCGCGCCGATGGATGCTTCGATCTCCGAAGAGGCGAAGCCCATGCGGCCGAGGGCGACCATCGCGCCGGCGACCTGCTGCGCGGTGAAGGACGTGGTGCGGCCGAGAGTCTGGGCGGTGCGCGTGAGCGACTCGAAGGCTTCGCCGGTCGAGCCGGTCACCGCCTGCGCCAGCCGCATCGTATCGTCGAAGTTCGCGAACGACCGGACGGCCATCGCGAATGGCGCGGCCATCGCCCCGGAGAGGACGAGCAGGTCGCGGCCGACGTTCGTGCAGGTCTGGCCGAACGCGCGGAGCTGGGCCTGGGCCTGCGAGAGCCCCTTGTTGAGCCGGCCCGTGTCCGCCGTCACTTCGACATAGGCGCTGCCGGCGCGGATGTTGCTGGTGATGCTCATCGTGAAAACGGGTATTGACTTTTACGCCCCTTTTTGGCTAGTATTGGGGGCGCGAAAGGAAATTGAAGCCGTGACTGGTCCCTCCATCATCAAACTTGCGGAAGCGAACGGCGGAACGTTGACGTCGAAAGTTGCTGACCGGCATGGCGTCCCCCACGCCATGCTCGCCTATCTGGTTTCGAAAGGCGTCCTCTGCCGATCCGGACGAGGCGTCTATACTCTCCCGGAAACGATGGACGACTGGTTCTTCAACTTCGGCAACCGCTACCGCCGGGGCATTTATTCGCACGGGTGCGCGCTCTTCCTGTTCGGGCTCACGGACAGGACTCCGCACGAACTTGAAATGACGTTTCCGCGTTCCTACAACGCGACGAGGGCGCGCGCATCGGGAATCCGCTGCCATCGCGTTGCGGACGACGTGTTTGAAGTGGGCAGGACGGAGGTCGCGACTCCCGTCGGAAACCTCGTGTCCGCCTATTCGCCGGAACGGACGATCTGCGACGTGTTCAAACAGTCGCGTTCCGCTCCGTCCGACGAGGAGATCGGAGCGCTCAAGCGCTTCTTGCAACGTTCTCCGAGCCGGGCCGGCGACATTCTCGCAATGGCCCGCATCCTGAAAGTCGACCGGACGCTACGACCCTACCTGGAGGCTCTGTCATGAAGACCCGCAACGCGATGCAGTTGAAGGCGCTGGTGAACAACTACGCCGTCGAGAACAGGTTGATTCCGCAGATCGTCCTGCAGAACTACCACCTCCAGCGGTTCGTGGAACGGCTGGTTCGCAGCAAATACCGGAAGAAGTTTGTCATCAAGGGCGGACTGTTGCTTTCGGCGCTCTACGGCCTGGACCGCCGCACGACAATGGACATCGATGCGACGGTCACCGGGATCGCGGCAGGACGGGAATCGCTGGCGAAAGCAGTCGGGGACATTTGCGCCATCGACGTGGACGACGGCATTGATTTCTCCCTTGTCGGAATCTCGGACATCGCCGAACACAACGGCTACCCCGGATTCCGTGCCGAAATCGCGGCGACATACGGCCGCATGAAAACGACCCTGCTGGTCGACGTCACGACGGGAGACAAAATCACGCCCGGCCCCGTCGAGAGCGAAATGCCGCTCCTTTTCGAAGCGCGGTCCATCAAAGTCTCTTCCTACACGATCGAATCACTCCTGGCCGAAAAGCTGCACACGATTCTTTCGCGAGGCGTCCTGAATACGCGGCCGCGCGATTTCTACGACGTCCACCTGATTGTCGGAGACTCCCGCGTCGCCCTGCGTCCCGACGTGCTTCGTCGGGCCGTGGCGGAAACGTTCGCCGCCCGTCAATCGGCGGATCTGATCGGCAGGAGCCGCGGGATATTGGACGACGTGGCGAAATCGAAAACAATGCGAGACCGATGGGAATCCTACCGACGCAAATTCGATTACGCCGGAAGCATCGGATTCGACGAGGCCGTCGACGCCGTTCGGCGGTTGGTCGAGTTGACGTCTTCCAACGATTGAGAATCGTCGACCTTTCCGACAAATCCGCCGGCACCCTTCACGAACACGTCCCGCAAAATCTCGAGCTGCTTTCCGCGCAGGATCGGCTTCTTCGGCCGCGGCGCGTAGGGGTTGAAGTCGTTCGGCTTGGCGGCGGGCGTGCGGCGCGGGTCGCGGACGAGGTTCACGGCAAGCGCCATGAGCGCGGACGTTCGCGCCCAGTCGGCGCGGCAGCGCGCCTCGGCCATGCGGACGAGCGCGCGCAGCGTGAACGGCCCCGGGTCTACCCCGCAGACGCCGGCGAGTTCGTCGACGAGCCGGTCGAGGCGGCCAGGAGCGAGTCCGCGGCCCTGTCCAGCTCGTCCGTCGAGAGCGCCTTGTCGAGCGCCGCCTTCGCGGCCGTCTCGGCCCTGCGCGCCGCCGCCACCAGGCGCTGCAGGATCGCCCTCTTCGGGTTCGGGAAAAAATCGACGATCTCGTCCAGGAGCGCGTCGGTCGCGCCGAGGATGGCGTCGCCCGCCATCGCGCGGCCGAAGTCCTCGTCGGACACGCCGAGCTTGTCGGCCTCGTCCTTGCAAAGCGCGTAGAGCGCGTCCACGAGCAGGGCCGGGTCCGAGGCGAGCCGTTCCAAAAGCGACGCCTCGACCCTCCCGTCCTTTTCGACGAGGATGGCCGAGGCGAGGTCCACGCCGGCGAGGGCGCGGACGCGTTTCAGGGTGGCGACGTTGAGGTTCGCGGTCCACACGCGTCCGGCGTTGTCGGTGAAGGTGTGCATCGCTACCTCCACTCGGGCGCGCGGTTGATGAGCGTCGGGCGGCAGGTGACGGACACCGTGAGCGCCTCCTCGAGCGGCTCGGAGCGCGAGAACTTCGTGACCACCCAGTCGGCGTCGAGCCCGTGGCCTTCGCCGTCGGTCACGAAGATCGCGAGCGGGGAGTTGCCGAAGTAGGCGCTCTGGATGGAGCTGAACGAACTGTCCTCCGTGTCCCACTGCATCTCGAATTCGAGCGACGCCTCCTTGAGCGTGGCGGCGTAGGCCCGCCAGCCTTCGGTGGCGCGGGTGGTGACGTCCGCCTCGCCCGATTCCAGGGAGAGCGTGACGTCCTTGACGTTCTTCGCCTCCGCCCCTCCGATGAAGAGCTTGGCGTCGAGGCCGAGTTTGTATGCCATGTTGGTTTCTTTCAGTCTGTGACCGAGTCCCGCCAGAACTGTGCGAGCTTCGGAGCGGTGGATGTGAGGGTGGGTCCCATGAGGGGGCGGGCGGGATACCGCTCGCGCTTGTAGCGGCCGCCGAACTCGTGCGCGGCCATCGCGTTTCCGATGACCGACTCCGCCGGTCCGATGACCACGGTCCGTGCGGGCTTGTCGAGCCCGAAGAGGATCGAGCGCTTGAGCAGGCCCGCCCGCGAGTGCGGCGGCGAGCCGGGCGGCGACGGGTGGTCGTTCGTCTTCACCTTGTGCCGGGCGGCGCGGCGCACGTAGGCGCCGGCGCGGCGCAGGGCATTGAGCGATCCCGCCAGAACCGCGGCCGCGAGGCCGCGCGCGTCAAAGGAGAGCTTCGCCTTCATGGCGCTCGACCGTCCGGAACGACAGCACGACGACGCCCGTGAACTGCCGCTTCTCGCGGAACTGCTCCGGGGAGTAGACGGGTTCGTAGGCCGCCTTCACGCACGAGCATCCGGCGAGGTGCATCCCGAGGAAGTGCCGGCCGATGCTTCGCACCGTCTGCACGAGCGACGGGATCTCGTCCTCTGTCGTTTTCTTGAGGACGCCGACGGACACCTTGTACACGGCGCCCACGCTGTCCCGGGTGGCGAGCTCGTCCTCGATGCCGGTCGGCACGACGACGACTCGCATCTGCGAGAGTTCCGAGAGCTTGAACTCGGGCAGGAAACACACGGTCGCGCCGTACCGGGAGAGTTCGGACGCGACCGCGCCGGCGACGGAGACGAGGTCAGCCATGCTTCAGGAACTCCATGAGCAGGAGCCCAAGCGCCGAGACGAGCGAGAGGACTGCCGCGCCGGTTGCGGTGAGGAGCGTCTTCTGCATCTGCTGCGCGGGGACGCAGGGCGGATGGTGGTGTTCGCCGTCGCGGAAATGCATGGTTATCATCCCCCTGAGTTCCGCGATGTCCATACGGCAGCGATTTACGGATTCGTAGATGGAGTCTTCGTGGTCGGGCATGCTATTCCTCCGAGACGCACTTGGTGTGTATCCTGTAGACCTGGTGGTACGGGTCGCTCCACCGCCAGACGGGCTCGCCGCCGGGGGCCATCAACTCGAACTCGCGGCCGTCGTAGCGGATCGTGTCTCCGGCGGCGGGCTCGCGGTCGAGGTTGTTCCGGCCGATCAGGAAGTCGCGGGTCTGCGTCCGCACGAACGCGCCGTTCTCGCTCGTCTGCTTGAACACGGTGCGGCCGACGATCGCGTTCACGGCTTCCGGCGCCCGGCCGGGCCGGTGGTAGACCACCGGCTCGACCAGGGTCGAGAACTCCGCGTCGCGCAGCCAATCGATGGCTTGGCGGAGCAGGTTCATGGGGCTAGAAGCCGAGCAGGAAACGGACCGTGAGCGCGGTCGCGGGTGCGTCCGCGACGGCGACGCCGACGGGGATCTTCTCCGCCGTGGGTTCCGGGGCGGGCTCGTCGCCGCCGTCGTTGCCCGTGTCGCCGCCTGTGACGGCCTGGGCGGCCGAGACGGCGCCGGTGGCCGGGTCGTAGGCGACGGCCGCGCCTGCGGCGATTTCCTCGCCTTCGGGCTTGGGCGCCTCGTAGACGCCGGTGAGGGCGATGGCGCCGAGCTGGCCGGCCTTGATGTCGAGCTTGGTGATGCCGACGATGTCGCCGATCTTCACCGGGGTGCCGGCGGGCGTGTCGGTTTCGGGCGTGTAGTCGAGGATGTCCCCTCGCTGGACGTAGGTGATCATGAGAATTCGGGCGCGTCCCAACGCCGCGCTCGCGGCTGGGGACGCTTGGTTGAGGGTTGTTCGGAGGTTCGAAGGTTGGAAAGATCGCATCCGCGATCCGAAGGCCGGGCCGCGAAGCGGCGAGCCGCGGCCGCCGCCGCCCGGTCGCGAACGCGGCCGGGCGTGCGAGGGACGCCTAGCCGGCCGTGCCCGTGGCCTTGACCATCCCGCGGTGGTCCTGCTCGCGGCAGCCGACGTCGAAATACACGCGGAACCAGATTCCCAGCGTGTTGAAGTCGGTGTCGCCGCGCTCGACCGTCGGGGCGCGCCTGCCCTTGAGGTAGCCGATTTCGAACGTGTCCACGACGCCCGGCTGGCCGAAGAGGTACCACGCGGTTTCGGAGAAGCCCGGGTACTTCGAATTGGCCAGGTAGGGCGAGGAGACGACCTCGAGGTCCTCGTCCGCCAGGACGTTCACGGCGGGGCGGACGACATTGTCGGCGCCGCCGGACATGATGAGGGCGGCGCTGCGCGTCAGCTCGAGCGCCTGGTGCTTGAGCGCCGTCGGCACGAGCAGGAACTTGGGCTCGACGCTGATCGGCTGTCCGTCGGCGTCGACCTGGTCGAGGTACGCCTGGATGGCCTTCTTGAGCGAGTCGGCGCCGAGCGCGGACGACGCCCCGGAAAGCAGGTTCTTGTGCTGGCGGCCGAAGAGCGGGCTGCCGTCGGTCTGCACGGGGTTGGCGAGAAGACGCCGGAAGAAGAGCTGGTCGATCAACCTGGCCGCGCGGTTGCCCATCGCCACCGGGACCTTCAGGAACGCCCCGAGGTCGTCGTTGATGACCATCTTGCGGGTGAGGCAGAACTTCTTGGCGTAGGTGTCGATCTGGTTCCTCGCCGGCTCTTCCTTCAGGCCTCCTTCCTTGATCTCGCCGTCCGCGGCGACGGGTTCGAGATCGCCCACGTCGGTGAGACGGAAGCGGTCGCTCTCCTTGAAGTCGTTGAGGTCGCCTTCCGAGCAGAGCTTCGTCGCGAGGATCGGCTGGGCCTTGTAGGACTGGAGGAGCTTCTTGTTGGCGACGTTGCCGAGGATGCCCGGCAGGGAGACGGTCGAAAAGGCCGCCTTGATGGCCTCGTTGTCCATCGAGCGCGGGACGGACTTGCCCTCGATGCGGAGGCACTCGGCGAGGAGTCCGCGCAGCGGGAGGTCGCGGTCGGGCATGGCGGCCTCGGCCACCTGCTCGCCGTAGTCCTTCGCGACGGCTTCCTCGGAGATGCCGGCGCGGAGGCACACGGCCGCCTCGAGGGTCTTGCGGTCGGGCCTGGCCTCGGCCTTCACGACCACGTTGGGGGCGGTGACGGGCTCGCGCTCGCGGTACGCGGCGAGGACGGCGGTCGTGGTGCGGCTCAGGTCCCAGCCCTCGTCGACGGCCTTCGCCTCGATGTCCGGGAACTCGCCGCGGCAGACCTTGCGGATCTCGGCCACGCGGCCGCGCTCGGCCTTGATGGCCTCCTGCGCGGCGAGCGCCGGATCGGGCGCGGCGGGCGCGTCCTGCGGCGGCAGCGCCGCTTCCGCGGGCTTCGGTGCGGGCTTCGGCGCGGGCTCCGGCGCGGGCTCCGGCGCGGCCGCTTCGACGGGGGCGGCGGGATTGGTTTCGGTGTTTTCGGGTTTCATGCTTGGTGTTTGTCCTGTGAGGTTCAGGGTGGCCGTGACGTTCATTTTCGTGTTACGATCCGCCCCGACCGCGACCACGGACACTTCGCGTAGGGTGGACTTGGTGACGTGGAAGAACGGCGCCTCGTGTTCGACACCGTTCACGGTTCGCCGGCCCTCGGAGACCAGCTCCGAGGCTTCGACCTCGGCGCCGATGGAGAGCTGCCAGGCGGCGCCGGCCTTCGCCTGCGAGACGATGGCGTCGGCGACTTCGCCCTCGGCCACGATCTCGCCCTCGATGGCGAGGTGGCCGTCGACGGGCTTGGCTCGCACCACGCCGACGCGGCCGAGCGTGTGGTTCTCGTGGTCCGCCAGAAGCGGGACTTCCTCGGGGACCGTCATCCCGGCGAGGTCGACCACGACGGGCTTGGACCAGCCCCAGAGCGTCATCTTCCCGCCGCCATAGGCGACGCCGGACACCTTGGGATGCTTGCCACCGGCAGCGGCGGCCGTGATTTCGAGGAACTCACTCGTCCCCGGTTTCTCGTTCGGATTCATGTGTGGGTTGGTTCCCGTATTGGAGTTCATGGCCGCTCTTGAGGCCGAGTTCTTTCTTGAGGTCGCGCTCGCGGGCGAGCTGCCGCAGTTCGACTTCCCAGTCCTTCCCCTGGCGCGCGTATTCCGCGGCGAGGGTGGTGGTGAGGGAGGAGAGGCGCGTCGCCTGGGCGGAGGCTTCCTTGTTGGGATCGACGTGTTCGGCGCCGTCCCAGAACCACGTGTGCTTGCAGTCGCACTCGTCGACGATCTCGCCGGTCGAGAGCGACCACTCCCGGAGCCACCGGGCGAACACGCGGTCGAGCAGGGTGCGCTCGATGTAGGAGCGCTCGACCGTGATCGACTTGTAGTACGTCTGGTGGTCCAATCGCCCGGAGGCGTAGTTGTAGCCGGAGCTGTTGCCGGCGGCGATGTTGTAGGGGATGTTCAGACACCTTGCGATCTCGTTCAAGACTTCGCGTTTGAAGTCCCCGTAGCTCGTGGCCGGCTGCTTGGGATCGAGTTGCGACATCTTCCAGCCGCCCGGAATCGTGAGGAGCATGTTCCTCTCGAGTTGGATCGTGTCCATCGGGTCGACATCGGCGGCCTCGCCGTTCGCGGGGGCGTCCGTGTAGAGGATGCCGGCGAAGTCGGCGGCCGCCTCGGCGGCGGCGACGACGGCCAGGGTGTAGCGGCGGAGGTTGGCGAAGAGGGGGAGCGCCGGGGTGATTTCCGGCACTCCTCTGTGCTGTCCGGGGCGATCCTCCCGGAACAGGTGCACGACATGGCGCGCATCGACATCCCGCGCTGCGTTCTGGAAGGCGGCCTCGCCGCCGGGGTGATATCGCAGAATCCGGTAGGATCGGGGGTTGCCGAAGGCGTCCAGCGTGATGCCGTCGATGCAGTTCGGATCGTTGTTGAATCGGTCTTCCGTAACCCGGTCGGCTTCGATCGGCTGCAGGTCGAGCGTCACGCTCGGATCGCCAAGGTTGGGGTTGTTCGCGAGGAGGACGAAGGCTTCTCCATCCTGGCACCTCGCCATTCGCAGGGTGCGGAGCTTCTCCGCGAGGCGCACCGCCTTCTCCCACCGCGACCAGTCGTGTTCGACGCGGCGGTTGAGGTCGTCTCTGTCCGTCAGCATCTGCAGGCGGGGGCCGGTTCCGACCGCGTCGTTTGCGAGCGTCAGCACGATGCCCTTCGCATAGGAGTTGTTGGCCACCTCGTATCGCGCGCGGGTGCGGAGAATCTGCCGCACCGAGGCGTCCGCCTCGGCGTCGGCCGAGAGGAAGTCGGCGAACGACCAGTGCTTCGCGTTGTCGCCGGTGGTCTGCGCGGCGTCGTAGCGGCCCCGCGCGTAACCGCGGGAGTAGGCGTTCCGGAACGCGTCGTTGCGGTCGGGCCTCGGGTCGCGCCGGAACTTGAGGAAGTTCAGCACGGTCCGCCTCCCGCCTTCATCTTCGTGATGCGGAATCCGTGGCGGCTCCGGTCCGCGGGGGCGGCGGCCTCCTCGGAGGCGAGGTACTTCTCGAGGGCAAGTTGCTCGGCGAGGGAATGGTTCGTCATCTCCTGCCCGTCGACCGAGGCCGACTTGGGCTGGTCCGCGAGCCGGCGGAGCCGTTCGATTCGCGTCCTGCTCGTCATGGTGGTGAATGGTGTTGAACGTGAAGAGGCGGCCGGTGCGGCGTGCACGCCGCTCGTGCCCCCGGCCGGGCATCCACGCATCCAATGGGCATTGCCGGTAAAAGGAGCGAAAACCCGGCAGGAGGCCCGCGTGGAACGACATTGGTTGCGGGAGCCGGAGTCGAACCGGCGGCCCGGGGGCATGAACCCCGGATGCTACCGTTGCACCATCCCGCGATGGTTTCATTTGGGGTTTACCCTTTAGACCCCAAAAGTGTCGCGCAGTCAGGAAACAAAGTGTCAGCGTTTGTTCTTGCGGATTTCCGAGAGCTTGAGCCGCGGCTTCGCGTCCTTCTTCGGCCGGAGGTTGTCCGTGCCCGGGAGGACGCAGCCGCACATCGACGCCGCGACCGCGCATCCCACGGTGCCGTCCCACCAGTGGTTGTCGCGCGACTCGGGTCTCATCTTCCATTCGTCCACGACGCGGCCGCGCCCCTCGGTGCGGACCTTGTACTCCGCCGTCATGTGTTCGGCGTAGAGAAGGTGGCGCTCCGGCTCGCGCCCCCAGAGCGATAGACACCCTCGGTCGCCCATCGCCGTCTGCAGGCGCTTCTGGACGAAGCTCTTCCAGAAGTTGGTGTCGTAGACCACGTGACGGATTGCCCGGCGGCCGGCGACGGTCGGGATGCGCCAGTTGAAGCCAACTCGGTCGCCGGCGACCTTCTTGTATTCGCTCATTGGCTTGGAGGACGCGCCGACGTAGCGGCCGTGGCTCGGAAGGACGATGTTCGCCCACTTGGTCTGCCGGCAGAACTGGTACACGACCTCGGTCGAGTCGCCCCAGTTGGCGTCGATGAGACAGCGCTCGACCTTGAGCGGCGTTCCGTCGCGGCGGAGCCACTCGCGCCCGAGCATCGCGTCCGTCAGCTTCTCGAGTCCCGCGTAGAGCTGCCCCTCGAGACCGGCGTGCGGAAACGTGCTTTGCAGCGTCGGGTTCGCGTCGGCGAGCGAGAAGTACCGCCGGCGCTGGTCGGGCCAGGTCCCGTAGTCGACGACATAGCCTGTGAAGTCGTCGTCCCAGGCGCACACGACGTAGAAGAGCAGCGCCTTCTGCACGTCGATGAACATCGTGAGGCGGTTGCAGGTCGCGGGAAGGGCCTGCCGCGCGTGGCCGTTGAGCTTGTGGACCACCGCGTCGACGGTGAGCTGCTCCTCGGTCCCGAGGTCCTCCGGGAGCGGCTCGTTCTGGTATTCCGCCCAGAAGGCCACCTCGTCCGTGAGCTTGAGGTTCATCGCGTTCTGGACGGCGGAGATCTCGTCGTAGTTGTAGCGCGCCGGCCAGCCCACGACCGCTCCCGCGTCCATCGCCGCGCGGTTCTTCTTGTAGAAGGCGGTCGCCTTGGTGAACGTCCCGTCCTTGCGGAGCTGCTCCGCGCGGAGGTCGGCGTACTTCTCCCAGAGCTTTTCGTCCGTCGGGAACTTGTACACGAGCTTCATCCGCTCGCCCTGCCACTCGGGATGCTTCACTTTGTCGAGAATCTCGTCGGCCATGTCGCCAGGCCGGATGACCGTGCAGGGCATCACGCCGGCGATCTTCTTGCCGGGGCCGGCGAGGCCGAGGATGTCGCCCGCGAGGACGCGGACGCGCTTGCGGGTCTGCTCGAGCGAGCCGGCCGACTCCGTGGTCTGCGGGTCGTCGACGATGACGAGCGACGGGCGGATCGTGCGGCCGTCGGGCTTCTTGAACTTCATGCCGCGGATGCGGCCCGTGATGCCGGCGACGCGGACGGCGATGCCGGACGAGGGCGCGCCCTCGATGGTCGGCAAGACGATCTCGTCCGCCGTCCACGTGATGCGCGTCCGGACGCCGTGGTAGAGCTGCCCGGCGCAGCGGTTGGCGATGCCGTCGAGCGCGGCGATCGGGAAGGTCGCCTCCGGGAAGTCCGCCGCGATGTGTTCGTTGACCTCCAGCTCCGTCTTGATGCTTTCGAGCATTTCGAGCGCGGCGCCCTCGGTCGCGCCGATGAGGACGACGAACGGGCGGTGGCCGTAGAGCATCGACCAGAGACACGCGGCTTCCGTCAGGCTCGACTTGCCGGACCCGCGCGACATCGCGAGCGCGAAGAGCCCGCCCTTGAGGACGGCGGTCTCGATCTTTTGGATCGCCCTGAGGTGGTCCGGGGACCATTCGAGGGTGAACACCTCGGGGAAGTAATTCTCGCAGAACGACTTGAAGTCCGTGCGGCAGCGCTCCTTCCTGTCGGGGTCCTCCACCTCGGGAAGCTCGCCGATGTCGCGGCCTGCCTGCGAGAGTTCCGCCTGGCGCTGCCGGGCGGCGTCGCGGTGCTCCTCGTAGGAGCGCGCCGCGTCCTCCGGCGGCTCGTTGTGCCGGTCGACGAGGTAGGCGATGTAGCGGACGAGGTGGATGCTGCGCGGATCGTCGGCGGCCGCGATGCGGTAGCCGACGCGGTTGAAGTCGCGGTAGACGCGGTTCTGGGAGACGACGGTCCCGAAGCGGGTGGAGTTGAGGATGCGTGCCACCTCGGGGCTGCTCATCCTCGCGGGGTTAATCGGCATGGTCGCCCTCCTCGCGGCAGAGCCACGCCGCGTACTCGACGAGGCTCACCGTCCCGTCGGGATTCACCGGGGCGCCGGCGGCGATGTCCGCCTCGAGCGTCTCCGCCGAAATCGTGGACGAGCCGGCGTTCCGGAGAAGCCGGACGACGGCCTCCTTCGGCAGGGCCGTCAGACGGATGTTTTCGGGCATGGGATCTTTCTCTCACAATTGACTTGCTATTCGTGGCGCTCTACGCAATATGCCGACTCGTTGCATCCCACCAACCCCAAACGAAAGGAGACAGCAATGGACAGCAACATCAAGGTCGGCGACCACGTGCTCGCCAAGGTCGGAAGGAACAAGGTCGAGGTCGTCGTGATGGGAATCGCCGACGGCCGCTACAAGGTCGGCTCGCTCTCGACGGGCCGGCAGTTCGTCACCACGAACGTCGAGCCGAAACCCGCGGAGGCGGCGCCCGAGCCCGCTCCCGAGCCCGCGGCTCCCGCGGCGGCGCCGGCGGAGAAGCCCAGGCGCGGCGGCGGGCGCCTCTCGCTCGTCGACGCGGCGGCGAAGGTACTCGAGGGCGCAAGAGCCCCGATGGGGGTCCGCGAGATGTTCGAGGAGGCGCGGCGCCGCCGCCTCTGGGAGCCGGGCGCGGGCAAGACCCCGCTGCAGACGCTCTGCTCGTCGATCTATCGCGAGATCAAGGAGAAGGGCTCCGAGGCCCGGTTCCGGAAGGCGGAGCGCGGCCGCTTCGTCTACCGGCGCTAGCGAAGGCGCGAGAAGAGCCCGTTGCGGCACAGCTCCGCGTAGCGGGGCTCACGGAGCCGCAGGAGGCCGGCCGCCTCCTGCGGCCCGAATGTCTCCGTCTCCTCGGCGAGCTGCTCGTTGCGCCCGTCGAAGAAGGCGAGGGTGATGTCGGGGCGTCCAATGCAGCAGTAGATCGCGCAGTAGACGAGCGGGAGGCGGTTCTCCTTGAGGTAGCGCAGGGCGCGATGCCGCGCGTAGAGGTTGAGCGCGACGTCAGCTTTGGAGCCGTCCTTCGTCCAGGGGCTGCCTCCGCCCAGCCGGCAGTTGCCGCCGTAGAAGTCGACGGCGAGCTTCCTGCCCGTGGTGCCACAGTCGCCGATTGGACCGTGCGTCACATAGCGCCCCGTGCCGTTGAGGACGATCTCCGCGCCGGCGGGGACGAGGGACGAGAGGTAGGCGCGGAGCCGGCTTCCGTCGTCCTCCTCGCGCTGCGGAACGGCGGCGAAAACGGAGCGAACCCTGCCTCCGTCCATCGCGACCTGCGTCTTCACGTCGATGCCGCCGAGGCCGGAGCGGACGAGCGAGTCGCCGATGTAGCGCGCCAGATAGTGGTCGGCCGGCATTCGGTTCGTCATCGGATCGTCGGTCGCCATCCCCCAGAAGATGCCCTGGTCGCCCCAGCCGTCCCGGTCGACGCCCTGCGCGATGTCGGGCGACTGCCGCGTGACGTGCGCGGCGACCACGAGGTCGTCGGCGCAGATCGTGTTCTCGAGACCCCACCTCTCCTGGTAGGCGCGCGTGTAGCCGACCTCGCGCACGGCGGCGCGGACCAGCTCCGCGATCTCGTGATCCGCGAACTCGGCCTTCGTGGTGATCTCGCCGCCGAGCGTCACGTACTCGCTCTTGATCTGGACCTCGACCGCGAAGCGCGTGTCCGGGTCGACCTCGAGGTGGCGGTCGAGAAGGTAGGAGGAGATGTAGTCCGCGACCTTGTCGGGGTGGCCGAGGGAAACCCATTCGGATGTTTGCAGCATGTCTGTCGGTTGTGTGGTTGTTCGGAGGTTGTCGAAGACCTCGAAATGTGTGTTTCCGCGAGGGTGAGGACTCTCTCGTAGTTGCGCCGTCGTCACTCGAAGAAGGGGAACGCGGCGCGCCGGCGGAGGCGTTCCGTGGCAAGCTCGACGGCGAGCGCCTGCCTCGCTATCTTCCGCTCCAGTTGCGGGAATGCGGAGATCTCGCGCGGCGGCGACGGATGGGCGGCGGCGATGATTCCGATGACTCCGATGAGGAAGATCGCGACCGCCAGCGGAAGGGCTTCGAAGCTAGCTGGGGAGCACTCTCGCAGTCTCTCGGGACTGCTCGGAATCTCGCGAGAAATCGCGGTTTTTCGCGGATTTTCGCGCGTTCGACGACGCTCTTGAGTGTGTTTCCGCGGGGACTGTCGCGATCGTGTCATGACACAGTCTCCTCCGTGTCGCCGCAAACGGCGGGAGTCTTCGCCTGCCAGTCGCAGCCTTCGCCGAACTTGAACTCGGCCCAGCGCTTGCGGATGACGTCGCAGTACTTCGGGTCGAGCTCCATCGTCCTGCACACGCGGCCGGTCTGCTCGCAGGCGATCAGGGTCGAGCCGCTGCCGCCGAACGTGTCCATCACGAGATCGCCGCGCTTCGACGAGTTCTTGAGAAGGCACACGAGCATCTCGACCGGCTTCATCGTCGGATGCAGGTCGTTCTTCTTCGGCTTGTCGAACTCCATCACCGTGGTCTGCGAGCGGTCGGAATGCCACGGATGGGCGGCGCCTTCCTTCCAGCCGTACAGGCACGGCTCGTGGATCCACTGGTAGTCCTGGCGTCCGAGGACGAGCGAGTTCTTCTTCCACACGAGACACTGGCGGACCATGAGCCCGACGTCGTGGCAGGCACCGCGGAAGTTGTATCCTTCGCTGTCCGCGTGCCAGATGTAGAACGGCGCACCGGCGGCCATGTGGTTCTTCGCGCACTCGAACGCGCGCTTGAGGAAGTCGCGGAAGGCGGCGTCCTCCATCGAGTCGTTCATGATGGTCATCCCGGTGCTGCCTTCGTAGGAGACGTTGTACGGCGGGTCCGTGAGCCAGAGCGCGGCGAGGTCTTCGCCCATCAGCTTTGCGACGTCGGCCTCCTTCGTGGAGTCGCCGCAGAGGAGTCGGTGCGGGCCGAGCCGGTACACTTCGCCCGGACGGCTTTCGGCGACCTCGGGCGCGGCCGGCGCGTCGTTCGGGTCGGTCTCGCCCGCGGTCACGGGATCGTCGCCGCGCATCAGTTCCTCGAGCTCGTCCGTGTCGAAGCCGAGGGTTCCCATGTCGGTGCCGTCCTCCTGGATCGCGAGGAGTTCGTCCCGGAGGAGCTGCAGGTTCCATTCGGCCAGCTCGGCGCTCTTGTTGTCCGCGATCCGGTAGGCGCGCGCCTGCTCGGGCGTGAGGTGCGTCGCGACGATCACAGGAGCCGTGTCGAGGCCGAGGCGCTGCGCCGCGAGGAGGCGCGTGTGGCCGGCGACGATGACGTGGTCCTTGTCGACGATGATGGGGTTGATGAACCCGTAGGTCTGGATCGACTTCACGAGGAAGTCGACGGCACCCTCGTTGATGCGCGGGTTCTTCTCGTAGGGGTGGATGTCCTCGAGCTTGAAATTCTGGATTTTCATGGCGGTGTGTGATTGGTGAAATGGGTGGATGCGTGGGCCGAATCGTCCCACTTGAGCGGGCGCTGTCTTGCCCGAATTTGTAGTAGCGCCGGAGCGCCACGAACAACCCTACAGGCAGGGCCTTCGCGGGGTTTCGCCACGGGAAAGAAAGTGTCCTTGGCAGCGGCCCTCCTTCCCGCGGCCCTCTCTCGACCCCCTCCGGGGGGAGAACCCAGGCCGCCCCCCCCGGGGGTGGGGTCGGCCCCTCCCGGGAGGCGCGGGAGGGCGGCAGGATCGCGCCACGTCGCGCCGGGAGGGCTTGGGCGGGCAAGTGCCGCCTCCGGGGCGCCGGGCGCGACGTGGCGCGTTTTTGAGCCCCCTAAGGTGGGGCGCCGGCGAAGGCGAATGGCGCGAAACAAAAACGGCTTTACAATCAGGCGGTCTGTTTCATAGACTACGCACTGAAGCGTGACTCCAAGAAAGAAAGGTTCCCCAATGACGATCCAATGCCCCCATTGCAATGTTTCCCTTGACGGTGATGTCAATCCCGGTGATACGGTTGAATGCCCGTCTTGCGGAAAAGGGTTCAAAGTTCCCTCCGCCGTTGAAATTGTCGCTGCCGAAAAAAAGGCGGGCGAAAGAAGGGCCGCGATAGGTTGCTTTTCACTTCTGTTTCTTGCTGTCCTAATCCTGATCGGATGCAAAATTGGGTGTTCTTCACCCAAAGAATCGCCGGCTTCACCTTCCGTTTCTACCACCGTCCAACCGGTTTCCAAATGGAAAAAGGATTCCACCCCGACGCTCTTTACTTGTGCAGTTCAGAAATGGGAAACAACCTTTCAACTTTCAAAAAATTATGAGCGGCTTGCAATAGTTTTCGCTGGTTGTGATGATCGTGACGTTTCCAAGCCCTGGACGCTTTCCGCAGGAAAACGATCCTTTTCGCTTGAAATGGAACCAAACTTTGGAAGCATTGTGACATATCGAGTTCCCGACAATCTCCAAACGACGTTGATTCGCGCCCTTGACAAAAGTTCAAACACCGTCCTTCGAGTTCCGCGAACAAACGGTACGACAACGGATTATTCTTTTGACACCCACGGTGTCCCGCCCGAAATTTTTGCGCCTCGTCAAGCTCCGTAAATTGCGGCACAAACCGAAGACCTAGATCGCAAACCCTCGGTCGCTTCTTCGGCGGGACGGAACGGTCGGTTTGCTCGCGAGGCTTTCTCGACCTTCTCCGTCCCGACCTTTCTCTACTTCCCGAACGGCGCCTCCTCCCCGCGACTGCGGATCGGGAAGGGCTTGACCAGCTCGCCGCGTATCGTGACGACGCGGGCAAGCAGGACGTCGTCCAGGCCGCACACGATGGAGGCGTTCGCGTCGAACACGTCGCGGTCCTCGGCCGGGACGCCGCGGCGGACGACGGCGACCGCGGCGCCGAGCGTGCGCGCCAGCGCATGGAGCCGCCCGTAGAGAGACCGCCTGGCGAACCGCGATGCCGGGTGCTTGGCCTCGTCGATCACGACGAGGGCGGGCGGCGTCTCCTCGTAGCGCGCGCACGTCCGCATCACGAGGTCGACCAGCTCGTCGCCGGAGCGGTGGAGCGAGCCTGCGACGAGGACACGTTCGCGTACGTGCCGCAGGAGTTCGGTGTCGCCGCGGACGAGGCCCTCGAGTTCGGCGGCCACCTCGGCCGGCGTGCGCTCGGTCGTGACGTAGAGGACGCGGCCGGGCCGGCAGCGGAACTTGAGCCAGCGGCCTCCGGTGGCGACGGCGGCCGCGAGGGCGACGGCCAGCTCGTGGCGGAGTTCGGGGCATCCGCCGGAGATGTCCATCGAGCGGCCGTCCTCAAGGATGTACTCGACGCGGATGTTGTTTTCTTTTCTGGAGGGTGTTCTTTTCATTGTCTGTTTTTCCTCGGTTTGACCCTCAGGGTCATTGGTGGTAGGTTCTTTGCTCGCCGCCCTCCGTGGTCTCGTCCGGGTAGCCCTGCGCCCGCTAGCGCGGAGAGCCCGGGTGGATCGCCCGAGGGCGGCATTCCATCTCGATTCCCTCGCGCGCACGCGACGACGTGCAAAAACGGGGGTATTTCCGCATATGCGAGGGGGTATATGGGAACTGAGAATTGAGTTGAGAATTCTTATGTATTTATTGGGTTTTTCGTCTAAAACTCGGTTCGCACTCGATTCGCACTCGGTTCGCAATCCGCGAACCGAGGCGGCGCTCGGTTCGCATTTTCGTGCGAACCGCGAACCGAGCGCGAACCGAGCGCGAACCGGGCGCGAAGTCACTTCCGCCTCCCCAGACGGTAGAAGACGGAGGGTCGCTGCCCGGTCATTTCCGTCGACTTCTCGATGCGCTCGCTTTCGACGAGCGTGTCGATCACCCTGCGGAAGGCGTCCTTGTCGATGCGGCTCGCCCGGAGCAGCCTGCTGTGCGTCATCCGGCCGTCGTGGTCCCGGAGGATCCGCACGACCTTCTGCGCTTCTTTCTCGAACTCGGAGTCGTAGACGTAGCAGTCGGCCATGTAGAGGAGACGCCTCGTCGTGAACTCCGCCACGTTCCAACCCCAGCGGTAGGCTTCGGGCGTGAGCTGCGGGGAGGTCGCGCTCCGGCTGAGGGCGTAGAGCATGGCGAGCTTCTCCGCCTTCTCGAAGGCGCGGCCCCAGATGGCCATCTCGGCGTCCTGGCGCCGGTCGTAGGCGTCGTCGTAGTGCTTGTTCGCCTCCGCCTCGAACTCGCGCGCCAGCTCGCGCGCCTCGGGCGTCTCCGGAATCGTCTGGACCTGCGGCTCGCCGGTGAGGAGGTTCTCGCGGCCGATTTCGCGCAGCGCCGAAACCGTGTTCAGGACGGAGTCCGGGAACGCCTCGCCGACGACGAGGCGTTCGTTCATCCGCCGGCGCTCGCCCTCGAAGACGAGGCAGCGCCCGACGAGACCGTTCACCAGTTCGTCCTTGTTGAGCGACTGGTAGAACTTCTCCGGGGTCGCCGTTCCGTAGACGACCAGATGCGGGTTCCGGATCGCCGCGGGCGGGGCTTCCCCCGCGCCGCGGCCCGTCGGGATCGCCTTGCGGCGGCGGGCGTAGACGCCGTTCGCGGTCGTGAACGCCTTGAGGAGGACCGCGTTCATCGTGTTGAAGCGCGCCTCCGTTCCCTTGAGGGAGTTGAAGAGGAAGGCGATCTCGTCCGTCTGGAACAGCATGCACGGCGTGAGCGTGAGAGCGTCCTCGAGCCCTTCGCCCGAGGCGAAGGCGTCGCCCATGTGGTCGCCGAAGCCGGTCTGCACCGCGAGCGACATGTTCACCCGGCGCGGGGCGTCCTTGCCGGCGCTCGACGGCGCGAGCGCCAGGAGGTAGAGGTTCGTCCGGTTGTCCGAGGCGTTGCGGAACTTGCGCCCCGTGAGCATCGAGAGCATCGCCAGGGCGCCGGCGAGGGCAAGGGGGCGGTTCGGGTACTTGGCCGTGCGGAGCGTGTAGTCCTTGAGGTCGTTCACGAAGCCCGGAACGTCGAGGAGCTTCTCCGGCAGCTGGCCGGGGTTTTCGGGTTCCCGCTCGGCGGGTTCGGCGGCCGACTTGGGCGCCTTCACCTGCTTGAGGATGCCCGAGAGGTCCACGCCGGCGCACGGGTCGGCGGTCTTGCCGTATCCCTGCGCGAGAAGGTCCTTCGCGGCCGCGGTCGCGTCGCCGCCGTGTTCGAGGAGCGCGTAGACCGTGAACGGCGAGCCGTTGAATCCCGGAGGGAACGGATCGGCGTTGGACGAGAACACGTGGAAGTTGACGCCGTTGTAGGTCGCGGAGAGTCCGTTGCCCGATTTGCCCGGGCGCTGCCACGATTCGTTCTCGCCCTTCTTCCCGAGATAGCGCCAGCCGTGTCTTTCCAGCAGACCGCAGAAGGCGGCCGCGTCCCCGTTGTAGGCGTCGCCGGGGCGCTCGTCGAACGCGGACGACGATGTCGGCGCGGGATGGTGAGACGGCTGCACCGGCACGGAAACTTCGGAGAGGGTCCTCGCGGCGTCCAGAAGCACACGGCGCTCCTCCGCGGAGATCGTCGGAACCGATCCGAACGCGCCCTGCACGAGATGGTAGCCGGGGCTAGGCGCGCACAGGAAGAGCCCGCCTTCGCCGCGCGTTTCGACGAGCGTGGTCCTCTTCCCGTTCCGCTCGCCCGTGGCGAGCTTGAGGTTGCCTTCGACGGGCTCTTCGGCGCGGTACACGGCGTGGAAGCCGCCGCTGGGCGTGCGCTCGACGACCAGGCGGCCGAACAGATCGGGCGGCACGAGATTCTTCCACGGCCCGAAGCATTCGCCGCCGGCGTCGAAGTCGATGCACTCGAGATTCCCCGACGCCGCGCCCGCCACGAGGCAGAGGGCCGCGTGGTTGTTGGCGAACCAAGCCTCGACCTCCTTCTCCGTCGGCAGTCGCTCCTGGTAGGCGCGCCAGCCGGGGAGCGCCGGACGCTTGTCCGCGGCGACGGCCGGCAGCACGCAGAGTCCGGAAGCCAGATAGTTTCTTGCGAGCTGGACGGGAATCCCCCGCGGGGCGTCAGAAGGGGACTTCGTCATCGGGACAGTCGGGATTGGAGGTGGGAGGGAACCGGTAGCCGACGATGGTCGGGTATCGTTCGCCGGAAACGTGGCGGACCGTGATGGTTTCGGGCTCGAGGAGACCGCCTTCGGCCGCGAGCCGGACAGCCTCGTCCACGGTGTCCGGAGGTTCGCCGCCGCCGCTGCGCCGCTCCCACCATCGGAGGAACTTCGTCCGCGCCCAGCCCGCGTGCTGGACGCACAGCCACTCGGAATACCGGTGGAGCAGGTCCGCCTCGTAGGTGACGCGCATCGTCGGAAGCGCGCCGGGCGGCGCGCCGCGCTTCTCGTGGCGGGAGTAGGACACGGAGCGGACCGGCACTTCCTCGTCCTCGTATTCGCCGGTGAGGATGCCGAGGCGGGAGGCCGAGCCGGAGATCGAGCCGTTCTCCGGCCTCGGCCACTCGTAGCCGCACCGCGGGCAGACCATGATCGCCGGATGGACCATCTCGCGGCACTCCGGGCACTCCTTGGCGAGCGGCCCTTCGCGCTTCGGTCCGCGGCCGGGCTCCCGGACGCGGACGGCGTCCACGGGGCCGTGTCGCTCGATGTTGCCGGCGTAGTCCAGGACGAGGCAGTCGGTCTTCCCCGTTTCGGGCGAGAGCCGGAAGCCCCTTCCCACCATTTGCACGTAGAGCCCGGCCGATTGCGTCGGGCGCAGCAGCACCACGCAGTCGATGTTGGGGACGTCGAGGCCCGTGGTGCACACCGAGACATTGCAGAGCCAGCGCACCGGCTTCTCCCGCTGGCCGAACAGGTCGGAATGGAGCTCTCCCCGGAAGCGGCGGAGGATCGCCGCGCGCTCCTGCGAGGACGTTTCGCCCGTGAGGACGGCCGTCTCGTCGCCCGTGAGCTCGTGCAGCTTCTTCGCGACGTGCAGCGCGTGCTTCACCGAGGAGCAGAACACGATGACCGTCTTCCTTCCGGCGGCCAGGCTCACGGCGTCGCCGCAGGCAGTGTCGATGGCGTCGGCGTTGTCCACGGCGGCCTCCACCTCTTCCTGGACGAATTCGCCCGCGCGCACGCGAAGGCCGTCGAGCCGGATGGAGGAATGCCCCGCCTTGCTCGTGAGCGGGGACAGGTAGCCCTGAGCGATAAGGGGCCTGATCTCGGCGCGGTAGCAGATGCGGTTGAGCAGGTTCTCCGGCTTGCAGATCGCGCCGCCGTCCAGGCGGAACGGCGTCGCCGTGTACCCGACGAGGCGCACGAGCGGATTCAGCCGCTTCATCGCCTCGAGGAAGCTGCGGTAGCGGCCTTCGCCGTTCGAGGGGATCAAATGGGCCTCGTCCACGATCAGCAGGTCGCGCCGGCCGAAGAGTTCCGCCTTGTCGTAGACGCTCTGGATGCCGCCGACGACGATCGGCTGCTCCGTGTCTCGGCGGCCGAGTCCGGCGCTGTAGACGCCGACCGGGATTCCGGGGCAGAGCTTCGCGATCTTGTCGGCGTTCTGTTCCAGCAGCTCGCGGACATGCGCGAGGATCATCACGCGGCCGTTCCAGTTCTTCACGGCGTCCGCCGCGACCTGCGCGATGCAGCACGACTTGCCGCCGGCCGTGGGGATCTCCACGCAGGGGTTGTCGTCCGTCTCGCGCAGCGCCTTGTAGACGGCTTCCACGCTTTCCCTCTGGTAGGGCCGCAGCGACAGCATGGCTACGCCCCCGGTCCCGCCCCGGCTTCCACGAGCCCCTGCCTGAGCCGGTTCTTCGCCTCCTGCAGCTCCGCGAACGAAAGCCCCGCCATCCGGCGGACGCTCTCCTCCGGCAGCCCCCGGCAGAACAGGAACGCGACCTTCCGCAGCGCGGGGTCGTCGAGCGCCCGGAGGTATTCCCGGACCCTGCGGATGCGTTCGCGCCGCGCCTCCCGCTTCGCCCGTTCGGCGGCGTCGCGCGCGGCCAGTTCGGCTTCGACGCCCGTTTCAGGCGGGGCCGAGCTCGAAGTGTGCGAGTCCGTCGGGCGGGACGGGTTCTCGCTTGAAGACGTGCAGTTCGGCGATCTGGGAGTCGTCATGGTAGAGTCCGGCGGAGGTGAAGCAGTCCTGGACGATCTTGAGGAGGTTGTCGGCGTCCCGCCGCCGGAAGTCGGGAGGGTAGAACTCCGCGACCAGCCGGACGGGGCCGTCGAGCGGCTTCGGCAGAAGCCCCCGGAGCCTCGCCACGACGCCTTCGCGGTAGCGCCGTCCCGTCCTCGAGACGAGGACGCGCGGCCCGACGTGGCGGTAGTAGTGGTTGAGGCTCGGGGGCCAGGGCAGCTCGAACGCTACCGCTGCCACGGCGCGACGCCCGGCGCGGCGGACTTCGGGGCCGGAGCGGGCGCCGGCGCCCGCTTCACGGCGGCATAGCCCTTGATGTCGTTGACCGCGCCGGTTTCGAGTTGCCGGACCTTGACCGTCACGAGGAGCGGGAGGTTGTGAAGTTCGGAACTGTCCTGCGGCGTGAGGACGCCGACGGCGTGGCAGATCGCCGAGAGTTCGGCGCGGGCGATTTCGACCGCGGTCTTCGATGGGTTGTCGAGGTTGAGCCGAGCCCAGAGCTTCCGGCCGGCGTGTTCGCCCGAGGAGACCTCGAAGGTGAGTTTCAAGAACTGCCCGTTGCCGGCCTTGGTGGGCAGCATCTCGGAATCGGTGATCACGCACTCGTAGGTGCCGGCGGGAAGCGCCTCGAGGGGCGCGGATGGGGCGACGTCGGTCGCGTTGAAGTTCAGGATGGCCATGTTCGTTTTCCGTTTGTTCGGGGTGGGGGATCAGGCGAGACAGGGCGCGAGCGTGATCGCGCCGCGTTTGGAACGGCGCCGCAGCGCGCGGGAGAAAAGCCCGGGCTTCCCGGGCTTGGAGTTCTCCACGCAAGCGCCGGCGGTCGGGCAGGTCTTGTGGTAGAACTGGGCCGTGCCGTTCTCTTCGCAGAAGACCACGGCCGCCCATTCGCCCGCCTGGATCGTGCCCTCGCACCGGTCGCAGGGGGCCGGGTATTTGAGGCGGATGAAGTGGGGCGCGCTATCCACGGGCGGCCCCCTTGCCGAGATTGTCCACGAAGGACTGCCACGAGAGTTCGATTTCCGCGGGGAGGTCGAACCGGTTTTTGGCGACGCAGGCGGGGCCGCCGATGCACCGCAGGACGCGCTGGCCGCCGCCGGCGCCGATGGGGGCGGCCTTTCCGGTCGCCGAGTCGACTCGCATTCGCTGCGTGGCGAAGAGCACCGCGTCGGCCCACTCGCAAAGGAGGGCGCCGGCGAGTTTCTGGAGCCGCGGCGAGTAGCGGTCGTAGCTCTGGTTCTCGGGATCTTCGAAGCGCTCCACCTTGCAGTGCGCGAGGACCAGGACGATCATGCGGCGCCGGGCGCGGATTTCGTCGAGGACGGCGAGAACCTTGCGCCAGAGCCCCAGCGCGTGGACGTAGCCGCGGCCGTAGCCTCCGTCCGCCCGCTCGATGTTCGACGCGCCGAACTGTTCGCAGACCTTGTCGTGGATCAGTCGCTCGAGCCAGTCGGCTGTGTCCAGCACGATCGTCTGGAAGTCGTGTTTCTCGTCGCGGACGGCCGCAAGCTCGGCCATGACGTCGTCGAAGGACGTCGCCAGCGGGAACTTCGCGACGGGAAGCTGTCCGAGTCCGTCTTCCGTTTGCGCGAAAAGCGGTTTCGGCGAGGACGCCCCGAAGCACGACTTGCCGACTCCGTGTCGGCCGTAGACGACCAGGCGAGGGGGAAGGTCGGTCTTTTCGGTGGTGATGGATTCCATGAGGGACATGCGTGTTTCCTTTCCGGGTTGTGGGTTAGAGGTCGCAGAGCAGGCGGACATCCTCGTAGCCGGTCGGCCACGTGTCCGTTCGCCGGCATTCCAGAAGCCGCGCGATGGCGGCCGCGTTCTGGCGTTCGGCTTCGTCGAGGACGGCGTCGGCGACGCGCCACACGCCGCAGCGGAGCGGTTCGTTCTTCTCGACCGCGATCAGGTGGACGGGAACCGTTTCTTCCGTCGCTTCGCGCAGGATGGCGCGGTAGAACGCCATCTGGTGGACGTATCCGTAGGCGCGGGCCGAGCCCTCGAAGTAGTCGAGACTGTCGCAGGTTTTCAGGTCGACGAGCCCTGCCGGGCCGAACCAGTCGCACCGGATCTGGCAGGGCGTTCCGCAGTAGACGCGGCGCACCGTCCCTTCGGCGAATCCTTCCGCGAGCAGCTCCGATGCGACGCGGTTGAGCCATACGGCTCTCTGCAGCTTCACGAGGAAGCCGAAGTCCTTTTCGGAAACGACGGCGCGAGTCTGCTCGGCCGCCCACTCGGCATATGCCTTGGTGAGACGGCCGTAGGCTTCGCCCGTTTTCGGGTTCAAGGGGCCGTTGGACACGCGGAACTCCTCGTCGAACGCGGCGCGTCCTTCGAGGATGAGCGAATGCGCCGCACGTCCCAGAAGAAGCGCAGGCGATTCCGACGGGGGAATCTCGCCCGTCAGTTTCTTGTGGTAGAGGGAAGGGCTCCGGCGGAAATCGCCGAGCAGATGGCTCGAGAGGAACTTGCCGGCGCGCGCGTCGGCGTGGTATTCCTCGGCGGGAACGTGGATGAAGCAGGATGGGATGTGCATGTTTTCGGGTCTCCTTTCACTCGGGGTTTACCCCTTTCGGCGGGTGGACTGTCGCGTCGTTCCGTCCCCGCGCCGGAAAGTCACCGGCGCGGGGACGGAATCGTCAGAACGCACCCGCGAACTCCGCGAGGGCCTTGCGCAGCTCCGGCAGGATGTAGCGGTAGAGCGACGACCTCGCGACGCCGATCCGTCCGGCGATCTCGGAGATCGCGAGGCCGTCCATCAGGAGCCGCGCGGCATCCCGGAGCTTCGGCTCGAGCGATGCGATCCGTTCGCGCAGCTCGATCCGGGAGAGATCGCGGTACACGTCCGCGTTCGGATCCTCGGGCTCCGCGGCCGGCGGTTCGCGTCCCTCGTCCTCCGAGTCGCCATCCCGGACGGGGAGCATCGGCTCGGCCCGGCGCGCGGCCTCGCGATAGAAGGCCGGGAGCATGTCTTTCGCCGCGTTCCGGATGACCGTTCCGGCGAATCGGTCCCAGGCGTCCGGATCGCCGGCGGCGGGCCGGAAGTTGTCGCGGGCCTTCAGGGCCGCGAGCGCCAGATCCTGCCAGATGTCTTCCCTCGCCTCGTTGGGCAGCTTCATTCGGACGACCACGTAGGTCGTCATATTGTCGAGCGTGCGGAGCACGCCCACGGTGAGGAAGTCCTGGTCGGGCTTCCCGTTCTTTTGCTTTTCTTCGTTCATGTGTTTTGGCTCCGGCGCTTCGGCGGAATTGCCGATTGGCGCCACACATGAACCCGCCCGGTAAAAACCGCGGGCGTCGTCGGAGTTGCGAACCCTGTCGAAATGCCGTGGCTACGGGGCGATCAACGCCATTGTTCGAATACGGGACGAGGTTCTCCGGCCGGGGTTGAGCCCCGGGTCGGGAACCCCATCGGCCGGAAAAAGCAGGAACGCCCGGGCGTTCCCGGGCGTTCCTGCGGTCCGTTTCCGGCCGGAATCATCTCACGGATCTTCGTCGAGTTCGACGAATCGCTCCTGCTCCTTCCAGTCTGGTGTTCGCATTCCGTAGAGCCGGCAGAGCGTGAGGCTCTCCGGAATCCGGCCCGAGGCGATGGCGCGGACGATCCGCGGCGACACCCATGCCAGTTCGAGTTCCCGGACGAGGTTCGAGCGATCCATCCCTAGCGCGCGGGCGAGATCCGACACCTTCGCGTATCGCCCTTCTTCGAGCATCGCGGCCCAGCGCCTCGCCTGTCCGATCTTCGCGAGCATCGGACGTACCGCCTCCGCGTTTCCTTCATCGGGATAGACGATTCGCCGGCGGTTCTCCACGCGCCGGATGGAGAAGTCGACGTGAACCGCCACGTTCCCGTTTTCAAGCATTCGCGTCGTCGTCATCCTGAAGGAGTCCTTTCGCCAGTTCGCGGCATCCCGCGGTCCGAAGCACGATGTCCAGTCCGGTCCGCCCCAGCTCCGCCCGCTCCACCAGGAGCTGCACCAGCCGGCGCTTCTCCTCCGGGAAGAGCTCGTCCCAGAACCGTGGCAAGTTCGCGAGAGTCCCGCGGATGTCCTCCTCGGAGAGGCCGCCCGCCGCGGCCAGCATTCCCGCGAACGTCCTGCTCTGCAGGATCCTCCCCAGCTGGGCGAACACCGTTCTCTCGACCTCGCCGGCCGGGATGCGCCCGATCTCGCACTCGGGCGTTCCGGACTTCTTCGACTTCGAGCAGCAGTAGTAGCCGTAGCGCCGCGAACTGTTCTTGTACCAGGTGTATTGCATCGCGCATCCGCAGACCCCGCACCGAAGGATGCCACGAAGCGGCGCCGTCGTTTCGATCCGGCGCCGGCCGGGCGCAGGCTTGTTCTGGTCCATCGTGCGCCGGACCTCCGTCCATGCCTCCTCCGAGACGAGCCCCTCGTGTTCGCCCTCGTGGATCGCGCCACGGAAGAAGACCTTGCCGTAGTAGAGATGCTTCGAAAGGGTCCTCGCGATGTCGCTCGGCATCCAGAGGCCGCCGGAGCGCTTGCGCCAGCCCTTCGCCTCCATTTCCCGCGACAGCGTCACCGTCGAGCCGCAGTCGAGGTAGCGATCGTACATCCAGCGCACGATCTCCGCCTCCTCGCCGTTGGGCACGAGCCTGTGGTTCTCGACGCGATAGCCGAAGGGCACGATTCCGCCGATCCACTTGCCGCGCTCCCTCGTCATCGCCCATTTCTCGCGGAGTCGGAGCTGGATCGTCTCGCGCTCCCATTGGCTCGTCATGATCGCGAAGTTCTTCATCAGGCGCCCGATGGGCGTCGAGGTGTCGAACTGCTCCGTGACGGACGTGAAGCCCACGCCCCACCGCTCGAGGTCCTCGTCCGTCTTGGCAAACGCGAAGATCGACCGGGCGAACCGGTCGAACCGATACACCACGATCTGGTCAACCCTGCCGGCCTCGCAGTCGGCCAGCAGCCGCTTTACGGCCGGACGCTCGAGGTCCTTGCCGGAGAAGCCGCCGTCGTCGTAGTGCTCCGGAAGCGCCACCCATCCGTCGCCGGACCTGTTGGCGATGTATTTCTCGCAGATGTCGCGCTGCGTGTCGAGCGAGTTGTTGGCCTTGTCCAGGCCCATCGAGACGCTCTTGCGGCAGTAGATCGCGCAGCGCTTGACCGCTGGGTTCCGTTCCATTGCCCTAGTCCTTCCTGAGGCCGAAGAAGACCCGGCCGTTCCACTTCGTTCCCGTCACGGCCGCGGCGATGGCCGAGAGCGACTTGTAGATGCGGCCCGCGAACTCGAACCGGCCGTCCTCCCGGACGGTTGCCACGTAGTCGCGGCCATGCCACGTCCGCGCGAGCCTCGTCCCCGGAAGGAACTCGGGGCGCGCCGCGCCCGCCGCCTCCGCCGCCCGCTCGAGGGCGGAGAGTTCGTCCGGCCCCAGATCGCCGTAGGCGTCGGCCTGGATCCTGTAGGCGATGGCGCGCCGCAGCACCGGCGCGCACGCCGTCGCCGGCCGGCGGCCGATTACGGCCTCGTATTTCCGCGTGAGCGACTCGGAGTCGAGCGTTTCCAGCGCATTCAGCTCCCGCAGGATGTTGAGTCGGATTCCCGTCGCCATCACCGGCCCCTCCATTCGTCCTCGCGCCGTCGGATGCGTAGAATCGCCGTCCAGACGAGCCGGACCGCGCGCCGGATGTTCTCCGGGATCATCCCGAGAATCCTAGCGCCCATCGGCCGCCTCCTTTTCCGTTCCGGACTCCGCCCGCATTTGGGCCGCGGACGCCTCCTTCTTGCGCCGGATGATGCCGGCGATCATCCGGGCGGCCATCGCGAGGCCGCCCGGTCCGTCGTTCGGGTCTGTCGTCGTTTGCTTCATGGGAGTTGTCTCCTTTCGGGGCGGTATACATGCTCGATTTCGCGCGAAAGTCCAGTCGAATCTCGACTCCGCTCCGGTTTACCCTCGTTCGCCCCGCGATTGTCGCGTCCGGCGTGGAGAGGGCGGGGGTGGCCGTCGGACCGAAACGGCTTCTGACGAATTTCTGAAGGAAGAAACCGTGTTCTGACGAATTTCTGAAGTTTCGAGAGTTCACCCGTTGCGCGTTTTCGGCTACTCTTCTACCTATCGCGCACACTGCCGCGAAACACCTGGAACAACCTCCCATGAACGACGCCTCCGCCCAATTCTTCGCCATCGCCCTGGCCGCCACATGGTGCGGCTTCGGGCTCTACGGCATCCTGCGAAAGATCGGCCAATCGCCGCAGGTGCGCGGGATGCTGCTCCGCTTCCGGCGGGCGAGTCTTTCCATCAGGGCCGCCATCGTTGCGGGGCTCGTCACCATCGTCGCAATCGGCGGCACGAAGCCGGGCGGAGGCGATCCGTTGCGCGGACTTCCTCCTCCCGCGGCCGCCATCGTCGAGCCCGTCGTCGCGCCGATCGAGGTCCGCACGAACAACATCGCGCTCCGCGCCGAGTCCGCAACGGCGGTCGAGATCGAGGACTGGCGCAAGCACGGATCGTCCGCGGGCGGCGTCTGGCTCGACTTCGACGAGCCCTTCTTCCGCATCGGGACGAATCCCGTCTCACGCGCCTACGTCGCCGCAAGCGGAACCATCTCCTTTGACACGATGTGCCGCCCGCCCTTCGGAGCGCCGCTCCCCGACGGTAGCGGCCTTCCCGTTCTCGCGCCGCTTCTCTCTCCTCTCGGGATGGTTCCCGAGGCGAATTGGACGAACGCCGGCGCCGCGTCCCGGTTCTGGCACGATGCCGCACCCGGCAACGGCCGCGTCTTCACGTGGGAGAACGCCATGCTCGACCGGCTCCCCGGCTGCCGCCTCTCCGTCCAGGCCGAGCTTCTCCCATCCGGAGACTTCACCTACCGCTACGACTTCGCGGACGCGCTAGACCCGCCCGCGACGAACCTCGTCATCGGCGCACAGGTCGGGACGAACGGCGTAAACGCGCTCGCGATCCTCGGGACGAACATCTTGGCGGAGACCGTCTGGCGCGTGGACGGTGCGCGCGTAACGAACGGCGTCTCCATCGCTGACCTGCTCTGCACGAACGGCATCCTTCGCGCGCCCGCGCGCTTCGCCATTGAATGGAAGAACACGTCCGGCATCGATCCGAACGCCGACACGGACGGCGATGGCCTCTCCGACTGGGACGAACTCTTCCGGCTCGGCACGGATCCGAACCGCTCTGACACCGATGGCGACGGCCTGTCCGACTCCTCGGAAGTCCTCGCCGGCGCGAACCCGCTCGACGCCGACGAAAACGGCGACGGCGTTCCGGACGGCGTCGCCCCCGCCGCGTGGGCCGCGAATCCCCTCTGGGCCGCGAATGGAGGCTCCGTCGACTGCACCATTACGCTCGCCGCCGACCTTCCCGCGGGAACGAAGGCGTCTCTCGCGTTGGGCGACCTGACGATACCGCTCGCCCTCGCGGGGAGCTGGGACATCGATCTTCCCTCCGGCCAGCTCGTCGCGGTCCACCTCTTCTCCACCGGGGAGAACGCGATACCCCTCGCGATTTCGCCGATGCGCTCCGGCGGTTCGGCCCCGCCGCAGCGCGGCGGCCTGCGGTCCGGCTGGGGGCCGCCCCGCGTCCGGATCGACCCTTCCGGCATCTTCGAAGGACGCGCCGCGAACGGCGACGCTTCCCTTGCCGAACCGACGATGGATATCGTCAACGAAGACGGCTCGAAACCCCCACCCGACCAGTGCCGCCACGACCACGACATTCCGGGCTCGTACCGGCTCGATATCCGTCCTGCCGAGGCCGGTCTCACCGCGGCCGACGCCGTACTGTCCGGATTCGTGCGCGAGGGCTCCGACGGTCTCCGCCTCCCGGTCGAGAACCTGGCGCCGGGCGGCTACATCACGGGCACGGCCGAGATTTCCGCGCCGCCGCTCGACTACGGAACTCTCTACGATTCGATTTCGGCCCACTACTGCATCGGCGAGGATTCGTGGTGGTGCCCCTACTGCCTCATGTACCACCCGGAGGACGAAGGGTGTGAACACGAGCCCGGCTGTCCCGTGCTGACGGGTGCCGACGGCGACTGCACCTGTCCGCCGCGCGTCATTCGCGTTTCCGAAGGAACGAACATCCATGCCATCGCGACTTGTTTCGTCGGCGTCTCGCACTGCTGCTGTCCGCCTCCCGATTCCGCCTTCGGGGCCGTTCTGGATTCCGTCGACAACGGCCTCGTCGTCAGGAACGCGTCGGGCATCCTCGGCCCGGGGGACCGTTTCGAAGGGGCGGTCAGCGTCTACGCCACGGCCGTGAGCGGAAACGAGCCGTTTGAAATCCGCTATCATCTCGTGGGTGACGACGGAAACGGCGCGACGACCAATCTGGCGCAGCACACGGCGAAGATATGGTCCGTTCGCATCACGCACGAGCCCATAACGCGTGACCGCAGCGGTTCGGTCTTCTACAACCCGTGCGGAATCGTCAGAAACGAGACCGCGACCTTCCGGTTCCAGCTCGAGCCGGCGGCGTTCCCCGCGACGAACATCAACTGGTCTGTCGATTTGAAGAGCCGTGCCGATTTCGTCGGAGGAACGAACGGACAGACCGTCGTCGTTCACGGGAAGGAGACCGGTAACGTGAAGCTGTCGGTTGACATCACGGGCTACCGAGGGCCGCCGCCTGTTTTCAATGCCAGCGTTGTCAACCATCACGAGGTCCTGGTCAAGGCTTTCGTCGTCGAGGAGGAGGACGGGGGACCCGTCTATCCGCCGGGGGCCATCGCCGCCCTCTTTCCGGTGGCCAACGAGATCTTCACGCAGGTCGGCATCCACTTCAATCTCGATACAAACATCGTCCAGATCGCGAACACCAACTTTCTTGTCATCAAGAAGGAAACCGGGGACTATCCGCTCGGTCAGACACTGGTCAACTACGCCCATACGCCCAATGCTGTGGAGCTGTATTTCGTCCGGACAACGGAGGGAGCCGACGGGCTGAATTATCCGGGAGGCATCATCCTGCCTGTGGGGATCGACGGCCACGTGCTCGCTCACGAGCTGGGCCATGCCTGCGGACTCGGAGACATCCTCGATTTCGTCCAATGGAAGGATCCGACCACCAACCAGGACCAGGAGGCCCTGTATCCGGACGAAGCCGCAAAGGCACATATGGAGGACGATTGGGGGACGGACTTCGCCGAAGGATACTACACTGTCCGGCAGCACCGCGATATCATCACCCGGCTTCTGATGTGCGGGCGGAGGCTGACGCCGCGAACCAACGAGGACATCACCTACGGCGATGTCGACGGGCTCGTCTATATATCGGGCTCGTCGCCGCCGAACGAAGACACCTGCCCCGTCGGCTTCTTCCATCCCCAGAGAGGACACACGCCATCTCACCAATGAGAAAGGAAAGCACAATGAAAGACACAAACATGCGACACTTCGCCGCCCTCATCCTCCTCGTCGCCGCCGAAACGGCGTTCGCAGCCGAATCCGATGACAAGCCCGACGCAGAAAAGCGTCTTGGCCAGCTTGGCGAAATGGTGAATTACTACGCGGACAGCGGATTCTCGAACATGTCGGCCCAGTATGGCGCCTTCAAGGGCTATGTCGACCGCGGGGAAGGCGAGGTCCTCGCGAACTCCCTTCTTCGACAGGCCCGGGAGAACGCCGGATCCACGAACGAAACGCAAAAGGAGCGGTTCGAGTTCGCGGTGACATGGCTTGACGAATTCGGCGGGACGAACGCGCTTCCCTTTCTTCTCGAGGAAATGAAACGTGAGGAATACAAGGGCCTCTATCCGAGAAGGACGCCCAACTCCCGGCACATGACGGTCTCGGCGTTCTTCCGAATCGCCCACCGGTGGGGCGCGACGAACGCCCTCCATGACGCGGCCGCGATGCTGGTCGACGAGAAGTGGAGCTGGATGCGGAGGGAACTCTACTCCGAGGCGAGGCAGACCGTCGATCTGTACGAGTCCTCCGCTCGTAACGCCGTCGGGAAGAAGGGGGGCGGCGTCGTGAACCTCCGCCCCGCGCGCGAGACGATCTGCGTCTTCATGATGGACTGCTACGAGACCGAGACGAATCCGGCCTATCTGTCCGGACTCGACGGCTTCCTCCGCTCCAAGCTGCCGGAGTGGAAGACGAGCGAGCGCCGCCTACAGGGCGCGCAGCGTATGCTCCGGATGAATCCCGACTCGAAGGAGGCGTCAGGCATCGTCCGATCCGTCCAGGACGCACGCGCCGCCCAGCCCCCGGCTGGCTCCGCCACCGCCCAACCCGGCGACGCCTCGGACACCGAGGTCGTCGAACCTCTGCCTCCCGATTGGGGGAAGTTCCAGATCTAACCAAGAAAGGCAACAAACATGTCCACAACCGCCCACAAACAGTACACCTGCTTCATCGCTTCGCCGGGCGACGTCCAACCGGAACGCAACGCCTGCGAAGACGCCATCGCCGAAATCAACCGTTCATTCGCGGACAAGGGCATATCCCTGCGTCTCGTCCGATGGGAAAAGAACGCCACGCCCGCTCTTGGACAGGATGGGCAAGCGGTCGTCAACGAACAGCTATCCCCGGGAGACGCGGACTTTTTCGTCGGCGTGTTCTGGGCCAGATTCGGAGAACCGACGCCGCGAGCCGACTCGGGGACGGAAGAAGAATTCAACTTGGCCTTCGACCGATGGAACTCGACGAAGGACAACCACGTTCTGCTGTTCTTCAAAACGGCGAACGTGCCGACCGACATTGACGGCACCCAGCTCGAGAAGGTCAAGGAATTCAAGAAAAGGGCGAGCCAGATGGGCGCCTTCTACAAGGAGTTCTCCACGACGGAAGAATTCGCCCAGGCTTTGCGGGAAACCATCACGAAGATTCTGCTCAAGACGATTCCCGATTCCGGCCGGGCAGACGAGGGAGACGACATCAAGAAGGCCCTTTCCGAAAACCTCGTGAAAGCCTTGTCCGTCTTCCAGGAAGACATTCAGTGGATCGACCGCTTTGTCTGCGAACGGAATCAGCTCCCGAGGTCTTTGGCCGATCTGGAGAACAAAGCGGTTTCCATCGACACGATCGTCGACTCTCTGGATTCGTTCATCGTTTCCGCGCCTCCCCAGTTCGGACTCACCTCGGCCGCCCACCATCTTCGACTTCTTGCTTGGGAGAAGGGTCAGGCGTGGGGGTACGTGGACATGGATCAGTTGCCGCCATTGTCCGACATTGTCGCGAAGGATCAGCGGTTTTTCCATCGGGACCGGTTGGATTGCGTCATCGTCGACAGTTGGGACGCTCAAAAAAGTTCCTCGGCAAAAGTGTTCGAGGTAATCGAATCCGCCTTGCCTTCCGTCCGCATCGTCGTCATGCACACAAGATCGGAACTGGGCTTTTCCAAAGAACCACAGATTCGGATCAAACGCGACTGGAAGGCGCGGGAACTCCTGCCCATGCCGAGGCAGTCCGTCCGGAAAGCCGTCTCGTTCCGCTGCTCCTCCGTTCCCGAAGACGAAAACACGGTTCTCGAAAAACTTCTGGGCGACCTGGAGTCGATGAACATCCCCCGCACGCCCATCAACTGCTGGACGATCCTGAAAGCATCCGAATCGCGGGCGGAACACAGTCCCGTCAACCGGACGGAACTGTTCGACTTGCTTCTCTCGGTCCTGTTCACGCGGTTCAATCCGCCGACGTACGGAACGCTTCCCGACACGAAGGACTGCAACCGGTTCCTCGGATCGTTCTGCGAACAGTTGATCCGCGAAACGAAAACCTATTTCACGAAACGCGAATTCGTCAAGCACTGTTCCGAATACTGCGACCGGCAACTGATCGACGTTGACGTGGAGGTCGTTTTCGACATCCTCGTGGCGAATCGGATCGTCGTTCGGCTGACTTCTTCGGAATACCGTTTCGGGGCTTCGTTCTGGATCTACTACTTCGGCGCGAAGCAGATGGAACAGTCCGATGATTTCAAACAGTATGTTCTGGAGAACCGCCGGTATGCCAGTTTCCCGGAGATCATCGAGTTCTACACGGGATCCACTCGTGATCGGGCCGAGGTGCTGACTCTTCTGGACGCCGATTTGGAGAAAACGCGTGAAACGATGAATTCAAAGCTTGCATTTCCGAAGGGATTCAATCCCCTTAAAGGATTTGTATGGTTGTCGTCCCAGAAAGACATCAAACGGATGAAAGACCAGTTGAGCAACGGGGTAAGCAGCCTGCCCGCATGCATCCGGGACCAACACGCCGATAAAGATTACGATTATCGCCGCCCGTACGACCAAACCATCCAGCAATGCATGGAGGAGTCTTCCTTCTTCATCTTCATCCAGCAAATCAAGGCGCTTTCCAGAGCGCTTCGAAACAGCGACTATGCAAAGCCCGAGATTCGCATTAAAGTCGTCCGGCACATTCTTTCGGGATGGGTCGAAATTGCGAAAGTCATTTTCGCGCTGTCGCCGATGTTGGCCCGAAGCGGACATGCTTCGTGGGAAGGTTTTGGATTCGTGCTGGACGAGAGCTTCCAAGCAGACAAGACGGATTTCGGCCAACTCCTCGTCTCGATTCTGGAATCGAGCCCGCAAAACGTCGTGTTCCACGTCAAAAACGATCTTTCGTCGCACCGAATCGGGAAACTGCTCTACAACGTTCTCGAGTCGGAGCTTGGCGAATTGGCAAGACATCTGTTGATGCTGTATTTGGTCTTGGATCGGCCTCCCCGGTGGAGCGCGCGAGTCAGATCCTATATCAATTCGTTGGACAACAACTCTTTCTATTTGTGTGACGTTTTCGGCACTTTGGGGTTTGTCCTCCGTTACGATTTCCCGACGGAACAAGACAGAGTAGAGGCGTTTGCACTTGCAAAAGTGTGCCTGGGCAAGCACGAGAAAAAGCCCCTCAACAGGATTTCCGATCAAAGGATTCTCGCCGCCGAACCGAAGGACAAACAAGATGAAAAGGCGTAGAATCGCTGGCGGTTGATATTCGAAACAAGCGGGATACAAGGAACGAAAGGAGCTCCGATGTTTTATTTCGACTTTTCGGGCGAGGGCGAAAACGGCGACGACGCCAAAGTCGCCTACATCGCCACATACTCCGAACAGGACATCCAAAATCGGACGAAAACGCTTCAGGAACTCGGCGCGTCCTGCCGGTTCCAGAAGCTTCCGACGGGAAACTACCTGTTCGCGCTCGACGGCATGCTGCTGTCCGATTTCAACGGACTCACTCCGGGCAGTCTCGGGCACATTCTCGACGCGATGATCGCGCATCGGGATCCCGACAAGCCGAAAGCTCCGGCGAAACCGTCCGACAATGCCGCCGTCCTGAAGAGCGCGGTCGAGGAACGGAAGATGTGTTCCGACGGGCTCTACAGGGCATGGCAGAAACGGATGAAGGAAGACAACGAGTCCTCGCCCGGCTGCTCCACAAAGCTTGTCATGGACTGTGCCAGGGACGTGTGCTCGGCGGTCGACCTCCCTTCGATCGAAACCTTCCTTCCCGACGTCTCGGAGCTGTCCCAGACGTTCGCCGACGCCTGTACGGCCTTGGTCAAGGCGGAAGACGACGGCCCCTTCTTCAAGGGCGACCCGGATCCGGTCGAGAAGTTCCGTCGCGTGGTCACCGTCGGAATCTTCGCCTGCATTAAGGGGATCGGAACCGCCATCTCGGACGAAACCGCCAAGCGCATTTTCCCGATGATCCGATCGTTCTTTCCCCCGTGGTGGAAAAACCAGATCGCCAAGGAACTGTCGACCCTTGCGGGAGGAAAACGCCCCTCGCGTCATCCGGACGACATGGCCTTCGAAGACTATTTCGAGAATTGGGCGTGCCGCACGTGCCGGATTGCCCGCGGGGTCCTGTTCCGCCCCATGTCGCTTGCCTTCATCATGGAGTCCCTTGGACCGGCATACCAGATCGTGGAAACAATGCTTGCCCCCTTCCAGGGAATGATCGAGCAATTGTCTCCGCTCGAATGGCGCGTGGCGTCCTCTCTCATGGAAATGGAAGAAATGAAGCGTTGACGAAGAATGCCGGATGGTTCCACCAGCGTTGTCGAACGGATACCGGCCGTCGAGATGGCGTGGCGCGATGCCGCCCGCCATCTCTGCGAGAAAGCGCGTCTGGACTTCGAGACATGGGATTTCCAGCTGTTGTTCCGCGGAGTAGAGTCGTATGCGGACGCGCCCGACGAGGACGTTCCGCGAATCGCCGAAGCGACCCCGACGGGCGTCGGCCTGGCGGAAGGGATGCTCCTTCGAACGCTCTACAGGGATCTGGAGGCGATCCAACAGGGAACGTGCATACAAGCCGTAGTGAAAAGCGTCGAGCGCCGTGGCGCCCCGTTGCTGGCCGTTCTGAAGGACATTGCAAAAGGGCTGGCCGTCTGGCGCGACAAGGTCGGGAACCGCCAGCTGTCGAACAAAGGCTCTTCCGCCCTGGGCCGCTGGATCGTCACGAAACGCAGGGCGCTACGCGGCGCCTTGCTTGGCGTCCGGCAGGAGGCGCTTCGCTTCTCCGTTCAGTTTTCCGATGCGACACTATGGGACCGCCTTGAGGCGGAGGCCGACGGAACGATGTGCGGCGAGGACCCCGCCGCCGTCATCCGCAAGTTGCTTGAAGACGACGAGGACGAGACTCCACCGGAAACGAAGGGGAAGCCCAAACCCAAGAGAGTACTGGACAAGGTGAAGCCGTTCCGCAAGAACGGAGTGCATTTCGCGGGAGGGTGTCGTGTCGTGCAAAGGATCCTTCCGCTCGTAGGCAAGGGACGCATCTGCCGTGAACACCTCGACGAAGAAATCAAGAGACTCGAGGCCAAGCGTGGCGACGCCGGGCCGCAAATGGATATCGCGGCGGCGAAGGCATTGCGGAACCTGAAAGATCCGGTCTTCCAACTGGCAATCACGTCGCTTCGAGAGGCCGCCCGGAAACGGAATGCCCGCAACGGCATCGAATTCGAGTAGCCAAAACTGGGACCGATCCGGACGAAACGGGACAGCGTTTTGGAAGCCGTCAAGCGAAAAGTCCGTGTGCCGGCATTTTTCGTTTTCGTCCTGATTTCATCGATGTTTCCGCAAGGAGCGCGCCCCGAAAAGGCGCGCTTTTCGTCGTGTTCCGGCCCGTTCCGTCCGGGCTTTGTCCCGGCTTCGGACAATGGCGGTATCGGCAGCAGTTCCGGCAGGTCGCCGTCAACGCTTCGCCGTGCAACCGCAAGGAACACGCGATGGAATACCATCAGACCATACACGCCGGCGGAAACGCCGGAATCAACAACAACACAAGATCCCGCTGGATCGAGGACGATCCGCTCACCGACACGGCGGAGACTCGGAAGAACATTCAACTTCTCGCAAGGCCGCTCGGCTCGGCGATTGAGGCATGGGAGATAGACCACTCTTCGTTCGCCAGTGCGCTGCGACGCAGTGGGCTCTTCTATCGCGAACCGGACTCGCGCCGTCTCCGGCTTCACGACGATCGTTTCGCCGACGCGCTCGCGCGTGGCATCGGTTCCCAAGCTTCGACCGTCGTGGTCCCAGGGCTGCTCTGGCAACTTGGGACAACAGATCGGACGATCTGCAAGTCGCGTCGAGAAGTGTACTTCCTCAAGCGTTTTCATAGTGAGGACGAGAGCGTGATGAGAACCGTCTTCGACAAGGCTCCGTCAAGCGCGTTCATCGTGCTGGGTGGAGGCGACACAGCCGCGCTGCCTCCCTTTCTGGCGCGTCGCGCGTTCTCGTTGGCGAAAGTCGCCCGACTTGGCGCGGACGGCGTCTTGCGCCTCTCGTGGCGAGCATTCGGACAGCGGCGACCGGAAGCGGCCACGGAGATGCCTGCGCCGTTGCAGAAGAAGGTCCGGCTCGCGGCAGCGCTCGACCGTCTATACCGACAACTCGTGGAGATCGCCAGACGTGGCGACTACGATGCGCTACACGCAGCCGTGGCCGGTGTGTCCTATCGGCTTGTCGCGGAGGAAAGTGGCTTGCCGGTCGATACGATCCGCAACCTGCTTCACCGCAAGGATGTGAATGGTCGGCCATTGCACGCCGCGCTCGTTTTCGAGTGGCGCCGCTGCCGAGACGAAGAGACAATCCTGTGCGACGCAGACTCGGCGAAGACGCATACCGTCACGAAAACGAGGAGAGAGTTGGCGGCGAAGACGGCCTCGGAACGAAACGGAAACAGCATGGCCGCTCTGATCGACGAAGCTGCAAACTCCATACAGGACCACGGCGACCGTGCGACGGCGCTCAAGGGACGGATTGCCGGCGCTCAGTCGGTCTGACAGGAAGGTCAGCACCTATGAAGAGCCCGCTCCCGTCGGGCTCTCTCTTTCTCCGCGAGATTCCTGACTTGTTTTGGGCGATCCGTACAAACCCCTTGAAAACAGGCCTCTCCGTTGATGGGCGTGCTGACCTGCCTTCGGAGAAACGGAGAGGAAAAGAGACCGAAAACGGGCTCGTCGCCGATTCTCTCTGACCTTTCGAGAGGGTTGGACAACCGAGGCGGCACGATCTCCATCCACGACCCTTCATTCGCGCGACACCCCGATTTGTTGGGGATTGCTTGCGACCTTCGGATGCGGAAAGGCCCGCGCGATGCGCGGGCCCCGACCTTGTCGCCACCGACGGATTCTCCAAGGTCCCGTGAACCTTGGTGGAGCTAAGGAGGGTCGAACTCCTGACCTTCTGAATGCCATTCAGACGCTCTACCAACTGAGCTATAGCCCCATGGCGCGGTTGACGGCGGTGGAATCTAGCAAAAGCCCCCCCGCGAGTCAAGCGGAAAAACGAGGCGGATTGCCGGTTGCGCATTCCGGACGCCGCATGGTAGAATGAAGCCGAATCGTTCCCCGCAATCCGGAGAATCCCCATGAAACGACTGCTGCTTGCCCTCGCCCCCGTCCTCGCCTTTGCACAGGACCCCGCCGCGCCCGCCGCGGAAGCCCCCGCCGCGCCGGAGAAGCCCGCGGCGCTCGCCGCCGTCGAGCGCACGGCCGAGCTCCACGACCGGTTCGGCGCCTCGTTCGTCGAGGTCGCCTGGCGGCTGAGGCGCGACGAGGAGGGCCGCTCGCCCGCCCGCTCGATGCCCTACCGCTGCCCGAACTGCGGCGGCATCCACTACCGCAACCTCGACTCGCTCATCTCCGAGAACCGCGCCTTCGCGACCCCCGGCTTCGCGCTCGCGGCCGACCGCTTCCTCGCCTACGACCCGAAGTTCCGCACCTCGGGCGTCGAGCGCGTCGAGATCCGCCTCCCCGACGATCCCGCGAAGGCGTGGCCCGCGCGCCCGGTGGCCTCCTACCCCGACCGCGGCGCGCTGCTGCTCGCGACGGACGAGCCCCTGCCCGGCGTGAAGCCCCTCGCGTTCGACGCGGCGGGCGCGCTTCCCGACGAGCCGGCCTTCTTCTTCGTCGCGCGCGAGGACGGCATGCTCACGACCGGCGTCCGCACCAAGTCCGCCTCCGACTGCACGCGCCTGCTCGGCCTCGGCCGCGACTTCGTGAGGGGCGTCGAGAACGCCCTCCTGCTGAACGCCTCCAACGAGGCCGTTACCGTCTCCTTCCGCGACCGCTACGAGGTCGGCGCGGGCGGCTTCGAGGCGCCGGCCGACTGGACCGCCGCCGACCCGGACGCGGCCGAGAAGGCGGCCGCGGCGCTCGAGGCGCGCCTCGCGCGCGCCTACCTCCCGGTCTTCCTCCGGCTCGACCCGAAGGCCCAGGAGGAGCGACAGGGCCGCGGCTCCTACTACGACGACGAGGACGACGACGAGGAGGGCGGCGGCGACGAGAAGGACCTCGTGGGCGCCGTGTTCGCCGGCGGCCGCGTGATGATCCCGTCGGGCGCCGGCGCGGGCGAGATCGCGCGCCTCGACAAGATCGAGGCGACGCTCCCCGACGGCACGAAGGTCCCGCTCCGGTTCGAGGGCGCGCTCAAGGACTACCAGGTCGTCGTCGCGTCCTTCGAGGGCGGCGTCCCGGCGGGCGTCGAGCCGCTCGAGGCCGCGGAGGGGCCCGTCGAGAAGCACTTCCTCGAGCCCGCCCTCGCGGCGGACGTCGAGAAGCGCGGCGACTCGATCCGCATCCGCGCGTCGCACGTCCGGCTCGACTCCTTCGACGTCGGCCGCGACGACCGCGTCTTCGCCGTCTCGGAGGACGACCTCTTCGACGCGGACGGCCGCATCCTGCAGTGGGCGACCGAGCGCCGCCGCGGCGGCAGCCGCTGGCGCTCGGACACGGACCGCCTCAACGGCGCGCTGCTCGCCGACTTCGCCGCCGGCAAGTTGCCCGTCGACCCGGAGATCGTCCCGCGCAAGGGCAAGGACCGCATCCGCGTCGCCTGGTTCGGCGCCGACCTGCAGACCGTCACCCGGGAGGTCGCCCGCGAGAAGAAGGCGCTCGCGTGGCTCGGCACGAAGCGCGACCGCGAGGTCGACACGCGCGGCGCGCTCGTGAGCCACGTCTACCCCGGCAGCGCCGCCGAGCGCATCGGCGTGAAGGAGGGCGACATCCTGCTCTTCGCCCGGTCGGAGGACGGCTCCGTGCGCCGCGCGATCGAGAGCCGCGAGTCCTACGGCGACTCCATCGACTGGGAGGAGATCTACGAGCAGGCGCCCGTCCAGCTCTTCGAGCGCATCCCGATCACGCCGTGGCCCGCCGTCGGCGACGGCGCGGATGCCGTCCTCACCTCCTTCGGCATCGGCAACGCGGTCGGCGTCGAGTGGCTCTCCGACGGGGCGTTCAGGCAGGCCGAGTTCACCGTCGAGGTCGCGCCGCCGAGCTACCGCACCGCGACGCGCGCCCGCTCCAAGGCGCTCGGCGTCATCGTGGCGGACGCCACCTTCGAGGTCCGCGAATACTACAAGCTCGCGGACGACGAGGCGGGCGTCGTCGTCACCAAGTGCAAGAACGGCAGCCCCGCCGCCATCGCGGGCCTGCGGCCGTTCGAGCTCGTGACGAAGGTCGACGACGAGCCGGTCGCCGACGCCCGCGCGTTCCTCGAGGCGACGAAGGGCCGCGAGACCCTCACGCTCACCGTGCGCCGCCTCACGGCGACGCGCGTCGTGCGCGTCTCGCTCCGCCCCGAGGACAACGTCCCCGCCGCCGACCCCGACGCGCCGGCGTTCGACGACCCGGCGGACGGCGCCCCCGCGCCCGAAGGGGAGGAGTAGCGCGCCCGCCGACCGACCGAATGCCCGCCGCGCTTCCCGAGCTCCTCGCCCCCGCCGGCTCCCTCGACGCCGCCCTCGCCGCGTTCCGCGCCGGGGCGGACGCGGTCTACGCGGGCCTGCCGCGCTTCTCCGCGCGCGCCGACGCCGAGAACCTCGGCCTCGACCGCCTCCGCGCCCTGATCGCCCACGCCCGCTCCCTGCCGCGCCCGCGCAAGGTCTACGTCGCGTTCAACACGCTCGCGTTCGACGGCGAGCGCGCCGCGATCCTCGACGCCCTCGCCGACCTCGAGGAGCTCGCCCCCGACGCGCTCATCGTCCAGGACCTCGGCGTCGCGCGCCTCGCCCGCCGCCGCTTCCCCTCGCTCGAGCTCCACGCCTCGACGCAGCTCGCCGCGCATTCCGTCGAGGGCGTCCGGGCGCTCGCCGGGCTCGGCTTCTCCCGCGTCGTCCTCGCCCGCGAGTGCACGCTCGACGAGGTCTCGCGCATCGTCCGCGAGGGCGGCGCCGAGATCGAGGTCTTCGTCCACGGGGCGCTCTGCTACTCCGTCTCCGGCCTCTGCCTCCACTCCGCGATGACGCAGGGCCGCAGCGGCAACCGCGGCCGCTGCGCCTACTGCTGCCGCATCGCGCACGGCGGCTCGTTCCCGTTCTCGATGCGCGACCTCTCGCTCGCGCCCGTCCTCGATCGCGTCGTCGCGACCGGTGCCGCCTCGCTCAAGATCGAGGGCCGCATGAAGGGCCCGCTCTACGTCGCCTGCGCAACGGCGCTCTACCGCCGCCTGCTCGACGGCGGCGCCACCCCCGACGAGATCCGCGCGCTCGAGGGCGATCTCGCGAGCGTCTTCGCCCGCGAGCGCACCACGCTCTACGCCCTCGGCGAGGACGGCCCGCCCGAGGGCGTCGTCGACCCGCGCTCGCTCGCGCACCGCGGCCTCCCGATCGGCCGCGTCGAGTCCGCTTCCGCGCGATCCGTCGTCTTCCGTCCGGAGCGCCGCATCGAGCGCCACGACGGCCTCCTGCTCAAGCTCCCCGCCTACATGGCCGCCAACGACGGCCACCCCTACGGCTTCGCCGTCGGCGCGATGCGCCTCGCCGCGACACGCGAGCCCGTCTTCGTGGCGGAGGCCGGCGCGCGCGTCGAGCTCGACCTGCCGCCCGGCGCGCCGCCCGTCCCGGCCGGCGAGACGGTCTACCTCTCCGCCAGCCAGGAGCTGCGCCGCCGCCACGAGATCCCGTCCCTGCGCGAATCCGCGCTCGAGACCGGCCGCGCCGCGCGCTTCCGCGTCGCGCTCGCGCCGGACGGCGTCCGCGTCCGCGCCGCGGACGCCGTCTTCCCCGACGTCTCCGCCGAGGCCTTCGCGCCCGCCCCGCTCGAGCCCGCCCGCGACCCCGAGCGCACGGCCGCCGCCGCGCGCGCCGCCTTCGCGAAGCTCGGCGGGACGGCGTGGCGGTGTCCGGACCCCGCCACGGACGTCGAGGTCGCGAACCCCGCCGGCCTCTTCGCGCCCGCCGCCCTCCTCAACGCCGCGCGCCGCGACGCCGTCGCGGCCCTCGATTCCTCCCTCGCCGCCCGCCGCGACGCGCGCAAGCGCGAAATCCTCGCCGACGCGCCCGCGCCCGCCGCGCCCCATCCGCCGCGCCGCACGCTCAAGTATCGCATCGACCAGGAGCCCGACCCCGCCACGCTCTCCGGCGCCGACCGCATCGTCCTCGCCATCGGCCACGCCTCGCTTGCCGACATCCGCTCCCATCTCTCCCGCTGGACCGCTACACTTTCCACTTTACCCTTTACCCTTTCAACCTCTTCAACCCTTTCAACCCCTTCAACCCTATCGCTCGCCCTTCCGGCGCTCTGCCGCGACCGCGAGGCGCCGGCGCTGGAGGCGACGTTCGACGCGCTCCTCGCGGACGGCTGGCGCGACTGGGAGGCCGGCGACCTCGCCGGCGCGCGCCGCCTTCGCGCGCGCGGCGTGGCGGGGTTCACCGTCGACGGCACCACGCTCCCCGCGGCGAACCGCGACGCGGTCGACGCGCTCCTCGAACTCGGCGCCGCGAGGGTCTGCCCCTCCGCGGAGACGCCGGCGGAGACGGTCGACGCGCTCCTGCGCGCCCGTCCGGGCCGCATCGAGCGGCTCGTGCGGCAGAGCGTGCCGCTCTTCCTCTCCGTCACCGCGCCCGTCGGCGGCGGCACGGGGCCGGTCCGCCGCTTCGAGGGCCGCCCGCCGCTCCTTTCCTACGCCCTCGACGGCCGCTGGATCACCGTCGCCGACACGCCGCCCTGGCGCGCGGACGCCCCCGCCTCCGACCCCGTCCGCGAGGACCATTCCTGGGATCCGCCACCCGTGCGCGCGTGATTTGCCCTTGCTTTTCGCGCGCGGATGTGCTTCAATACGCGCGACGGCTCCGGAGGGTCCGGAGTCCGCCGAATCGTCCCCATGCCAGCCAAATACAAGCGCGTCCTGCTCAAGCTCAGCGGCGAGGTCCTCCTCGACCGCGCGACCGGGCGGTGCATCGATCCCGCCGTCGTGGCGAGGATGGCCGCGAAGGTGAAGGCCGTGAAGAACATGGGCGCGGACGTCGCGATCGTCCTCGGCGGCGGCAACATCTTCCGCGGCGCGACGGGCGAGGAGCTCGGCATCGACCGCTGCGCCGGCGACTACATGGGCATGCTGGCGACGATCATCAACGCACTCGCCCTCCAGAACGCGATCGAGAAGGCCGGCCTCCCGGCCCGCGTGATGACGGCGTTCCCCTGCCAGGGCGTCGCCGAGCCCTTCATCCACCGCCGCGCGCTCCGCCACCTCGAGAAGGGGCGCGTCGTGCTCTTCGCCGCCGGCACCGGAAACCCCCTCTTCTCCACCGACACCTGCGCCGCCCTCCGCGCCCGCGAGATCGGCGCGGACGTCCTCGTCAAGGCGACGAAGGTCGACGGCGTCTACACCGCCGACCCCAAGAAGGACCCCTCGGCCAAGAAGCTCGACCACCTCACCTACGCCGACGCGATGCACCGCGGCCTCCGCGTGATGGACGCCGCCGCGTTCGCGCTCTGCGAGGAGCACCGCATCCCGATCCTCGTCCTCGACTTCTTCGCCGAGGGCGCGCTCGAGGCCGCCGTCGCCGGCGGCAAGGTCGGCACGCTCGTCGACGGATCGGAGCCTCCCCCCGTTTTCGGATAACCCTTCAACCCAAAGGAAACAACATGGCACATCCCGCTCTCGACACCGCGAAGGAAAAGATGGACGGCGCGCTGCGCAGCCTCAACCAGCAGCTCGACGGCATCCGCACCGGCAAGGCCTCGCCCGCCCTCGTGGAGAACATCACCGCGCTCTACTACGGCGCCCCCACCCGCATCCGCGAGCTCGGCAACATCGCGACGCCCGAGCCCCGCCTCATCACGATCACGCCCTACGACCCCTCGGTCGTGAACGAGATCTGCAAGGCGATCCTCGCCGCCAACATCGGCGTGACGCCCGTCTCCGACGGCCGCAAGGTCCGCGTCCCGATCCCCGAGCTCTCGGAGGAGCGCCGCAAGGAGATGGCCAAGGTCGCCGCCAAGATGGCCGAGGACGCCCGCATCGCCGTCCGCAACGTCCGCCGCGAGGCGAACGACGAGGCGAAGAAGCTGCAGAAGGACGGCAAGCTCACCGAGGACGACCGCGACCGCCTCCTCGAGGACATCCAGAAGGCCACCGACGCCGCGATCGGCAGGATCGACGCCGCCGCCAAGGCCAAGGAAGCCGAAGTGATGGCCGTCTAGGCCGCTTCGCGGCAATGCTGAATGCTGAATGCTGAATGCTGAATTCCGGATGCCGAATTCCGATTGACCCGGCGGCCGTTTGCCCCCGTAGGCCGCCAGAACGATAGACCGTTGGACCGTTAGCCCAGGAGATTCCATGGACATCAAGCCGATCACCATCAAGCCGATCACCCCCGCCGGCGCCTCGCCGGCGGCGCCCGCCGCCGATTCTCCCGCCTCCGCGCCCTCGGTCCCCCCCTCCGGCATCAAGCCGATCAGCATCAAGCCGATGGTCGCCCCGACGCTCAAGCCCGCCGATTCCGGCGACGGCGAGTCGGCGACGATCCGCCTCAAGCCCGTTCCGCCCGCCGGAACGGCCCCCGCGGCTCCGACGCCGCTCAAGCCGACGCCGCTCAAGCCCGCCCCTCTCGCCGCCCCGCCCGCCGGCACGCCCGCCGCGCCGACCCCGCTGCAGGCGATGAAGGGCAAGACCTCGCGCATTTCGCTCGACTCGGCGCTCTCCTCCCCGCCCACCGCGGCGGCTGCGCCCGCGATGGGCAAGCTCACGTCGAACCTCTCGGCGGCCGCGCAGGCCGCCAAGGGCCAGACGGCGAAGGTCTCGCTCACGATCGTCGAGGACGACGCGATGACGCGCCACCAGACGCTCCGCATGAAGGCGCCGGCCGCGAAGCCCGCGACCCCCGCGCCCGCCGCGCCCAAGCCGGCGGCGGAGGACGCCTCCGAGGCCCCCACCATCCGCAAGAAGACGCTCGTCCTCAAGAAGGACGGCGCCGAGTCCTCCGCGGCCGCCCCCGCCTCCGGCGACGGCGACACCAAGCCCACGCTCCGCCTCAAGCCGCAGGAGGGCGGCGGCGCCACCGCCGCCACCAAGCCCAAGCTCACGCTCAAGGGCAAGACGGCCGCCGAGAAGGACGAGGAGAAGAAGAAGGCGGACGAGGCCGAGGAGAAGGCCGCCGAGGCCGCGCCCGGCGCGCCCGGCGCCGGCTTCGACCCGTCGTTGGTCGTCCAGAAGCCCGAGAAGACGAACCCCGTCTTCCCGATCTTCGCGATCGCGTCGATCCTCGTCGCGATGTTCACGATCATCCTCTTCATGTCCGAGCGCTCATCCACCGGCGGCGCGGACCTCTCCTACACGAAGCTCGTGTTCCGCTACGGCCCGAACAGCGAGCGCGCCGGCGAGCCCATGGGCTTCCCGGTCTTCGCCGGCAAGCAGTGGCAGTGCCCCGGCCTCCCGCGCGTCACGCTCTTCCGCCGGTAGCGCGCCGCACGACGCTTCCGCCGATTCCCGCCGCGCGGCCCGCGGCGCGGGCGTCGCGGCCGCCGGAAACGGCGGCCGCTACTCCTTCATGAGCGCGAAGAAGCGCTCCTCGTAGGCCGAGAAGACGCCGTGCCTCTGCAGCAGCGCGCCGAGGCGCTTCACGAGCGAGCGGTCCTTGGCCGCCGCCGCGAACGCCTCCTCGATCTCCTGCCGCGCGTCGGGCTCGAGCGCCGCGGCCGCGCCCTGGTCGAAGAGGTGCTTCTCCGCCATCTCGCGGATGTTCTTCTTCGCCGAGCGGTTCACCACCTCCCAGAACAGGCGCACGAGCGAGACGTCCCACGGCTCGTCCACGCCGCGCACGAGCGCGAGGTAGGGGTCCTTGCGCGCGGCGACGTCCTTCGAGACGTCCGCGAGCACGGCGTCGATCGGGCGCGTCACCAGCTCCTCGCTGAACGACTCGCGCTTGAGGGTGTAGCCGTAGCGCAGGATGTGGACGTCGTCCTCGTGCTCCGCGAGCCAGCGCACGTATTTGCGCGCCTCCTCGCCGAAGCCCTCGAGCAGCATCTCCGAATACGCCGAGGGTGTGATGATCTGCGGCTTCAGGAGCTTCATCCGTCCGGAGCGAACGTGGCACTTGCCGACGCTGTCCATCAGCTCCGACACGACGATGTAGTTCACGAGCGTGTTGCCGAACGTCTCCAGCATCCCGGTGGGCGGGACGAGGATCTCCGTGTTCGCGACCGCGTAGCGGAAGTCGAGTGAATTGGGTTCGCTCATGTCGTGGCGGGTCGGTGGATCGGCCGGGGCGGAGCCCGGCCGTCAGGACTTCGAGAGGCGCTGGCCGTCCTTGGTGTCCTTCACCGCCCAGCCGAGGGCGGCGATGGCGTCGCGCAGGCGGTCGGACTCGGCCCAGTTCTTCGCCTGGCGCGCGGCGGCGCGCTGGTCGAGGAGGGACCGGACCTCGGCGGGGATCGCGGCGGCGGGGCGCGCGAGGACGCCCAGGACCGTGTCCATCTTCGCGAGCGCGGCGAGCGCGGCCGCGGCGCCGGCGGCGTCGAGCGAGCCGGCCTGCGCGAGGCGGTTGCCCTCGTTCACGAGCGCGAAGACCGCCGCGAAGGCGAGCGGGGAGTTGAGGTCGTCGGCGAGGGCGTCGGCGAAGGCGGAGAGGTGCTTGTCCGGCCAGGACGGAGCCTGGCCGTCAGGACTCGGGGTCGCGACACCGCATTGTGCATTGTGCATTGCGCATTGTGCATTGCCCGCCAGACCCTCCATGCGCACCGTGAACTCGTCGATGCGGGCGAGGGCGGTGCGGGCGGCGGCGAGGGCGTCGAAGGCGAAGTTGAGCGGCTGGCGGTAGTGGCCGCCGAGGAGGACGTAGCGGATCTCGCGGCCGGTGTAGCCCTTGGCGAGCAGGTCGCGCAGCGTGAAGAAGTTGCCGGCGCTCTTGGACATCTTCTCGCCGTTCACGCGCAGGTGCGCGCAGTGCATCCAGAGCTTCACGAACGGCTTGCCGGTGGCGCACTCGGCCTGGGCGATCTCGTTCTCGTGGTGGGGGAAGAGGTTGTCGATGCCGCCGGTGTGGATGTCGAACGTCTCGCCGAGGTACTTCGTGCTCATCGCGGAGCACTCGATGTGCCAGCCGGGGCGGCCGGGGCCCCAGGGGGAGTCCCACTTCACGTCGCCGTCGTTCTCGTCCCACGCCTTCCAGAGCGCGAAGTCGCCGACGTCGTCCTTGGCGTACTCGTCGTTGGAGATGCGGACCGAGGCGCGCATGCCGGAGCGGTCGAGGTGCGCGAGCTTGCCGTAGTCGGGGTCCTTCGCGACGGAGAAGTAGACCGACCTGTCGGGCGCCTGGTAGGCGACGCCGCTCTCGAAGAGCTTCCCGATGAGCGCGATCATCTCCGCGACGTGGTCCGTCGCGGCCGGGTAGACCGTGGCGCGCTCGATGCCGAGCGTGTCGAGGTCCTCGAAGAACGCCTTCTTGTAGGTCGCGGTGTAGTCGCGCAGCGGGACGCCGGCCTCGCGCGAGCCGCGGATCGTCTTGTCGTCCACGTCCGTAAGGTTCATCACGTGGGTGACCTTGAGCCCCGCGTATTCGAGCGTGCGGCGCAGCAGGTCCTCGAACATGTAGGCGCGGAAGTTGCCGATGTGGGCGAAGTTGTAGACCGTGGGGCCGCAGGTGTACATCCGGACCGTGCCGGGGACGAGCGGCTCCAGCGGTTCGACGCGGCGGGTGAGCGAGTTGTAGAACTTCGGTTGCATGACGGCGCGGATTCTAGCAGAACGGGCCCCGCGGGGCAAATCGGCTTTCCCTGCCGCGGGCGTTCTGGTATTCTCTCCCGCAACCGCCGTCCCGCGGCTTTCGAACTCCGACCCTCGACCATGAAGACCTGGCTCCTCCAATCCGCCGATCCGTCCTTCTTCGTCCAGCCCTACCACGCGAGCCGCCCCGGCGCGGCGTTCGACGGCGCCCCGTTCACGGTCGCCGGCCGGCGCGTGAAGTGCGCGTCCGGCTACGGCTCGCACGCGCCCGGCTACGTCGACCTCGATCTCGAGGGAACCGGCGCGCGCGTCCTGCGCGGACGCGTCGCGATCGACGACGAATGGTCCCAGCAGAAGGGCGCCGCGACGCTCGCCGTGGTCGAACACGGTTCGGCCGCCGAGGTGTGGCGCTCCCCGCTGTTCGCCAACGGCGGAAAACCGCTTTCCTTCCGGGTGCCGCTCGCGGGCCTGCGCCGCATCCGGCTTCGCTGGGATCCGGGTCCGGCGGGGCCGGACGGCGCGCACGTGGACCTGATCGACGTGGCGATCGACCACGAGGGGCCACGCGCGCCGCGCGCGTTCTGGGAGGCGCCGGCGGACTTCGGTTCGCTCCGCGTCGCCTGGCCGTTCGACGCGCTCCAGAAGGGCAGGCCCGTTTCGCAGCTCGCCCTCGCGGGCGAGCGGCCGACGGCGACGGCCCCGCGCCTCGACCTGGTTCCGACGTTCCCGCCGACGGACGGCGTCGCCGGCCGGCACCGCCCGCTCTCGCTCTACGTGATCCAGGCGAACGGCGCGCACACGTGCCGCCTCGTCTTCGACCGTCTGGAGGAACGCCTGCTCCCGAACGGCGACCTGGAGCGTTCGGTCTTCCTCGCGGACCCGGACTACCCGGTCGAGGTGGAGCAGCGCATCACGGTCTACGCGGGGAAGAACCTCTGGCGCCTGCAGCGCGCGATCCGTAACCGCGGCCGGAAACCCGTCACGCTCGTATGGCGCGACGCGGGGTTCGTGCAGCTCCCCTCCGGCAAGCCTGTGCTGCGCACGTTCAGCGGCGCGTGGGGGCGCGAAAAGACCGAATTCGACGAAGGCCCGCTCCCGCACGGGACGCTCGAGCTTTCGTCCACCAACACCGGCCACAACTCGCAGGGCGACTACCCGGGCCTCTTCCTCGGATGGGACGGCCCCATCGCCGAGGAGCGCGGCCGCGTGGCGGGCGCGTGGCTCGGGCGCGACGGCAACTGGTCGCTGCGGGCGATGCGCCTCGGCGGCGACGCGGTCGCCGTCGCCGGCGGCTCCTTCCCCGAGCCGCGACAGCTCGCGCCGGGCGAGACGTTCGAGACGCCGTTCCTCCTCCTGGCGTGGTCCGACCGCGGCCTCGGGCCGGTCACGCGCGCCTTCCAGTGGTGGTGCCTCTCGCGCGGCGGCGTGATGAACCCCGCCACGACGCGGCGCGTCGTCCTCAACAGCTGGGAGGGCGTCTGGTTCACGTTCGACGAGGAGAAGCTCCTGCAGATGATCCGCAACGCCGCGAAGCTCGGCATCGAGCTCTTCGTCCTCGACGACGGCTGGTTCGGCAACGGGCGCTACGCCCGCGACGACGACCACCAGGGCCTCGGCGACTGGCAGGTCAATCGGAAGAAGCTTCCGCACGGCTTCAAGCCGCTGATCGAGGAGTGCCGCACGTGCGGCATCGACTTCGGCCTGTGGTTCGAGCCGGAGATGGTGAACAAGACGAGCCGTCTCTTCGAGGCCCACCCCGACTGGATCCTGCGCGAGGAGGGGCGCGTCCCGACGCCCGGCCGCGGCGGCGACCAGCTCATGCTCGACCTCTCGAACCCCGAGGTCGAGGAATTCGTCTACCACGTCGTCGCCGACGTCCTGGCCGCGAACCCCGGCATCTCCTACGTCAAGTGGGACCACAACATGCACGGGCGCAACCAGGGCGCGCCGCGCCTTGGCGCGAACCAGGGCGCGCTCTCCGACCTCTACGACGAGGCGTTCCAGCGAATCGCCGCGCGCCTGCGGAAAAACTTCCCGGGCGTCGCCTTCCAGCTCTGCGCGAGCGGCGGCGGCCGCGCCGACGCCGCGTCGATGCGGAACTTCGAGGAGTTCTGGGGAAGCGACGAGACGCGCGCCCTCCCGCGCATCCCGATCCAGTGGGGCGCGCTGCACTTCCACCCGCCGTGCGCGCTCGCCTCGCACGTCGCGCGCGGCGGCGCGTGGGGGATGAAGACGCGCGTCGACGTCGCGATGGCCGGCCGCCTCGGCGTCGAGCTCAACCCCGCCGACTTCGGCGAGAGGGACCTGGAGGACATCCGCCGCGGCATCGCCGCCTACAAGGAGCTCCGGCCGATCCTGCACGCCGCCGAGGTCTTCCGCGGGCGAAATCCGCACCTCTCGAGGACGACCGAGCTCACCTACGTCCTGCCCGACAAGACGCAGGCCGTCCTCCTCGCCTACGACACGGAGGAGCGGGCGCACGCGCAGCGCATCCGGCCGTCCGGCCTCTCGCCGCGCCGCATCTACGAGTGGACCGAGGCGAACCCCGGCGCCGTCCCGCGCCTCGCGCCCGGCCGCGCCACCGGCAGGGCGCTCATGGAGCGCGGCATCCGCGTCTCCTTCCCGGCGGGCGTCTCGACCGCCGTCGCGCGCCTCGTCGCGCGATAGGCGCGGATTCCGCGCGCAGAAATCGCTTGCGCCGCCGCGCGGAAACGGGCAGAATGGAGGCCGTCCGCGCGACGCCGGCCCGCAAACGGAGAAACCGCCATGAACGAGATGGAGACCGAGATCTCACAGACCATCGACGAATTCGTCTTCCGCGCGAAGACCTCCGCCGGGGGCGCGTGGGCGCGGGCCTGCGCGTTCGCGCTCGACCTCGTCCCGGTCCTCGTCTGCGCGAAGATCCTCCGGCTCGCGCTGGGAGGCCTGGCCGCGGTCGCGGGAGCGGCGCTCGCGCCCTGGGAGCGCGCGGCGCTCTGGCTGGTCGCGTTCGCGGCCGCGTTCTGGGGCTGGGAGACCGCCTGGGGCGCCTCGCGGTTCCAGGCGACGCCGGGCAAGCTCGCGCACGGGCTCCGCATCGTCACGGCGGACAAGGGCATCCGCCTCGACTTCGCCCGCGCCTCGAAGCGCGCCTTCGCCAAGCTCCTGCCCTCCCTCTGGATCCTCGCGCGGGCCGCCGCGCTCGTGCTCGCGCTCCACCTGCTCGGCGCCGCGACCTCCTTCGCGCCCGGGCCGTTCGCGATTCGCTGGCTCTATCCGGCCGTGATCCTCCTTGCCTCGGTCGGGCCCTCGCTGCCCGCCTATCACGCCCCGGCGTGGCGCTACCACCGCCAATACGCGCACGACCTGCGCGCCGGCACGCTCGTGCGCGGCCCGCAGAAGATTCCCGCCCGCTCCATCGCGCTGCAGATCGCGGAGGGCGTGGCCGCCGCGATCCTCGCGATGGCCGCCATCCACCATCTGGCGTCCCGTCCGCCGGTCCCGACATCGTTCCTCCTGCGCGGCGAGGCGGAGGCCGCGCTCAGGGCGCAGTTCGCGAAGCAGTTCGCCAAGGCCCCGTTCCGCGTCGCGGGCGTCCGCGTCCGCTCCGCCGCGGACGGCGGGGGAGACGCGATCGGCGCCATCTTCGTCGCGACCAACCTCGAGGGGACGGTCCGGATCTTCCGGTCGCACGACTCGGCCGACCTCCCGATCCGAGCCACGGCGGATCGCGACGGCATCGCCGGCGCCCTCGACGAGGAGGCCGGCGCCTCGCGAATCCTCACCGCGTTCCTCGCCGAGCGCGCAAAGTCGGAGCCCGAACCGACTCCCGAGACGAAGAAGCCCGAAGCCGCGGCCGCGAAGCCGAAGGCCGTTCCGCCCGGCGGATCGGCGACGACGAAGGACTGGCTCCTCGTCCGGTTCCTCGGGGCGGACGCCTTCCGCTGGCCCGACGACGAGCCCGCGAAGAGCGCCCCGTGGCTGGTGGCGGCCGACTTCGAGGTGAAGAACCAGTCCGACGAGACGCGCTTCGTGGCCGACTGGGCCGCCTCCTGCACGGTCGACGGCAAGCCGGCCCGGATCCTCTGGCTCGAGTCCTTCGATCCGCTCCATGCGTCGCTCGCCCCCGGCGAGTCGCGCGAGGGCACGCTCCTTTTCGCCGCGCAGCGCCGCGCCTTCCGGATCGCGATTTCGTGGATGGACCTTTCGTTCGAGGCCTCGATCCCCGACGACGAGGACTAGGGCGGGGCCCTCGTCCCCGCGAACCGAACCGCGCGTGACTTTCGCGCGTTTCTATCGTATGATGGACCCCGTTTCCGCGCACGCCATGCCCGCACCACGAAAGAACCTGGCCGTCGGCCATTTCTACAACGCCCCCTTCCGGGAGGCGTGCGCGCCCTTCCTGCCACGCATCGCCGAGGTCTTCTTCGCCTGGCCCGGCGTGCTCTCGTGCCGCCCCGCGCCGACGTTCACGCCCGAGGTGCGCGAGCGGCTCCTCGGCGACCTGCGGTGGGCGCGCGCGAACGGCCTGCGGCTCGACACGCTCTTCAACGCGAACTGCTACGGCGACGAGGCGATCAGCCCCGAGCTCGCGGACTTCGTCTCGAAGGTCCTGCGCGAGATGGACGCCGAGGGGCTCTTCCCGGACATCGTCACCACGACCTCGCCGTTCGTCGCGCGCGTCCTCCGGGTCCGCTTCCCCGGCGTGCGCGTCCGCGCGTCGGTGAACATGCGGATGCACGGCACGATCGGCTTCGACTACGCGTCCGACCTCTTCGACGAGTTCTACCTCTCTCGCGAGCGCCAGCGCGACCTGCGCTACGCGCGCCGCGCCGCCGAATGGGCGCGCGAGCGGGGCAAGGTCGTCGGCATGCAGGTCAATAGCGGCTGCCTGCGCGAGTGCCCGTTCCAGACGTTCCACGACAACCTCCACGGCCACGGCGACGGCCGCCGGCCGAAGGACGTCGAGACGGCGAAGGCGTTCGACTTCTCGTTCTTCCGCTGCAAGACGCACTACGCCCGGGGCGGCGACGCGCTCGAGGACTTCCTGCGCGCGACGTGGATCCGCCCGGAGGACGTCCCGCTCTGGGAGGAGGCCGGCATCTCGCTCTTCAAGGTCGCCATCCGCCGCCACCCGAGCCCCGTTGAGACGCTGCGCGCCTACGCGGAGTACTCGTTCGACGGCAATCTCGTCTCGCTCATGGACCCGGACCACTCCGCCGCCTTCGCGCCGCGGATCGTGGACAACAGGCGCTTCCCGGCGGACTGGGCGACGAGCGGCATCGGCGGGCTCTGCGCCGGCGACTGCACGCATTGCGGCCGCTGCTCGGAGGTCTTCCGCCGCGTGTGCGTCGAGCCCGGCGCCCGGTAGCTACCGGGACCGGTCCGACGGCCTGGCGGGACTCCGGTCCTCGATCATCGTGCCGCGCCAGCCGAGCTTGGTGCGCAGGGGCGCGAAGGGGTCGGCGTCGGGCAGGGAGAGGAGACGGACGCGGAGGGCCGCGGTGGTGGCGGTGAACGTGTCGCCCGGGCGCAGGCGCGCGCACAGGACGCCGTCGGCCGAGAAGGCGACCGGCGCCTCGGACCGCGCGACGCGCACCGTGACGACGCTCTCCGCCGGCAGCACGAGCGGCCGCGTCGCGAGCGTGTGCGGACACACGACCGTCGCCACGAACGCCGGCGCCGCCGGCAGCAGGATCGGCCCGCCCGCCGAGAGCGAGTAGGCGGTGGAGCCCGTCGGCGTCGCGAGGATCAGGCCGTCGCAGAGGAAGGTCGAGACGTCGCGCCCGTCGACGGAGAGCTCCAGCGCGGCGACGCGGCCCGTCTCGCCGCGCATCGCGACGAGGTCGTTGAGAGCGAGCTGCGCGGCGCCGGCGCGGCCGTTGCCGCCGCGCCGCACCTGCGCGCGCAGGAGCGAGCGCTCCTCGACGGCGCACTCGCCGTCGCGCGCGGCGCGCAGCGCCTCCTCGAGCCCCTCGAGGGGCGTCGCGGTGAGGTAGCCCAGGGAGCCGGCGTTGACGCCGAGGAACGGGATGCCGAGCGCGGAGCGCTCGCGCACGGCGCGGAGCATCGAGCCGTCGCCCCCGAGGACGAGGAAGAGGTCGGCGCGGCGCGCCTGCGCGGGCGCCACGAGCGAGACGCCGAGCGCCTTCGCGGCGCGGCGGACGCGGTCGAGCGCGCCGCGCGCGGCGGGCAGGGTTTCGTTGCACAGGACGCAGACCTTCATCGCGGCTTGGCCTCCCTACTTGACCTGCATGGTGAACTCGGCCTGGCGCGGCGCCTTCGCGGCGGCGGCGTCCTCCTCCCGCGGGCGCGCCAGGTCGCGCGCGCCCTCGATCTTCTCGAGGTCGTCGAGGCTCGCGAGCCCGAAGTGCTCGAGGAAGGCGGGGGTGGTGCCGAAGAGGAACGGGCGGCCGGGCAGGTCGCTGCGGCCGACGATGCGGACGAGCCCCATCTCCATGAGGGCCTTGATGACGTGGCCGGCGTTGACGCCGCGGACGCTCTCGATCTCGCTGCGCGAGACGGGCTGGCGCCATGCGACGATGGCGAGCGTCTCGATCGCCGGGCGGGAGAGGACGGTGGCGCGGCCCTTGCTCAGCATCTGGCGCAGCCACGGGCCGCAGGCGGCGCTGCTCATGAGACGGTAGCCGCCGCCGACCTCCGCCAGCTCGAACCCGACGCCGGCGGCGGCGAGGCGCTCGCGAACCTCCTCGACGGCCTTGCGGACCTCGGCGGGCGGGCAGATCTTGGCGGCGGGCGTCGCGGCGGCCTCGCGGTCGCGAGCCTCGCGCGCGGCGCGGGCGGCGGCGATGGCGGCCTCCGCCTCGGCCTTCGGGATGGCGCCGGTGGTGCGGCCGGCGGCGACGTCCTCCTCGGCCTGCGCGGCGACGAGCTCGGCGTCGGTGACGTCCGGCGCGTCGGCCGCCTGCGCGCGGCGCGCGGCCTCGACGTCCTCGACGATCCTGTGGATCTCCGCGGGCGTGAGCGGGTGGTCGGCGCCGAGGACGAGCGCGCCGACGATCGCGCGCAGCTCCACGTCGCGGTCGGTCTCGCTATTCCACATGGTCGGCGCCTCCGATGACGGGCCGGGACTCCGCCGTGGCGGGGTCCCCCTCGCGGTGCGGGGAGAGGACGATCTCGCCGAAGGCCGCGTCCTGCGACGCGACGATCTGGCGCAGGCGCAGCAGCTCCAGCAGCGCGAGGAAGGTGACGATGATCTCGCCGCGCGGGGACTGCGGTGTGAAGAGCGAGGAGAAGCCGACGCGGCCCTTCGCGGACGCGACGCGGAGGATCTCGTCGATCTTGTCGGAGACGCGCCAGCGGATGGGCTCGATCTCGCCGATGGGCTCGACGGGCGCGCGCTCGAGGACCTCGTGGAAGGCCTTGATGAGGTCGAAGATGCCGATGTCGCCGAGCGAGCGGGCGTCCTTCTCCCGGGCGCTGTCGGGCAGGAGCGGCGCGCCGGCGGTGCCGAACATGTTCTGCTGGCGGCGCTCGAGCTCCAGGAGGGAGCTGGCGGCGTCCTTGAACTTCTTGTAGTCGAGCAGCTGCCGCACGAGGTCCCAGCGCGGGTCCTTGCCCTCCTCGCCCTCGGCGCCGGCCTCCTCCTCCGGGCGCGCGTCGGCCGGGAGGAGCATGCGGCTCTTGATGTAGGAGAGCGTCGCCGCCATCACGAGGAACTCGCCCGCGAGGTTCAGGTCGAGCATCTGCATCGTCTCGAGATAGGCGGCGTACTCGTCGGCGATGCGGGCGATGGGGATGTCGTAGATGTCCACCTCGTCCTTGCGGATGAGGTAGAGCAGCAGGTCGAGCGGGCCCTCGAAGACCTCGAGGTCGACCTTGTAGTCGTCGGGCTGGAGCTGGAGCATGGCGTGGCGGGGTGTCGTTAGTCCAGGCCCACCGCGCGGCGGGCGGCGCCGAGCGTCCGGCGCGCCTCGACGCGCGCCTTCGCGGCGCCGGAGGCGAGGATGTCGCGCACCTCGTCCGGGTGCGCCTCGAAGTGCGCGCGGCGCTCGCGGAACGGCGCGAGGACCTCCTCGTAGACGCGCAGCAGCTCCTTCTTGGCGTCGCCGTAGCCGTAGCCGCCGGCGCGGAACCGCTCCGCCATCTCCGCGGCCTGCTCGGGCGTCGCGAGGAGCTTGTAGATCTTGTAGACGTTGTTCGTCTCGGGATCCTTCTTCGCCTCGACCGGGGCCGAGTCGGTGACGATCCCCATGATGGCCTTCTTGATCTCCTTCGGCGTCCCCGCGAGCGGGATGGTGTTGCCGTAGGACTTGGACATCTTCTGGCCGTCCGTGCCGGGGACCGTCGCGACCGAGTCGGGGATGTAGCCGTCCGGCATCTTGAAGACCTCGCCGAACTTCTGGTTGAACTTCGCCGCGAGGTCGCGGGTGATCTCGAGGTGCTGCTTCTGGTCCTTGCCGACCGGCACGAGGTCGCTCCGGTAGAGGAGGATGTCCGCGGCCATGAGGACCGGGTAGGTGAAGAGCGCGTGGGTGGCCTCCTTGCCGTGGGCGAGCTTGTCCTTGTAGGAGTGGGCGAGCTCGAGGCGGGCCATCGGCGTCACGATGGAGAGCAGCCACGAGAGCTCCTGGACCTCCGGGACGTCGCTCTGGCGGAAGAAGACGACCTTCTCCGGGTCGAGGCCGGCGGAGAGGAAGTCGAGGGCGACGCCGTGGATGGAGTCGCGCAGCGCCTGGGGGTCCGAGACGGTGGTGAGGGCGTGGTAGTCGGCGATGAAGTAGAAGCAGTCGTCGGCCTTCTTCTGCAGCTCGACGCACTGCCGCATGGCGCCGAGGTAGTTGCCGAGGTGGAGGCGGCCGGAGGGCTGGATGCCGGTGAGGATGCGCATGGTGGGGCCTGCGGTTGGCGGGTTGGTCGGAAAGGCGCGCATTCTAGCACAACGCGCCACCCGCGGCAAACCGCCGGACCCCGCGGGGTGTAGGACAGATTCGTGACTATGCCCGCTAGCCCCCGCTGTCCGACCTTGGCTTTTGAGGCGGCGGGGCGTGCCGAATCTTTTCGCTTGCATTCGAGGGGGCGCCTGTGTATAATTGTATGCA
>Ga0310695_10000342_pt1 | contig 123821 bp, 108 predicted proteins | sample RumenRJG_04DNA_FD_203882 | JGI IMG/M metagenome (GOLD analysis project Ga0310695, IMG submission 203882) | Bovine rumen microbial communities from Lethbridge, Alberta, Canada - RJG_04 (v2) (version 2) | ecosystem: Host-associated > Mammals > Digestive system > Stomach > Rumen | place: Canada...
AAAGCCCTGAAACTGGGGGACCAGTGGCGGGACGCCGGCTACCATGTCATCTCCATGCGGGATGACTTCAGGACCATCTACGGCGATAACGTAAAAATTACGCCTTTCCGTTTCAACGACTGAGAACACATAGAAACATGACAAGAACCCCAAGTCGGTCCTCGACCGTTTCTGGCGGTGGCATATCAACTTCTGTCCCGGTTGGAAGAACTACTTCGGGAAAAATACTACTTCATGAAGTACCGGTAAGGGAATGCCGGGGATCAACGGATGGCAGGCAAAAAACGTATGACAGGTTTTCATTTTTTGGCGCGGGCATTGATTGCCCTTATGTGCGGAAGTGCCGTATGCACCGCTTGTGGCGAGAATAACCCGGCGCAGGTGTACACGGGCTTGCCGCTTGTCATCCTGGACACAGACCTGGGCTCTTCCACCGACGACCTTTTTGCCCTGGAAATGCTGCACCGCTACCAGCAGCAAGGCCGATGCCGGCTGCTCGGCGTGGTGGTGGACCGCATGGGAGAGGCGAATGCTGCCATTGCCGACGTGATGAACACCTCGTCCGGGCATCCTGAAACGCCCGTCGGGCTTGTCAGGCAAGGCATCCCAGCACCGAAGGTGTGGATAGATTACGGGTCGCTGCCCACCTATACCGATGCCGTAGGCAAACGGATGTTCCGCCGCGCCGTCAGCGACTACTCCCAACTGCCCGACGGCTACAAACTCTACCGCCGGCTGCTCTCCGCGCAACCCGACCGTTCGGTGAGCATCTGCTCCATCGGCTTTGTCACGGCACTCTCCGCCCTGTTGCAGTCTGAAGGGGACGAATACTCCCCGCTCAGCGGCGTGGAACTGGTCCGGCAGAAAGTGAAGTGCATCTACGTGATGGGGGGCGTCTTCGGCCAGTCCTCCGAGCCCGATTTCAATTTCTCGCAGGGCATTACCTTCGCTTCAGACTTTTTCCGCCTTTGGCCCAGGGAGACAGATATGGTTTTCTCGCCGATGGAAGTGGGGGAGGGCATCGAGTACAAGCCTGAACAGGTCATCAGTGACATCTCATGGACCGACGCGCACCCCATCAAGCAAGTCTATCTTAGGTGCAAGTGTGATACGGGGCAGCGGATGTGGGACCCGATGGCCGTCATCCAGGCCGTGGAGGGCGACCATCTCTTTACACTTTCCGGGCGCGGAACGGTCCGTCTTACCCCGCAGGCCGAAACGGTCTTCACGCCCTCGGCCACAGGCAACTGCCGCTACCAACTGACCGGAACCACCGGCTGGAATGCCGCGATGCTGGAGAAAATCAGACAAAGTATCATAAACGCGACGGATTGAATGCGGAGAAATGACAACTTCGCCTCGCTCTATCCCCTTGCGCTCTATCTCGTCCATGGCCCGCTCTTCTACACGAACAACACCATAATAATCGACAATGGTGTGGGTGGAAGCATCAAGCGAACCAACTCCTGAAGGACAGAGACTGTTGACAGATATGAAATAATCTTTCCCTGGTGGAAAATTCGTCCCTTGGCGACTTGCAAGGGACAGGATTTTTTAATATTTTTGCATTATGCCTTGAGCGAGGAAACGTTAAAAGCGCAATTCAGAGTTTACATCCATAAAAATGACAAACATGAAACTTTCCCTTGATGAGATTGAGGACTTGCTGGAGCAGGAAGACAACGGCACGGAACGCCGCAAGCAGACCATCCAGACCATCTACACCGCGCTGGTGCTCAATTGGCAGTGGTTTCTGCTTTCGTTGCTTATCTGCCTGGGTGGCGCGATGGTTTATCTTCGCTATGCCACGCCGACGTACCGTGTGTCGGCCAAGATGCTGATTAAGGAGGATGACAACCGTAACCGCAATTCTGCCAACCAGTTAATGAACAGCATGCCGGATTTCGGCATTATCAGCAGTTCAGAGGGTATTTACAACGAGATAGAGATTCTGGGTTCACGCATCCTGGCCCGTGATGCCGTGAAAGATTTGAAACTCTATGTCGATTATTACGCCCCCGGCAGAGTCAAGCGGAAGTTCCTGTACAGGACCCAGCCCGTTTGCGTGGACCTGGACTCCCTCACGCTTGAACAGTGGGACAAAGATATGTTGGAGGGAGTCAAATCCATTACCCTGTCCATTACCAGGCAAGCGGACGGCTACGAGGTCAAGGGCAAGACCCTGTTGAAAGGTAAGGTTACCGGGACGTTCACGCAGAAATGCCGCGAACTGCCGGCCGGGGTGGACACGGGCGAGGGGGTGCTTACCTTGACCGGAAACCAGGGAAAACAGATGGAGGAGAACGAGACCATCCTGGCAACCATTCTGCCGCCGATGGTCAGGGCTACCGAATACGTAGAGTCCACCAAGATAGAACAGACCTCCAAGAAGACCACCATAGCCGCGTTGACATTGACAGATCGGAACGTGCATCGCGGAATGGATTACATGCGTCAGTTGGCCGTCTGCTATAACCGCCAGGCCAACATTGACAAGAACGAGATTTCGATAAAGACAGAGGAGTTTATCAACAGCCGCCTTCAGAAGATCGATGCCGAACTGGGTACGACGGAGAGCCATCTTGAGAGTTACAAGAAGCGCAACGCCGTTTTGGACGTGAGCCAGAACGCCACGCAGTTCCTGGCCCAGAGCTCCCAGTTTGAAAACAAACTCATGGAGGTGAACAACCAGATACAGCTGATAGATTACCTGCGTGAATATATGGATAATCCTTCCAACCAGTATATGATTATCCCCTCCAATATAGGCATGACCGACCAGGCTTCCACGGCCCTCATCACTTCCTATAACACCGCTGTTCAGGAACGGAACCGCTATCTGAAGACTGTCAGCCTGCAAGCACCTCAGGTAGTGGCGCTTACCTCCACGCTCGACGACCTGTCCCTGTCCATCAAAAGCGCACTCCAGCAGGCAAGGAACTCGGCAGACATACAGCGGCAGAGCCTGCAGCAGCAGTTGAGCAAATACCAGGGACGCATTGTGAACTCGCCGGAGCAGGAGCGTGTGCTCACCCAGATTGGCCGCCAGCAGGAGGTAAGGTCCGGCCTTTACCTGCTGTTGCTGCAAAAGCGCGAGGAAAATTCCATTTCGCTGGCCGCTACGGTGGACAAAGGAAAACTGATTGACGAGCCGCTGTACATGGGCAGGCGGAGTCCCAGGAAAAATCTGATTCTCCTGACGGCCCTTTTCCTGGGCCTGCTCATCCCTTCTGCCGTGCTCTATCTCATCAGGTGGTTCCGGTTTCGGATTGAGGGGCATGACAATCTTGCGCAGCTCACCACCCTGCCCATCGTGGCCGATGTTCCGGTGGCAAGCGACCACATCAAGGACAAAGTGGGCGTCGTGGTCCGGGCCAACCAGAATACCCAGATTGATGAGATATTCCGCACCATGCGCGCCAATATCCAGTTTATGATGAACGAGGGAGACCAGGTGATTCTCTTCACCTCCTCTATCTCCGGCGAGGGCAAGACCTTCCTGTCCTGCAACCTGGCCGTATCGCTGGCTCTGCTGGGCAAGAAGGTCGTGATTTGCGGCCTGGACGTCCGCAAGCCTGCACTGGGACGCCTGTTCGGGCTAAAAGACACCGCGAAGGGCATGACGCAACTGCTGGTTAAAAACGAAGAGAACGAGAGCGACCTCAGTTCCGTCATCTATCCATCCGGCGTAAATGAGCATCTTGACCTGCTGTTGTCCGGTCCCATTCCGCCCAACCCGACCGAAATTCTGGCCCGTGAGAATCTGGACAAAGTCATGGGCATGCTCAAGCGCCGATACGACTATATCATCCTGGATACCGCACCCGTCGGCCTGGTAAGCGATACGCTGGAAATCGTCCGTCACGCCAATGTCAACTGTTTTGTATGCCGGGCCGACTATACCCCCAAGTCGTATATCGAGTATCTGAACACCCTTGTCAGTGAAAAGAAGATTACCAACTGCTGCATGGTCCTGAACGGGGTTGACATGTCAAAGAAAAAGTACGGATACTATTATGGTTACGGCAGGTATGGGAAGTATGGCAAGTATAGCCGTTATGGCTACGGCAAAAGCGGTTATGGCATTTACAGTACGTACGGAGGCTATGCCGATTCCGGCTATTCGGACAAGAACGACAAATCCATCAAGAAATAAGCTCCTAGCGTTTTTGAGAGATGATTATTGCAGTTGATTTTGACGGAACCATCGTCACGCACAAGTATCCTGACATCGGTGAGGAGATTCCCTTTGCCATAGACACCCTGAAGATGCTTCGTAAGGAAGGGCATCACCTGATACTCTGGACGGTGCGCGAGGGAGAACTGCTGGAAGAGGCCGTTGACTGGTGCCGCCGGCGGGGCTTGGAGTTCTATGCGGTAAACCGCGAGTATCCCGAGGAAACCCGTGACTCCAATCCGCAGTTTACGCGCAAACTCAAGGCCGATTTGTTTATCGATGACCGGAATCTGGGCGGCCTGCCCGGCTGGGGAGTCATCTACAACATGATAAAACAGGGCAAAAAGTGGGAGGACATGATGGACGAAAGGGCGTCCTGCTTACCCGACAGCCCCCTGGAGCCTCCCAGGAAACGTTGGCGGCAAATTCTAAAATAAAAACTGAATATGAAGAAGTTAGCGTTTTTTTCCTGCGTGGCTTTCGCAGTCCTGGCTTTTACCGCCTGCGGCCCGGTAAAAAACATTGCCTATCTCCAGAACAGCGAGGACCCTGACTTCAAGAGTTCGCGTGTTCTCTATGATGCGCATATCATGCCCAAAGACCAGATAACCATTTCGGTCAATACAACGGCGCCGGAAGCCTCCCTGCCCTTCAATTTACTGCTCCAGAACACCTATACCCAGGGCCGGTCCCTGAGTGGAAGTTATGGTGTACTGATGCCTTATCTTGTTGACAATGAAGGGTATATCAATTTTCCCATCGTAGGCAAACTCAAGGTGGGCGGCCTCACCAAGTCGGAGGCCGAGAATCTGGTCGCCGAGAAAATCAAGCCTTATATGGCCGAAGACCAGAAGCCCGTGGTGACGGTCACCATGGCCAGTTACTCCGTCTCGGTCCTGGGCGAGGTCAACCGTCCCGGCAGTTTTCAGGTATCCCGCGAGAAGATTACGCTTCTGGAGGCGCTGGCCCAGGCCGGCGACCTTACCATATACGGCGTCCGTGACCGCGTAAAGCTGGTCAGGGAGGATGCCACCGGCCAAAAAAAAATTGTCACGTTGAATCTCAACGATGCCGACATTGTCAATTCCCCTTATTATTATCTGCAGCAGAACGATGTCGTTTATGTAGAACCCAACCAGATCAAGGCGCGGAACTCAAAGGTCGGCCAGACGACCACCTTGTGGTTCACGGGCACCAGTATCCTGATTTCGCTGGCCTCCCTGCTTGCCAATATTTTGAGATAATCCGTAGCAGCATGAAAAAGATATTCGCCGCAGCATCCAACGGCGGACACTGGAAACAGTTGTTGCGCATCACCAAGCCGCTGGAAGAACAGTTCGAGTTGGTCTATGCCTCCACCCATGCCGGGTGCAAGGCAATGGTCGGCAGCGGGCGGTTTTACCTGATGCGTGACTTCAGCCGCAAAGATGCGTGGCGCCTGCTTCCGGCCTTTTTCCGTCTGCTGCGGATTCTCCGCCGGGAACGCCCCGATGCCGTGCTCACTACGGGGGCTGCGCCCGGCCTGGTGTGTCTGATGGCCGGCCGGGTACTCCGCTGCAAAACCATCTGGGTGGACAGTGCGGCCAACGCCGCAGCACTCTCGGGCAGCGGCCGAATTGCCCGTCGCCTTGCCTCGCGTGTCTATACCCAGTGGCCGGATTTGGCAAAAGATGGCGTCGTGTATGCCGGAGCGGTATGGAACGTTTTCGTTAAAGGAGAGGAAAGATGATATTTGCTGTTACAGGCACACAGTTGCCGTTCGACCGTCTGATACGGATACTCGACGAGATGGCGCCACTGCTTCAGGAAGAGATTGTGGCGCAGGTAAACGTTGGGGCGTATCTCCCCCGGCATCTCCATACGGTGGACTTGCTGCCGCCCGACGAGTTCGATCGCATCTTCAGCCGTGCCAGGCTCATTGTGGCCCATGCCGGAATAGGCACCATCCTAACGGCCCTGCAACAGCAGAAACCCATCATCATCTTTCCGCGAATTGCCGCCCTGGGCGAGCACCGCAATGAGCACCAGTTGGCCACTGCCGCCAAAATGAAGGAGGCCGGCTGGGTGTATGTGGCGGAAACAAAAGAGGAACTGGCCGCCTTGTTGCTGACCCCTGACCTGCCCCCGTTGTGTACCATCGGCAACGGTGCCTCCGGGAGCCTTGTGGAGTCGATAACAGATTTTATCCTTCAATAGTATGCAGATAAAGGGAATAAAGAATCACAGCCAGACCAACCGCCTCATCAAGTGGACGGTTGTAGCACTTGACTTTGCGGCTCTGTGGATATTGCTGCCGGTCATGACAGGCTTTATTCCCGAGTCTGCGGAATGGGCCGACGACACATCCCGGCTGTTTTGGGGAGTCTGCACCTTGAGCATGGCCCTGGCCGAATACGGCTTCTCCTCCACCATCCATGAGCGCATAGTGGGGGCCGGTGACATCCTGCGGCGCAGCACGCTGCTGGCCGCAACGCAGGCCGTGCTGTCCTATCTGCTGCTGCGTGCTGTCCGGTTCCCGTATCGTTTGGGATGGCAATTGCTCGTCATGGGCATTGCTCTGTGGGCGGCGGTCATTCTGCTGCGTTTCCTGGAACGCCAGGTGCTGAAACAACTCCGGCGCCGGGGATTCAACATGCGCAGCGTCACCTTTGTCGGCTCCGACCCGGAACTGCAACGGCTGCACCAGCGGCTGCTCGGCAATGCTTCTTATGGTTACAAACTGTGCAGCAGTTATCCTTCCGCCGGCGACTTCCTCTCACTGCTCGGCCACTCCCAGGACTTGCGCCTGGGAGATGAACTCTATCTGTGCGTGCCGCGACGGGAACGCGGGCTCATAGAGCAGACGGCAAGCCTGTGCCGGCACAGAATGATTAAATTCTACTATGTGTCCACAGCCGAGGAAAAGCTCAATTTGCAACCGGTACTGATGGATGACCTGGAAGTGATGGCCTCTTATTCCAGTCCCTTGGAGGAGCCGCTCAACCGATGGCTGAAACGGGTGGCAGATATCCTGCTGTCCATGGTGCTGTTGCTGCCTGTCGGGCTGTTGCTGCCTTTCATTGCCATCATCATCAAGCGGCAGAGTCCCGGCCCCGTCTTCTTCCGCCAGCGGCGCACGGGGCTTGACGGGCGTCCGTTCTGGTGTTATAAGTTCCGCTCCATGCACGTCAATGACGATGCCGACCACCTGCAGGCCACCCGGGACGATCCGCGCAAGTTCCCCTTCGGCAACTTCATGCGCAAAACCAGCATCGACGAACTGCCCCAGTTCTGGAACGTGCTGTGCGGCGACATGAGCATCGTGGGCCCCCGTCCCCACATGCTGGCCCATACGGAGCAGTACGACCGACTGATAGACAAGTACATGGTGCGCCACTTCGTCAAACCCGGCATCACCGGCTGGGCCCAGGTGACGGGATTCCGTGGCGAGACCCGTGAACTGTGGCAGATGGAAGGGCGTGTGGAGCGCGACATCTGGTACATGCAGCACTGGAGCATCTGGCTGGATGTGCGCATCCTCTGGATGACGGTCAAGCTTATGTTTAAGAAAGACCAGCAAGCATGTTGATAGAATTGTTAAAGAAAAAGTATAATTATTACAGTAACATGAAACAACCCATTGAGATGCGCAATCTCTACGAGCATGAGACTGACGCTTACAATCTGAAAGACTTCAAGCCCCAGATTGTTGATGCTGAGTACCTGAAGCAACTCGGCGTCACCATTGAACCCTCAGAGGAAACCCTGCAAGGACTTATCCGGGGATCGAAACTGTTCATGAAACGTTTGGAAGAGCACACCGTCATTCCCAAGTCGGTGCTCTACTTGGAGGACTGCGACCCCGACACCGTGGAAACCGAAATCCACAACTACACCGGCCGCTGCCCGACGCTGACCTTCGAGGTGAACCCCATCAAGGGCTGCCACGTAGGCTGCCAGTACTGCTTGGTGACCGACGGCGTGCACGAGCAGAAACTGGTGGCCTACGAGAACTACCACCTCTATGTGCGCAAACTCCTGGAGGAGATGAACGGCGCATGCAGCGAACAGCCCAACGCCGTGACCAAGGAGGACCTCCTGGAGCGCAACCGCCTGTTGCAGGAATTGGCCAAGGCCATCGAAGAGGCACCCGAGAAGAAGAAAGAGATAGAACAGAAGATTGTGGCCCTGAGCCGTGGCAAGAACTGGAACCACTACTATTACTTCACGCCCAAGACCGAGGCCTTGCAGGAGCCGACGCTCTACACCGGCATTGCCCACCGTATCCTGCGTGAATTCATTGCCCACTTCAAGCGTTATCCCAACAGCAACGCCCGCCTTTTTATCGCCTCTAAGGCCGGGACCAAGCACCTGCTGGTGGAAAACGAGGGCGAGACCATCCTCGACCTCTTTGAGCAGCTGAAGGACAAGATGCAGTTCAATACCTCGGTGAGCATCATGCCCAAGCCCTTCCGCGACCTGCTGGAGCCCTACGCCGCCCCCATCGAAGAGCGGCTGGCCGCCGTAAAAATGTGCCAGGAGCGCGGCATACAGGCCAACTCGGCACTGGTGCAGCCCATCTTCGTGCCCTACCTCACCGACGAGCACATCAAGGAGTTCTTCGACATGCTCCACGATGCGGGCATCGTGAACTATAAACCGGAGTTCCTCACCGCCTGCATGGAGAACCTGGCACAACTTGGACAATGGCTGGGCTATTTTGACAAGAACATGGAGCGCGACCTGTACATGGACTACATCAGCCCCAAGAATGCCGACCACCGCAAGCAGCGCGGACGCACCGCCCCCAACCGTGCACTCTCCATCGAAAACATACAGCGGTTGATGAAATATACCGACTCCATCGGCATGTCCACCAGTATCTGCTTCTGGGTGCGCAACCAGTTGAAGGTGCCGACGGACATCATCCCCATCATCAATCGCAACGGTTTCCAGTGCTTGGGCTACCAGTCCAGACTCTTCAAAAGTGAAAAATGAACTGCCAGGAAGTTTGCTTTCAGTTATTTGCTGACAAGACCGCCTATTACCACCAGTGGTATCACGACCACCCGATGCTGATTACATCGGAGCGGCGTGACGAACTGCGGCGCATGCAGGCCCTGCTCTATAAGTGCATCGTCTATATGGCGGAGCACTACAGCGAGTGGGTGCCACGGTACATGCCCCTGGGCGATAAGGTGATGGAGGTGCTGGACCGGCAAAGCCGCTATCCCTTCCGGGCCGGCGCCTACCGTCCCGACTATCTCATCAGTGAGGACGGTCGGCTGCTGCTGGTAGAGATCACCTGCCGCTTTTTCGGGCACGGCATTTGGGCCAACTATCCATCGGTGGTCAAGGCAGTGCAGTTCATGGCTGAGCATCCCGGCACCTCTTGGGAGAACCGCTACGACGAGTTGCTGACCTGCATGCGCGACGCCATCCCCGCAAATAGTCCTGTCTATGTGCTGAAGAGCGGCGACCGGGGCAGCGAAAGTACCTTCTACACAAAGTTCTATGAGTACTATGGCCATGAGGTGACCATCTATGAGGCCGCCGAGGTGGAAGCGAACAGAGACAAGTGGTGTCACGATGCGGTGGTGTTCAGCGCCCTCAATCAGCAAGACCTGCTGTCTTTCAAGATGGAAACCTTGCAGGCCATGATAGATGCGCGGATGCTCAACGATTTCCGCACCATCTTCCTCGCGCATGACAAGCGCTTCCTGCACCTCATCTTCGTAGATGCGTTCACCCGGCAGTGCCTCACGGAGGAAGAGACGACCTTCCTGCGGGAGCATACTATTCCCACCTATTTATATCATAATCACCCGGAGATTTGGGAGGATGCCCTGGCACATAAGGATCAATACATTCTGAAGCCCTACGACTTAGGCAAGAGCGTAGGCCTGTATGCCGGCGTGATGACCGACGTGCAGACCTGGAGGAATGCGCTGGGCAATCCCGATTACATTCTTCAGCCCTTCATCCGGCAGCGCACGTATCCCTGCGAATGGGAGGGCAAACACTACGACGAGTATGTGTGCGGCATGATGCTGTGCATGGACGACCGTTATTTCGACAGCGGCATGATGCGCACCAGCAGTGCTCCTGTGACCAACAAGGTGGACGACCGCAAGATGTGCGTCATCCACAGCGATGACAAGGAACTCAAACAAGACTGTTTCGTATTATGATTGACAAAAAAGATCGTATCGCCATCATGCAGCCATACTTCTTTCCATACATCGGCTATTGGCAGCTCATTCATGCCGTCGATTTGTATGTAGTTGCCGACAACGTCCACTATATCAAACACCATTGGATTAACCGCAACCGCATTCTTGGCGAAAAAGACCAGCCACACTATTTCGGCATAGAAATCAGTCACGCCAACGGCAATCGCCACATCTGCGAGACAAAACGGGTTGTTAGTCGTAGACAGGCTGAATATCTGTGCCGAGTGCTGAAGTTCTACTACAGCAGGGCGCCCTACTACAACGAGGCGATGGAGGTCATCAAGCCTATATTGTTGGACGAAGAACCTGACCTGACACGCTATCTCCTCAAGCAACTGATGGCTGTGGCCGAGTATTTGGGCATCAAGACAGAAATCATATTGCTCTCTGATGTGATCCCCCGTGGGGATTGCTCGGCCCCGGAACTTATCCGCCGCATTTGCGAGCACTTCGGTCATACCACCTTCACTAGTTCTATCAATGGAAATATCTACTACACCAAGGACGCTTTCCGCGAGATGGGAGTCAACCTTGATTTCCTGGTTCGCGATGAGGACATCCGCTACAAGCAACGCTGTGAGGAGTTTGTCCCCGATCTGAGCATCATCGACGCGATGATGTACTGTTCGCGCGAGGAGTTGCATAACATGCTGAACCGTTATCATTTCGTATAATAAAGTAATAAAAAGAAAAAGAATTTGGAAAAGAGAATTAATGTAACACGTTCTTCCATGCCCTCATGGGAGGAGTATGTAGAGAAAATAAAAGTTTTGTGGGACAATCGTTGGTTGTCAAATCGTGGAGTCATTCACAAAGAATTTGAAGAGAAGCTCAAGGAAAGAATGAAGGTGGATTATCTTTCTCTTTTTGCTAACGGTCATGTCGCACTCGAAGTTGCCATTGACGCTATGCAGTTTCCGAAAGGCTCAGAGGTTATTACGACTCCATACACACACTGTTCAACCACTCATAGTATTGTTCGAAACGGATTAATCCCGGTTTTTTGTGATGTCAATGATGTTGATTATACGATTGATGTCAGCCTGATTGAAAAAAATATTAATGAGAAAACGGTCGCAATAGTTGCAACGCATGTCTATGGAGTCTTATGTGATGTAGAAAGTATTCAAAAGATAGCAGATAAGCATGGACTAAAAGTGATTTATGATGCAGCACACGCTTTTGGTGTCACAAAAGATGGTGTGGATGCGGCAAATTTTGGTGATATTGCCATGTTCAGTTGCCATGCCACGAAGGTTTTTCATACCATCGAAGGTGGAATAACGGTTTTTAGGGATCCTTCAGTACATGAAAAACTGGAAAGTCTGATTAATTTTGGCTTCAACGGACCTGAACACGTACAGTATGTCAGTACTAATGCACGAATGAATGAGTATGAAGCCGCTATGGGTGTGTGTAATCTTCGTCATTTCGATGAAGAGGTTGCCAAACGTAAAATTGCAGCTGACAGATATGACGAGAGACTGTCAGGAATAAAGGGTATTCACATGATTGCTCCCCAAAAAGGTGTGACACGCAACTATGCATATTATAGCGTTTTCTTTGATGGCTACAAGTATAATAGAAATGAAATACAGGAAAAGCTGTCAAAACAAAACATCTTTGCAAGAAAGTATTTTTATCCTATTATACCAGAATTGGAATGTTATCAATCCATGTTTCAAGGAATAGAAATGCCTGTGGCGAAACATGCCTCTGAAACAGTTCTTGCACTTCCTATGTATGCAGACTTAACTGTTGAGGATGTAGATAGGATATGTGATATAATTCTTAAGTAAGTGGGAGAATCGCTGAAAAATAAGACGGTAAAAGGGCTGGGATGGTCAGCTTTGGACAATGCAGCCCAATATGGCATACAGTTCGGCATTGGCATCATACTTGCCAGACTGCTGTCACCTGACGACTATGGCCTGTTGGGACTTACCGGCATTTTCACCGTCATCTGTACTGCCCTCGTCAATGGAGGCTTCAGCAACGCACTCATACGCAAGAAAGATGTAACCGACGATGATTACAACACGGCTTTCATCTGCAATCTCAGTATGAGCCTGCTGCTTTATGCTGTGACGTTTCCCTGTGCGCCGCTGATAGCCGATTTCTTCAATCGTGAAGAATTAACCCTATTGATACGAGTATCTTCTTTAGGACTTATCATTGGGGCATTTGCTATGGTACAGCAGACGCGCCTTACCAAGCGTATCGACTTCAAGACGCAGACCAAGATTACGCTTGTATCGTCCACTTTCAGCGGCATGGCGGGTATCAGCATGGCCGTGATGGGGTTTGGCGTGTGGGCACTGGTGGCCCAGCAACTGATGTCCCATGCACTGCGCACGCTACAATTATATAGATATAATAGGTGGCTGCCGCGTTTGCGCTTCTCTACCGAGAGTTTCCACGAACTGTTTGGCTTTGGCTGGAAGCTAATGTTGACTGCTCTTTTGGATGGTGTGTGGAAAGAATTGTATCAGGTGGTAGTGGGCAAGTTCTATAATCCAGCCACCTTGGGGCAATATACCCGGGCACGGCACTATGCCGGGCTGTGCTCGACGAACCTGACAATGGTGGTGGAACGAGTTACCTACCCTGTGCTAAGCAGTATTCAAGACGATAAGGAACGTATGTTCTCGGCCTATCGCCGCATCATCCGCACCAGTATGTTCATCACCACCGTGGCCTTATTCTCTCTCGGTGCTGTCAGCGAACCACTCATCTACTGCATGATAGGACCCAAATGGCACGAGGCATCAACTTACCTGCCTTTTATCTGCATCAGTTCCAGTCTTTACCCCCTCCATGCCATCAACCTGAACATGCTGAAGGTTCAGGGACGGAGCGACCTGTTCCTCGGGCTTGACATCATCAAGAGAATCATCAGTTTGGCACCTCTGTTTGTCGGAGCCTTTGTGGGCATCATTCCTATGCTATGGGTAAACATATTTGTTGGCATCATAGGCTATTTCCTCAATTCCTACTACTCAGGCCGGATGCTGGGGTATAGTTCTTGGATGCAGTTGCGTGATATTGCCCCCTCCTACGCTTTGGCTATAGCCATAGCCCTGTCTGTATGGTTCTTGAAATACCTTCCACTGAGCTACTGGATTGTACTTCCAATGCAGATTACTGTAGGAGCCGCAGTGTTTTTCACTTTCTGCAAGTCGTTCAAGATAAACGAATATAAAGAGATAAAGGATATACTGACACGATCAAATAGGTGAAAATATATGAAACTATACGCAAGTGAAGACGAGGCTTATCAGATCCGCACAGGCCGTGAGATTGTAGAGGCATATCCCGAAATCTACAATCAGTGGATCATCCAAGACATTAAGAAGAAGTTGGAGGTACGTGCCAAGACCAGACCCGACATTGCGGGTGGCAGGAGCATAGAGGACATGTTTGCCATTGCTACCTACGACTACTGGCAGTATGGTATCGACGCAGCCGAAGAGTTCTCCCATGAGCAGTTAGGAGCTACCGACGAAAAGAAGCGCCAGTACATCACCTTCCGAGGACGCTTCGACTACATATACCATCTGAACAAGAAGGAGGACATGCACCTGCTGAGCAACAAGTGGCATGCCTACCAGCTGCTGAAGGATGCCTACCGGCGCGAGGTGCTGCTACTTGAAAGCGAGCAGGACTTCCCGGCCTTCGAGGCCTTCTGCCAGCGTCATTCCTCATTTGTAGTCAAGCCCGTCGGTCTCGGCCTGTCGTTGGGAGTCCGCAAAGTGGAGGTAGGAAACGAAAATCTCCACACGCTCTTCAACCAGCTGTTTTCAGAAATAGAGACCGAAAACAGCCATTGGAACTGTGGCACCGAAAAGGGCGTGCTGTTGGAGGAACTGATTGAGCAAGGCGAGGAAATGGCTGTGCTTCATCCTGCCAGTGTCAACAGCGTACGGATGCTCACCATCAATTTGGGTGATGGCGACATCCGTCTATGGTATCCTTACGTCCGCATCGGTGTGGGTGGAAATTTTATCAGTGCAGCAGCAACCGGTAGCATTGTTGCGTGCATCAATGCAGGTACAGGTGTGGTGGAGACTTCTGGTTTTGACAAGTTAGGTAAGACTACTGATGTGCATCCTGACACCCATTTCACGATTAAAGGTATCAAGATTCCCCGATGGGGTCAGCTCTGCCAGAAAGCCATCGAGATGTCCGAGCGTTTGCCCACCCTGCGCTACATCGGCTGGGATTTTGTCTATGACAAGGACGGAGAGTGGATTGTGATGGAGGGAAATGAAAATGCCGGAATAAGCAGTTCTCAGCTGATTCATCACAGAGGAATGCGTAAGGAGTTTGAACAACTCATTGGCTACCATCCCACCAAAGAATACTGGTGGCAAGGCAAATACCCTTCAAGATTCGAAAACATTAAATCGGAAGCATCATGTCTGAAATGAATATTTTGGGAGTCGGAGACATCCTTGTAGCAAAGCGACTGCCCTCAAAAGGCTACTGCGGCTATGACGAGATAAAGCACTTGTTAGATAGCCATGATGCCTGTTTCGGCAATCTTGAAACGACAGTCCATGACAACGAGGGCTATCCATCTGCTTTCCCCGGCGGTTCGTATGCGATGGCTAGTCCCGCCGTTCTTGACGACTTAAAGCAGCAGGGCTTTAACGTGCTGAGCATAGCCAACAACCATGCTCTTGATTATTGTCAAAAAGGACTGGAAGCCACCATCCGCAACCTGAAGGATGCGGGAATGGCATACGTAGGGGCTGGCAGAAATCTGGCCGAGGCGGCTTTGCCGAAATATGTGGATTGTCGGGAAGGAAGGGTCGCCTTTATTGGCGTAACCAGTTCTTACCATGATACGGACGCTGCCGGTCCTCAAGGCGGAATTGTGCCTGGACGACCGGGCATTAACCCTCTCAGAAGAATTGAGTATTATGAGGTGACGGAAGAAAACTTTCATGCCTTGAGCAAAGTTGCTGAAGAGACGGACATGAACGATGGCTACAAATGGGCGCTTGCCTACGGCTACAGAAAAGCCGGTGAAGTTTCACCTGCGTCTGAGCAAAGCGAAGAGCTCTTCCTACGGGAAATGAAGTTTGTAAAAGGGCAATGCAACCGAAGGGTTAATCACCCGCATCCAGCCGACATTGAGAGAATAAAAAACGCCATTCAGGAAGCAAGCCTTCAGGCGGACTGTGTGGTGGTCAGCTTCCATTCCCATCAGATGAATGGAAGTGCCGACAAACCGGCACCGTTTATCGTCGAGTTTTGTCACGCCTGTATTGATGCTGGTGCGAACGTTATATTCGGCCACGGTTCCCATGAACTAAGGGGATTGGAAATATACAAGAATGCTCCCATTTTCTATGGTCTCAACACCTATATCATGCATAACGAAATGCAAGAGGTGGAACCTTTCGAGTTTTATGAGCGGGTTGGTCAGGAACCGTCTAAATATGATTATGTGGGATTAGGGATGAATCTTAGAAGCAAGGGCGGCACACGTGGGCTTTGTGCCGATCACAAGGCGTGGGAGTCCGTTGCGGCAAGTATTTCCATGAAAGATCATGAAGTGAAGGAAGTGAGCGTCTATCCCATCTCTTTAGGATTTGAGAAAAGCAGGGCGCAGCGTGGCTGGCCGGTGATAGATAAAACAGGAAAGATCCTCGACAATTTCTGCAAACTGTCAAATAATCAATACGGAACCCAGTTTGAGTTAGCCGATGGTTATGCCAGAGTGCTCCTCTAATTTTCATTAACTGTTTAACGAAGTATTGATTGAGAGATGAACAGATTTTTAGAAAACCAAGTACAAAGCGATTGCTGTGGGTGCTCTGCTTGTGTAGAAGTATGTCCTGAGAACTGTCTTACTATAGGGAAAAATGATGATGGGATTATTGTTCCCATTATTAGCAACAAGGATGCGTGTATAGACTGCGGCCAGTGTTCAAAGGTGTGTCCGGTAGAAAACAAAATTACGGCGAACGATAGCAATAAGTACTATGGCGCATATAGTGACATTCCGGAGGATATCAATTTCAGTGCCTCCGGGGGCATTTTCCCGGCGTTGGCTCGTTGGGTTATTGAGCAGGGTGGCGTAGTATATGGCGCATATCTTGATGGCGAACACGACTTGTATCATACTACAATAACCGAAGCTAAAGATATCAAGAAGCTTCAGAATTCGAAATACTTTCAAAGCGAAATAAGGACAGCATATAAGACATGCCAAGCAGACCTGCAGGAGGGTAGGCTCGTATTGTTCACAGGTACTCCTTGTCAGGTGCAGGGATTGAAGTTGTTCTTACAGAAAGACTTTGAGAATCTTCTTACTGCCGACTTAATCTGTCATGGGGTGCCCAGTAAAAAAATGTTTGATGCGTATGTGGCATTCTTGGAAAAAAAGCATGGAGGTAAACTAGTAGATATTAATTTCCGTGATAAGGAGCGTAACGGATGGTCCACCACCTTAAGATATACGATGGAATATCCGGATGGAAAACGGGAAGACTATCATTTAATCAGCCAGTTGTCTGAATATTTTACGGCATTTCTACGTGGTGCCATTGCAAGAGAAGCCTGCTATACTTGCCAATTCGCTTCAATGAACAGGCCGGGAGATATTACTCTGGGTGATTTCTGGGGATATCAAAAGAAAAGACCAGATCTTAGGCACGACCACGGCTTGTCACTTATTATTTCAAATAGTGCCAAAGGAGAAAAGGCTATTCATGAACTAAGAAATCATGGTGTATGTCTTACAGAGGTAGATGAAGAGTGTGTAAAGGTCAGTGGGAATAGAAATCTTTATTTTCCCTTACAGCGACCAGAGATAAGAGATCGTGTGTATGTAGAATTGGAACAGTTTGGCTTTGAGTATATTGCGAGCATGTATTTTCGCAAGGCACATACATGGTAGAACAAGTTGAAGAATTTTCTGCCGCCAGTTGTTGCCAACGCGTTTAAGAAAAAATACACTATTGTAACTTAAAATCAATCAGATTCAGATGTACGTAGAACCTGCCAATAAGCCAATCTTGACATTCATGTTGAAGGTTGCACGAAAGTTATATAACAGGAAGCATCCAGAACATTGGACGGAGGACTATTGTGATGCCATCAATCAAGACGGCAACGACCTCATTCTGGAAATGCTTAACAGAAAAGGGACATCGGGCTTCATGCTGTCAAAATGGGGCACGACAGAGTTCGGTCAGGCTTTGAGGTCCTATCTGTACAGAAACAAGGTTGGATGGAGGCTGTACAAGCCCATGATTCGCGGCGAGGTGCCCATCCCTGAACGCGCAGCGAACCGCTGGCTGTACACTCTTTCCGGGGTGTTTCCTTTCGATGCTGAAACTGCCGACCGTTTCGGAATGCAGGCGTTGGAAGACTGCCAAATGATTGACATACTTGCATCGTATATACCAAACGAGCGGTATCTGGCGCACTACTGGAGTGGGGCTGTCAAGGTGAATCTGGATGCGTTTTATGCGCCGTGGCTTTTTCGCAATCCTTGGACGAAATGGCTAAAAGGCAAGCGTGTCGTGGTGGTTCACCCTTTCGTGGAGAGCATCAGGCACCAATATGAGAATAACCGCGAGCGGCTGTTCCTGGACCCCGAGGTGCTACCCGAGTTCAAGGAGCTTATCTGCATCAAGGCCGTACAGACGCTGGCAGGCGAGCCATCCCGGTTCGGAGATTGGTTTGAGGCCCTGCACTACATGGAGGACGAGATTGACCGATGCGAATACGACGCGGCCATCATCGGATGTGGTGCCTACGGCATGAGCCTGGCAGCGCATGTGAAGCGCCGGGGAAAGGTGGCAATCCACCTTGCAGGATGGACGCAGATGCTCTTTGGCGTTTACGGCGAACGGTGGGTCTCCCAGCAGCCTAAGTACAGCAGTGTAATCAACGACTATTGGATACGTCCCAGCGACAACGAGAGAATCAAGAACGGCTCGATGGTTGAAAATGGATGTTATTGGTAAGAACATGTTTTGAGGAATGGCAGAATCGCTGAAAGATAAGACGGTAAAGGGGTTAGGCTGGTCGGCACTGGATAATGCTGCACGCTATGGCATGCAGTTCATCATCGGCATCATGGTTTTTCTGGCCGTCTGCAAGATGACAGGGATAAAAGAATACTATGAAATCTTGAAGATACTGAAAAAGGAAAGAAAACAAATGAGCGTATGATTATCCAAACGGGCGAACGGAATTCAGCCAAACGGGCGAACGAAAACCAGCCAAATGGGGGAATGGGCATCAGTCCTGAAGATAAAAAACAGATTGGAATGAACGAAAAACCAATATACAAGGTCTGTGTATGGTGCAACACTTACAACCAGACATCCTATATCAAGGATACCATGGATGGCTTTTGCATGCAGCAGACGAGCTTTCCGTTCGCCTGCCACATTATGGACGATGCCAGCACGGACGGGGAGCCAGAGGTCATCAAACAATACCTGAACGACCACTTTGACACAGAGTGGACAAAGGAAACCGATGACTACCACCTGACGGTGGCTCGCCATCAGGAGAACAAAAACTGCTACTTTGCGGTTTATCTGCTAAAATACAATCATTATAGTATTAAGAAGCGAAGACTGAAATATTATCGGGAAGTGACAGATGAGACAGACTATGTCGCCCTATGTGATGGGGACGACTATTGGACCGACGCGCATAAACTGCAAAAGCAGGCAGACGCCTTAGACGCCAATCCCCAGGTGACATTGGTCTATACCAACTTTCAGACCATTGATGGTGAAGGGAATCCGATAAGCAGACCATTTATAAAAGATTTTCCTGGCCGTTCCCATTCCGGCGACAACCTGCCTACGCTGCTCCGTTACGGCAACTACATCATGGTGCTCTCCTGCATGTACCGCTATAAGGTGTTTGAATCTGAATACCGCACCAACAGTCCGGTAAGAATGGATTTTGACAACACCATGTGTGCCGCCCTGATGGGAGACTTCATTTGGTTGCCGGAACAGACGGGCTGCTACCGTATATTGGAGAGCGGAATGATACAAACAGGTCGGCGGAAAGGTGATGACTGGGGGTACGATATCTACCGCTACTATGCCGGGTTGGTGATGAAAAGGCGATGCAAGCCACAGTCGTTCCGTCAGCGCATGGAAGCCACGACACTCATCCTGATATGGGCGCTCAAGAGAAAGGATGTTCAGTTTAGAAAGGAAGTTCTGAACGACCGATTTTTGGCATGGCTGGTGCTGCCTGTGGCATACGTCAATGTGAAAGTTGAAAGACTGAAAGACAGATTGATAAAAAAGAGATAAAGGAGAAAAAGGAATGAAATCAGCCATTGTAATTCTTTCTGTATTGGTTGCGCTGCTTTATTTGAAGTGGGTGCTCATCGTCTTGGTGTTCCCCTTCCAAGCGATTCATGGGCAAGTATTGAAGCGGTATATGCTCTATCAGGTAGGGCTAATCCCCTCGCATCATGTCAGAAGATTCGTGTATCGCGCTCTTGGTGCAGAGATTGGCAAGAACGTAGTCTTTCATTTCAAGACAGAGATAAGGGGAATCCATCGGCTGAAGGTGGGTGCAGGCACTAATATCGGCGACAATGCTTTGATAGAAGGGGCTGGTTGCGTGGTGACGAAAGACGTTGAGTCATACGCAGTTGTTGCGGGCATACCTGCTAAGAAAGTAAACGAGCGTCCCCGTGACCTTCGCTATGTATTTGACGGTAAATCAAACAGACTGTATTAAGAACCCAAGAGATAGAACGACATGATGAAAGCTTTTATGCTCAAAACAGGACGTAGCAGGACATGGGAAGTCATCCTGATCATAGGAATGCTTACCATCCTAAACTGTGGCTTCAGCTTTGCTGGCTGGCCGCTGACTTTCAAAACTACTGCACGTACTTTTGCCGTCATTCTCTTGCTCTTCTTCCTCTATTTTTTGTTTTGGGGTGGTGGGTTGACCAATAAGCAACATTTCCGCTATTATGTGCTGACACTGGCTGTTCTGCCTTTCGCTTCCGTGTTCTATTCCCATTCTGAATATGGCCAACCCATCTTGGATGGTATAAAAGGAACATTGCCGTCTTTGCTTTGGTTGTTCTATTTCGTGCTTCACCATTACAAAGTGAAGGAAGGCTCCTTTTTGAAGGCAATGTTGTATATTGCCATTTTCATCTTATTGGTACAAGTGATTCAACAATTCACCTATCCGCATGCCTGGTTTGGCATACGTGGCGAGGAAAACTTAACTGCTGATCAGGAATTGGCGGAAAATCGCAATGGCATCTGGCGTTTTAATATAGGGCTCAATGGCATCTTCACGGCGGTTTGTCTGTTCTACTTTTGGTGTAAGCTGCGCAGGAGTATGACAGTCTATTACCCCGTCATCATTGCGCTAATGCTTCTGTCTATCTATCTTACATTAACCAGACAACTGATGTTCTCTGCCTTATTGACCTTGTTCCTGTCTTTTTTCATGGGCAGGAGAAAGATGAAAGTATGGCCCCTGCTGATAGGTGTTGTCACGATTGTTGCATTATATTTCTACTGGGATGTGCTGTTTGGATATTTTCAAAAACAAACATCCATTGACAGCGGAAAAGACTACATACGCTTCCTCTCGGCGAATTATTATTGGACAGAAACGTTTTCGTCGGTGAAGGCGGCGATTTTAGGGCATGGTTCTGCTGTCTCCGGCAGTTTGCTCTCGCTAAAGACAGAACTGGAGGAGGAGTACCGTTTCTATGTCAGTGATGTCGGCTTTATCGGCATGATGTGGGTATATGGTGTCATTTATGTGATAGTGTGCTATGCTTTGCTGATTCATGTCTCCGTGAAATACAGGCATCATATTCCATTGTACGTCAGTCTTTTGATTATATTCACGACCATCCCGTCGGTAATGATTTTCCCGATGATCAGTCCAATTCAATATGTGATGTGGTCATTCTTACTGTACATTTGCGACGTTCATATCAATAGATCAAAAAGGTTGAGATTGATTCGCCTTCTTTTGCGAAAACGTAAACTTAATGCTTTAACTGCTCATGAATCATAGTATTGCTATTGTCATCCCCGCCTATAAAGCCGCGTTCTTGCCCGCAGCGCTCGACTCCATTGCAGCGCAGACATGCAAGGACTTCACACTTTATGTGGGTGACGACTGCAGCCCGGATCCGATAGGCAGCATCGTTGAGGAATATAGGGACAAGATAGACATCGTTTACAAGCGATTCGACACGAATCTGGGGGGTGCAGACCTTGTGGCGCAATGGGAGCGCTGCATAGCTCTGAGTCAGAATGAACCTTACATCTGGCTGTTCTCAGATGACGACGTGATGGCCCCCGACTGCGTAGAGACGCTCCTCCGTCAGATAGATACAACCAAGGGTTCATTCGACCTCTATCATTTTGATATTGACAGGATTGACGAACATGGAAATTTCGAAAGCCGGAAAGAGGACTATCCTGCCGTGCTGTCGTCTTATCGGTTCTATCGGGGGAAGAATGCCGGAAGGTATTTTGCATTTGCCGTAGAAAATGTATTCTCACGCAGGATATATGAACAATGCGGCGGCTTCATGAGATACGACATGGCTTGGGGCAGTGACGTAGCTACGTGGATTTTATTCAGCGGGGAGAAAGGAATGTGTACCGTACCTCATGCGAGGGTATGCTGGCGCCAGAGTTCACAGAACATCACGCCCGATATGTCGCACCAGGTGGCAGAGCGCAAGCTGAGGGCAGAAATGGAGATGCTGAACTGGACATATCGTTATTTCGGTGACAAGCCGGACATCTATGCCACGAACCGTGCCTTTTTTATCTACAAAATACATCTCTACAGGCGCTTTGTGAGCAAAGAATGCCTCAAGGAAGCCTTTGCCACTTTCTTTGCCGCACACGGTCGCCACTGGGACAGGCCGCTGATTTATTTCTTCGCTTTCCTTATTGATGGCATCTACTTCCGGCTAAGAAGAAACCTTAAAATTTTCAGAGGCGTATGAAGATAATATACTATAGTTCACCCTCGTTTGCCGACTGCGACTTCCCGTTAGTGGCAGCATTGCAGCGCATGGGGCATGACGTGCGATACTATATCTCTATAGCGTCGTTCAGTAAGCGTTCTACGCTGATTGACCTTAAGACATTGTATCCCCATACCGGCATCTACCCTGCCACGGAGATTTACCCGGAGTTCAGCGAGTTCCATGACTTGCTCGACCTCTCGCGCGTTTACGTCGTTAATCAGAAGCACAAGCAGAAATATCATCCTGTGAACCTGCTGCTTATGATGAGAATGATTATCCGTTTCATGCTGCAGAAGCCGGATGTGATACATCTCACACGACCGCCATACCTGACACAGAAACTGCTGTATCTGATGAAACGGAAGCTGGTGCTGACCGTGCACGACCCTTTCCAGCATTCGGGTTTTGCAAACAAGAAAACAGAGGCTGACAGACAGCTGGCCTTTAGGCACATCCTCAAGTTGGTGTTGCTCAACGACCGGCAGAGGGCATCGTTCGCATCACATTACCATGTGCCCGACAGCCATATCTTCATCAACAAGCTGGGCATGTATAGCGCCATCCTGCATGTCCAGCCGCAAGCCCCCCAGATCCCCATGAGGAGGGACGGGAGGGGGCATCCCTTCATCCTCTTTTTCGGTCAGATTGTGGAATACAAGGGTGTAGAATACCTCTTGGAGGCCATGAAGAGGGTGCATAGTCGTTATCCCGAACTCATTTTGGTGATAGCCGGCGGCGGGAGATTCTATTTCGACGTGGAGCCATATCGCCGGCTGGACTATGTCAGCATCATCAACCGCTACATCAGCGTCAGCGAACTGGTTGGTATGCTGCGGGCTTGCGAGTTTGCCGTCTGTCCTTACAAGGATGCCACGCAGAGCGGAGTCGTACAGACAGCCTTTACCCTTGGGGTGCCAATGGTCGTCACCGATGTGGGGGCACTGGCAGATGCCGTAGAGCATGGAAAGACGGGCATCGTGGTGAAGCCTTGCGACGCCGACCAGCTTGCTGAGGGCATCATAACTTTATATTCCGACAAGAAGAAACTGCTTGCGATGAGAAAGAACATCATGGAAACATGGATGCCAGACATGCAATGGGAACCCATTGCGGAGAAGTATTTGGCGTGTTATAAATACCCGGGACAATGAAGATACTACACATATCACTTTCGCTTGGAGGGGGTGGGGCAGAGCGCGTGGCCGTAAGCCTGTGCAACAGGTTTGCGGCGAAAGAAGATGATGAGGTCGTGCTTGTATCCGTCTTGGACGATGCAGACCCCAAAAATGTCTTTTATCTGAAAGACTTGTCCCCCCGTGTGCGCCACGTCAATCTCCATTGCCATACAGGACTGCAGATGAAAGCCTTTTGGAGAGTTTATCAGACTATCAGGCAAGAACGTCCCGATGTGGTTCATACGCATTTTAGTGCAGTGTTACTGCTCTTTCCCACACTGTTACTCCCCCGGGTACACTATTTCCATACCATACATAATTTGGCAAAGCGAATAGAAGAAAAGTCCGGATTCCTCAAGCGGTCCGTCATGTGCTATCTGTTTACCAGGAACAGAGTGAAGCCTGTCACCATCTCTGAGGTATGCCGCGGGTCCTATCGCGAAACGTATCATGTCGATAATGATATATGTATTCCGAATGGGAGTGAGGCACTCACTGTAACGCAGGATTTACCATCCGTTACAAAAGAGATAGACTTGCTGAAACATCAACCAGACACAACGGTCTTTATCCATGTGGCACGCCATCATCCGCAGAAGAATCATGGGCGGCTCTTCCGCACTTTCCTCCGATTGGAAAAGGAGGGCGAACGCTTTATACTGATAGTGCTGGGCGACCATTACGAAGCGTGTCTGGCAGAGTTGAAAGACAGCAAGTGCATATTCCTCTTAGGTCCGAAAAGCAATGTGGGCGACTATATGAAGCAGGCCGACTTCTTTGTCCTCTCAAGCGATTATGAAGGGCTGCCCATGACGTTGCTCGAAGCCATGTCAATGGGGGTCGTACCCATCTCCACGCCGGCTGGAGGGGTTGTGGATGTGGTTGAGGACGGCGTCACGGGCTACCTGACTGACAGTTTCGATGACGAGGAGTTCTACAGACGAGTCCGGCAGGCCATCAGCGAAAAGGGGCGTATCCCGCGCGAAAGGATCCGGAAGCACTACGAGCAGCATTTCTCCATGGAGACTTGTGCCGCGAAATATTATGAAGCATATAAAACAGCACTGACAAGATGAAGCACGTGATATTTGTTGGCTGGGTGAACCAAGGGAAACCGCCCGTGGATGGTGAGACGGCCAAAAACCAGCATCTGATAACGGCTCTCAGGAAGTACTGTCGGGTGACCGTGCTGGACTTCTATCAGAAGAACCGCCACCCATGGGTGTTCCTGCAAGCGTTGTGGGCTTTCATCAGTCAGCCAAAGGGCACCATCGTTTTCTCCACTTCGGCAAAGAATGTGTATGGCATTCTGAAACTATTCAAAGTTCTTGGCCTGCGGCGCAACATTATTCACTGGGTGATAGGGGGCGCTTTTGCCGACAATGTCCAAAAGGGCATTTTCAGAGCTGATGTCTTCGGGATTGCCAAGCATACCCTTGTCCAGAGTCCTCTTATGGTCACACAATTGAAAGCGTGCGGCATCAAGGGCGTGAGACAGATTTACAACTGTAAGCCCATACCCTATTATCCAGCCATTAGGCAGCCCAAGGGCGTTTTCCGCTTCGTGTTCCTTTCGCGCATCATGCAAGGAAAGGGCTGTGACTATATCCTGGAGGCCGCAAGGCAGCTCAATAGCCACGGATTGACGGAAAAGTTCATCGTAGATTTCTATGGAAAGATAGATGATGGCTACAAACCGGCGTTTGAAACTGCGTTGGCGTCGCTTCCCAATGTCAACTATGCCGGCTATCTCGACCTCACACAGCCCGCAGGTTATGACCGGTTGGCCGGGTACGACGTGATGCTGTTTCCTACCTACTGGAAGAGTGAGGGGTTCGCGGGTGTGTTCATCGATGCTTTCATCGCCGGACTGCCGCTGATTGCATCAGACTGGGCACACAATCGGCAGTTCCTCAGAGAAGGCGAAACGGCTCTTTTCATTCCGGTGCATGATGTACAGGCCCTTGCTCATAAGATGCAGGAGTGTATTGAAGGAAAGGTTGACATTCTAAGCATGCGAAAATGTTGTCAGGCAGAGGCTGCGAAGTATCGTGTTGACCATGTGATTACTCCAGGTCTTCTCAAGGAAATCGATTTGTTGTAAGTGCTCCGAAGCTGATGGAACAGTTGAACGGGAACGTCCACTATCAAATCTTCTGTGACATCTACATCGACCCGGAACGCCCGGGCTGTTGTGCATCGGATGGCAAATATAAGCCGTCAAGCATCGGCCTTCCCAAAAATCGGTCGCAACGACCCATGCCCCTGCGGCAGCGGTCTCAAATACAAGAACTGTCACGGGAAGAACGAAAGAACGTGCCTCTGGTACGACGAATAAACAAATCAAGCACTTACGAAAACGCGCAAGTGCTTGATTCCTTCAAATGTCTGGATGAAAGGACTTGAACCTTCGACCTCCTGGTCCCTAACCAGGTGCGCTACCAACTGCGCCACATCCAGATTTGGACCGCAAAGATAAGCATTATTTCGGAATATCCTGCTATTTTTCTAAAAATTTCCAGCAATAGGGGAGATGTAGTTGTCGACAGAGTGGATATCGATCATTTTGTTCAGCAGGGCATAGACGGTCATGCCCGCAACAGCGAAGCCTGGCTGAAACTGAAATACAGTTTTTAAAACGCATCGCCATTGGAGAGGCAGACCTTTCCGAACAAATAGAATTTCTTGTCGCCAAACCACAGGACGCCCTTCCCGTCCAGCGCGGTGTAGCTGGTATAGAAGGAGTTGCCGGTGTCCCGGGGGGAGAAGATGACCCCCTCGTCAAACCATACGGGCTGATGGGCGCCGGGGACAAATTGTCCGTCGCGCCGGTACATCGGTCCGCGCATCTGATAGGCGGTGATGCCGTAAAAATCGAAGGTATCGTGGGTGAGCAGGAAGTATCGCCCGCTGCGTTTTTCGGGCCCTTCCAGGTCATAGATGGGACAGGGCGAGCACGGCTGCAGGATGGGGGCGCCGCCGTCCCGGGCACGGAGGATTTCCGGTCGCGTCCAGGTTTTTCCGCAGTCGGAACTCACCGACCAGACAGGGTGGCCGATGGTGGTGCGCATCACGGCGAACAGCCGTCCGTCCGGCAGCCCCACGATGCAGGCTTCCTCGGTTTTCTTCCCCTCCCGTGGTGAATAGGGGATGTCGGTTTCCACCTGCGAGGCATCGAACGCATCCTCGCCGGTGTTGAAAAACGAGATGCGGATGTCGCGCACGGCGGGGTCCTCGTCGATATTCTCGTACTGCCAGAATTCTACGCGGGCGATGTCGCTGCGGTCGTACCGGGAGCAACCGGCCAGGTATCGTCCAGCGGCACCGAAACGTAGGGGCCGCTGCCACATGCACCAGACGGGCGGGATGGCCGGGTCAGCCGGATCGGCGGCAAACCGGATGGGGAAGGGCACCGTTTCGGGCTCGGACCACGTGAGCCCGCCATCGTCCGAATAACGGCCCTGCATGATGCCGCAGAGGTGTTTCTTGACCGTGGTCTCCTGGTTCCACAGGCAGTAGAGACGGCCGCTCCGGGACAACATGGGCTGCTGCCAGGCTGCTACCGGACGCGGGTTGGCCAGGGTCGGGGATCCGGCCAGGATCACCGGTTCGGACCAGGTCTGTCCGCCGTCCGCACTCCGCGAGAACACCACGTGCTCGTCATTCGCCGTTTCGAACGATCCCTGGGTCCAGAAGGCATACAGGAAGCCGCGCGCCGGGTCTTCCAGCACGTGGAAATGGTCGTTGAACGTATCGCCCACGGCGTTGCGGTCCCTTTCGGATTCCACAGCGGGCTGTTTGGGAACATAGACGGTATAATCGTGCGGAATCACATACGGGTCGATGGCAGGATCCAGGTAGTGCCAGTAAAAATGGTCGGGCCAGCGTTCGCGATAGTGTCCCACGTCTGAAAAATGCTTCTCCAGCGCTTCCTCGGCTGTCGCATACCGGTGGCAGGATGCGGGCGATTTTGTGAAAATCGTCCACTGGGACTGGGAGGCGGCGTCCTGTCCGGGCAGGCCTACCCAGATCACCGTGCCGCTTTTGGGTGGCCGGGAGGGCTGCAGGGCAAACACGGTGGTCAGCACGGTGCTCTTGGCCCGGATGGGCGGTACGGTGAGCAGTTGGGAAAGGTCCCGCCGATGGAATTTGCGGGAAGGCTTGCGGGAGAAGGGCGTTTCCGGTCCCAGGATGGCGTCCCCGAAAAAGGTCTCCTGCGCCAGCCGGTGCCGTTCCAGGTTGTGCGGCTTCGTGAGCGTGGCCGGATCGGAATAAGACAGGCGGAAATTGAAGGCCCCGTCCCGCCGCGGACGGTACCAGCCCCTTTTGCGCGCATAGCGGACGATGTCCTTGCTTCCCAGGAAGTTGAGGGTGTCTTTCAGGTTGATTTCCCCAATGGTGTAGTAGTTCGGGATGGTGGCGATTTCATCGTCCGGAACCCGCTGCGCCACCCAGTGGCGGCCGCGCACGACGGCGCAGATCCACCCTTCGTGACGGTCGGCAACCAGATAGGATCGTCCCGAATCCTGGTACCCGTACCGTTCCACCATCGACCCGATGATGTGGACGGCCTCGCGGGCGCTGCGGGCGTGCTGGATGGCGGCGGTGCGGATTTCATAGACCAGGCTGCCGGTGGCCTTGTCCTCGCGGGAACGGCACATGTCCGATGCGATGCAGACCCCGTATTCGTTTACATAGCTGTCGCCGGCCTTGGCGCCGGGGAACTCGAACCAGAGATAGGCCAGGCGGTCCGGGGTGGCCGGAACATTGTAGATGTTCAGCATCTGCTCGCCGCTTTGGTCTTCGTTGTGGCCCAGATACACGTAACCGTCTGTGGTCGCGTTTTTTCCGGCGATGATGCCAAAGCACAGGAGGGAAAGGAGGAAGGTCTGCATGGGAGGTCGTTAAAAGGTGACGGGGAGGACTTTCAGGTCCTGGTTGCGGGACGAGGTGCCCACCAGGAGTTCATAGGCTCCGCTGACCGGGCGCATCCGCCGGATGGCCGGATCCCACCAGTTGAAGGTCTCGTCGGAAAGCGGGAGACGGGCCTTGACGGTCTTGCCCGGCTGCGTCTTCACCCGCACGAACCCGCGCAAGGTCTTCTGCGGCCCGGCCGGATCGTCGGGGCGGCGCAGGTACAACTGGATGACCTCGTCCTGTTCCCGGTCGCCCCGGTTGGTCAGGGTAACTTCTACACAGGCGTTGTGGTGGAGACCTTTGGCGTCCATCCCTTTCAGCCGGACGTCGGAGAGGTCCACGGGGGTATATCCCAGGCCGAAACCGAAGGGGAAGAGCGGCTCGCCCCGGAAGAAACGGTAGGTGTGGCCTTCCATGGCATAGTCCTCGAAAGGCGGCAGCTGGTCCACGTTCTGATAGAAAGTGACGGGTAATTTGCCGGAGGGGCTGCAGTCGCCCAGGAGCACATCGGCGATGGCGTGGCCGCCCTCCTGCCCGGGATACCAGGCCTGAAGGATGGCGTCGCAGCTTTGGGTTTCGGGCACCAGCCCCATGGCACTGCCCGAGAAGTTCACCAGGATCACCTTTTTGCCACCCTCGCGGAGCCATTGCAACACCTGTCGCTGGACGGCCGGAAGTTCGATGCTGGAGCGGTCGCCCCCGCCGAATCCGGGAACCTCCACCTTCATTTCCTCTCCCTCGAACCGGGCCGAAATGCCACCCGCGAAAATCACGTAATCCACGCCGCCGAGGTTCTCCATCAGGTTTTTCTGTGTCATCACCCGGGTTCCGATTCCCGGTGCGATCAGGGTGTCCGCGATACCGCAGGCATCGAAGGAACGCAGGTTCGGGAAACGCTCCTGCAGGCCTTCCAGCAGGGTGACGGTCTTGTGCGGGACGGGATTGTAATTGCCCCACATCATCTCTACGTTGTCGCGATTGGGACCGATCAGCGCCACCCGCGCATCTTCCGGCAGGGGCAAAACATCGTTGCGGTTTTGCAGGAGGACCAGCGATTCCCGGGCCATCTTGCGGGCCAGTTCCAGGTGTTCGGGACTCTCGACCGTCTCTTCCGGCAGGTTGTCCCAGGGCGATTCGCGGTCCATCTCGCCCAGGCGGAAGCGGGCGGTCAGCAGGCGGAACAGGGCCTTGTCGATGGTGGCCTGGTCTTCGTCGCCGCGGGCTACCGCTTCGGCCAGATGTTGGAAATGGTTGCCGCATTCCAGGTCGATGCCGTTGTTGACGGCGTCGGAAATGGCGGCCAGCGTGTCTTTGGACCAATGGTGGTTGGTATAGAGGTCTTCGATCCCGTGGCAGTCGGTGGTAATGATGCCTTTAAAGCCCCATTCCTCGCGCAGGAGGGTATCGATCAGGTAATCATTGACGGCACAGGGCTTGCCCCGGAAGGCGTTGTAGGCGGCCATGACTTCCTGGACATCGGCCTTGGTGACCAGGTCCTTGAAGGCGGGGAGGTATGTTTCGTGAAGGTCACGTTCCGAGCAGGTGGCGTTGAAGGTATGACGCAGGGGTTCCGGTCCCGAATGTACCGCAAAATGCTTGGCACAGGCGTGGGCCTTCAGCACCTTGTTGCTGGGGTCTCCCTGCAGGCCGCGGACCACGGCCATACCCAGCCGGCCGGTCAGGTAAGGGTCTTCCCCATAGGTCTCCATGCCGCGTCCCCAGCGCGGGTCGCGGAACAGGTTGATGTTGGGCGTCCAGAAGGTAAGCCCCTGGTAGATGTCCGGGTCTCCATCCATTTCGGCCAGGCGGTTCTTGACGCGCGCCTCATCGCTCACGGAAGTAAAGACCTCATAGATAAGCGGTTCATCGAACGATGCCGCCATCCCGATGGGCTGCGGGAACACTGTCGCACTGCCGTTGCGGGCCACCCCGTGCAGGGCCTCGTTCCACCAGTTGTAAGCGTGGATGCCCAGGCGCGGAACGGCTACCGACCGGTTCTTCATCAGCGCGCCTTTTTCTTCGAGGGTCAGCCGGCCCAGCAGGTCGGCGGCGCGTTCTTCGGCCGGGAGACTTTTGTCCAGATACGCGGGCCCTTCGTGAACCGTCCGGCACGAAACGGCTGCCGCCAGGGCAAACAGGAGTACGAATTGATAATACAGTTTCATGGGGATGTTTTTTCTTTTAGCAAAGATAAGGAAGATTCATGAAAATACACTAACTTTGTAGCTGTGAAAGGAAGATGGCATATCCTGCTGCTTGCGGTGTGGTACCTGCTTGCTGTGACGGGGATCGATATCCACCGGGACATTGAGCATGGCCATTCCTATATAGTACCTTCCTTGATAGGAGGAAACTGTGAACTCATTCATCCGGACCACCACTGCCACGACGAAGCACACGAGGAGGGTTGCCTGGACGGGGAGGATTGCTGCTCGAACGATTATCTCACGCTTATCGCACAGGGGGAAGATGCCTCCTGGGTGCCTGCCCTGACTGTTTTCAGCAAGGTAATCGCCGCGCCGGTCGTTCCCCTTGCTATCCGTTCGGTTTCTTTCTACCTGAAGAAGGAGAGTGGCGTGCCGCCTCCTTCCCCTTTCCCGGAAACGGTCTTCCAACTGCTGCGTGTGTTGCGGATCTGATGCCTTTGCCCGGCCTTTTTACCAGGCCGAGTTAAGGTATTATGTTCCATTTAACACACGTACAACATGCAACACAAAACAATATTATTCCTCCTTGCGGGGCTTTGTGTCCTGCAACCTGTCCCTGTCCGCTCGCAAGAGCCGCCAGAGAAGCGCGACACGCTGGACCAGGCGGTCTTCGTAGCGCGTGGAAACGCCAATTTCCTTTCCAAACACAAAGACCTCCGCACGGAAGTCATTACCGCAGCCGGCCTCTGCAAAATGGCCTGCTGCAACCTGGCCGAAAGCTTCGAAAACTCGGCGAGCGTGACCGTGGGCTATTCCGATGCCGTTACCGGCGCGCGTCAGATCCGACTCCTGGGCCAGAATGGCATCTATACGCAGATGCTGGACGAAAACCGCCCCGTGATGCGCGGTCTGGCGGCACCCTTCGGGCTCAACTATGTCCCCGGGCAATGGCTGGAGAGCATCCAGATAGCCAAGGGCGTAACCTCCGTGGTTAACGGCGTGGAGTCGATGACCGGCCAGATCAACCTGGAGCACCGCAAGCCGACGGATGAGATTCCGCTCTTTGTCCAGGCCTCGGTGATGAGCGACACCAAGACCGATTTCAATGTGGCCAGTTCCCTCCAGCTGGACAAAGAAGGGAAGTGGAGCACCGTGTTCCTGGGCCATTTCGACGGCAATTTCAAAGAGATGGACCATAATGACGATGGCTTTATGGACGACCCCCGCCAGCGGCAATTCAGTTTTTCCAACCGCTGGCTGTATCAGGGGTTCGACGGGAGCCAGGTGCGCTTTGGCGTAAGGGGTATTGCCGATAACCGCCAGGGCGGACAGATGAGCGGGGACTGGACCACCGACATCCGGAATTCGAACCTGGGCGCTTACTTGAAGGCGGGAATCCCGCTCAACAAGGAGAATACCTCCAATATCGCCCTGGTGGCCGATTATACCTGGTACCGGATGGACGGGGATTTCACCACACGCCGCTATGACGCCCGTCAGCATTCCGCCTTCCTGAATCTCCTGTACCAGAACCACAATGTAGAACAGCATCATTTTACGCTCGGACTTAGCGAGACCCTGGATTTCTTCCGTGAAAAGTACCTGTGGGGTGCCTTCAATGGAGATGCCCTGATAAATACCACTTTGAACAATCTGGGCGCCTTTGGAGAATACACCTTCCACTCGGCGGACGAGACCACTTTCAGCGCCATCGTGGGCCTGCGGGCAGACTGGTTCAAGGATAACGGCGTCCGCTTCAGCCCGCGCCTGACGCTCAAATGGGCGCCTTCCGACAGCTGGGTTTTCCGCGCCAACGGCGGCCGGGGCCTCCGCTACAGCAATCCCATTTCCGACAACATCGGTGTCCTGTCTACCGGAAAACAATTGCTCGGCCCCTATACGGAGCATATTCTTGAGGACAGCTGGACCTTCGGAGGGAATGCTACCTGGTACATCGGCGGTTCGTCGACTACCTACCTTAGCTTTGATTATTTCCGGACGCAGTTCCGCGAGCAGATGCTCGTAGAAAACGGCCCCGATTCCCGCGCTTCATCCATTGTCTTCTCTCCGCTGACTGCCTTGAAAGACGGCTATTCCTATACCGACAATTTCCAGGTAGATTTCAGTACGGAGCCGCTGGAGGGGCTTACCCTTACCCTGACGGGCCGCTTTACGAATGCCCGGCAGAAGTACGTCGGTACCCTTGCAGAAGATGACATCAAACCTATGACCAGCCGTTACAAAGGCGTCCTGAATGCCCAATATGCGACCCACTTGAACAAGTGGATCTTCGATTTCACGGCTTCCATCAACGGCCCTTGCAAGGTCTGGGAGTTTATGAAGGGCTACAAGGGAATGTATTCCGACGGCTGGACGCCGGTATATCCGCTCCTCTATGCCCAAGTTACCCGCCGCTTCAAAGGCTTCGACCTGTATCTCGGCGGAGAGAACCTGACCAACTACCGCCAGCAGGATCCCATCCTGTATGCGGACCAGCCTTTCTCCACCGGATTCGACGCCAGCTGCGTCTGGGGCCCGCTGATGGGCATCCGCGTCTATGGAGGTGTCCGCATCACCCTCTGGAAAACCGTAAAAGAATAAAAATCAAAAACATACAGATATGAAAAAGTCATCATTCCTTGCCGGAGCCGTTCTCTGCATCCTTCTCCTTTCTTCCTTTATGGCAAAGCCCGTTTTTCGCAAGGTGGTCTATGCCTCTACGGTGGACTGCGTCGGCTGCAAGAAGAAGGTGATGGAAAACATCTCCTTCAATCGTGGGGTAAAGGATGTTTCCGTGGACCTCTCGGCACAGACCGTTACGATTGTCTTCGACGAGTCCAAGACCGACACCGTCGTCCTCGGCGGAGCCCTGCGCAAGCTGGGCTACGGTGCAAAAATCGTCCAATACGAGTAGGAGGAGTATCCAACAATCCACATTTTTTATTATATTTGTGTGATATGTCAAAAAGATAAAAATATTAACACAAAGATATGGAAGCTAAAGAGAGAATTGCGAACTCGCTGAAGTTCGCTACCGACACCAAGGTTTTTGAAATGGGACAGGGCGTTGCCGCCCTCGCTCCGAAGGTTTTTGCCGAACTCTTCCCCGGCCGGAAGGGTGTCATCGTCGCCGACGTGAACACCTGGCCCGCCCTGGGCGAGAAGGTCGAGGCCCTCTTCGCCGCGGCCGGCAACCCGGTGGAAAAATACATCATCGACAAGCAGGAATTCCACGCCGAGTGGAAGTATGTGGAGATGGTGGACAAGGTTGTCGAGGGCGATTTCGCTGCGGCGAAGGCCATCGAGAACGATGAAAACCACGTTGAGGCCGATGCCAAGCAGGCCTTCCGCGAGCCGTCCGACAAGAATTACATCCTGATTTCCGTCGGTTCCGGTGTGATTAACGACCTGTGCAAGCTCTGCTCGCACCACCACGGTCAGCAGTACCTGACCCTTCCTACCGCCGCTTCCGTGGACGGTTATTCGTCGTTTGGCTCGTCCATTTCCTACCAGAACGCCAAGCAGACCTTTACCTGCCCGGCTCCGGTTGCCATTATCGCCGATATCGACGTGATTGCCGCCGCTCCGAAGGAGATGACGGCCGCCGGCTATGCCGACCTGGCCGCAAAGGTGCCCGCGGGCGCAGAGTGGATGGTGGCCGACCTGATGGCCGCCGAGCCCATTATCCCGCCGGCATGGCACATGCTGCAGGACTATCTGGACGATTTCCTGTCCAACCCGGCCGGTGTGGCCGCCGGTGATCCGAAGGCCGTGGCCGACCTCTTCGAAGGCTTGACCCTGAGCGGTTTCGCCATGCAGGCCGCCCGCTCCAGCCGCCCGGCTTCCTGCTGCGACCACCTCTTCAGCCATATCCTCGATATGACTCACCACCGCTTCAAAGGCAAACTCCAGAGCCACGGTTTCCAGGTATCGATTGGTACCCTTACCATGTGCGCCGTCTTTGACGAGCTGTTCAAACTGGACCTGACGAAGCTCGATGTAGATGCCGCCGTGGCCGCCTGGCCTACGCTGGAGAGCGAGCAGCAGCGCGCCCTTGCCATCTTCAAGAACTTCCCGGCCCCGGATCTGGGTTACACGCAGATTACCATGAAATATGACGCCGCCCGCAATGTCCGCCTGCAGCTGAACGTGCTGAAAGACAAGTGGCCGGCCTTCAAGAAAGCCCTTCAGGGCCAGGTTTGGCCCTTCGCCAAGATGCAGGAAGCCTTCCGGATTGCCGGAGCTCCCTACGATCCTTCCCAGATCGGCGTTACCCGCCAGATGCTCAAGGATATGTTCCCCACGGTGCAGCTGATGCGCTTCCGCTACAATGTGCTCGACCTGGCCAAGCGTGGCGGTTTCTATGATCAAATCGTAGAACCGGTCTTTGCCGCCGGCGGTGCATGGGATCTGGCTAAGGAGAAATAGCCTATGGAACCCACCCCTTCCGTTAAGCCGTTTGTCCGGATTCACGACGAGGATACGGGCAAGACGAAGTGGTTCCTTTCCTGGCAGTGGCAGGTCATCCTGACCTCCATGATCGGGTATTCGATTTTCTACTTCGTCCGCAAGAATTTCGCGTTCGCGATGCCGGCGCTGGGGGCCGAATACGGCATTACCAACAAGAGCTTCGGTATTATCCTGTCGCTCGTGGGCATCATCTATGGCGTATCGAAGTTCCTGAACGGCATCATCGCCGACCGCGCCAACGCCCGCTGGCATTTTGCCATCGGCTTGTCGGCCAGCGTCGTCATCAACTTCCTCTTCGGCTGGACGGCCGACCTGAGCCACTGGATTACCGGACAGGAAAGCGGCCCGGACTTCATCAACGCCTTTGTCATGGCCATTGCCGTGCTGCTGGTGATGAACAACATTGCCCAGGGTTCGGGCTTTGCCCCCTGCAACCGTCTCCTGGTGCATTGGATCCCGCCCAAGGAACTGGCATCCAAGCTGTCTATCTGGAACACCGCCCACTCCGTAGGCGGAGCGCTGGTGAGTATCCTCTGCGGCTCCATTATCGGAGGAATGGGTGTAAACTTGAGCAGTGACACCTCCGTGGTGGCCAGGATTGCCGAAAACCTGGGCAAAGACGTGACCGATCAGGCCGTTATCACGGCTGCGGAGCACGTGGGTGCCTGGCAATGGTGCTTCTGGATTCCGGCCATCATCGGCCTGGCGGGCGTGGTGCTGATGTGGTTCTCGGTCCGGGATACGCCCAAATCGGTGGGCCTGCCCGAACTGGAAGGCACCAAGACCGAAATGGACGACAATGACACTGCCGCCGGTTACAAGGAGTTCGTCTCCAAGATGGTCTTCAAGAATCCGGTTATCTGGATGCTGGCCATTGCCGACCTCTTTGTCTACGTGGTCCGTTTCGCCATCTTTGACTGGGGCCCGAAGTTTATGACCCAGGGTGCCCAGGCCTTTACCCCGAAAGAGGCGGGTTGGGCGGTTGCCTGCTTTGAAATCTTTGGCATCATCGGAATGGTGGTATCGGGTTTTGTGACCGATAAACTCTTCAAGAGCAAGGGCCAGCGGGTGTCTGCCATCTGGATGGTGGCGACGGCTGCCGCCCTGCTACTCCTGTGGGCCCTTCCCAAGAGCTGGGGCTTTATTCCCTATTGCATCGGCCTGGGCCTGGTAGGCTTCATCCTCTATGGTCCGCAGACCCTGGCGGGCGTGACGGCGGCCAATATGGCCACCAAGAAAGCCGCCTCGGCCGCGGTGGGCCTGGTGGGCCTGGTGAGCTACGGCGCCAACCTGTTTACGGGTATCGGCATCGGCTGGTACGCCGACCGCTATGGCGACGCTTTCTGGTCTTACCTGTACCCCGTCCTGGCGGTGGTGTCCCTGATCGGCGCCTTGTTCTTCGCCCTTACTTGGAACGCCAAAAACGGATATGAACGTGCAAATGAAATCAAACGATAACATGAAAAAGACCGTTATCCTTTGTCTGGCCGCCTTGCTCTTTGTGGGCGCCGACGCCTTTGCCCAGTACCAGACCGTCCGTGCTTTTTCGCACCGCGGCGGCCGTATGGAAAACGACGAAAACACCCTTTCGGCTTTCCAGAAGAGTCACGAGATTGGTTATACCGGTTTCGAGACCGATATCCGAATGACCAAGGACGGCGTGCTAATCATTACGCACGACCAGACCCTCGAGCGGACCACCAACGGTACCGGCATCGTGGAAGAAAAGACCTGGGAGGAAATCCATTCCTACGACACCAAGGGCGGACACAAGATCCTCACCCTGGATGAACTTATGGACTTCTTCAAAGACAAGAAGGGTCTCTATGTGGAATTTGAACTCAAGACCCGGCCCGAGGAACTCTATCCGCAGGAGCGGCTGGAGGCTTATTGCGACAAACTCTATGAGCGCGTGATGCGCGACAAGCCGGCCGATGCCGAATTTGTCTTCACGTCGTCCGATTACCGCGGCCTGCGCTACCTGATGGGCAAACATCCCGAGGCCAACTACCTGATGATTTCCTCCAAGCCGGTCTGCGACGAGACGATCTCCATGGCCAAGGCGCTGGGGATCCATCGCATCGGCTGCAAGATGTCCGGTACCAGCAAGTCTATGGTTGAAAAGGCCAAGAAAGAGGGCCTCATCGTGAGCCTCTGGCCGACCGAAAAAATCGAACATTTCATTCTGGGAATCTACCTGGGTGCCGATTTCCTGTGCACCGATATTCCGCAGGAGTGCATGACAACCGTCCGCGAGCATTTCCCCTGGTGTAACGTTATTTATTAATTGACAATGGATCAGAAACTTGTCATAGGAATGGACTTCGGGTCCGATTCGGTCCGTGCGGTCCTGGTGGATGCGAAAGACGGTCACGAATACGTCAACGCCGTCTGCAATTATCCCCGCTGGATGAAGGGGCTGTACTGCGACGCCTCGCAGGATCGCTACCGCCAGCATGCCCGCGATTATGTGGAGGCCATGACCGAGGTGCTCCGCCAGGTGATCGCCGCCTGTCCCGATCCGCGGACGATAGCCGCCATTTCCGTGGACACCACGGCCAGTACTCCCTGTCTGACCGATGACAAGATGGTCCCTCTCTGCCTGAAACCGGGTTACGAGGAGGATCCGGACGCGATGTTCGTTCTCTGGAAAGACCATACGGGTACGAAGGAAAGTGCTGAGATCGAGGCACTTTGCGCCCAATCGCCGGTCAATTACGCCTGCCATACGGGCGGGGACTACTCGCCCGAAAATTTCTGGTCCAAGGTGCTGCATCTGCTGCGCTCCTCCGAAAAACTGCGCTCCGATGCCTATTCGGTCATCGAGCTGTGCGATTTCATCCCGGCCGTGCTGACGGGGCTTTCCTCCCTCGGGCAGATGCGGATGGGCCACTGCGTCGCAGGGGGCAAATGGATGTGGGACGAGGCGTGGGGCGGATATCCGCCCGAGGCGTTCTTCCGGAAACTGGATCCGATTCTCCTGCCGGTGCTGCGTAACCTGCCTTCCGCCAACTATTATTGCAGCGAAGCCTTCGGACACCTGAGCGCGGAATGGGCCGCCAAACTGGGCCTTTCGACCGACGTCCTGGTGGGCGTGGGCAATGTGGATAGCCATTCGGGAGCCGTTGGCGCCGGCGTGGCCGAGGGCCGCATGGTGATGAACCTGGGGACATCGGCCTGCTACATGGGGGTGGTCCCGCGCGAGAAGATCGGCGGGAAAGACATCCCGGGCGTATTCGGCCAGGTGGATGGGATGATCCTCCAGGGGCTGGACGGCATCGAAGTCGGCCTGTCTTCCTTTGGCGATGCCTTTGCCTGGCTGCGCCGCCTGCTTTCCTGGGCGGCTCCCGACAAGGCGGAGGAGATCCTCCCGGCCCTGACCGCCGAAGCGGAAAAACTCCCGCAGCGGGAAGACGCTCCGTTGGCCACGGATCATTTCAACGGCCGCCGCTGCCCCTTCTCGAATGGCTCCCTGACCGCCTCCCTGCAGGGTTTGAAGCTTTTCACGTCCGCGCCGGAACTCTACTACGCCATCGTGGAAGCCACCTGCTTCGCCACCCGTGCCATCCTGGACCACCTGACCCAGTATGGGGTTCCGATCGATGACCTCGTCGCCTGCGGCGGCGTGTCCCAGAAGTCGCCGTTCGTGATGCAGATGATGTCCGATGTCTGCGGACGCACCATCCACGTATCGGCCACCAAAAACGGCGGTGCGATGGGTGCCGCCATCCATGCCGCCGTCGTGGCGGGCTGTTGGCCGGATGTCCCTTCCGCCCAGCGGGCGATGTGTCCGCCGGTGCTGAGAACCTATACGCCCGATCCTTCCAAGGCCGCGATTTTCGAAAAGCGCTACCAGCGGTACCGGGCAATGGTTCAGTTTAACGAGAATGTATAAACGAATAAGCATATGATTGAAAAAACAATGACAGTAACGGCACCCGGCGGTTTCCATGTACGCCCTGCCAGTGAAATGGCCCGGATCGCAAAGTCCTTCTCCCGGACCAAGATTTCCATTACCTCCGGTAAAAAAACGGTAAGTGCCTCCAGTATGCTGGGGCTGCTTTCCCTGGGCCTCAAAGAAGGGTCGGAAGTCGTGATTACTGCTGATGGCCCGGCCGAGTCCGACGCCATCGTCGCCTTGGCTCCATTGTTTACTGTCAAATGATTCGGTTACAAGGAATTGGCCTCCCGGGCATCGTCCGTGGCAAGGCCCACGTACTCCAAAGCCGGTCGGATGCTGCCGGCGAAAACCGCCAACAACCGTTGAATCCCGAGGAAGAGAAGCTGCGCTTCGAAGAGGCGTTGAAAGGGGTTCGTGCGCCGATGCGCAGCGGCTTGGAGGCATCGACCGATGAAACGCTCCGCGAGCTGTACGCCGCGCATCTGGAAATGACGGAAGACCCCGCCCTGGTAGAGGGGGTCCTGGAGAAGATCGACGAACGGCATTGTTCGGCGGAGGATGCGCTGGATGCGGTAAAAGAGGAATTACAGGAAATGTTTTCGTCGATTGACGACCCGCTTATTCGTTCCCGATTCGACGATGTCCGTGACATTATCAAGCAGATACACGATTACCTGCATCCTCTGCACCGCCCGCTTCCGCTTTCGGATCTTTCGGCGGGGACCATCCTGGTTGCCGATGAAATCCTTCCCTCGGAAGCCATGCGGATCGATTTCTCCAAGGTGGTGGGGATTGTGTGCGCCCGCGGTAACGTGACCAGCCACGTGTGCATCATTGCCCGGTCCAAAGGCATTCCCGCCGTAATCGGGGCCGATATCACCGCCATCAGCGACGGAGATACCCTGGAGATCGAGTGCACTGCTAGCCACGGACCGGAATATCCCGAAGGAGCCGTTGTGTATGCCAACGTCAGCAATGCCCAGGAAGTGAAGCATGCCCTGGATCTGGGCGTGGCGGGAATCGGCCTCTTCCGTACCGAATTCCTGCTGATGCAGCGGGAGTTTGTCCCGGACGAACAAAACCAATACAACGTCTATGTGCAGGCCGCCCGTCTGTGCGGCAATAAGCCGTTGATTATCAGAACCTTGGATCTTGGCGGAGACAAGGTGCTCCCGTATATGCCCCTGCCGTCGGAAGAGAACCCGGCCCTGGGCCTGCGGGGCATCCGCCTGACGCTCTCCCAGCCGGATCTGTTCAAGATTCAGCTCCGTGCCCTGCTGCGCGCGTCCACGGAAGGGGATATCCGCATAATGCTCCCGATGGTTGCTTCCCTGGATGAGGTCCGTCAGACAAAGGAAATGTTACAGTGCTGTGCTACCGACCTGGCGGCCGAGGGCGTGCCGTTCCGAATGCCGAAGCTGGGGGTGATGATTGAAACGCCGGCCGCGGTTTTCATGGCGGAAGAACTGGCCCGAGAGACCGATTTCTTCAGCATCGGCACCAACGACCTGGTGCAGTATCTCTTGGCGGCAGACCGGGGCAATAACGCCGTTTCCTACCTCTACAGTGCCATCCATCCTGCCGTGTTAAAGGCAATCCGGATGGTGGTCGAGGGGGCGCACCGGGCCAAGGGAGAGGACTTCACCATTGAGGTGTGCGGAGAAGCTGCCTCGCAACGCGAAAGCATTGCCGCCCTGTGGGAGTGCGGCATCCGCCAGTTCAGCGTGAGTCCGTTGGTCCTGGAATCGTAAGATCTACCGGAATTTGTCGTAGCGGGGCATGGCCAGTTTGGACATCAGCTCCTTGAGCGGGTTTTCCACGCGCGGACAAATGAGGAGGACGTCGTCGGTATCGATGACGATATAGTCTTTTAACCCCTTAATGGCCAGGAGTTTGCCCTTATTCTTCTCGATGATGATGCTGCCCTTGTTGTTGACCAGCATGGCCAGATCGTTCTCGACATTGTCGTGAGGGAGCACAATGTGGTTCCCGTTGTTGTCCTTGAGCGGGGTACCCTTGTACAGCGTACTCCAGTCGTCGAAATCAATCCAGCCGAATTTGGCCGGATACAGCATGGCCCGATTGGTCTTTTCCATGACACCGTAATCGATGGAAATATTCTCGCAGTCGGTATAAGCCCGTTCGATGAAGGCTTGCTGGCGGGCGGTGCCGGCTACATCGTCCCATCCGCCGAATAAGCGGGCCACGTCGGGCAGCCAGGTGGTCATTTCTTCCTGAATGACGGATGCCTGCCAGGCGTAAATACCGGTGTTCCAATAGAATTCACCACTTTTGCAGAAGACGGTAGCCAGATCTTCGGTGGGCTTCTCCGTAAAGGTCTTGACCTTGACGGGGATGGACGTGTTGTCTTTCCCGCCCACTTTCTGGATGTATCCGTAATGGGTATCGGGATGATCGGGTACAATGCCGATGGTCATGAGGACCGGATGCTTCGAAGCATAATCCAGCACCTGCCGGACGGTTTCCAGGAAGGGCGCTTCGTCCCGGATGATGTGGTCTGCCGGCGAAACGAGCATCACGGCCGACGGGTCGCGATGGCGCAGGATGGCCGATGCATAGGCGATGCAGGGGGCCGTACCGCGGCTGTATGGCTCGATCAGCAGGTTCTCCGGACGCAGCTTCGGGAGGTGCTTTTCGGCCAGGGGACGGAAGCGTTCCGAGGTTACCACCAGGATATGATCGCTGGGAATGACTTCGGCAAAACGGTCGAAAATCGTCTGTATGAAGGATTTACCGGAACTGGCAATCTCCATGAAGGGTTTGGGGGTCGCTTCCCGGGTAATGGGCCAGAAGCGGTTTCCGCCGCCGGCCATGATGACGCAGTAATGATTATTATATGTGGCCATATATCAAGTGTATATCGGAATAAATGCCTGCGGAATGTATTCAATGACCGTTTCGGGCCCGTTGAACGTTACCGCTACAATGTCGAACAGCACCTCTTCATTCCCCCGGATGCGCGGATCGCGTGCGCTGTGGAGCCAGCGCTGAGCCGCTGCCGTAAGCCGTCGCTGTTTGAGATAACCGACGTTATCCTGCGGCGGTGCCATGACGGGTGCCGTCCGGCTTTTTACTTCTACAAAATGGATGCCTGTGGCATCGATGGTAATCAAATCAATTTCCAAATGTCCTTTCCTGCAATTCTTTTCCAGCACCAAATGTCCATGGTCCTGGAGATATTGGCAGGCCAATGCTTCACCACGCTGTCCCGTTTCAGCCTTTCCCATGGCTATTCAAACGTAACGAGGGTGACGCCCGAACCTCCCAGCTGGATGTGCTCATCCTTGGCCGAAGCCACGCCGGGAACGGTCCGGAGGTATTTCTGAATCTCTTCGCGCAGGGCGCCGGTTCCCTTTCCATGGATGATCCGCACCGAACCCATGCCCAGCATAAGGGCATCGTCAATGTAATGCATCACGATATCCAGGGCGTCCGTGACCCGTTCGCCGCGCACGTCGAGTTCCGGTTTGAAATTCAGTTTGCGCTCGCGGATGGCGGCATCGTCCCGGCGATAAACGGGCTGGGCGATTTCCTTCGCGGCGCTTTTGAATTCGTTCGAAGAGATGCGCTCGACCTTATCAACCGGCATCTTGCTGGTGAGGTTGCCGATGATGACGGAGACCGCTTTGGTCGAGATGCGGGCCACTTCGCCTACCAGGCCGCTTTCTTTGATGCGGACCTTCTCTCCCACTTTCAGCGGGGCGTTGCGGAAGGCTTCCATCCGCTGGCGCTCGGCCTCTTCGGCGCGCAGGGCCTCCTGCTCGCGTTCATCGGCCCGTTGCGAGCGGCGCTGGGCCCGGCGAAGCTTGCGCTCTTCCAGTTGCCGCAGTTTCTTCTCCACGTAATCATCGTGCGTTTTCTGGTCCTCTTCCTTCTTGCCCTGCAGGAGGCCCAGGAAGGTCTGCAATTCGCTTCTGGCCTCGCGGGTGGCGGATTTTTCGGCCTGGGATTCCTTGATGGTGCGGATGGTGTTCTCCACCTGCTTGTTGGCACCGCGGACAATCTCCTCGGCTTGGCGTTTGGCATCGTCCAGGATGTCCTTTTTCATCTGGCGGATGCCCTCCAGTTCTTTCTGGTATTTGCCGGTGAGGGATTCCAGCGTCTTGTCCGTGTTGCGGATGTGCTGGAGTTTCTCGTCCAGGGCCCGGCGGTTGCGGGCAATCTTGCGCAGGTTGCGCTCAATCCCGACGAATTCTTCACCCGAACGGGTTTCGGCATCCTTGACGACGGCTTCCGGGAGCCCCATCTTGCGGGCCAGTTCAAAGGCAAAGGAGTTGCCCGGGAGGCCGATTTCCAACTGGAAAAGGGGGACGATGTGTTGGGCGTCGAACTGCATGGCCCCGTTGATGACGCCTGTTTCGGCCCCGGCGGCATACAGTTTCAGGTTGGTGTAGTGGGTGGTAATGACCCCATACACCCCGCGTTTGTCGAATTCTGCCAGGATGGCTTCGGCGATGGCGCCGCCGGCCGTGGGTTCCGTTCCGCTGCCGAATTCATCAATCAGCACGAGGGTTTTCTCGTCCGAACGGTCCAGCATCTGCCGCATATCGGCCAGGAAGGAAGAATAGGTGCTGAGGTCGTTTTCCAGGCTCTGGTCGTCTCCGATGCTCACCATGATGCGGTCGAACACCGGCAGTTCCGAGGTCTCGGAGGTGGGGATGAGCATGCCCCATTGGAACATGTATTGCAGGAGCCCCGTGGTTTTCAGGCAAACGGACTTGCCGCCGGCATTGGGACCGGAGATGAGCAGGAGGTGTTTCTGCGGAGTCAGGGTAACCGTGAGCGGAACAATCTCCTTGCCCTCTTTGTGCAGGGCCCGCTCCAGCAGGGGATGGCGCGCCTTGCGCAGGTTCATCTGGCCGTCTTCCGAAATGACGGGCATTCCGGCCTTGAAGTCCAGGGCGGTCAGGGCCTTCGCCATCAGGAAATCAATTTCGCCCAGATAGGTGGCGGCCTGTTCCAGGTCGGGCACATAGGGCCGGACGAATTCGCTGAACGCATAGAGGATGCGGGCAATCTCGCGGGTCTCGGCAAAATGAAGCTCGCTGATTTCGTTCTGGATTTCAATGACTTCCGCAGGCTCTACAAAGGTGGTCTTGCCGGTAGCGGAGGTGTCGTGCACGAATCCCGGCAGTTTTCGCTTGCTGGACGAATTGATGGGGATGAGCAGCTTTCCGTCACGAACCGACAGGGCGGCATCGGCATCGGCGAGACCCTCGTCGATGGCTTTCCGCAGCAAGGCGGCGGCCCGTTTCGACAGGGCGCCTTCTTTGTCGCGGATGCTCTTGCGGATGGCGTACAGTTCGTCCGAGGCGGTATCTTTCACTTCGCCGAATTTGTCCAGGATGGTATCGATGCGGCGGAGCACTTCCGGGAAGGTCATCACCTTGGCGCTGAACCGCTTGAGGTTCGGATAGATTCCGTCTTTGATGCTGCTGAAAAAGTGGACCAGGCGGCGGACGGTGTCCAGCAGGGTCTTGAGTTTTCCCAGCGAAAGCAGGTCGATGCTGCTGCCGTCTTTTTCCAGCGGAACCAGAAAGGGGAGCGCGTCGATGTAACCCGTGGTGGGGAAGGTCTCTTCGAACATGGCGATGAGACGCATTTCATCGGTAAGGAGCAGCCGTTTGCGGATGTCGGCGGCCTTGGTGGAGAAGGTCTCTTCGGCGATTCGCTGCAAGGCATAATCGGTGCTGCACCGGTCAGAAAGCAGCGCCCTGACCTTGTCGAATCCCAATTTCTCTTCCAGCCTTCGGTCGATTGTCATGTTCGTTTTTCCGTTATTCAGCCTGTTCGCCCGCCTCGTCTTTTTCATCCAATGACTTGCTCAACAACAACTTGAGCTCGTTGATATTGTGGATGGGCGAAATGATCCCGCCATGCACGAAAGAAACGCCGCCCGTCTCTTCCGACACCACAATCACGTCCGCATCCGTATCTTCCGTTACGCCGATGGCGGCCTTGTGCCGCATGCCATAGCGGGCCGGAAGGTCCTGCCGGTCGGTAATGGGCAGGGTGCAGCGGGCGGCCACGATGCGTCCGTCGTTGATGATGACCGCACCGTCGTGCAGGGGTGAATTCTTGAAGAACAGGTTCATCAGGAGCCGGCGGTTGACCATGCTGTCAATCCGGTCTCCCGTTTCGATGATATATTCCAGTGAAATCTTGTGGGGAAGGACGATCAGGGCGCCGGTCTTGCTTTCCGACATGGACCGGCAGGCTTCCGTAATCTCCTTGACCAATTCGCTGTCCATCCCTTTTTCTTTGATGCCCAGGAGCTTGCCCAGGAAGGACTGGCTTGTCCGGGCCAGCCTGTGGGCACCCAGGCGGTTGAGGAAGTGGCGGATCTCCGGTTGGAAAATCACAATCAGCGCCAGCACGCCCACGTCGATGAACGTTCCCAGCAGGGCACTCATCAGCTGCATGTTGAAAGCCGCCACCACCACCCGCAGGAGGAACAGGGTCATCAGGGCGATGAAAATGTTCATCGCCGCCGAGCCCCGGATCCACCGGAAGGCCAGGTAGATGATGCCGGCCACCATGAGGATATCCAGGATATCCGTCGCCGACATGTGCATAAAACCGAAAATCTCCAGCAACATACGTGTTAAGAATCCGTTACTACAAAATTACGAATAATTTTTCTTTTCAGAAAGACCGTACCGACATCCTTGAACCTATCATTCGAAAGAATACCTATGCCGTGTTTTTTGTAACTCTTTGATAATGAGCGAGTACTGAAAAAGACCCCGTAAAAATTGGCTCACCGGATAATTTCCGTGGCTACAGATTGAAAGTAAGATGTTGATTTACGCATAGATTCGTGTTAGCCTGAAGAGGAAGAACTTCAAGTCAACAATACCTCTTAGTTGAGCCCTGAATGCTTTGATTTTAGTGTTCAGGGCTTCTGCTGAAGCATTGGTTGAACGAAAGAGAAAGAAGTTAAGCACATCTTCCTCCCGGGATTGAATGGTTTCTACCAGGGTTTGAAAGTCGTTATTTTTGAAGGTCTTTACTTTGTCATACCATCCTCTGAGGCTTGTTCTTGCCGATTCCGGTGTTGCGCTTTTATTGTTGAAGATGACTCTGAGAGAATGTGAGAGCCCATAGGCCTTTTTGATATCCGGATATTGTTCAAAGAGCAGTCTGGCTCTTTCCTTCTGACTCTCAGACCATGTGTCTGCAGACTTCATCAGCAAGTACATGCTCCTGGTTAGAAGTTCCGGAGCCGTATCCCCATTGGGAAGTCGGTAGGGAACGTATGGTTTCGGTTTTGGGAAAGGTTTGATTCCATTGAGATATAACTTCACCTTCTTGTAGTGACTGAGACGTTTCCGTTCTGATTTAAGCCACTCCTTGCGAGCTGCAGCCTCTGTCGACATCGCTTCCCGAAGATGTTTCCTCCTCAGGGTTTGTACAGCGTCCAGAGCCATTCTCTGCATGTGGAACCGGTCAAGTGTCTTGTATGCCCAGGGGAAGCTTGATTGAACAATGGCTTCCATGCTACTCGAAAAGTCGAGTGTAACCTCTCCTACCTGCTTGCGGATAAGATCAGGAACATGGTTTATGGCCGAAGAGACATCCTCAACCCGCGTTCCACGAACTATGGCTGCAATGCTGCCTTTTCGGCCGTGCCCATCCTTGTTTGATAGGATTGTGAACAGTTCCCCGTCCTTCGTCGATGTCTCATCGATGCTCATGCGGGGACCGAAGTTCTCTGGAAAAACCAGATACTTGTCGGCATGGGACTTATCTCCCCATTGCATATAGCCGCTCAGATGTTCTTTGTAGACTCGTTCCAGCGTGTCTCCATTAACCTTGTAATACAACTCCAGCGAACGTGCCGTCACTGGGGAGGTATCCAAGACGTTCTTTTAAAAAAGCCGCAAACTCTTCCGAGTAGCGGGTCCCTTTTGTCGCCAGATTATACACATTCAACACAACGTTGTGACCTTCGGCGTCTAGCCAGCGACGACGACGGATATGAAGCACAACCTTACGGTCCCTGATGGGAAAATCATTGATCAGCGTAGGCTCCGTGAAGCCGTTGGATATCAGTGATCCCTGCCCCTTGGTGCGGTTGTCAAGCTCATCTAAATAGATGTGAAGTATGCCACCACGATATACTTTCTCTTGGGGCAATGGTTCTTCTTCTATACGGACTACATCAAAAAAGTCCAGCATCCCTTCGGGGAGAAGGAAGCTGGACATAAAAACATACATCTGTGGGTCAATTGGGGTCTTTTTCATGTGTGCAAAGTTATAACTTTACACGAAATCAAACACTTTAAAAAGACTTCTTTCCACGGATTTTTCCCGGTGAGCCTAAAAACTGCGGGGTCTTTTTCATAATTTATTGTAAATCAGATATTTCTGAAAAACGCGCAATTATGACAGGCAAACTTTGCCGGCGAGCAGGGCGGCACGGAGGTCGGCATAGTCGAGCTCACGGGGCTGGATGCCGGCCTTGATGGAGAGGGCGGCGGCTTCACCGGCAGCCTGGCCCAGGGCCATGGCCGGGGGCATGACGCGGATGGCTCCGGCTGCGGCGGAATCGGCGCTGATACAGCGGCCGGCCAGCAGCAGGGAATCCACACCCGCCGGCAGCAAAACCCGGTAAGGGATGCCGTACAGGTCTTTCTGGATGGGCATATACAGGCCGCCGGCCGGCCCGCCCATCGCCCCGTGCACGTCGATGGAATTGGCACTGAGGAGGATGACATCGTCCGGGACCACCCCTTCGATGAGGTCTTGTACCGGGAGGATGAAATCGCCATGGACATGGCGGGATTCGCGGATGCCCATGGTGGAACCGGTGCCCATCAGCGTGGCTTTTTCGCAGCCGGGAACATATTTGTGGAAGAAATGCATGAGTTCCTGCACCTGGCGGCGGCCCTCCTCCTCGGCAGCCGTGAGGTTTTCCGCATCGGTGGCATCGACCCCGTGGATGCGCGTACAGTTCACCACCCACTGGTCTTTTTCAACGCTTCGCCAGATGTTGACGCTCTTGCGCGCCAGGTCCCATTCGCCGGCCGCCTCGGCCTCGGCCACCCGCCAGTGCAGGCAGCGGTAGCTCACGCCGTTTACGCGGCGGAATTCGGGCAGATGGGGGACCACCTCGGCCACCAGGGCGTCGGTGTCCACGTTGTTCATGCGGAAGAAGAGCGAGGCGGGCTGGACGCGTCCGTTTTCCGGATCGCCGAACACGCAGGGCGCTCCGGCCCGATAGGCCACGGTCCCGTCACCGGTGGCATCAATCACCATATCGGCCCGGGCGGCTTCGAGCCCGGAGGGTGTCAGCAGGACGGCGCCGCAGATCCGTTTGCCCTTCATGATGGGCCGGACGAAGTTCGCATGATAGAGCACCTTGACGCCGGCTTCCTTGCAGAGGTGGTCGTACACGACTTTCAGGAGTTCGGGGTCGAAAGGGGTGCAATGGTCGTGTCCTTCGCTGATCCAGGCGGTAAATTCCGTTCCCTGGCGGATGCCGGAGGGGTGCAGGGCGCCGCCGATGGCCACCAGCCGGTCCACCACCTCCTCAAAGAGGCCCCGGATGATCATCCGTTCGCCTTTGGCATCGTAGCAGGTCATAAACGGACCCACCAGACCTTTGGTGCCCATGCCGCCCAGGCAGTTGCCACTGTCAATCAGCAGGGTCCGGATGCCCTGGCGGGCGGCCGCTACGGCGGCGCACACCCCCGCGGGACCGCCTCCCACCACCAGCAGCTGGCAGCGGTACGATTCTTTCACATCGACCCGGGCGTCCGCGAGCAGCGGATCACCGGAGGAACAGCCTCCCAGCAGGGAAGCTCCGGCGGAGGCGGCGGTCAGCAGACCAGCGGTCTCCAGGAATTTTCTTCTGTCCATAGGATCTATTTGGAGGTATAGGGACCGTTTATCTTGGTTACATTTTTCTTGCGGTCACTGTCGCTGAGCACATAGACCCAGTACGTGTCGCCGCCCGGGGCCACGCGCACCACGATATGGCCGTTGCTGCCTTCCGCCCAGGCGGGGAGGGGCTGTCCTACCGTGGCTGCCGGTATCGGTTCCGAACCGCCGCCGGAACCGCTGCCGGAACCGCCGCCGGGGTTGACAACGGGAGAATCGGGGTCTCCGCTACCGGAGCAGCTGCCGGCAGGGAAAAGCAACCAGGCAAGGGCGAGAAGCCCGATGGTCAGGTACTTTTTCATTGCAGATGCCTCGGTAAAGGGATGGTGTATATAAGAGGATCAATCCCGCTCTTGGAGGGGGTATTCGCGTTCAGATAGATTTTCTTTCCACGGACAAAGACGTCTTCCGGCTCCTGCAGGACCGTTTCTTTCAGATCGAAGGAGGCCGTTATCGCGCCGGTATCGGTATCATAGACACGGATGCCCGCGGGACGGTCGTCGGAGCGGTTCCCGACCCCGAAGCAGTAGTAAATTTTGCCGTCCCGCACACAACCGGCCTGGGTGAAGCCGATGTCATACGGGAAGGTGACCTGCCCCAGGATATCTTTCAGGCGCAGGTGCACCACGCTCCCTTCGGAAAGGGCGGGGATGCGGAATTTCGTGGCCACATACAGGTTCTCGGAGAAATCTTTGGTAACGGCCGGGGTGGTCCGTTTGATGGCCGAAAACACCCACAGGAAGCGCCGGTCGCGGTCGATCAGAAAACTGGGCGAGCCGAAGATGGGCGTGTAACCCGCATCTTCCCATCCGTGGCAATTGTCCAGGAGGATGGTCTGCACCAGCTCGCTGGTGAAGGTGTTGCCCTGGCGGGTGACACTTTCCACGAAGCACGTCCATTCGATGGGGCAGCCTACCTTTCCCACACTGATGTACAGCAGGGGGAAGGAAGCCCCGGCTTTCTTTTCGATGCCGAATTCGGCGTTGTTGGCATGGTTGTCCTTTTGGGCCGATGCCAGGTTGAACGAGGCCACGGGAACCCCGTCCCGTTTGCGGAAATCGTACAGGTTTACCTTGCCGCCGTCTTCGCAGGAAAAGATCCAGTTGCCGTGGATGGCCATGCCCTGCTGGGCGCGGCCGCGGCCGTGTTTGGCCATAAACACTTGCTGCGCGCAAACGGGTCCCGGCACGGCCAGGCCCAGTACCAGCGCTGTCAAGACGCACAGGATTCTTTTCATAACCTCTTACTCTTTACAGGCAATTTGGATATTCAGTTTCATCTTCCCGCCGGAAACCTTGGCGTTGAGGCGCAGCCAGTTCCCGAATTCCCGCACCCGGATAAAATGCAGGCCTTCCGTGGTGATGGGACCGGAAACGGTTCCTTCCGGGCACCAGTGGATGCCATCGTGCGAGATCTCGACGGCCGCTTCCAGCACGGGGGAGCCTGTCAGCTCTTCTACATGGATGAAGAAGAGGCACTCGCTGGCCCAGCCGCATTCGTACGGATTGGTCTGGAACGGTGCGTCGAAGTATTTTTTCACCTCCAGGTGGGAAGCATTGAACAGTCTCATAAGCACTTATTCTTGGGAAACCACAACGGAATCCAGGTACAGGAAGGCGCGGCGGGGCGCATCGGTTTCCACCCACGCGAGGGGATTCATCAAGCCTTCGATACGGACGTACGGCTCCACCCCGTAAATGGGGTGCCGGCCCAGGTCCATCACCTTGTCCTGACACTGCATTTCTACATATTCATATTTTTCCGTATCGATGAGCAGGCGGAAATACTGCCAGTTCAGTTTGCAGTCGGTTTCGTTGTAGCAAAGTTCCTGGTGACCGTCCGGCACATCGATAAACCCTTCGTGACGGCCGTCGGGGTAGCGCTTCCCGTTCCAGAACGGGTCCACGCCCTTGACGCACCAGTCGCCTTCGGTATCATAGGCCCAGGCCTTGTCATCCTTGGCCCAGGGCCAGATCATCTGCCATTTCTGCATCATCTTGCCATCTACCGCGTTGAGGTAGCGGACGCCGGCGAAACGCCGTTTCCCGCCCCGCTCTTGGAGGTCGAAGCCGAAGCCGAAACTCCGCACGGAGTTCTCGTGCAGGCCGGGAAGGGGACCGCCGTTTTCGCAGGTATCCTGCTCGGCGGTATAGGCGAACCAGGTCTCGAACTGGAGGTATTTCCCCCGTTGGAAGAAAGAGATCCGTTTGATTCCGTGGCCCATGGAACCGGGAGCCGGCATGGAAGCATACGGGCTGCACACGTTCCGGGTGGATATTTTCAGGCTGTACTGTCCGCTCATGGAGCCGTGCGAGCCGGGATAGCGGAAGGTCGCCGTGGAAAGCATGCAGGACGGCCACTGGTCTTTGCTGACAATGCTGGGGCTCTGCTCGAATCCTTCGTTGCAGAAATTCGGCATGATGACCATCCACCCATTGAAGCCCTCGTTGAAGACATCATGTGCCAGCACGCGTTTAAGCGGCTGGAAACGAGAGACTTGAATGTTATCGTTCATTATTGGCAGGGATACGGTCCGTGGACGGATTTGACCTTATATTTCTGGTCCTGATCGTTCAGGATGATCACCCAATACTGCTCGCCGGAGGGCTCTACGCGGAACACGACATGACCTTCCCGGGAGAGGAAGGAATCCGGATCAATCTCCTCGTCCCGCAGCATCTTCAGGTTGTGCTCCGTAGAATTGGTCATGATCAGTTTCACGTCGGGATTGACCGCCAGGACGCGTTTCAGGCTGATGGGATTGGGCTGGACGTCGCGCCAGTTGGTGGCCAGGGCTACATCCGGGCAGAGGGCTTCCATCAGGGATTCCCCGCAGGTGCTGGAGGTGCCGTGATGGCCGAGTTTCACCACTTCCGTCTGATCGACCACCTTGGAAATCGGCGTTTCGATATCGTGGATGGGATTGTCGGCCCGTCCTTTGTGCTGGATGTCACCGCCGGTGAAATAGTCGAACAGGCCATAGGACAGGCGGATGACGCAGCTGAAATTGTTCTCGGCCAGTGACGGATTGCCTTCCAGGATCTTATGCTCTTTCAGGCTGCCGAAAGCGAGGCATTCTGCGGCGGAAGGAAGGAGGGTGGAATCCACCTGGTGTCCGGTTCCGGTCCAGACATATCCGCCGGCCGCCAGGTTCATCACCTTGAAGTCGGGGTATTTTTCGGGATGATGCTTCAGGACGATCTGGTCGTCATAACCCACTTTCAAGCGTTCGTGGACGGTCCCGTAGGTCTTGTTGCACCATTCCGCCATCCGCAGGTAATCCTCGTAGCGGGGGATGCCGTCTTTGGTAAAGTAGTCTTTCGAGGCACGGTCGTCATAGGGCCCGCGGTCGATGAGGGTGCCGATGGGTAGTTCCGAGGCAACCTCACCCAGCGAAATCAGTTCGAACCCGCCTTCCGGGTGCACGGCGATGCCGTGTTTCTCCGGTTTGGCCCGCCAGGCGCCCATGTGGTCGCCGTGGTAGTGGGACAGCATGAAATAATCAACCTTCCCGTTGGCGACGTCCGGCATGAAATGGTTCACGTAATCGATGATCACGCGTCCGGCGCTGATGTCCGGACTCGGGCGGGAAATGCAGCCGGGCGGATCCAGGGGATGCGTCTCTTGCGGCAGGGAACCCGAGGCATCCAGCAGCATCGTGGTGCCGTCCGGGAAGATGAACCAGAAACTTTCCCCTCGTCCGGTATTGATGGAATGGATGTCCAGCCATCCTTCCTGCCACATGGGGAGAATGCTGCCGGTGCGGAAACTGCCCGCGCCTTTATCGCAGCCGGCCAGCAGGGCCAGTGCGGCGAGTACGGTTAGCAGTTTGTTAATTTTCATAAGTAGTTGAATTATTTGTTGTTATCTTTATATTTAAATAGGAAATACATTCCGCAAAGCAAGACGATAACGCCCACCGTCCACAGCACGATCCGCCGGACGGACGGCTCCAGGGGAGTGGTGCACATGACAACGACCAGCAGGACTCCGATTGCCAGCAGCGTGGAGGCCAGGCAGGTCAGGGCCAGGTGCGAATACTCCCGGACCGCCTTCTTCATCTTGGCGTCGGGCTCTCTTTCGGCCTCCGGGTCGGTCTGCGCCCAGGCCCGCTCGTAACCGCTGCTCAGGCGGCCCCTCCAGGCCCGCCACAGTTCCATGCCGGTCAGCAGCGCCACGGGAATCAGCAAGCCGATGGAGGCATCCAGCAGGTTCGGGTTGATGGCGGGTTTGATGATAAACTTCATCGGCAGGCCGATGGCGTAGGTGATTCCCATCGCCCACAGGACCTGCGCGCCGGAAATCCGGCGGGAGAACAAGCCCCAGACGGCCGGAATGCAGAGCGGGGCCATGACCATGGTCAGCAGGGGAACCACCACCTTCTCTGCGCCGCCCGCGTAGGGGACCAGCAGGGCTACGGCCACGATGGCTAGACCGAAGAAAAGGGTGAACAGGCGGCCGATGCGGATTTTCTTCCGTTCCGGCGCTCCGGGATGGTTTACTCCCCAAATCTCATAGGTGAAGACGTTGGCATAGACGTTCAGCGTGCCCGATACGGTACTCATGGTGGCGCTGACCATGGCCGCAAGCATCACGCCCAGCATCCCTTTCATCAGCACCCGCTGGCCCATGAGGATATAGGCCTGCTCCGGATTGGCCGCCGGGTCGATGGTCCGCCACACCATGGCGGGAAGGTACCAGATGAACGGGGTAAAGAGGTAGAGCGCCGCCACCAGGTAGTTGCTTTTGCGGGCATCTTTGGTGGTGGGAACGCTGATATAGCGCTGTACATACGGCCAGTCGCCGCCCATCTGGAAAGAGTTGAGGGCCAGCCACAGGACCAGCCAGATCCAGGGATATTCGGGCGTGGCCGGAATGAAATAGCCGTCCGGCAGGGCGGGAGAATGCAGGAAACTGCCCAGACCGCCCACTTCGTGAAGCGACAGGGGAATCATGAAAAGCACGACGCTGAACAGCACGCCGAACTGGATCATGTCTGTCATCAGCACGGCCGGGAAGCCGCCCGCCACGGTATAAATCAGGGTGATGGCTCCCAGCAGCAGGATGGCCCAGCGGACATCGATGGGCATGATGGCGTTCATGACCACCGCAATGGCATACAGGGCGATGGCGGTATGCACGCCGCGGCCCACGATGCCGGCCACCGTATAAAAGTCCAGGGTAGCTTTTCCGAAACGCAGGGACAGGAATTCTCCCGGCGATTTGATTTTGAGCTGACGCCATTTTCCCGCAACCCAGCGGCCGGCGATGGCCGAGGATACGCCCACCAGCACGCCGATCAGGGCGGCCACCAGGCCGATCCGGTACGCCACCCCACCCCAGATCACAAAGGTGCTGGCCGAGAAAATGGTCATATACGTGGACAAGCCCGACAGCCACCAGGAAGAATTCCTTCCGGCGATGAACATATCCTCCGAGGTCTTGATTTTTCGGGATACGAGTCCGCTCACGAACACGAGTCCGAGGAAATACAGGACGACGACGATATAGTCGATGGCTTGCATGGAAATAGTTCCTAAATCGTTTTAAAAATTAAATAATAACATACAAATGTAGTAAAAGGTTTTAATTCGCAGTTGTTTTCCAATACGTTTTTGTGGAAAAATGGTTGAGCATTTGCTGAAAACGATTGCAAACTGGTGAAAATAGTGTATTTTTGCAGCATATGATGAAACGGATTACAATCAAGGATATCGCTGCGGAATTGCGGCTTTCCGTATCCACGGTTTCGCGTGCGCTGACGGGTGATAAAAACATCCGGGAAGCCACGCGGACCCGGGTGATGGAAGTGGCGAAGCAAATGGGGTACAGTCCCAATCCGGCGGCGATGACCATCCGCACCGGACGGACCGGGACGGTGGGTGTGGTCATCCCGGAAATGCGGACGGATTATACGGTCAAAGTCATCCGCGGCATCCAGGAAGTCCTCTACCAGGCGGGCATCAAAGTGGTGGTGATGGATTCTTTCGAGGATCCCGAAATGGAGATGGAAAATTTCCGGATGATGGAGCGTTTCATGGTGGACGGACTCATCATCTGCCAGTGCTCCTGCCGCCACAACCTGGATTGGCTTTCCAAGATGCTTGCGCAGGATTTTCCGATGGTGTTTTACGGGCGCATCCCCTATGGGCTCAAGGTCTCGCAAGTCCTTGTGGATGACTATGCCAAGTCTTTTTTCATGGTGGAAAAAATGATCCTGGCGGGCCGTCGCCATATCTGCCATTTTTATGGTCCCGACGATGTCCACAACTCCGTGGAACGCGCCCGCGGGTATCGCGATGCCCTGACAAAATACAACATCCCCTGTGAGGACGCCCTCCAGATCCGGAGCGGGATGCTGATCGAGGATGGCCGGCGTGCGGTGGACAAACTGCTGGCTTCCGGGGCAGAGTTTGATGCCATTTTCGCCTTTAATGAAGAAATGGCCGTGGGGGCGATGCAGCGCCTGCGCGAGCGGGGAATCCGTGTTCCCGAAGATGCCGCCATTTCCGCCTTTTCCGGGACCTCCCTGGCCGAAGTGGTCTATCCTACCCTCTCCACGGTGGACTCTCCCACGCTGGAGATGGGTCGCGTGGCCGCCCGTCAGCTGCTGGACCAGCTGGGCGCCCTGGCCGCCGGCGAGCCGCTCCCCGAACCCCGTACCATCGTGTTGAATGCGGAGATTAACGTGCGCGATTCCATATAAATTTTGTCAAATTCGGAAAATTGCTTACCTTTGCGGTCCCCAAATTGTGTGGGGATCGCAATTTTTTTATGTTAAACCATTAAAGATCAAGACAGTGGACACACTAAGTTACAAAACTGTATCGCTGAATGCAGCGACTGTACAGAAGGAGTGGGTCGTCATTGATGCAACCGATCTTGCATTGGGCCGTCTTGCTTCCCGCGTGGCCCTTGTCCTCCGTGGCAAGACCAAACCGGGCTATACCCCTCACGTGGATTGCGGTGACAATGTCATCGTCATCAACGCCGAGAAGGTCGCCCTCAAGGGTAACAAGATGACCAATCGCGTCTATACGCGCTACACGGGCTTCCCGGGTGGTCAGCGTTTCACGACGCCGAAAGAGATCCTGCAGAAGAGACCTGCCGAACTCATCCGGAAGTCTGTCAAAGGCATGCTTCCGAAAACACGTCTGGGAGACAAGATCTATGGTAACCTGTATGTTTATGCAGGCCCCGAGCATCCGCATGCTGCCCAGAAACCCAGAGAAATCAAGTTGAACGAAATCTAAAACAGAGCAAATGGAACAGACACACGCCCTTGGAAGACGTAAGGCTGCTGTAGCTCGCGTTTATCTGGTTGCCGGAGCCGGCAACATCACGATCAACGGTCGCGAACTTACCAATTATTTTAAAGAGGGTTCGCTCCAGTATGTCGTGAATCAGCCGCTCCAGGTCACTGCAACGGAAGGTCAGTTCGACATCAAAGTGAACGTCGTCGGTGGTGGTATCAAAGGCCAGGCCGAAGCGATTCGTCTCGGAATCTCCCGCGCACTTTGCGAGGTGAACAAAGAGGCTTATCGTCCCGCCCTTAAGGCTGCCGGTTTCCTCACCCGCGATGCCCGCGAGGTCGAAAGAAAGAAACCTGGCCAGCCGAGTGCACGTGCACGCTTCCAGTTCAGCAAGCGTTAATCGGTACTTTACGGTCAAGCACAGCTGCGGTTACAGAATCTTTGGGACCTTTCGACCGGTGCGAACCGGGAAAGCTGCTTGAAAGATGCCGCTGCTGCGGAAAATCCGGGAGATCGGCAAGGCCGCTGCTCGCGGATTGATGAAAAGAGTTAAAAAATTAAAAAGAAAACAAAAATGCCCAGAACAACATTCCAAGAACTGCTTGATGCAGGTGCACACTTCGGACATCTGGCCCGCAAGTGGAATCCTAAGATGGCTCCGTACATCTTCGATCAGAAGAACGGCATCCACATCATCGACCTGCACAAGAGCATCGTCAAGATAGACGAGGCTGCCGAGGCAATGAAAGAGCTCGCCCGTTCCGGCCGCAAGATTCTCTTCGTCGCTACGAAGAAGCAGGCCAAAGAGGTGATAGCTGAAAAGGCAGCTGCTGTGAATATGCCTTCCATCACCGAGCGTTGGGCCGGCGGTATGCTGACCAACTTCCCGACGATCCGCAAGGCGGTCAAGAAAATGAACACCATCGACAAGATGATTGAAGATGGTACCTTCGAGAAGCTCGCAAAACGTGAGCGCCTCCAGATCGAGCGCCAGCGCGCCAAATTGGAGAAGAACCTCGGCTCCATCAAGGATATGAGCCGTCTCCCTTCCGCCCTTTTCGTGGTTGATGTACAGAAAGAGGCCAATGCCGTGAAAGAGGCTGGCCGTCTGAATATCCCGGTATTCGCATTGGTTGACACATGTTGCGATCCCACCCCGATTGATTATGTGATTCCGGCGAACGACGATGCGACGAAGTCCATCGAGTACATCACCGAGGCGCTTTGCAAAGCTATCCAGGAAGGCCTGGAGGAGCGCAAGCTGGAGAAGGAGAAAGAGACCGAGGCCGAAGAGGCTGTGACCAAGCCCACCGCCAAGAAGCTGCGTGCCCGCAAGGGTGCCAAGCCCGTTGACGTTGAGGAAGAGGCCGCTCCTGCTGCCGAAGAAGCTGCTCCCGCTGCCGAAGCTCCCGCCGCCGAGTAACTAATTTAAAAGTTGAGAAAGTTATGGCTATCACATTAGCAGACATCAAGAAACTGCGCGAAATGACCAGCGCCGGCATGATGGATTGCAAGAACGCCCTTACCGAGGCGGAAGGCGATTTCAAGCGTGCTGTCGAGATCCTTCGCGAAAAAGGTAAATCCACCCTCGCCAAGCGCGGTGACAACGAAACCACCCAGGGTGCGGTGCTGAGCCGTATCAATGGCGGCAAGGCCATCCTTGTCTGCCTGGGTTGCGAAACCGACTTCGTTGCCGCTACCCCTGATTTCAAAGCGCTCGCCGGTTCGATCGCCGACGCCGCCATCGCTTCCTTCCCGGCCGATCTCGAGGCCCTGAAGGCTGTGAAGGCTGCCGACGGTTACACCCTCGACGAGAACATCACGAATCAGGCTGGCAAGACCGGTGAGAAGCACGTCCTGGCTTTCTACGGCGCTCTCGAGGCTCCGTTTGTGAGCGAGTACGTCCACTTCAACGGCAAGCTCGGTGCCATCGTGTCCTTCAACAAGGTGGTTCCCGCCGACATCGCCCGCGGTATCGCGATGCAGGTTGCATCGATGAACCCCGTGGCCGTCGATCCGGCTTCCGTCCCCGCCGAAGTGCTCGAGTCCGAGAAGACCGTCGCCATCCAGAAGACGCGCGACGAGATGGTCCAGAAGGCCGTTGACGCCGCCCTGAAGAAGGTGGGCATCAACCCCGCCCACGTGGACAGCGAGGATCACATCGAATCCAACACCGCCAAGGGTTGGTTGACCCCTGAGCAGGCCAATCAGGCTCGCGAGATCATCAAGACCGTCGGTGCCGAGAAGGCTGCCAGCCTCCCGGAGCAGATGATCCAGAACATCGCGAACGGCCGTGTGCAGAAGTTCCTCAAGGAGAATACCCTCGTAGAGCAGGAGTACCAGCTCAGCGACGACAAGCAGACCGTGGGCGCCGCCCTGGCCGCTGCCGACAAAGAAGCCAAGGTCCTTGCCTTCAAGCGCTTCTCCCTCAACGACTAATATCGGCGTTTGCCGCATAAGTCCCATGGGCTGACCCTCCCGGTCAGCCCTTTTTTTCATTTTTAAGCAATTGATATACAATCACTTGCGTAATACCTGGTTCTCAATAGTAAGGAACCAGGTATATGGTAAGTTATTGAAGTATAGGAACTTAGAATTGCAGCGGGCCGGATCTGTCTGTGGCCGGCATGATGTCCGCCGCACCGGGTCAGTCCGAAAAACGCTGCTTTAGCAAACCGGATGGCACCAGCCGTGGGTATCCTCCACCTCTCCGAACTGGATGCCGGTGAGATGGCGGTACATGTTCGTGCACACCGCGCCCACCGATCCGTCTTCGCAGAAGCGGAATGAAGCCGTAACCTCCTCCTCTTCCAGGACCGGTTTTACGTCGATGCGGGAAATAGGCGTCAGGACGACGGCCGTGCCGCAGGCGCCGACTTCCTGGCATTCAGCCAGTTCCGCCAGCGGAATGTGGCGTTTCTCCACTTTCAGACCCAGGTCAGCAGCCACCACCTGCAAGCTCTTGTTGGTGATGGACGGCAGGACACTGTCCGACAGCGGGGTGATATAGGCCCCGTCCTTGATGGCAAAGAAGTTGGAGGAGCCGAACTCATCAATAAACTCCCGCGTTCCGGAATTCAGGAAGAGCATCTCCCCGTATCCCTGGGCGTGGGCGATGTTGTACGGGCGGAAGGTCGGGGCATAGTTGCCGGCCAGTTTGTAGCTGCCGGATCCCTTCGGTGCGGCCCGGTCATAATTGCCGGGAATCACGGCCGAGAAAGCCTTCAGCGTAGAACCGTGATAGGTGCCAACCGGCGTTCCCATTACAGCGAAAACCACTTCCGGATGCGGCGAGAGGCCGATTTGCGGATGCACGCTCATCAAGATGGGGCGGAGATACATCGAGGCTCCGTACCCGTAGGGCGGCAGGAAGTCGAGGTTGCGGCGGACGCATTCCTCGCACAGTTGGATAAACAGTTCTACGGGAGGCTCCGGAAGCCCCAGGTAGGCGGCGCTGCGGCGCAGGCGGGCAGCGTTTTCATCGGGCCGGAACATGACCACGCGGCCATCTTTCTGGCGGAAAGCCTTTAGTCCTTCGAAACAGGCCACGGCGTAATGCATCACCAGGGCATAAGGGTTCAGGGACAGGGTGAAAGAGGTATCAGCCTCCATGGGGGTCCACGCGCCGTCAACAAAGCGTGTCACCATGACGGCGTTCGTCTGGTGTACGTTGAAACCCAGATTATTCCAATCCAAATTCATATTCCTATGGGTTTAAATATGATTCGCAATCCAATCTCCCACTTCGGAGGTGGAGAAAGCTTTTCCGCCATCGGCCAGGTCTTCGGTCACTACACCCTGGTCGATCGAGGCCGCAACGGCGGTGCGGATGGCGCGGCCCTCCTCCATGAGGCCGAAGGCGTACTCGAACATCATCGCGGCGCTCAGGATGGCGGCCAGCGGGTTGGCGATGTTCTTCCCGGCGGCTTGCGGGTAGGAACCGTGGATGGGCTCGAACAGGGAGGTATGCTCGCCGACGGAGGCCGATGCCAGCAGGCCCATCGAACCGGAAATGACGCTCGCCTCGTCGGTGAGGATGTCGCCGAAGGTGTTCTCCGTTACCAGCACGTCAAAGAATTTCGGGTTGCGGATGAGCTGCATGGCGGCGTTGTCCACAAACATGTAATCAACGGTCACGTCCGGGAACTGCGGTTCCATTTCACGGGCGATCTGCCGCCACAAACGACTGGATTCCAGCACGTTGGCCTTATCCACCACGGTCAGGTGTTTCCGGCGGTTGCGGGCGTATCCGAAGGCCAGGCGCAGGATGCGTTCCACCTCGAAACGGGAATAGATGCAGGTATCGTAGGCGGTGTCGCCATTGTCCTTGCGGCCTTTCTCGCCAAAATACATCCCGCCCGTGAGCTCGCGAACGCACAGGAAATCGGCGCCGTCCACCAGTTCCGCTTTCAGGGGTGATTTGCCGATCAGGGTCTTGAACGTCTCGACGGGACGCAGGTTGGCAAACAGGCCCAGCTGTTTGCGCATGGCCAGCAGGCCCTGTTCGGGCCGGACCGGTGCCGTGGGGTTGTTGTCGTATTTGGGGTCGCCTACCGCGCCGAAAAGGACGGCGTCGGCGGCCAGGCAAATCTCGTGGGTAGCGGCAGGGTAGGCGTCTCCGCACTGGTCGATGGCACAGGCACCTACCAGGCCTGCCTGCCAGGAAACTTCGTGTCCGAACCGTTTGCAAACGGCTTCTACGGCTTTGACGGCCTGGGCCACCACTTCGGGGCCGATTCCGTCGCCAGGCAGTTTAGCGATGTTGAATTTCATATGCTTCAATCTCTTTTTTATGGGCCAGCAGATAGTCGATATCGTCCAGCCCGTTCATCAGGCAATATTTCTTATACGCGTCCAGGGGGAAGGTGGCCGTGCGCCCCGTCGCCAGGTTGGTTACGGTCTGATTCCCCACATCCACCCGCACACGGGTGAGCGGATCGGCGGCGATGCTGTCCAGCAATTCCTGCAGGAAGTCCGGGTCCACCGTCACGGGAAGGACGAAATTGTTCAGTTCATTCTGCCGATGGATATCGGCGAAGAAACTGGAAATCACTACTTTGAATCCGTATCCGGCCAGGGCCCAGGCGGCGTGTTCGCGGCTGGAACCATTGCCGAAATTGCGGCCGGCCACCAGGATGCAACCCCCGTATCGCGGGTCGTTCAGGACAAAGGCGGGATTCGGCTCGCCGTTCGCCTTGAAACGCCAGTCCTGGAAGAGGTGGGCGCCGAAGAATTTCTCTTCGCGGGTGGTTTCTTTCAGGTAGCGCGCCGGAATGATCTGGTCGGTATCTACGTTTTCCAGCGGCAGGGGCACACAGGTGCTCTCGATGATGTTGAATTTCTGTTTCATAGCAGGGTACGCGGATCGGTTACGACGCCCGTGACGGCCGCGGCAGCCGCGGTCAGCGGGCTGGCCAGCAGGGTGCGCGAACCAGGGCCCTGACGGCCCTCGAAGTTGCGGTTGCTGGTGGAAACACTATATTTCCCGGCGGGAATCTTGTCGTCGTTCATGGCCAGGCAGGCCGAACAGCCCGGTTGCCGGAGTTCGAATCCGGCGTCGGCGAGCACGCGGTCCAGTCCCTCGGCCTGGATCTGGCGATAGACCGTCCAGGAACCCGGAACCAGCCAGGCGGTGATGTTGGCAGCTTTCCTGCGGCCTTTCACCACCGAAGCGAAGGCCCGGAAATCTTCCACACGCCCATTCGTGCAGGCGCCCAGGAAGACGTAATCGACGGGTTTCCCCAGCAGGCTTTCGCCCGGGCGGAAATCCATATAGGAAAGGGCTTTGGCCGGTGCGTCGTCAGGGATGGTCCCGTCAATGGCCATGCCCATGCCCGGATTGGTGCCGTAGGTGATCATGGGCGGGATGGCGGCCGCATCGTACACTTCCTCGCGGTCAAAGACGGCGTCATCATCGCTGCGGAGCGTTTTCCACTGGGCGACGGCCTGGTCCCAGGCTGCTCCCTTGGGTGCATAGGGCTTGCCTTTCAGGTAGGCGAAGGTTACCTCGTCCGGGGCGATAAATCCGCCGCGGGCCCCCATCTCGATGGACAGGTTGCACAGGGTAAGCCGTCCTTCCATGGACAGACTGCGTACGGTGGAACCGGCATACTCCACGAAGTAGCCCGTTGCACCGGAGGTGGTAAGCTGCTGCATCAGGTACAGGGCGATGTCTTTCGCGGTCACCCCTTTCCCGAGCGTCCCCTCGATGCGGATGCGCATCGATTTGGGTTTCTGCTGCAGGATGCATTGCGAAGCCAGCACCATCTCCACTTCGGAGGTGCCGATGCCGAACGCGACGGCACCCATGGCTCCGTGGGTGGAGGTGTGCGAATCGCCGCAGACGATGGTCATTCCCGGCAGCGACAAGCCCAGTTCCGGTCCTACTACGTGGATGACCCCGTTGCGCGGATCCATCATCCCGAAATGCTCCAGGCCGAACTGGCGGGCATTGGCGGCCAGGGTCTCCACCTGCTTGCGCGAGACCGGATCCTCGATGGGTTTGTCCTGGTCGTGGGTGGGCGTATTGTGGTCCGGCATGCAGAAAATCTTGTCCGGACGCAGGCAGCCGATGCCGCGCTGGCGCAGCCCCTCGAAAGCCTGCGGGCTGGTAACTTCGTGGCAATACAGCCGGTCTATGTAAAGTTGGACGGGCCCGGCTCCGGTGTCGTGCACCACGTGGGCGTCCCAGATTTTGTCAAAAAGCGTATTCATTTCACCGAACATTTATTCAAGCAATCCACATAGGCTTCGATGGCGGCGGCCACGATATCGGTGCTGGCGCCGAAGCCGTAATAGATCCGGCCCTCGCATTCGACCTGGATGTGGACCTTGCAGTTGTCGTCGGAGCCTTGCGAGATGCCCTGGATGGTAAATTCCTTGATGGTTACATGGCGGCGCACAATCTGCCGGAGCGCGTTGATGGCCGCATCTACCGGACCGTTTCCGGTTGCGGCCGATTCAAATTTCTCGCCGGCGATGTCCAGCCCCACCGAGGCCACCGGTTTCATGCCGATGCCACTGGTGGCCTGCAGCCAGTCCACGCGGATGTGGTGGTCCTGGGACCGTTCGGCACCCGCCAGCAGGAGGATGTCGTCGTCGTGGATTTCTTTTTTCTTGTCGGCCAGATCCAGGAAGGCCTTATAGACCTGGTCCAGGCGATCGTCGCTCAAATGCACGCCCAGCACCTCCAGGCGGTATTTCAGGGCCGCGTGGCCGCTGCGGGCGGTCAGGACGATGGCATTGTTGTCGATGCCCACGTCGCGCGGGTCGATAATCTCATAGGTCTGGGCATTTTTCAGGACGCCGTCCTGGTGGATGCCGGACGAATGGGCAAAAGCGTTGCGTCCCACGATGGCCTTGTTGGGCTGCACCGGCATGTTCATCAGGCTGGAAACCATGCGGCTCAGCGGATAAATCTTCTGGGTATTGATGCCGGACTGCAGGCCCAGCTCCTTGTGCGAGCGCAGGATCATGGCCACTTCCTCCAGCGAAGTGTTTCCGGCACGTTCGCCGATGCCGTTGATGGTGACTTCGCACTGGCGGGCGCCGTTCAGGATACCGGAAACGGTGTTGGCGGTGGCCATGCCCAGGTCGTTGTGGCAATGGGTGGAGATAATGGCATTCTCGATGCCGTCCACGTGGTCGCACAGGTATTTAATCTTGGCGCCGTATTCTTGCGGCAGGCAGTAGCCCGTGGTGTCGGGGATGTTCACCACCGTGGCGCCGGCCTTGATGACGGCTTCCACCACCCGGGCCAGGAATTCATTATCGGTCCGGCCGGCATCTTCGGCATAAAACTCAATGTCTTCCACGTATTTCTTGGCATATTTGACGGCCCGCACGGCCCGCTCCAGGATTTCTTCCCGGGTGGCATTGAATTTATACTTGATGTGGGAATCGGACGTGCCGATTCCGGTGTGGATGCGTTTGTGCTTGGCATACTTCAAAGCCTCGGCGGCCATATCGATATCCTTTTCAACCGCGCGCGAAAGGGCGCAGATGGTGGGCCAGGTCACGGCCTTGGAAATCTCGATGACCGAATTGAAATCACCGGGGCTGGAGATGGGGAAACCTGCTTCGATAACATCCACGCCCAGGCTTTCCAGCGCCTTGGCCACCTGGATTTTCTCCACGGTATTCAGCTGGCATCCGGGGACTTGTTCGCCGTCACGCAGCGTGGTGTCGAAAAAATAAACCCTGTTCTTGTCCATATTGCAAAGTTCTTTTTGAAAACGTTTTATCTATATCCGAAGCTACTTTATGCAACAAAAATAATCATTTTGAGAGAAAATTCCTATCTTTGTATGCTGTATTAGCCGGGTGGCGCCAATCCACCCGCCTGTAGTGAAGATTTAATAATTAAAAATATCGTATGGACGAGTTATTCTATCTGGTGCCTGCGGCATCGTTGGTCGCCTTGTTCTTTGCCTGGTTCTTCTTCCATCAGATGATGAAGGAGAGCGAGGGAACGGTGACAATGAAAGAAATTGCCCAGTACGTTCGGGAAGGAGCCATGGCGTATCTGCGTCAGCAGTACAAAGTGGTGGTCATCGTTTTCATCGTACTGGCTGTCATCTTTTCCATCCTGGCCTATGGTTTCCACGTACAGAATGCGTGGGTTCCGTTCGCCTTCCTGACCGGCGGTTTCTTCTCCGGCCTGGCGGGTTTCATCGGCATGAAGACCGCAACGTACGCCTCTGCGCGTACGGCCAACGCAACCATGCGTTCGCTCAATTCGGGTCTTAAGATCGCTTTCCGCAGCGGTGCCGTTATGGGACTTACCGTCGTGGGACTCGGCCTGCTTGATATTTCCCTCTGGTGGATCATCCTGAATGCCTTTGTCCAGGAAGCCTCTGAAGCACAGACCCTGGTGGTCATCACCACCACGATGCTGACCTTCGGAATGGGTGCTTCTACGCAGGCCCTATTCGCCCGTGTGGGCGGCGGTATCTATACCAAGGCCGCCGACGTAGGTGCCGATATCGTCGGCAAGGTGGAGCAGGATATCCCGGAGGACGATCCCCGCAATCCCGCCACCATCGCCGACAACGTGGGCGACAACGTGGGCGATGTGGCCGGTATGGGTGCCGACCTGTACGAGTCCTACTGCGGTTCCATCCTCGCTACCATGGCCCTGGGCGCCTCCGCTTTCTTCTCGGAGGGTACGGATGTGCAGCTGCGCGCCATCATGGCCCCGATGCTGATTGCCGCCGTGGGCGTGATCCTGTCCATCCTGGGTATCTACGCCGTCCGCACCAAGGAAGGAGCTTCGCTGAAAGACCTGCTGGGCTCCCTGAGCGTGGGTACCAACCTGAGCGCGGTCCTGATCGCCGTGGTGACTTTCGGCATTTTCCGCCTGCTGGGCTTCCCCAACTGGTGGCAGATGTCCCTGTCGGTCCTTTCCGGACTGCTGGCCGGCGTCATCATCGGCAAGGCGACGGAATATTTTACCTCCCATTCTTATAAGCCTACGCAGAAACTGGCCGAAAGTTCCCAGACGGGCCCCGCTACCGTGATCATCAACGGTGTGGGCCTGGGTATGATTTCCACGGCCATCCCGGTGGTTACCATCGCGATTGCCATTATCCTGGCCTACGGCTTTGCGACGGGCTTCACCTTCTCGACCGACACGCTGAGCATGGGCCTGTACGGGATCTCCATCGCCGCCGTCGGTATGCTTTCCACGCTGGGAATCACCCTGGCTACGGATGCGTACGGCCCCATCGCCGACAATGCCGGCGGTAACGCCCAGATGTCCGAACTGGATCCTTCGGTACGTGAGAAAACCGATATCCTCGACTCCCTCGGCAATACGACGGCTGCCACCGGAAAGGGCTTCGCCATCGGTTCCGCCGCCCTCACCGCCCTCGCCTTGCTGGCTGCCTATATCGAGGAAATCAAGATTGGTTTCTCCCACGTGGGTAAGACGGTGCTCCAGGTGGGTGACAGAGCGGTGGAAACGGTTTCTGCGACCATTACCGATATCGTTGAATATTATGATATTACGCTGATGAACCCGATGGTTCTCGTGGGTATTTTCCTGGGTGCCATGATGGCCTTCCTGTTCTGTGGCCTTACCATGAATGCCGTGGGCCGTGCCGCAGAGAAGATGGTGATCGAGGTCCGTCGTCAGTTCCGCGAGATTGCGGGTATCCTGGAAGGCAAGCAGCGTCCGGATTATACTTCCTGCGTCCGCATTTCCACCAAGGCCGCCCAGCACGAGATGATTTTCCCGTCCCTGCTGGCCATCATCGTCCCGATGCTCGTGGGCGTTTTCTTCGGCCCTGCCGGCGTGATCGGCCTGCTGGCCGGCGGTCTGGGTGCCGGATTCGTCCTGGCCATCTTCCTGGCCAACTCCGGCGGTGCCTGGGACAATGCCAAGAAGTATGTGGAGGAAGGCCACTTCGGCGGCAAGAACTCCTCCTCCCACCATGCAACGGTTGTCGGTGACACCGTGGGCGATCCGTTCAAGGACACCTCGGGCCCTTCGCTGAATATCCTGATCAAGCTGATGTCCATGGTCTCCGTGGTCATGGCCGGTCTGGCCGTCATGCTGCACGGTTAAGACAGGATCACATAGACAAACCTGGGCTGGCCCATTCCGGACCGGCCCTTTTTTTTCTGCCTGAAATAACGTAAATTTGTTGTCCGGCGTTAAGTAAAGATAATCAGGTCTATGGCAAATTTCAAGGCGTTGGCAAAGGATACGGCCATCTACGGGGTGAGCAGTATCGTGGGAAGGTTCCTCAACTACCTTCTGGTCCCCTTATATACCTATAAGATTACGGCCGCCAGCGGCGGATATGGGGTGGTGACCGAGCTGTATGCCTATACCGCCCTGCTGCTGGTCATCCTGACCTACGGGATGGAAACCACGTTCTTCCGATTTGCGAACAAGGAAGGGGAAGATCCCAGACAGGTGTTCTCTACCATCCTTCGCATGGTGGGCACGACGTCGGCGCTCTTTGCCGGTCTTGTCCTGGCTTTCCTGGGCCCGATCAGCCGGGGCATGGGCTATGCCGGCCATCCCGCCTTTGTGGGGGCGATGGCGGCCACCGTGGCCCTGGACGCCTTCCAGGCCATCCTGTTCGCTTACCTCCGGTATCAGAAAAAGGCCATTAAGTTTGCCTCCTTGAAGCTGCTGTTCATTTTCCTGAACATCGCGCTGAACCTGGTCTATTTCGTGGTGCTGCCCAAGCTGGGTGCGGTGTCCACGCTCAATGTGGGTTACGTCTTCTATATCAACCTGTTTTGTACGGCGACCATCACCTTCTTTTTTACGAAAGAGCTCAAAGGCATCACCTATGGCTTCGACGGCGCCCTGATGCGGAGGATGCTTGCCTATACCTGGCCGCTGCTGATCCTGGGAATCGCCGGTATCTTGAACCAGACGGCCGATAAAATCCTCTTCCCGCACATCTATCCGGGCGAGGATGCCAAAATGCAGCTGGGCATTTACGGGGCGGCGAGCAAGATAGCCATGATCATGGCCATGATTACCCAGGCGTTCCGGTATGCCTATGAACCCTTCGTATTCGGAGGGGCGAAGGAGAAAGACAGCCGGGAGACCTACGCAAAGGGGATGCGTTATTTCCTGGTTTTCACCCTGCTGGCCTATCTGTGCGTGCTGGCGTACTTGCCTGTGCTGCGGTACATTATCAGCCCGGAATACTGGGATGGATTGCGGGTGGTGCCCATCGTGATGGCGGCCGAAATCCTCATGGGGGTGTATTTTAACCTGTCCTTCTGGTATAAACTATCGGACCGGACCCTCTGGGGCGCGGTTTTTTCGGGCGTGGGCTGTGCCGTACTCATCGGGGTGAACCTGGTCCTGGTGCCCCGCATCGGATATATGGGCTGCGCCTGGGGAGGCGTCGCGGGATACGGTTCGGCCATGCTCCTGTCCTACCTGGTGGGCCAGCGATATGAGCCGGTGAATTACCGGGTTCCGGTCCTGCTGGCCTATGTCGCCCTGACGGCCGCCTTGTCACTCCTGGTCCTGTGGTCGGGGGATCACCTGGGCCGGGCAGGGTCATTGGCCTTGAATACGCTGGCCGTGCTGGCCTTCGCCGGGGTGGTTTTCCGGGTGGAATTGCAGCCGGTCCTGCGGGCCAGACACAACGTATCATAATTTTTTGTATCTTTGTCAAATGAACAAGTTGCTGGTCATTCGATTTTCCGCCATTGGAGATGTCGCATTGAGTGTCTTGGCAGTGCGGGCGCTACGGGAGGCCTATCCCGGCTTGGACATTACCGTCGTCACGCGTGAACACCTGCTGTGCCTGTTCGAGGATATTCCCAACCTGTCTTTTTTCATGGTTCCGCATCATCCCGAATGGGAAGACCGGCTGGAACTGATCCGCCAGTTGCAGGGAAACAAGTTTGACGCGGTGGCCGATTTACAAAACACGTTCACGTCCCGCACCCTGTGCCGGGTGATTGCCTGCAGAGGCTGCCGGGTCGAACGGTTCGATCGGTGCCGAAAGCCGCTGCGTAAACTCACGAAACACCGTCCCGGAGCGGAACCGGTCCGGGAAGAGGTCCTGCGTTTCCTGGATGTATTTGCCCGTCTGGGCTACCCCGTCAATCCGCCGGTAGTGAAGCGGAAAACGCTTCCCGTTCCCGAGGTATTCGGCTCCAAAGCGGGCCGCTGGGTGGGGCTGGCACCGTTTACGACCAAGCTTACCAAGATGTACCCGCTGGACAGCGCCGCCGAAGTGGTGCGCCGTCTGCACGATGAATTCGACAAGGTCTTCATCTTTTCCGGAGCCAACGCCGAACAACATTTCTGCGAGGAAATGACCCGCCTGTATCCCCGGGTCGAGACGGTCTATGGCCGGACGAACCTGGCCGGAGAAGTGGCGCTCATTTCCAACCTGGATGTGCTGGTGTGCGCCGCCGGGGCGACCATGCATATGGCCCGGCTCACGGGCGCGCCCATCGTGGCGCTTTGGGGTGGAACGCATCCGGCCTGCGGTTACGGCGCCTACGGGGCCAATCCCGAGCGGGACTATCTGCAGCTGGACCTGCCCTGCCGGCCGTGCTCTGCCTTCGGGGAGGGCTATTGCCGCCGGGAAGACTATGCCTGCCTGAACCGCCTGACGCCAGACATGATTCTGGACAAGGTTCATGACGTGGTCGGGAAAAAATAAAGGCTCCGGGATTCCGGAGCTCTTTTTGTGCGGTGGGTGAGACTCGAACTCACACGCAAGCAATATGCACTACCCCCTCAAAGTAGCGTGTCTACCATTTCACCACCACCGCAGTTGAGTTGGGACTGCAAAGTTATAGATAAATCTCGGAATTGCAAAAAAATATGAAAAAATTAATCGGATTCGATTTGGACGGAACGCTTACCCAGCACCGTACACCCATACCGGAGGCCGTTCGCACCCTCTTGGACGACCTGGGCCGCCGCTACCGCCTGGTGATGGTCGGCGCGGGGAACTGTCCCCGGATTTTCGCGCAGATGGGGAATTATCCCATCGACATCGTCGGCAATTACGGCATGCAGGAAGCGACGGTGGAAAACGGCGCGCTTCGCATCGTCCGCCAGGATACCTGTCCGGCCGACCGGGAACGTTTCCTTCGCGAGGCCGCCCGTCTGCGGAAACAGTACGGATACACGGATTATGCGGGTGATTCGGTGGAATTCCACGAGAGCGGGATGGTTACCTTCGCGCTCCTCGGGACGAAGGCCGACCTGGCCGATAAACTCGCGTTCGATCCCGATCGCAGCAAACGCCGGGTCATGTATGCCGAGGTCTGCAAGACCTTCCCGGATTACGTGGTCTATATCGGCGGGTCTTCATCTTTCGACCTGGCACCGGCCCGCTACAACAAATACGATGCGATGTGTGCCTATGGGGCAGCCCGCGGCATCGGGGTGGAGGAGATGATTTTTGTGGGGGACGATTTCGACGACGGAGGAGGGGATTCCCACATCCGCCTGCGGGGGATGGACTACGTGCGCATCGAAGATTATCGCACCGCGCCCGAAACCCTTCGGCACATATTCTTATAGAGAATTTGCAAAAAAACAGAATTGTGTGTACCTTTGCACCCGCTCTACGAGATAGAGCATAACGGTTAATTTTTTAAAAACAGATTTACAATGGCTGTTAAAATTCGTTTACAGCGCCACGGAAAGAAGAATTTCGCATTCTTCCACATTGTCGTGGCTGACTCCCGCGCACCGCGCGACGGTCGTTTCATCGAGCAGCTCGGCTCGTACAATCCCAACACCAATCCTGCCACGATCGTGCTCAACTCCGAGCGCGCCCTTGCCTGGCTGAATGTCGGTGCCCAGCCCACGCTGACGGCCCGCCGCATCCTTTCCTATGAGGGTGTGATGCTGCGCAAGCACCTTGCCGGTGGTGTTGCCAAGGGTGCCCTGACCCAGGAGCAGGCAGACGCCAAGTTCGCCGCCTGGATGTCCGAGCGCAACTCCAAGATCCTGGCCAAGAAGCAGGGTCTGTCCAAGGCTGCCGCCGAGGCCGCCAAGGCTACCGCCGAGGCTGAAGCCAAGGTGAGCGCCGAGCGTGCCGAAGCCATCGCCAAGAAGAAAGCCGAGGCCGCCGAGGAGGCTGCAAAGGCTGCTGCGGAGGCTGCTGCTGCCACGGAAGAAGCTGCTGCTGAGGAAGCTCCGGCCGAGAATACGGAGGCTTAATTCCATGAGCGAGTCTCCCAGACTCATTCAGGTTGCCCAAATTCTCAAGTCAAACGGCACCGATGGCGAAGTCCTGATGGGATTCCGCAACATCGACCCGGACGACATCAATCTACAGGAACCGGTGTTCATCTATTTCGATGGACTTCCGGTTCCTTTCTTTATCGAAAAACTGACCCCTCGCGGGGTTTCGAAGGCCCTTTGCCGCCTTACCGGCATCCGCTCGCTGGCCGATGCCGAAGAACTTGCCGGCGCGGCGGTATATGCCGATCCCGCCACCCTCGACCGGGAGGAAGAGGAGGCGGAACTCGACCTGGATACCCTGGTGGGGTGGACGGTCTGCCGGGCCGATACCCGGGAAGAGGTGGGGACGGTAAGCGGCTACGAGGATATCCCCGGAAATCCCTGCCTGTATGTCGATCCCGGAGCGGTACTGGTCCCGCTGCATGAAGACCTGGTCGTGGATATCGACGAGGATGTACGGCGCCTGACGCTGATCATACCGGAGGGCCTGCTATGACGCTGGCGGATCTGCATACCGGAGAACAGGCGGTCATCGTCAAGGTGAACGGCCACGGGAGTTTCCGCAAACGCCTGATTGAGATGGGCTTCATTCGCGGAAAGAAGGTCCGCGTGGTCCTGAACGCCCCGCTGAAGGACCCCATCGAATATGAAGTGCTGGGTTATCGGCTTTCCCTCCGTCGCGAAGAGGCGGAACGGATCGAGGTGGTGAGCGAAGGAGAGGCCCTCCAAGCGCTTGTCAGCGACGAACACCTGCAGGGACTGCCGGCGGATATGGCGGAAACCGAGCGGCTCGACCGGGCGCTGGAACATGTGGCCGAGGAACGGCACCATGTGATCCGTGTGGCCCTGGTGGGCAATCCCAATTGCGGGAAAACTTCGCTTTTCAACATGGCGTCTGGCAGCCACGAGCACGTGGGGAATTATTCCGGCGTGACGGTGGATGCCCGCGAAGGACGCCTGACCTATAAAAATTATGAAATCGTACTGGTGGACCTGCCGGGGACCTATTCCCTGTCGGCCTACAGCCCGGAAGAACGCTATGTCCGGCAGACCCTGATCGAATCCGTTCCCGATATCGTACTCAATGTGGTGGACGCTTCCAACCTGGAGCGCAACCTGTACCTAACCACCCAGCTCATCGACATGAACCTGCGGATGGTTATGGCGTTGAATATGTTCGATGAGTTTACCGGGAAAGGCGACCAGCTGGACCTGCAGCAGTTCGGATGGCTGCTGGGCATGCCGGTCTGTCCCACGGTGAGCCGCACCGGCGAGGGGATCCCCCACCTGCTGGACACCCTCATCGCGGTATACGAACAGAACGATCCGCGCCTGGCGCGCCACATCCACATCAACCACGGGGTGGAACTGGAAAAGAGCATCAACCGCCTGCAAAACCTGCTTTGGCGGGACAGCTATATCCCGGCGCACTACTCTACCCGTTGGCTGGCCATCAAATTCCTGGAGAACGACAAAGAGGTGAACCGGATCCTGGAGAAGCGGCCCGGTCGCGATGAGCTGATCGCCGCGCGTTTCGAGGAGGAGCAGCGCCTGCAGAAACTGCTGGGCGTGGGGGCCGAGAGCGCCATCGTCGATGCAAAATATGCCTTTGTGCAGGGAGCACTGGCCGAGGTGTACCAGCCTTACATCGCGGAGCGGCCGCGCAGTACCTGGACCGACAAGATTGACGCACTGGTGACGAACCGCTGGCTGGCCTTCCCCATTTTCATCCTTTTCCTGTATGTGATTTTCCAGGCGACTTTCTCCCTGGGGCAGTATCCGATGGACTGGATTGAATGGCTGGTGGGCAAGTTCGGCGAAGGTGTGGGGGCCATCATGACGGACGGCTGGCTGAAAGACCTGGTGGTAAACGGCCTCATTGCCGGTGCCGGAAGCGTCCTGGTCTTCCTGCCCAACATCCTGATTCTGTATTTCTTTATTTCCTTGATGGAGGACTCCGGGTATATGTCCCGCGCGGCCTTCATCATGGACAAACTGATGCATAAGATTGGCTTGCACGGCAAGTCCTTCATTCCCATGGTAATGGGCTTCGGGTGCAACGTGCCGGCCATCATGGCCACGCGCATCATCGAAAGCCCCAAGAGCCGGTGGATTACCATTGCAATCATCCCGTTCATGTCCTGCGCGGGCCGCCTGCCGGTGTTCGTGTTGCTGGCGGGCGCGTTTTTCCCCCAGGCGCCGGCCCTGGCCCTGCTGGGCATCTACCTGCTGGGCATCGTCCTGGCCATCCTTTCCTCGCTGGTCCTGAGCCGGTTCATCAAGGAGGACGACCTGCCCTTTGTGATGGAACTGCCGCCGTACCGGATGCCTACCTGGAAGGCCATCGGCCGTCATACGTGGGAGAAGGGACAGCAGTACCTGCAGAAGATTGCCACCACCATCATGCTCTGTTCCCTGATTATCTGGGCACTGGGATACTTCCCGCATAGCGACGCTCCCGACCAGAAGGAACAGTCCTACCTGGCCATGGTGGGGAAGGCTGTCGCTCCGGTCATGGAGCCCCTCGGCTTCAATTGGAAGATGGATGTGGGCCTGATTACCGGCGTGGCCGCCAAAGAACTGGTTGTAAGCTCCCTGGGCGTGATGTACGCCGGTTCGTCCGAAACGGAATCGGCCGGAGACATCCAGTTGCAGGAAACCCTCCGACGGGATCTTACCTTGCCCGCCGCAGTGGCCTTCATGATTTTCATCTTGCTGTATTTCCCCTGCATCGCCACCTTTATCGCCATCCGGAATGAAACCGGCCGGTGGAAATGGGCGATTCTCTGTTGCACCTACACCATCGTGGTGGCCTGGCTCTTCGCCTTCTTGGGGAACATCGTGACAGCGCTGCTGATCTAGTCCTTATGCCTGCCAGGCCGGGTCATTGGCCTTGATATCCTCCCAGAAGGCGGCACGGGCGGTGACCCAATAAGGCATGACCCACAGGAGACCGATACCGCAGGTGAGCATGGACAGGAGAATCCAGCCGATAAAACTGAGATCCAGATAGAAAAGGTCGAATTTATGTCCCTTCATCAGCCGGCGGCTCTCGTCGATGGCCTGGTTGGCGCTCAGTTCCGGACGCTCCACCAGGATATAGTACGTCATGGCGTAGGAGTAAGACTTGATAATGCCGGGAATAAACAGGAGCAAGGTCCAAAGGGCGATATACAGTATCATCAGGATGGAGCCCCAAACATAGTGAAGCCAGTTGCCGAACCCTATTTCGAACATATTCTGGATGAGCCGGTTATCTCCATTGACAAGCAGGACCTTTTGGGCATTGTAATACCCGACCGTCAAGGGCCAGCCTACCAGGTAGATTAACACCAGGGTTCCGACATACAAGGGAATGATAGCGTGAGCGGTCACGCCCGAAATCGCGCTGGCAATGTTAACGCCATAATACGGCCCCATCACAACACCCATGACGGCATACAAAACGATTCCCGCCAAAACGGCCGGAGCCCAGTTGCCCTTCAGGGCGGCCAGGGACTCATTCTTGTAATCTTGATTCTGTTTCATATCAGGTTGGTTTTTCCACAAATTTAGATAAATAGTTTTTATTATACACGAAGAATCCGTATTTTTATCTGAATTTTAAAAAGAGATGAAGCGTATATTCCATACCCTGCTTGCCCTGACGGCCGCCCTGTCGCTGCAGGCCCAGGACAACAAGTGGCCCGAGGGCCGCACCTATGAGGCAACCTACACCTATTCCGACACCTATTCTCCCGGAAAGAATACAATCTACCGGAAAGGATGGATCGATTTCAACAAAAACGGGGTCAGGGATATCTATGAGAATCCGGCTGCGAGGTTGGAAGATCGAATCGAGGACCTGCTGAAGCAGATGACCCTCGAGGAGAAAACCTGCCAGCTGGTCACCCTGTATGGGTATCACCGCGTCCTCAAGGATGAACTCCCCACGACGCGTTGGAAATCCCGGCTGTGGAAGGATGGCGTGGGGGCCATCGACGAGCACCTGAACAGTTTCTACTCCTCCACCAAACCCGCCTATCAGAGCGAGTACACCTGGCCGGCTTCCAAGCACGCCTGGGCCTTGAATACCGTCCAGAAATGGTTTGTCGAGGAAACCCGGCTGGGGATTCCGGTAGATTTTACCAACGAAGGCATCCATGGCAACGAATCGCTCCGTTCCACCGGTTTCCCCACTCCGCTGGGGCTGGGCGCCACCTGGGACAAGGAACTGCTGAACGAAGTGGGACGCGTGACCGGCCGCGAAGCCCGGATGATGGGCTATACCAATACCTATGGTCCCATCCTGGACGTCATCCGCGACCAGCGCTGGGGCCGGTGTGAGGAATCCTTCGGCGAAAGCCCCTATCTGGTGGCCGAACTGGGCATTCAATTTACCCGGGGCCTGCAGGAAAACGTCCTGTCCACGGGCAAGCACTTTCTGGCCTACTCCAACAACAAGGGCGCGCGCGAAGCCGAGGCCCGCTGCGACCCGCAGATGTCGCCCCGCGAACTGGAATACATCCATGCCTATGTCTGGCGCCGGGTGGTCAGCGAGGCCGGCCTCATGGGCGCAATGGTATCGTATAACGACTATGACGGTCTTCCCATGGCCTCCAGCCACTACTGGATGGTGGAACGCTTGCGCGACGAGTGGGGTTTCCGGGGGTATATCGTATCGGACAGCGAGGCGGTGGAGTATCTCCACACCAAGCATCGGACCGCATCGTCCCAGAAAGAAGCGGCCGCGCAGTCCATCCTCGGCGGCATGAATGTCCGCTGCACCTTCCGGGAACCCGATACCTTTGTGCTCCCGCTGCGCGAAGCCATCGCCGAGGGGATGGTGCCGATGGCGGTGATCGATGACCGCGTCCGCGACGTCCTGCGCGCCAAATTCCTTCTGGGTTTGTTCGACGACCCGTACCAGCGGGATCTCAAGGGGGCCGATGAGGAAGTGGAAAAAGCGGAAAATCAGGAAGTTTCCCTGCGCGCATCCCGCGAGAGCGCCGTGTTGCTGAAGAATACCGGTGTGCTGCCGCTGCAGCTGGAATCCTTGAAACGCATCGCCGTGGTGGGGCCGAATGCGACCGCCATCGAATATGCTCGCAACCACTACGGCCCGAAAGATATCCCGGTCGTGAGTCCCCTGGAAGGAATCAAAACTTTTGTGGGAGACCGTGCAACTGTTTCTTATGTGCAGGGTTGCGACCTGGTAGATGCCAACTGGCCGGACTCCGAACTGTTCCCCACCCCGCTTACCCGTCAGGAGCAGGCTGGGATTGACGAGTCCGTGGCCCTGGCCCGGGAGAGCGACGTGGTCGTGGCCGTGATGGGAGGCTCGCACCGTACCTGCGGCGAAAGCCGGTCCCGGACCTCGCTGGACCTGCCTGGCCGCCAGCGCGACCTGCTCATGGCCCTGCACGCCACCGGGAAGCCGGTGGTGCTGGTGCTGATCAATGGCCGCGCCCTTTCCGTGAACTGGGAAGATGCGTATCTGCCGGCCATTCTGGAGATGTGGTATCCCGGCCCGCATGGCGGGACGGCCCTGGCCGAAGTCCTGTTCGGTGCCTATAATCCGGGCGGCAAGACCACCACGACCTTCCCGCGCAGCGTGGGGCAGATTCCGTTTAACTTCCCTTACAAGCCGCTTTCCCAATCCGACAGCTACCCGGGTCTGGGTCCTTCCGGCAAGGCGGCCCGGGTGAACGGACCGCTCTATCCCTTCGGCTTCGGCCTCAGTTACACCACCTTCCGCTACGCTAACCTGCAACTGGCCGCTGCCCCGGCTTTGGCTGCTGCTCCGGCATCTGCTGCCGCCCCAGTTTTGGCTGCTGCGGCAGATGCCCCTTCGTCGCAGGAGAACAGGGGATATGCTCCTCAGGGGCAATCTTCCGCAGCATCCTGCGCTTCCGTGGCGGATGCCCCTCTCGTAATCGAGGCCGGTCAGAGCGTGATGGTGTCGGTTGAGGTGACGAATACCGGTGACCTGGCAGGCGACGAAGTGGTCCAACTCTACATCAAAGACGATTGCAGTAGCGTTATCACTTACGAGCGGCAGCTGGCGGGCTTCGAGCGCATCCACCTGCTCCCGGGCGAGACCCGTACGGTCACCTTCACCGTAGGTCCTGACCGGATGCAGCTGCTGAATGCTCAGGGACAATGGGTGGTGGAAAGCGGTTCGTTCACGGTTTATGCCGCCGCTTCCAGCGAAGATCTGCGCCTGTCCGGCTCCTTCCTCGTCCGCTAGGCTGCACCGGTCCGGGACCGGCCCGTCTGCCTTTACCCTTTCGGATAGCGGACGGTAAAGCAGGCGCCGCCGAGGTTGAAGGATTTGGAATAGGAAATCTCAGCGTTGCATTTCTCCAGGATGCTCCGGCTGATGGCGAGTCCCAGGCCAGTCCCTTTGCTCTTGGTGGTGAAGTTGGGTGTGAAGAGCTTGCTGCGGTTTTCGTCATCCACGCCCGGCCCGTCATCCTCCACCACAATATCGTAGAAGCCATCTTTCGTAGAATGGCGCAGGGATACCAGCACATGGCCGCGCGGATCCCCCTCGCCGCTCTCCAACCGGCTCTCCACCGCCTGGATGGCATTGCTCATCAGATTTACGAACACCCGGGTCAGTTGCGGTTTCGGACCGTGGATAAGGGTGCCTTCCAGGCCCATGTAGGAGAGTTCGATGTCGTCCCGGCTGTCGAACAGGCCGATTTCCTCTTTCAGCAGTTTGTCCAGGTCGAACTCCACCGGGTCCTCGGTGTACAGTTTGGCGAAGGTAGAGAACTCGCTGGCCGTCTCGGCGAGGATGTCGATCTGCGCGAGCACCTCTTTGGAAACATTGTCGAACCGGTCTTCCCACACCGGATTCCCGTTGGTCTTCAGGCGGATGAGCTGCTGGATCTGGAGCTTGATGGGCGTGAGCGGGTTCTTGATTTCGTGGGCCACCTGCCGTGCCATCGTCGCCCAGGCCTTGTCGCGTTCCGCCTGGGTCAGCTGGCGGGTGGAATCGTAGAGATCGTGCACCATTAGGTTGTACGCGCGCACGAGGGAAGAAATCTCGTCGTCCCGTTCGTACACAATGTATTCGGGGTGATTCAGGTCCGTCTCGTTCATCTTCCTTCCCATCTCCACGAGCGGCCGGAACATTTTGTCCACCACGCGGGCGATGGTAAACCGGGCCAGGATGAGCAGCATGAAGAACAGGGTGAAGATGGACACCGAATGCAGTACGGCCTCTGTTTCAAAGTCGTAATTCTTGTCGTTGTACGGCGCCCCCAGGATGGCGATCATGTCGCCGTCTCCGTTGAAAATCGGGGCGTACATAAAGTAGCAGGACTGTTTCCCGAACCGCTCCTTGTGAATCCAGTAGCGCATGTGCTCATGGACGATGTTGCGGTACGCATCACCCCGCATGCGGGTGCCCAGCAGCATCCGGTCGAAAATCTCCGGGGTGGTGGAGCGCAACAGCCGGCCGGCGGTGGAATAGAGCGTGATATCGGTCTTGGTAACGCTGCCGGCATCGTCCAAGATTCCCGCGACCTCCTGCGCGGGCAGGTCGGAAAAGTCCTTCACAAAGCGGCTGCGCATCTGCACCAGCGTCTGGATGGCGTTGATTTTGTCGGACATCATGGTCTTCAGGTTGGCGTCGTTTCGCCGGTTCACGAAGAGAATGCTGATGACGGCCATGACAATCAGGGTCAGGACCAGGGAGGCCAGGAGGACAAAGTTGATGCGCGATTTGTAATAGTTTTGCTCGAACAGCTGTGCCCTCCGTCGGTGCGACCAGGTCATAAAATAGGTAAGGACGTAGAACAGCAGCAACAGGAAGAAGATGGAAACCAGGTAGTTGGATACCTCTATTTTCGGGCGGGAAATGAGGATGGTCTCGTCTTCCGTAATCTCGTTTACGAAACGGGTATAGTGCTTGTCGTCGAAGTTCCCCTTAAAGGTAGCCAGGTGGCCGTTTACATATTTAGCATAGGCGTACCGGGCCGGCAGGATGACCTGGCCCGGAGCGGAATAGCCCAGCAGGCTGGCATAGCCACGGTCTTCCCGGTTGGACTTGGGCTCTACGCCCACGAGGATGCTGCTGCCGCCATAGCGGCGGTTATAGAAATAGAACCGGCCTGTGTAGCGGCCCTGTCCATTGTTGTTCCGCGAGTAATAGAAATAGCTGGAGATGGGCGTTCCGTCGCCGATGCGGTCCCGGATATAGGCCCGCAATCCCGGAGAAAGCGTGCTCCCATCTGTCACGGAAACGGTAATGTCGTTGTTTTGCGCCACCCGTACCAGGTAATTCTCGGACAGGCGGTTCAGGATGATGCCGGCGCTGTTGTCCAAAGCCGACAGGGAGGCGATGACCGGATCCCTCGCAATGGCTTCCTCCACCTGACGGAGCTGGATTTCCAGGGTGATGTCGCGGTCCATGGCCAGGCGCGTCGCCCAGATCTTCACGGTGTTCTCCTCTTTCTGGAGACCCAGGGTCGCGGTTGCCGCTACCAGGTAGAGCGATGCCAGGGAGGCAAATACCACGCGGGAGGGCCGGGAGAGCGCATCGAAGCGCCAGCCCGTCCGCGAACGGATGACCGGTCCCATCAGTTGCAGCAGCAGGGGGATGCACAGCAGCAACAACATCAGCGACAGCAGCACCATGCCCGACCAGGGCGTCAGCCGGTCAAATTTATACAGTTCCAGGCAGATGTTGGAGTTCATGATGATGCTTCGGAGCGAACGATGCACGTGGACGAGAATGCTCAGGAGGACAATCGTCACGCCGCCGACAAAACAAGCGTCGGTGCCCTTCCCCTTCCCATACAGGCGCCGGAAAATATCCATCCTGATGGCATAGGTATAGAGGACTCCCATGAACAGGGACAGGTTCACGATGAGCAGGGTCCCCAGTGAATCCATCAGGGCTCCATCGGCATACAGGGCGGGCGAGAAGAGGGGGGTGCTGCCTTTCAAGGTCCGCCCCCAGAGATAGAACGAACTCATGAAGAAGGCCAGCAAACCCATCAGGATCAGATACGTACGCAGGTTGTGCCGGGCCGTCAGGAGCAGGTAGGAAGCCAGCAGGTAGAGGCCCAGGGCCAGCCAGATGAGTTCGGAATAGGGCAGGACCGGATCCTCCTGCAGGACGTCGTCCATCAGCTTGAAAACCGGTTCCCCGTTCAGCGTCACGGCCGACCCGCCGGCTTCGGACAGGGGTTTGATGGAGAACCGTTTGTCGGGATGAAGTTCGGGGTTAATGCCGCCGAAAGCGGTTGTATTCAGGATTTCCAGACCGGCAATCACCTTGATCCGGCCGTTGCTCCGGCTTTCGGCCAGGTACCACCGCGGACCGAAGTTCTGGAACCGGACCTGCTCGGAAACGTCGGTCAGCGGCGACCGCATCACGTTTTGCAGGTTGTTCAGGTTGCGCATCCGGTTTTGCGGGCTGATATCGTCGCTGAGTACGGTAAACTGGTGCCGCCAGGCGGTGAGGGAATCGTCGGTGTAGCGGTAAACCACCATGTCGCGGGGGAGTCCTTCGAGGTCCATCCATGCGTCTGGATCGCTCTCGAGCGCCCGGTCGATAAATCCTTCCAGCACCGCCATCCGTTCCGATACGGCCGAGCCCATCCGGCGTGCGGCGGCGTCGGTATCGCCCGGGGCATTGTCGGTCAGCAGCGCCACCGCCATCAGGATGGCGGCCACTGTCATCAGGATCCAGGCCAGCCAGGATATGATTTTCCTGCGTTTCATCCTTCGTGATGATAGGGTTCTCCTTTTAAAATGGTAAAGGCACGGTAGAGCTGTTCCGCAAAAACCGTGCGCACCATCTGGTGGGAAAAGGTCATTTTCGACAGGGAAAGCATCCCGTCCGCACGGGCATAGACCGCCTTGCTGAATCCGTAGGCTCCGCCGATTACAAAGACCAGGTCCCGTCCTTCGCGGGAAAGATGATCGCCGATTTCCGCTGCAAACGCCATGCTGCGCAGCTCCCGGCCCCGTTCATCGAGCAGGATCACCCGGTCGGCGGGCTTCACGTTTTTCAGGATCAGCTCCCCCTCGCGCTCCTTGATCTGCTCTTTGGACAGGGCGGATACGTTTTTCAGCTGGGGAATCTCTACCAGCGAGAAGGGAACATAATGAGCCAGCCTGGCCGCATACAGCGACAGGCCCTCGCGTACCCACGCGACATCCGTTTTCCCGACGGTGAGCAGAATCATCCGCATATCTTCTACAAAAATAGCAAAGTGGCTCGGATTTTGCAAGTTGGATAACCCGGTATGAAAGCAATTCTCAAGATTGTCGCCCTTTTTTCCGCCCTCCTTCTGGCCGTTGAAGCCCGTGCAGAGGGGGATGATGTGTTTGTCCCCGTCGCCAAATACATCAGTCGGGGCGATGCCGAAAGCCTCACGGCCTGGTTTGCCGACAACCTGGAAATTTCCATCCTTTCCTCGTCCACCGATTCGTCCCGGAGCCAGGCAAGCCGCATCTTGAAGAATTTTTTCAATTCGTATTCACCGCGTTCGTTTGCGATAACCCATACGGCTACCCAGGGGAATTTGAAATATGCCCTCGGAAGATTGAGTGCAGGAGGTGAAGTATTTGAGGTTACGATATTTATGAGCTTTTCCGAGACGGGTTACAAGATCCAGCAATTAAAAATTGACCGTACTCCATAAGTTTTGGCACGGGCTTTGCATTTATGGAAAACCGGTTAGTTTTAGTTAATAATAGGGTTAGAAAAATGGTCGTTTCTTTTCGAAACGGCCTTTTTTTATTACATTTGTTGCATGAAGGTCTATATCCGTTTCATCACGGCCGTCTTCCTTCTGATCTTACCGGCCGTATCCGCCCTGGCTCAGACAACCCGGGTGAAGGGTCGTGTTACCGATGCTTCAACCGGTGAGGGAGTCCCTTTCGTGGCTGTTTACTTCGAGGGAACGACCATCGGCGTATCGTCCGATCTGGACGGCTATTATATGTTGGAAACGCGCGATGCGAACGTGCGGGTGCTGTCGGCCGCGTTGCTGGGGTATGAGACCGCTTCCGTCGAGGTCGTACCCCGCAAATTCACGGAGGTGAATTTCCGCCTGAAGCCGGTGTACGATAATTTGAAAGCCGCCATCGTGAAACCGGACAACCGGTACATGAAGTGGATCCTGCGCAACATCGATGCCGCCAAGGACCGCAATAACCCGGAACTGCGGGACCGCTATGATTGCGAGCTCTATACCAAAATGGAGCTGGATATCACCCATCCGGACGACAACATCAAAAAGAGCGCGCTGCTCCGGAAGAATTTCGGGTTTATCTTCGATTATGTCGATACCTCCGTGGTCTCGGGTGTCCCGTATCTTCCGGTGATGATGTCCGAAACGCATTCGCACATCTGGCATCAGCGGGATCCGGAAATGCGTCACGAAGAAATCCATGCCAACCGCATCTCCGGAATGGAAGACCAGACGGTGGCTGCCCAGTTTACCGGCAACCTCCACATGAAGGTGAATTTCTACAACAACTACATCAATATTTTCGATGTGGAAATGCCTTCGCCGCTTTCGCGGGTGGGCCTGATGTACTACAATTATTTCCTGATTGACAGCCTTTATATCGACGGACGCAAGACCTGGAAGATCCGCTTCCATCCGGTGAAGTCCATCTCTTCCCCGGCCTTTGACGGGGAGATGTCCATCGACTGCAAGGATTTCGCCCTGCGGGAAATGCATTGCAAGCTGAAGAAGGGCGCCAATGTGAACTGGGTGCGGGACCTGGTGGTAGATCAGGAATCCCGCAGGGTACAGGATTCCATCTGGTTCTGGAAGATGGATAAGATTTATGCCGATTTCTCCGTCGTGAAAAAGGATTCGTCCAAGATGATTTCGTTCCTGGGCACACGGCAGAGTGAATACAGCGAACCGGCCTTCGACGGTGTCAAACAGCCGGGAGTGGGCTTGGTGAGCGGCAATGTGCAGGTGGCGAAAGACGCCTTGGACAAGGACGAGGCGTATTGGAATTCCATCCGCCCGTACGAGCTTACCCAGAAGGAGCAGAACATCTACCACATGGTGGATTCCATCAAGAACGTACCGTTGTATCACGATATCTACAATACGGTTGATATGATTATCAACGGGTATTGGAAGGCGGGTAAATTGAGTTACGGACCTTACGCGAAGGTAATCAGTTTCAACCCCTTGGAAGGTGTGCGCCTACAGGGCGGTATCCGGACCACCAAGGAATTCAGCCGGAAGGTGCGGCTCACGGCCTATGCGGCCTATGGATTCAAAGACAAGGCTTTTAAGGGCGGCCTGACGGGGGAATATTTCTTCAGCGTGGCTCCGATGCGCAAGATCACGGCCACGGTGAAACGCGATGTGGTACAGCTGGGCCGGGGCTCCAAAGGCTTTGCCGAGAGCAGTATCCTCTCTTCGATTTTCTCGAAACCGGGAGCGCGCAAGCTGAGTCCGCTGAACGAGTATTCCATCAGTTACGAGCATGAATGGAATCCCTCTGTCACGACGCTGCTTTCGCTGGAGGCGCGGCGTATCTTCTCCAATCAGTACGTGCCGATGGTGCGGCCCGACGGGACGGATATCAATTCCATCGGCGTAAATGTGCTGCGCATGACCAACCGTTTCTCCTGGGACGAGACGGTTACGCGGGGCGTGTTCGAGAAGCTTTATGTGGCCACGAAGTACCCGATTATCATCGTTGACCTGTCGGGGTCCCTCAAGGGAATCGGCGAGAACGAGTATTCCTTCTTCCGTGCCGAGGGCAGCATCAATTATAAGTTGCAGCTGCCGCCGATGGGAACCTCGAAAATCACCCTGTCGGGTGGTAAGATCATCGGCCAGGTGCCTTATCCTTTCCTGAAGTTGCATGAGGGTAACGGTTCCTATTTCTTTGACAAGACGGCCTTTTCCTGCATGGAATACTACGAGTTTGCTTCCGACACCTGGATCACCCTCTTCTGGGAGCATAATTTCAAGGGCTTCTTCCTGGGCAAGATTCCGCTGTTGAAGCGCTTGCAGTGGCGTGAGAATTTCACGTTGAAGGCGGCCTACGGTACGGTGAACGCCCGGAATGACGGCCGTCCCGGCAAGCAGAGCGTGTTCGAAGCGCCGATGCTCTTCCCGGCCGGGATGAACACCCTGGACAAGCCCTATGTGGAAATGGGCGTGGGTATCTCCAATATTCTCAAGATTATCCGGGTAGACTGCTTCTGGCGCTGCACGCACCGCGAACGGGAGAATCCCGTCACGGGCGAGATGGAACCGGTCGCCGGCCGCTTCGTCCTCAACTTCGGCCTGGAACTGCGGTTCTAGGACGTCGCTCCCGCCCTATCCTTTGTTCCTGCTTTCCCCATCGCTGGCGGCGTGCCGTCCCGCCACACCTTGCCAGCCCTGCCGTCCGGGCTGCGTGCCGGGCGGCTGCCCTTGCCCTTGTCGTGCCAGGCCGGCACCGGCGACCCCCGCCTGCCCTTACGCACACGGCCGTTCGCTTCGCAGGCACCCCCTAGCCGGGGGTGGCATGTCGCCTCGTGCCGCGCCGGCACGTCCTGCCACCCAAGTCCGCCGCCTTCGCCAGCCATTTTGCTCTCGCCATCCACAAAAACGCCTTTATTTATGGACGGTTCCTCCTTTCTAGTCCTGACCTTCCATGTCAGGGGCTTGTTTCCCGGACAGTCCCCTTCATTTTCCCCTGACCATCCGGCTCTGGGCCCTCCTTCCCGGATAGACCCACCGTTTTACTAGGGGACCTGCCATGTATGAGGCCGTTTTTGAGGCAGGTCATTCATTTTAAGAGGGACCTGCCATGTCTAGGGCCGTTTTTGTGGCAGGTCATGGGGTTATGAGCCGGGGGAGGAGAGCGTTTTGGGTTGAGCTCCCCGGACCCGGCGCGATTGTAGCTGCCGGAGGTGCTTGATTCCGGCGGCGGTGCCGACCAGAAGGCACCAGAAAGGCCAGATCGGTGCCTATCACAGTTGGCGGGAGGAGGCTGATCCGTTATTCCCGCCATTCCCTCCTTTCCCGGATGAACCGATCGTCGGTTCGAATGCCCTGCAAGACCCGATGTATGCCATCGTGGAGAAGGAGTATATCTATGCCGGACCGTTCCGTCTGGTTCAGGAGAGGTTCCCTGCCAGCATAACGCTGGAGAGCGTTGCCACGGTGAGTGGCCGGATTGTGAAGAACGGGAATAACCTGCAGCAGCGTTACTACATCACGGACCATCTGGGTTCCACAAGGGTGGTTCTGGATAACTTCGGGAGCGTCCTGGAGCGTTACGATTATTATCCTTATGGCGAGATTGTTCCCGTTTCCGTTGCATTTTCGGGAAATACTGACTATCTTTATACCGGGAAGGAATCCCAGAACGCGCTCTTTGGCATAAACTGGTACGACAGCGGTGCCCGCTTCCAGACGACCGACGGCATCTTCACCGGCATTGACCCCCTGGCGGAGAAATACTACCACCTCAGTCCGTATGCATATTGTGCCGGGAATCCGGTGAATCTGGTGGACCTAAAAGGTCTTAATCCAATCTATTCTACAAAAGGAGATCTTTTAGGTACTGATGACAATGGACTGCAAGGAGAGGTTTGGACAAGATTGACTTATCCGGAATTGGATCATTAGGGGAGCATTTTGTGGAGCAGAAGAGAGTAATGAATTTATTTTTTGGCACTAAAAAGATATTCAAACCACTCTGTCAGAGCTTTCAGTGATATATATGATTTTGATATGCATTCATGGTGGAATCCTTTCAATTGGGCTCAAAATCAAATGGTATCTTCTTCTCCTCGTTATAGTAACCCTCCTTATTGTTTTTGGAAATAATGGAGAGCATCATTTAGGGAACGGTTTTCATTATTTTGAGGACCCGGGGACGATAGATTACTGGAAACGAGGGGATACTCTTAAATTGGAGATACCTGCATATGTCTTGTCGTATAAAAACACCAGAAAGTGGCTTCTTGTTGAACAAAAACCACGGGAATTTCCTAATGCAATGGAAGCTGCAGTATATTACCCTTATGGCAGAGATACCCTATATTACTATCTCATAGATAAAAAGGAAAAGACAATTATGGGGCCATTGCTTTACTCAGACATGGAAGCTTTCCTTCAAGAGAAGAATCTAGAACGGCTACTTGACTCACTATAACACTTTTAATACTCTCGTATTTTAAAACAAGTGCCTAAGTAATTGATGAGGGTGACTAGTTGTAACAACCTAGAATTGGACAGGACTACTTCGCGCGCATAAAGACCTGGACGGGACAGCCGGTCAGGTCGAAGTGCTCGCGGAGTTTGTTTTCCAGGAAGCGCTTGTACGGGTCTTTGACGTATTGCGGCAGGTTGCAGAAGAAGGCAAAGGCCGGGAAGGCGGTGGGGAGCTGGGTGATGTACTTGATCTTGACGTATTTGCCCTTCCAGGCCGGCGGAGGATAGTTCTCGATTTCGGGCAGCATGGCCTCGTTGAGGCGGGCCGTGGGAATCTTCACGGAATAGTTGTTCCAGACATGGGCCACGGCGTCCAGCACATCCATGATGCGCTGTTTCTTGGTGACGGAGGTAAAGATGACGGGCACGTCGTCGAAGGGCGCGAGGCGGCTGCGGAGCGATTTCTCATAATCGCGCAACGTATTGCTGTCCTTGACGAAGAGATCCCATTTGTTCACCACCACCACGCAGGCTTTGCGGTTGCGCTGGATCAGGTTGAAGATGCTCATGTCCTGGGCTTCCATGCCGGAGGTGGCGTCAATCATCAGCACACACACGTCGGCATGCTCGATGGCGCGGATGGAACGCATCACCGAGTAGAACTCCAGGTCTTCGCTTACCTTGGATTTCTTGCGCATGCCGGCGGTATCCACCAGCATGAATTCGTGCCCGAACTTGTTATAATAAGTGGATACGGCATCGCGCGTGGTGCCCGCCACCGGGGTGACGATGTTGCGGTCTTCTCCCAGCAGGGCGTTGGTCAGGGACGATTTGCCCACGTTCGGCTTGCCCACGATGGCAATGTGCGGCAGGTCGGTACGATCATCCTCGGCGGGCGCTTCCTCCTTCGGAAGCTGGCGCACCACCTCGTCCAGCAGGTCGCCGGTGCCGCTGCCGTTGGCCGCCGAGATGCTCCACACCTCGCCCAGGCCCAGCGAGTAGAACTGGTACGAATCGTACAGTTTTTCGCCGGAATCCACTTTGTTCACCACCAGCAGGACGGGCTTGCGCGAACGGCGCAGCAGGTCGGCGATTTCGGCGTCGTAATCGGTGACGCCCGTGGCGGCCTCGACCAGGAAGAGCACCAGGTCGGACTCTTCGATGGCAATGCTCACCTGTTTGCGGATTTCGCTCTCGAACACATCGTCGGAGTTGGTGGTCCATCCGCCGGTGTCCACTACCGAGAATTCGTTTCCGCACCATTCGCATTTGCCGTAGTGGCGGTCGCGGGTGACGCCCGCCGTCTCATCGACGATGGCTTGCCGCATGCCTACAAGGCGGTTGAACAGGGTGGATTTCCCCACATTGGGGCGACCCACGATCGCTACCAGACTCATATTATCGTAATTTTTCGGTTTCGTAGAAACTGCAGCCGGCGCAGGCTTCGCTTACCTCACCGCCGCAGGCTGTCTTGGACGGACGTTTCCGCCCGTGGATGGCTTCTTCCTCCTCGTGCATGCATTTGATGCCGAGCCGGCGCATGTCCGGGTTCTTGCTCACCTCCGTCTCCGGGAACCGGCCCCGGACGATGATGCCGATGCACATTCCCAGAATGCACAGCAGCAACAGCAGGACGGCGGCAAGCAGGGTTTTCATGCGCGTTTAGAAAATGAATTCCGAGCTGATGGGCTCGTAGTTGTACACTTTCTTGATGATGCGGGCGAAGGTGGAGGCCATGGACACGACGCGAATCTTGGAAGTGTCCTTCGAAGGATCGGTCGTGAGCGGAATGGTATCGGTCACGAAGACTTCCTTCAGGGAGGAGCGGTTGATGTTGTCGTAGGCGTGTCCGGAGAAAACGGCGTGCGTAGCACAGGCGCGGACGCTGGCGGCGCCCTTCTCCATCAGCACGTCGGCGGCCTTGCAAAGCGTACCTGCGGTATCGATCATATCGTCCACGATGACCACGTTCTTGCCTTCCACCTCACCGATGGCGGTGATGTTGGCCACGACGTTGGCGCGCTCGCGGGATTTGTGGCAGACGATGACCGGGCAGGCCAGGTCTTTGGCATAGGCGTTGGCGCGCTTGGCACCGCCCATGTCGGGGGCAGCGATGGCCAGGTTGTCAATGTGGAGGGATTTCAGGTAAGGAATGAAGACCTTGCTGGCATAGACATGATCCACCGGGATGTCGAAGAAGCCTTGGATCTGGTCGGCGTGCAGGTCACATGTCATCACCCGGTCCACGCCGGCGGCTTTCAACAGGTTGGCCACCAGTTTGGCACCAATTGAGACACGGGGTTTGTCTTTGCGGTCCTGGCGGGCCCAGCCGAAATAGGGGATGACGGCAATGACCTTGTGAGCCGATGCGCGTTTGGCGGCATCGATCATCAGCAGCAGTTCCATCAGGTTGTCGGTGGGCGGAAAGGTGGATTGGATGAGGAAGCAGGTGGCTCCCCGTACACTTTCGGTATAGGCCGGCTGGAATTCACCGTCGCTGAAAGCGGTGACTTCCGACAGTCCGAGGTGAATGGCTCCTTCTTCCGCACCGCGGATAGCGTTAAGCTCATCAATGACCTTGCCCGCAAAGTCCCGTGAGGCCCTGCAAGCGAAAACTTCCATTCTGTGCTCCATAAACATTAAAGATTTGCAAGTACGTTTTCGATATATGATAAAATGTCTTCCTTTCCGGCGCCGGTCTGAGCCGAGCTGACAAACATCGGCGGCAATTCCTCCCACTCCTCCAGCAGGATCTGCCGGTCTTTCTCCACCTGGGCGGCCAGCACGTTGGGACCCTGCTTGTCTCCTTTGGTGAAAATGATGGCGAACGGCACCCCGTTTTCTCCCAGGTCGCGGATAAAATCCAGGTCGATTTTGCCGATATCGTGCCGCGAATCCACCAGCACGAACAGCAGGACCAGTTCGGGCGAGGCGAGGATATACTCCCGGATGATGCGGGCCAGTTCGGCGCGGGCCGATTGGGACAGCTTCGCGAAACCGTATCCGGGCAGGTCTACCAGGTACCAGCGGTCGTTGATGAGAAAGTGGTTGATGAGTTGGGTTTTGCCGGGGGTGGCCGATGTTTTGGCCAGTTTGCGGTTGCCCGTAAGCATGTTGATGAGCGAAGATTTCCCCACGTTCGAGCGGCCGATAAAGGCGAACTCGGGCAGTTTCCGACCCGGCTTTCCGGAAATCCGGGTGGAACTTCCGGCGAACGTTGCAGACGATATTTTCATGTCGCTCCCTTACAGTTGGCAAATCGCGATGCAAATATAGTAAAAAAATGTTATATTTGTGGGTATGGAAGAAAGGAATTTCATAGACCTCTTTTCCTTGCAGGAACTGATTCGCGGAGGGGTGGAAGACGCCCTTCCGGGAAAGGTGTGGGTCCGGGCTGAAATCTCCGAGATCAAGGTCAAATCCAACGGTCACTGCTACCTGGAACTGTCGCAGGAGAGCGGGGAGGGCCTGGCTGCCCGCGTGAATGCCGTGATCTGGCGTTCGCGGTATGCCATGATCGGCCGTTATTTCGAGGCCGCGACCGGCAGTCCCCTTTCCAAAGGGCAGGAAGTCCTGCTGCGGGTGCAGGTGACCTATCATCCCGTCTGGGGGCTTACCCTGACGGTGGATGAGGTGGAGGCCGCATTTACGGTGGGCGAGCGGGAACTGCAGCGCCGCCGTACCCTGGAGCGCCTGGCGGAAGAGGGGCTGATGGACCTGCAGGCCCGGCTTCGCCTGAGCGAACTGCCCTATTCGCTGGCGGTGGTATCGGCCGAAGATGCGGCAGGTTACGGCGATTTCCGCCGGCATCTGCTCGAAAATCCCTATGGGTTCGCCTATCGGGTGGATCTGTATCCGGCTGCCATGCAGGGAGCCGCCGCCCCGCAGTCCATCGCGGGGGCGCTCTCCGCCATCGACGGGGTGCGTCCGGCCTACGATGCCGTCCTCATCCTGCGCGGCGGCGGTTCGGAACTGGACCTGTCCTGCTTTGACGATTATTCCCTGGCCGTGGCCATTGCCCGCTGCAGCGTCCCCGTTTTTACGGCCATCGGACACGACAAGGACGTACACGTGGCGGACCAGGTGGCGTTCACGTCCGTCAAGACCCCTACTGCCCTGGCCGACCTGTTCCTGGATGCGACGGCGGCCGAAGACCATCGGCTGGAAACCTATGGACATCGCCTGAAACTGGCGTTCCGCAGCCGCCTGGACGCCCTGGAGGCGCAGGTGGACAAATTGGAACTGCGGCTGAAAGCGGGCGATCCGCGCAACATCCTGCGCCGGGGCTTCTCCCTGGTGCTGGACGAAAAGGGCGTCCGCATCCATTCCGCCGCCGGCCGGCGGAAAGGCGAACACGTCCGCGTCCGTTTTGCCGACGGAACGCTGGAAACCGAAGTTACGGAGGTACGACATGAAGAAATTTGATTACCCCGCCGCCGTGGCGGAACTGGAACGCATCGCGGATCAAGTGGAAGATCCCCAAACCTCGTTTGACGACATCCGGGGCCTGGTAGAGCGTTCCCAAAAACTGGTGGACGGATGCCGGAAATACCTGCGGACCGTCCGCGAAACACTGGAAGACGATGCGAAAGATTTATGACGAAGACCCCTGGCTGCTTCCCTACAAGGAAGCCATTGATGCCCGACACCGGGCCATTCTGGCCGTGCGGGACCGGTACGCGCCGGACGGACGGCTGAGCGAGGCGTTCAACAACCACTTGTATTTCGGCCTGCACCATGAACCGGACGGGACGTGGGTGTTCCGTGAATGGGCGCCGAATGCCGTCCGCATCCACCTGATCGGGGATTGCAACAACTGGAAGCGGACAAAGGCCTATGAACTGTCGCCCCTGGGCGGCGGCACGTGGGAACTGCGCCTGGACGGGATGTTCCTGAGCCATGGCGAGCTGTATAAACTCTTTATCGAATGGCCGGGCGGCGGCGGTGAGCGCCTGCCGTCGTACGCCACGCGATGCGTCCAGGATCCGGTTACCAAGGTGTTCTGCGCCCAGGTCTGGGATCCGGAGCAGGCTTATGTCTGGAAGTATCCCCGCCCGGCCCGCCGGCCCCATCCGCTCATCTACGAGTGCCACATCGGCATGGCGTCGGAGGAGGGGAAGGTGGCCAGTTTCGACGAGTTCCGCCGCAATGTGCTGCCCCGGGTGGCCGCCCTGGGCTATGACGTCATCCAGATCATGGCTCTGCAGGAGCATCCGTATTACGGCTCCTTCGGCTACCAGGTGTCCAATTTCTTTGCCTTGAGTTCGCGTTTCGGCACGCCCGAGGAGTTCAAGGCCTTGGTGGACGAGGCGCACCGGCGCCATATCGCCGTGGTCATGGATATCGTCCATTCGCACAGCGTGGACAACGAGGCCGAGGGCCTGAGCTGTTTCGACGGCCGCGAGGACCTGTATTTCTACAAGGGTCCCCAGGGCCGGCATCCCGCCTGGGGCTCCCGCTGCTTCGACTATGGCAAGGACGAGACCCGGTACTTCCTCCTGTCCAACTGCAAGTACTGGATGACGGAATACAACCTGGACGGCTTCCGCTTCGACGGCGTGACCAGCATGCTCTACTGGGACCACGGCCTGGGCCGCGATTTCAACGGTTACGACAATTATTTCAACGAGGGCGTGGATACCAACGCCCTGGTCTATCTGGCCCTGGCCAACCTCCTGGTCCGGGAGATCCATCCGGGGGCCATCACCATCGCCGAGGACGTGAGCGGCATGCCCGGTCTGGCCGCTCCCTTCATCAAGGGAGGCATCGGTTTCGGCTTCCGCATGGCCATGGGCATCGCCGACCATTGGATCAAATGGATCAAGGAGAAAACGGACGAGCAGTGGAGCATGGGCGAGATCTGGCACGAACTCACCAACAAGCGTGCCGATGAAAAGACCATCAGCTATGCCGAGTGCCACGACCAGGCGCTCGTGGGCGATAAAACCATCATTTTCAGGCTGATGGACAAGGAAATGTACACGGCGATGAACATCGGCTCGGAGAACCTGACGGTAGATCGCGGCATGGCCCTGCACAAGATGATCCGCCTGGTGACCCTGGCCACCAGCGGAGGCGGCTACCTCACCTTCATGGGCAACGAGTTCGGCCATCCCGAATGGATCGATTTTCCGCGGGAGGGGAACCAGTGGTCTTTCCATTATGCCCGCCGCCAATGGTCGCTGGAAGACAACGATTCCCTTCGTTACGGACAATTGCGGAATTTCGATGAAGACATGGTGCATTTGTTTAAAAAACAGGCGCTTTTGGACGATTCTCCCCAATTGATCAAAGCCGACGAGGGAGATCATGTTTTGATTTTCCGAAGGAAAAATTGTATTTTTGCATTCAATTTTCATCCCGTCGAATCCTACACCGGTTACGGAGTAGCGGTTCCGGATGGTTTGTATATATCGGTCCTGGATTCGGACGACAGCCGTTACGGCGGCTTCGGACGGCTTCAGCGCGGGGAGATTCACTGGACGCAGGATGGCCAGCTGAAAGTGTACCTGCCCGCCCGTACCGCTTTGGTATTGATGAAAAAAGTCGATTGACATGGCATATTTGAAGTTCAACAAGGCCGAACTGGTGAATCTGTCTTATTCGCTCAAGCGGGAAATCATTTCCGCGAACAAGACGGGGGCGATTTGCAACACGTCCATCGTTACCTGTAATACGCGCCGCTATCACGGTCTCCTGTCCGTTCCGGTGGATGCGTTCGGGGGAGCGTTGCACCTGTTGCTGTCGTCGCTGGACGAGAGTCTGGTGCTGGGCGGAAAGCGGTTCAATCTTGGCATTCATTGCTATGGGGACATCTATGAACCCCGCGGCCACAAATACATCGTGGATTTCTACCTGGATCCCATCCCCCGTATCGTGTACCGGGTGGGAGAGATTTTATTGCAGAAGACGATCCTGCTTACCCCTGATCACGACCAGGTCCTCCTGCGCTATGAATTACTGGAGGCCCCGGCTCCTGTGAAACTGGAGTTGAAGCCTTTCCTGGCCTTCCGCAACCTGCATGCCCTGACGCAGGAGAACGCAGATGCCCGGACCGAGGCCGATGAATGCGACGGGGGCGTGTCTTTCTGCCTGTATCCGGGCTTCCCGGACCTGCACCTGCAGGTGAGCGATTCGTCGGCAGCCTTCCACAGCAGTCCCTGCTGGTACAAGGGCATTACCTATTCGGACGAATACCGCCGCGGCTTCGACTGCAAAGAGGACCTCTTCGTCCCCGGCTCGTTCGAGGCACGGCTGAAACCGGGAGAATCGCTGGTTTTCTCCGCCTCGGTGGACGAGATGAAGCATACCCAGCTGAAGCGCCGTTTCTCGGCCTATCAGGCCAAAATGCAGGATGTGGAAAGCTATCACGACCAGCTGGTGCGCTGGGCCGACCTGCTGATACGCGAACGCCATGGCCGCAAGCAGATTACCGCCGGCTTCTCCTGGATGACGACAGGCCTCCTGCGCGAGACCTTGTACACCCTGCCCGGCCTGACCCTCTATGCCCGCGATGACAAGGCCTCCTTCGAAGAAATCCTGGACAACCTGATTGAGGACGAGCAGGAACGCCTCTTCCACCGGACTACCCAGGTGGAGGCCCCGCTGCGCCTGGCCGACTGCCTGCAGCAGTACATCGAATTCGGCGCCGATCCCCGCAGGGTCTGGAAGAAATATGGCGCCACCATGATGCGGGTGGTGGAAAGTTACGGACCCGGCCGTCGCAAAGAAGTGGCCCTTCATCCCAACGGCCTGGTCTGGGCCCAGATGGACCACGTGGCCCTGTCCTGGATGAATGCCTATATCAACGGGGAACCGGTTACCGAGCGTGCCGGCTATCAGGTGGAAACCAATTCTTTCTGGTACAATTCCCTGTGTTTCGCCATAGACATGGAAACCCGGTACGGTCCGAAGGACGGCGAATTTGTGAAACGCTGGACGCCGGTGCGCGACAAAGCCCGCGTAAGTTTCATGGAGGTGTTCTGGGACCCGCAACAGAAACTGCTGGCCGACTACGTAGATGATTACGGACGTCACATGGACATCCGTCCCAATATGCTCTATGCCCTCCGGATGCGGTATTCCCCGGTGGACGAAGAACTCGCCCCCCTCATCCTGAAGGTGGTGGACAATGAACTGGTGACCCGTCGCGGCATCCGCACCCTGTCCCCGCGCGACGTGCGGTACAAAGGGGTTTACGAAGGCACGCAGATCGAACGCGACCTGGCTTATCACCAGGGATGTACGCGTCCGTCGCTGCTGGGCGTCTATGTCGATGTCTGTTTCAAGGTGCGCGGCGCGGCCTTCCTGAACAAGGCCGAGTGGCTGGTGAAGGGCTTTGCCGAAGATCTTTCCAAACACGGCGTGGGCGCCTTCTCGGAGCTCTACGACGGAGATCCGCCGCACGAGCCGCACGGCGCCATCTGCTCGGCGACCGCCATTGCCGCCCTGCTCACCGTGGAACTGCGCATCAAACGCTATAAGGAGGAAATGAAATGAGAGTGCTGATGTTTGGTTGGGAGTTCCCTCCGCATATCGCCGGAGGACTCGGGACGGCCTGCTACGGTATCGTCAAAGGCTTGGCATACAACGGGGTGGAGACCCTGTTCGTGATGCCGTCGGCCTCGGGTGACGAAGATACCGAAGCGGCCACCATCATTAATGCGAGCGACGTGCCGGTGGATACGGTTTCCACCTCGGTCGAGGATTTCCTGGACAAGGTTAAATTCATCCATATCGGCACCAATATGCTCCCGTATATCAATCCGGAGGAGTTCAGTTCCATCGTGGAGGAGGAACGCCGCCGTCAGGTGAAGGATTTCCGGATCCAGTACGGCCAGAAATACAAATTTTCCGGGAAATACGGGGCCAACCTGCTGGAAGAAGTGGCCCGTTACGCCATGGTGGGCGGTACCATCGCCATGGAACGCCGGGATGAATTCGACATCATCCATGCCCACGACTGGCTGACCTACATGGCCGGCATCGCGGCGAAGGAACTTACCGGCAAGCCCCTGGTGGTCCACGTCCATGCCACGTCTTACGACCGCGGGGACGAGAACCACATCGACACCCGCGTGCTGGATATCGAGACCCGCGGCATGCTGGCGGCCGATAAGGTGGTGACGGTGAGCGATCTCACACGCGGCATCGTCATCAACAAATACGGGATTGATCCGGCCAAGGTGGTCACCGTTCACAACGCGGTGGATTTCAGCGGCCGGGAGAACCTGCAGGTGGAACGCGGCATCCGGGACAAGGTGGTCACCTTCCTGGGCCGCATCACCTTCCAGAAGGGTCCCGAGTATTTTATCGAGGCGGCGGCGAAGGTGCTCAAACGCACCACCGGTGTCCGTTTCGTGATGGCCGGCAGCGGCGATATGATGAACCGCTGCATCCGCCATGTCGCCCGCCTGGGCATATCGGACCGCTTCCACTTCACGGGATTCCTCCGCGGAACGGATGTGCAGAAGATGTTCGCCCTTTCGGATGTATACGTGATGCCTTCTGTCTCGGAGCCGTTCGGGATCTCTCCGCTGGAAGCCATGCGGACGGGCGTCCCGTCGGTGATTTCGCGCCAGAGCGGTGCGGCCGAAGTGCTGAAATATGCCTTTAAGGTGGATTTCTGGGATGTCGATGCCATGGCGGACCAGATTTACGCCCTTCTCCAATACCCCGCCTTGGCAAAGTTCGCCGCCAAGCAGGGCTTCGATGAGGTGAACACCCTCAAATGGAACGCCGCGACGGCGAAATTGAAGAAAGTGTATGAAAGTGTACTAAAACAATAGCATATGAAAAAGTCGGTCTGTCTATATTTCCAGGTCCACCAGCCCACGCGGCTGCGCCTGTACAGGTTTTTCGATATCGGCAAGGATTCCCACTACTATGACGATTTTGCCGACCGGACCATCCTCAAGCGGGTGGCACAGAAGTGCTATCTGCCGATGAACCAGTTGCTGCTGGATGTCATCAAGCAGCAGAAAGGGGCATTCAAGGTGGCTTTTTCGCTCTCCGGCAGCGTGCTGGAGCAGTTTGAGCGCTATGCCCCCGAAGTGATTGATTCGTTCCGCGCCCTGGCCGATACCGGCTGCGTGGAATTCCTGGCCGAGACCTATTACCACTCCCTGGCCTCGCTGGCTTCGGAGGCGGAATTCAGCCACCAGGTGCTCAAACACAAGGCCTTGGTGGAGCAGCTTTTCGGCCAGACGCCGAAAACGTTCCGGAACACCGAGCTCATCTATTCCGACAGCATCGGCAAGCAGGTTTATCAGCTGGGCTTCAAGACGATGCTTACCGAGGGCGCCCGCCACATCATGGGCTGGAAGAGTCCGGACTACGTGTATTCCTGCGCGGAGCAGCCGAAGCTGAAACTCCTCCTGCGGAACTACTCGCTCAGCGACGACATCGCCTTCCGATTCTCGAACAAGAGCTGGAAAGACTGGCCCCTGACGGCCGAGAAATACCTTTCCTGGCTGAAACAGTCCGAAGGGGAAATCATCAACCTCTTCATGGATTACGAGACCTTCGGGGAGCACCAGGCTGCCTCCAGCGGCATTTTCGACTTTATGCGTTATCTGCCGGAGGCCATCACGCAGGATGGTACCTTCGAGTTTGTCACGCCTTCCCAGGCGGCCCGCAAGCACAAAGCCGTGGCACCCATCGATGTGCCGCAAACCATCTCCTGGGCCGACGAAGAGCGCGACGTGACGGCCTGGCTGGGCAATGAGCTCCAGCAGGATGCCTTCAACAAGCTCTACGCCCAGACAGAAAAACTCTCCATCCTGAACAATCCGACCCTCTGGGAGGACTTCGGGCATTTGCAGGAGAGCGACCATTTCTACTACATGTGCACGAAATTCTTCTCGGACGGGGAGGTGCACAAGTATTTCAATCCGTACGATACGCCCTACGAGGCATTTATCAATTATATGAACGTATTGAGTGACTTTATTATCCGGGTGAATGACGCCCTGACGGTCTCTGCGCCGGAGGTCGCCGCGCCCGCGAAAAAGAAGACGGTCACGAAAACGAAGAAAAAATAAATCTAAGAAAAACGAATGAGTTACGAAAGAATTGCCGTTAACCAGCCCTCCTGGCAGAGCGTGATGGTCACCCGTCACCTCCCGGCTGAAATTAGCGGCCTGGAGCGCCTCTCCAAGAATTTGTGGTGGTGCTGGAATGAGGATGCGAAAGCGTTGTTTAAACTGATCGATGAGGATGTCTGGCACCGGAGCGGACACAATCCGATGGACGTGCTGGATACCGTCAGCCTGAAACATTTCAAGGCCCTTGCACAAGATAAAGAGTTCCTGAAAGCCTACAACAAGGTGATGCAGGAATTCGACAATTATATGGCGCTGAAGGCGGACCGGAAGGATCCTTCCATTGCGTATTTCTGCATGGAATATGGCCTGGACGCTTCCTTGCGGATCTATTCCGGCGGCCTGGGTATCCTGGCCGGCGACTACCTCAAGGAAACCAGCGACATGAATGTAAACCTGGTGGCGGTGGGCCTTCTGTACCGCTTCGGCTACTTTACGCAGGTTTTGTCCTCCCATGGCGACCAGGTGGCCCGGGACGATGCCCAGGACTTCCTGAAGATTCCGGCCGAGCCGGTGCTGGACGCGTCCGGCAACTGGGTCACGACCACGGTGACCTTCCCCGGCCGTACCCTGACCGCCCGTATCTGGAAAGTGGCGGTGGGCCGTACGGACCTGTACCTGCTGGATGCCGATTATGAAGCCAACAGCGCCGAAGACCGCCAGGTTACCTGGCACCTGTACGGCGGCGACTGGGAGAACCGCCTGAAGCAGGAAATCCTGCTGGGCATCGGCGGTATCCGTGCCCTGCGCGCCCTGGGCCTCAACCCGACCATCTATCACTGCAACGAGGGTCACGCTGCCTTCATCGGTCTGGAACGCCTGCGCGAATACATGCAGAACGACCACCTGGACTTTGAGGAAGCCCTGGAGGTGGTGCGCGGATCGTCCCTCTTTACCACGCATACGCCGGTTCCTGCCGGCCACGATGCGTTCGAAGAGAACATGATGCGCCGGTATTTCGGCCATTATCCGCAGCGGTTCGGCATTGACTGGGAGCGCATGATGAGCCTGGGCCGCCTGAATCCCCGCGATCCGGAAGAACGCTTCTCCATGAGCAAACTGGCCGCCAACATTTCGCAGAACGTCAACGGCGTGTCCATGCTGCACGGACAGGTGTCCCGCGACATCTTCTCCAGCCTCTATCCGGGTTATCTGCCCGAGGAGCTATATATAAGCTATGTGACCAACGGCGTGCATTATCCCACGTGGACGGCCAAGGAATGGAAAGCCATCCATGCCAAGGTCTTCGGGGAGGAATTCAAGACGCACCATTACGACAAAAATTGTTTCGAAGGCATTTACAAGGTGGGCGATGAAGAGATCTGGAACGTCCGCAAACAGTTGAAGCGGCATCTCATCGAAGTCATCAACGAGAAGCTGTCCGATCCTTCCCTGGGCAACCACTACTCGCCGAAGGAGATCGTGACCATTCACGATACGCTGCGGGACGATGTGCTCACCATCGGTTTCGCCCGCCGGTTCGCGACCTACAAACGGGCGACCCTGCTGTTCAGCGATCTGGACCGCCTGGATGCCATCGTGAACGATCCCAAGCGTCCGGTGCAGTTCATCTTTGCGGGCAAGGCCCACCCGGCCGATGGCGCGGGACAGGACCTGATCCGCCAGATTATTGCCATTTCCAAGCAGGAACGCTTCATCGGAAAGATCGTGTTCGTGCCCGGATACGATATCTGGGTGGCCAAGCGCCTGGTGCAGGGCGTGGATGTGTGGCTGAACAATCCCACGCGTCCGCAGGAAGCCTCCGGAACGTCCGGCGAAAAAGCTGCGATGAACGGCGTGATGCATTTCTCCGTCCTGGACGGCTGGTGGGTGGAAGGCTACAAGGAAGGTGCCGGCTGGGCGCTTCCGCAGGAGACCATGTACAATGACAACAACTACCAGAATGAACTGGACGCCGCTACGGAATACGCCATTATCGAGAACGAAATCGCCCCGGCTTATTACGATATCGATCCGGTCACGGGACGCTCGTCCAAGTGGATCGGATACATCCGCAACACCATTGCGCAGGTGGCCTGCAACTTTACCACCAACCGCATGCTGACGGATTATCTGAACCAGTATTACGACCCGCAGGCGGCCCGAACGGCCGAACTCTGCGCCGACGATTTCGCCCAGGCCAGGAAGATCGCGGCCTGGAAGAAGCACATGCGTGCCGAATGGTGGAATGTTCAGGTGGTGTCCTATACCCAGCCCGATGCTTCTTACAGCCTCTCTCCGACCAATAGCCTGGAGTCTGAGGTGGTGTTGCGGATCGGGGACCTGGATCCGAACGAAATCGGTGTGGAGATTCTCTTTACGACAACCGGGAAAGACGGCCGTCAGCATATTCGCGAAGTGGCTGAGTACGAGGTGGTTGAATGCAACGCCGGCGTAGCCCGTTACCGGGCGTCCATCCTGCCGGAGCGCACGGGTATGTACCAGGTGGCAACGCGGATGTACGCCAAGAATCCGTTGCTGCCGCACCGCCAGGATTTCGAGCTGGTTCGTTGGCTGTAAGAGAACGATGATTGTTGCAACCGGTTTTTTCGACGGGGTCCATCTGGGACACCGTCAGGTGATCCGGCAGCTTGTCGAAACGGCTGCGGCCCGGGGGGATGAGAGCATGGTGCTCACCTTCTGGCCGCATCCGCGTACAGTCTTGCAGGATGATGCGCGCAGTCTCCGCCTGCTTTCTACCCTGGCCGAAAAGAAGGCGCTTTTGACGGAATTGGGCGTGGACCATGTGGAGGTCCTGCCCTTTTCGCGGGAGTTTAGCCGCTGGACGGCGCGGGAGTATCTGGAGGAGGTGGTCATCGGCCGGTATGGCGGCCGCGCCATCCTGCTGGGCTACGACAACCGGATCGGTTCCGACGGGCTTGCCCCGGAAGAAATCGCCCGCCTGGCCGCATCCCTTGGCCTGGATGTGATCCGCCCCGATTGCATCGCCGCTCCAGGCGCAGCTCCGTCTCGCAGAGACGCGTCCTCGCTGCGCGGTCCCGGCCCGCTCCGCTGCGGAAATGCTCGCCGGAGCTTGGCGCCGGAAGCGGCAATCAGTTCTACGCGGATCCGGAAGGAACTGGAAGAGGGACGGGTGGAAGAAGCGGCCGCGATGCTGGGCTATCCCTACCGCCTGCACGGCGTGGTGGTGGCCGGAAACCGGCTGGGCCGCACCATCGGTTTCCCCACTGCCAATATGCAACTTTACGAGCCGCTGAAACTGGTTCCCGCCAACGGGGTTTACCAGGTGAAAGTGGAGACGCTGGGCCAGACCTATACCGGCATGTGCAACATTGGTGTTCGCCCTACCGTGGGGGCCGGAAACGCCCGTACCATTGAAACGCATATCCTTGATTTTAACGAAGATATATACGGTCTTGACATTACCATCTCCTTCTTGCGGAAGGTGCGGGACGAACGTCGTTTCGATTCCCTGGACGATTTGCGCGCGCAGTTGGAGAGAGACCGTGCATTTTGTTTTCAATAATTTTTTATTTATCTTTGCACAACAGGGTTCTGCACATTTGGGCAGGACTCCTTTTTAATTGTTTGTGCTTTAGTTTTAGTAGCAAATGGCAGACATTCATTATATGACCCAGGACGGTCTTGAGAAGCTCAAGAAGGACCTGGCAGACGCTTTGGCCAAGCGCCCCGAGATCTCGGCGGCGATTGCTGAAGCGCGCGAGAAGGGCGATCTCTCCGAGAACGCCGAATACGATGCGGCCCGCGAAGCGCAGGGGCTGCTGGAAATCAAAATAGCCAACCTGAAGAACCTTATCGCCAATGCCAAAATCATCGATGAGTCGCAGCTCAGTACCGAGAAGATTCAGCTGATGAACAAGGTGAAGATCCGCAACCTGGCGAACAAGGCCGTGATGGAGTTCACCATTGTCGGGGAGACCGAGGCGGATTTCGCCCACGGCAAGCTGGCGGCCACGACGCCCATCGGACGGGCCCTCATGGGCCATTCGAAAGGCGAAGTGGTTGAGGCTCAGGTCCCTTCGGGTGTGATGAAATTTGAAATCCTGGACATTACCCTGTAAGATGGCAACGATTTTTACCCGGATCGCCAACGGCGAGATTCCTTCGTACAAGGTGGCGGAGGATGCGGATTTCTATGCTTTTCTGGATATCAATCCCCTGGCAAAGGGCCATACCCTCGTGATTCCCAAACACGTGGAGGACGACTATATCTTCCACCTGGACGAGCAGACCTATGCCGGTCTGTGGGCCTTTGCCCGCAAGGTGGCGGTGGCGCTGAAGGCGGCGGTCCCCTGCCAGCGGGTGGGCGTTTGCGTGCTGGGCATGGAAGTCCCGCACACCCACATCCACCTGGTTCCGCTCCAGTCCGAGAAGGATCTGAATTTCTCCAATCCCCGGGCCGTCGTAACGCCCGAAGAAAACGCCCGTATCGCGGCATCCATCCTCAAAGAATATGAGAATCTTTAATGCTTTTGCGGCCGTGCTGGCCGCTGCGCTGGTGCTGGCATCCTGCTCGAACAAGGCGGTGGTGCGCGGAACCGTGGACGGTCTCTCCGAAGGCGAGGTCGTTGTCAAACTATTGGATTTCAATAAGTTTAAAGTTCTTGACACGCTCAAGACGGGCAAGGACGGCAGTTTCTGCTACCGGGTCGATGTCAAACCCGGAGATCCGGATTTTGTGTATCTGTTCCGTGGCGAGACGTCCCTGGCGGGTCTCCTGCTGCAGCGTGGCGACCGGGTAACCGTTCAGTGCGATACCCTGGGAAACTATTCGGTTGAGGGATCGGAGGAAAGCGCGCTCCTGTGCCGGGTAGATACCGATTTCGCCTCCTTCCTGAAGGACTTCGAGGCATCGGAGAATCCGAAGGAACTCACCCGGAAATACATCGACTTTTATCGGAACAGCGTCCGTTACATCCTGGAGCATTCCCATTCGCTTACCGTGATTCCGGTGCTGTACCGCGAGGTGAATCCGAACCTGCCGATCTTCGGCCAGCGGACGGATGCCATCCACTTCATGAACATGCGGGACTCTCTGCTGACGGTTTATCCCGATTCCCGCTACGTGAAGGCATTGGAAAAGGAAGCGGCGCGTCGGGAAAACCAGCTTTCCATGGCTTATCGCATCATGAATGCCGAAACGCTGGGCTATCCGGATCTGGAACTGCCCGACCAGCATGGCAAGAAAGTGAAGCTGAGCGAGGTAGATGCCAAGGTGGTGATGCTCTATTTCTGGACCGCCGCCGACGCGACCCATAAGATGCAGAACCTGGATGTGCTGAAGCCCGTATATCAGGAGTTCCACAACAAGGGTTTTGAAATCTTTGCCGTGTCGCTGGATACCGACAAGGCCGTCTGGGCCCGTGCTGTGGAGAACCAGAAACTGCCGTGGATCAATGTCTGCGATGGCCTGGGCCTGGGTTCGCCCTCTATCCGGATGTACAATGTACAGCAGGTGCCTTCGGCCTTCTTCCTGGTGGACGGTGAACTGAAAGTACGCGCCTGGAAGAACGAGTCCACCCTGCGCAGTGCGGTTTCCGATTTGTTGAAATAAGGATTAGAACAGTTTCTTGCGGCTCACGGTCGCAATGAAATCTTTCAGATAGGACGGTTCGAAGTACGCGATGTCTTCGAACCGTTTTTCGTCCCAGGCCCGGAGGGCGGGAACGAGCATCGAACCGGCCTTGGGCCAGGCTTCGGCGAAATGGGCGTTGGGATGGGTCAGGACGGGTGCGCACTTGACGGCACCGTCGCCCACGAAGAGCACGGGACCTTCGTCCAGAATGTCCGCAAAACTATCGGCTTCAATGACTTGCGGGCGCGTTTCGGACTGCGCGACGCCATCGGCCGAAAAGACGGCGGTATAGACCTCCATGCGGCGGGCATCCACCATGGGCACGATGTGGCGGCAGCCTTCCGGCAGCAGCCCCTCTTCGATCGCCTGGCGGCAAAGGGTCTCCAGGGTGCCCACGCTCAGCAGGGGAATGCCGGCGCCGAAGCAGAGTCCCTTGGCCGTGGAAACGCCCACGCGCAGGCCCGTGTAAGAACCCGGGCCGCGTCCTACGCAAACGGCGCTGCAGTCTTTAACCTTGAGTCCGCGCTCGTCCAGAAGGGCTTTGACAAAGGGGGCGGTGAGGGCGGCATGCTCGCGGGTGCCGGAACTCTCCCGGCTGGCCACGATGCGGCCGTCTTCGGCCAGGGCGGCCGAACAGAGCGAGGTGGAGGTTTCAATAAACAGGATCCGGACCATGGCTTGTTACGGGAGGAGCAGTTTCTTGAAGAAGGGGAAGACCTGGCAGGTGAGGTCTTTGAGCCCGGTATAGAGGAAGGAACCGTCCAGGACGGCCGGTTTTACCAGATGGACCTTCAGGTTCAAGGCATGGAAGAGGACGATGAGCACGCCCACGATGATGGCCGTCTTGATGAGGGCGAACACCAGGCCCAGCAACTTGTCCAGCCAGCCCAGCATGGCCAGTTTGAGCACGCGCTCAAAGACGTTGCCCAGCAGGGAAAGCAGGAAAATGACCAAGGCGAGAACAATGATGAACGCGATGACGTCCATGTAGGTGGGGGAGATGTCGAAATATTTTAATAGCCAAATGCTTAAGGGCTCCGAGAAGTTCCAGGAGAACCAAATACCCACCACCAGGGCCACCAGGCCCATGGCTTGTCTGACAAATCCTTTTTGCAAGCCCAGGACCAGAGCCGGGACAAAGCAAACAATCAGGAGTAGATCTACTGCGTTCATTTGCGAAACAAGTGTAAAATGTATATCTTTGTTGATTCAAAGACAGTGCAAAATTATACAAAATTTATGACATTCAACGAATATAAGGGGCTGGATCTGGTTGCGACCGGAAATGAGATGCTGGAAATGTGGCGTCGGGAAGATGCTTTCCGCGCATCGATGCGTTTGCGTGAAGGGGCCCCGAAGTTCATTTTCTTCGAAGGTCCGCCGTCGGCCAATGGCAAACCGGGCATCCACCATGTGATGGCCCGTTCCATCAAGGATGCCATCTGCCGCTACAAGACGCAGACCGGTTTCCAGGTGGCCCGCCGGGCCGGCTGGGATACCCATGGATTGCCCGTTGAACTGGGTGTAGAGAAGAAACTGGGCATTACGAAAGCCGACATCGGCACCAAGATATCTGTCGAAGAATACAACGCCACCTGCCGCAAGGAGGTGATGAAATATACCGCCGAATGGGTGAACATGACCGAGCGGGTGGGTTACTGGGTGGATATGGACGATCCGTACATCACCTATGACAACCGCTACATCGAGACCTTGTGGTATCTGCTGAAGAAGATTTACGACAAGGGGCTGCTCTACAAGGGCTACACCATCCAGCCGTATTCGCCTACCGACGGCACGGGTCTCAGTTCGCACGAACTGAACCAGCCCGGCTGTTACCGGGATGTGACCGATACCACGGCCACCGTTCAGTTCGAGATCATCAAGGACGGTGTCAGCCAGCCTTTGTTCGATGTGGAAGCCCTGCCGGTCTTCTTCCTGGCCTGGACCACCACGCCGTGGACCCTGCCTTCCAATACGGCCCTCTGCGTGGGACCGAACATCGAATATGTCCGGGTCCGCAGCCAGCATCCCTATACGGGTGCCGAGGCCATTTATGTGGTGGCCAAAGACTTGGTAGAGAGCATCTTCGACCCCAAACGCAATCCCGGAACCGTGCTGGAGGGAAGTTTCTTGGGCAAGGAACTCGCCGGCATCCGCTATCATCAGCTGATTCCCTGGTTCAAACCGGTAGAAGGAGAGGCGTTCCGGGTAATTCTGGGCGACTATGTGACCACGGAGGATGGTACGGGTATCGTACACATCGCCCCGACTTTCGGTGCGGACGATAAACGGGTGGCGGCTGCGGCCGGCATTCCCGGTATCATGCCGATAGACAAAGACGGCAACCCGCAGGCACAGGTGGACCGCCAGGGCCGCTTCTACCGCCTGGAAGACCTGGATCCGGACTATGTGTCCCGCTTCGTGGATCCGTCATACAAGGAATTCGCCGGCCGTTATGTCAAGAGCGGCTTCCTGAAATATTTCGAAGGCAAGGAGGAAGAAACTTCGCTGGACGTGGACCTGTGCCTGATGATGAAGGCCGACGGCCGTCTGTTCAAGATGCAGAAGCACGTTCACAGCTATCCGCACAGCTGGCGCACGGATATGCCGGTCCTGTATTATCCGCTGGACTCCTGGTTCATCAAGGCGACGGCGGTCAAGGACCAGATGGTGGCCCTGAACAAGACCATTGCCTGGAAGCCGGAATCCACCGGAACCGGCCGTTTCGGACAGTGGCTGGAAAACATCCAGGACTGGAACCTGAGCCGCAGCCGTTTCTGGGGTACGCCGCTTCCGATCTGGCGCACCGAAGACGGCCGCGAAGAGGTCTGCATCGGCTCGGCCGCTGAACTGTACGCGGAAATCGACAAGGCGGTGGCTGCTGGAGTCATGCCGTCCAACCCGTTGAAAGACAGTGGGTTCGATCCGGCCGACCTGTCCCTCGAGAACTACAACCGGATAGACCTTCACCGTCCGTTTATGGATCAGGTTTACCTGGTTTCTCCCAGCGGGAAGAAGATGACCCGCGAATCCGACCTGATTGACGTTTGGTTCGATTCGGGTGCCATGCCGTATGCCCAGGAGGGCCTGCGGAACCTCGGCAAGGAGAACTTCGGCGCTACGGCCGACTTCATCGCGGAGGGCGTGGATCAGACACGCGGCTGGTTCTATACCCTGCACGCCATCCATACCATGATTTCGGGTACCCCGGCCTTCAAGCGCGTCATTTCCAATGGCCTGGTGCTGGACAAGAACGGCAACAAGATGTCCAAGCGACTGGGGAATGCGGTGGATCCGTTCGACCAGCTGGACAAATACGGGGCCGATGCCCTGCGTTGGTACATGCTGACCAACGCCCAGCCGTGGGACAACCTGAAGTTTGACGAATCGGGTGTGGACGAAGTGCGCCGCAAATTCTTCGGCACCCTCTTCAATACGTACAAACTATTCGCCCAGTATGCCAATGTGGACGGATTCGATCCGGCCGCTCCCGCCGTTCCGGTGGCGCAGCGTCCCGAAATCGACCGCTGGGCGCTTTCCAAACTGAATACGCTCGTGTCCCAGGTGCTCGCCGCCTATGAGGATTACGATATCACCACGGCCGGCCGGCTGATCCAGGACTTTGTGTGCGACGAGGTGAGCAACTGGTATGTCCGCCTGAACCGCAAGCGCTACTGGGGTGGCGAGAAAGGGGCCGACAAGGATGCCGCCTACCAGACCCTTCACGAGATTCTGGTGAAAGTGGCCATCCTGGGTGCTCCCATCGCCCCGTTCTATATGGACCGCCTGTACCGCGACCTTACCGGGTCCGCCACGTCGGTTCATTTCGTGCTGATGCCGTCGGTGGCGGCGGAACAGATCGATGCCGATCTGGAGGAGAGCATGGCGCTGGCCCAGAAGGCCTGCTCGCTGGTGCACTCGCTGCGCAAACTTCATCATCTGAACGTCCGCCAGCCGCTTTCCAAGGTGGTGGTGCCGGTCATTTCCGAGAAGGTCCGCTCCCAGCTGGGCCGATTCTCCGACCTGGTCCTGGGCGAGGTGAACGTGAAGGAACTGGAGTTCATTGCCGATACCTCCGGCATCCTCACCCTGAAGATCAAACCGAACTTCAAGACGCTTGGAAAGGTCTATGGCAAACGGATGAAAGAGATTGCCGCGGCCTTCGCCGGCCTGGACCAGGCCACGATTTCCGCCATTCAGCGGGCCGACCTGGCCGGTGCCGACTATACCCTTGCCCTCCCGGAGGGCGACGTGGTCCTGCATCCGGACGATTATGAAATCAGCTCGGAAGATATGCAGGGCTGGGCGGTAGCGACGGAAGGTTCGCTGACCGTTGCGCTGGACCTGGTGGTAACCGATGAGCTGCGTTGCGAGGGTGTGGCCCGCGAACTCGTGAACCGGATCCAGAACCTCCGCAAGGAGAGCGGTTTCGATATCACCGACCGGGTGGACGTGGTCCTTTGCCCCGGTTGCGCGGATGCCGACCTGGAAACCGCCGTGGCTTCCTTCAAAGAATACATTTGCTCCCAAACCCTGGCGCGCACGCTTTCCATCGGCCCGGCCGACGGCGGCGTCCCGGTGGAATGGGAAAATGGAAACATGATAATCAAAGTAACACGCTAAACGTTATTCGTTATGGCAGAAGACAATAAACCTATCGAGAAGACCCGTTACAGTGACGAGGAACTCGCCGAATTCAAAACTATTATCCAGGGAATGCTGGAAAAGGCCCGTGCCGAGTATGACACGCTTCGTCAAGTGGTGATGCATAATGGCAGCAACGACATCGAAGACACCACGCCGTCCTTCAAGACGGTGGAGGACGATGGCGCCTACCAGCTCTCCAAGGAAGAAGCCAGCCAGCTGGCCCAGCGTCAGTACAAGTTCATCCAGAACCTGGAGGCGGCGCTGGTGCGGATTGAAAACAAGACCTATGGCATCTGCCGGGTAACGGGCAAACTGATCCCCAAGGAGCGGCTGCGCCTGGTTCCCCACGCCACCCTTACGGTAGAGGCGAAGGAAATGTTGGCCAAGACGGGTGGTAAATGATGAAAATCGGCAAGGGGAAGAAACTGCTCCTGCTGGGTATCCTGCTTGTAGTGATAGACCAGGCCATCAAGGTCCTGGTCAAGGTAAACCTGCCCCTCGGCGGCGGTTTCCACGTTATGGGAAACTGGTTCCGCATCCTCTTTATTGAAAACGAGGGGATGGCCTTCGGCATGAAATTCGGCGGCGCCGTGGGGAAATTCCTCCTGTCGTTCTTCCGGATCTGCCTCTTTGGCTTCCTCTGCTGGTGGATTACCAAGCTGGCCCGCCGCGGCACGTCCCGGGGAGAAGAAGGGGCCAACCCGGTTCCCACCGGTGTCCTGGTGGGGCTAACCCTCATCACGGCCGGTGCCCTGGGCAACATTTTGGACAGCCTGTTCTACGGCCAGCTCTTTACCGCATCGGGGCCCGATACCCTGGCCACCTTCGGCGGCACGTATGCGCCTCTGATGTTTGGTAAGGTGGTGGATATGTTCTACTTCCCGCTGATTGATACCACCTGGCCCACCTGGATGCCCTGGATTGGCGGCACCCCGCTGCGTTTCTTTGAACCCGTATTTAATTTTGCCGACAGTTGTGTTACGGTTGGCGCTATCTATCTGATCCTCTTCCAATGGCGTTTTTTTGCCAAAGAAGAATAATTCACTAAATTTGCAACCCCAAAAACGGAGAGTTGGCAGAGTGGTCTAATGCGGCGGTCTTGAAAACCGTTGAGCTTCGCGGCTCCGGGGGTTCGAATCCCTCACTCTCCGCTAAAAGCCACAAAAACTGCGTGAAGCTTGCTTGAACGCAGTTTTTTTCGTGGCTTTTAGCAAGCCCGCCGCAGGCGGGCAGGGATCTCGCAAGCCGCCTCAGGCGGCGTAGCGGAATCCCTCAGGAGAGTGAGGGAGGTTGCGGTCGCAAGCCGCCTCAGGCGGCGTAGCGGAATCCCTCAGGAGAGTGAGGGATGGAAGCAATACTAAAAAAACACTATATTTGTAATTTGATGACACTAAACAAACATGTGCAGAAGACCAACGCCGCTCGGTTACTGGAAGCGGCGAAGATTCCTTTCGAGTTGATTCCCTATCGGTTCGATGAGGAGGATTTGGCGGCGGAGCACGTTGCCGACGAGCTTGGTGAACCCATCGAGCAGGTCTTCAAGACCCTGGTCCTTCGGGGAGACCGCACCGGACTCTTTGTCTGCGTCATGCCCGGGAACCTGGAAGTGGACCTGAAGGTTGCGGCCAGCATTTCCGGCAACAAAAGTGCCGCCATGCTTCACATGAAAGAGTTGTTGCCCGAAACCGGGTATATCCGGGGAGGTTGCTCTCCCGTAGGCATGAAAAAGCCGCTCCCGACCTTTTTCCACGAGTCGGCCCTCCTCTACGATTTTATCTACGTCAGTGCCGGTGTCCGGGGCCTCCAGCTCAAGATTAATCCCCAGTCCCTGATAGACTTTATTGGCGCCGGGATTTATCCGCTGTAACGGCTTCTTTAAACCGTAATTCCGCTTCGAGCATGGCGAGTTTCGGCATCTCGAAGCCGGCTTTCCGGGCCTCGGCGATGGGACGGGTGTACAGGTATTCGATTTCCATCGGCCGCCCGTTGTCGAAATCGAGCTTCATGGATGGGCTGTAAGGGGTCATCTTGTCGGTCATGGCCATCATCTTGTCGGCGAATTCGCTGGTCAGCGCCTCCACGCCCAGGGCCCGGGCCGCCCCGATTACTTCCATCATCTGGTCATAGATGAGGGCGCGTGTGGCAGGCGTTTGCAGCAGCTGGGCGGTAGAGGTATTCAGCGCTACCGTCATGCCGTTAAAGGGCATGTTCCAGACCGCCTTCTTCCAGCGCGCTTCCAGATAAGGGACCTCCGCGGCGGTCAGGCCGGCCGCCTGCAGATCGGCCAGCAGGGCCTGGAAACGCGCTTCGGGGCAGGAGAAGTTGCCCAGGTTGAGGGAACCGTAGTCCTGGTGGCAGATATGGCCGGGACCCGTTTTCGCGCAGCAGATAAAGGCCAGGCCCGCCACAATGTGCAGCTGGGGGAAGATGCGCTGCAGGTCCTCTTCCAGGCCGATTCCGTTCTGGATGAGGACAACGGTGGTCTGTTCGTGAAGGAGGGGGCGCAGCAAGCGGGGCAGCACGTCGTGGTTTTTCACCGATTTCAGGCCGACCAAGACGACATCCGACTCCGGCATGTCTTCCGCCCGCCCGTAGGCCTCCACTTCCGGCAGGACGAAGTCGCCGTCGCAACTGTCGACCCGCAGCCCGTGCTGCAGGACGTGTTCATAATCGCTGTGCAGCAGAAAACGCACCGTCCTACCGGCGCGCGCCAGCCGTCCGCCGAAGAATCCTCCGATGGCACCCGTTCCTATAATTGAATATCGAAGCATACTACAAAGTAAAATAAAAAAAAAGATTCAACCACTAATTTGAGAATACGAAAAGCTATTATGTCGTTTTGTATGTTGTATTAAAAATAGTTGTCGCACGATTCCCAACCATTATCTCACTTAATTTTTTCATTTTTTTTTTGGGGGGGGGGGGGGATAAATACTTTTATTGTGTCCCTATTATTGTACTCGATGATCAATAGTAAAGACACTCTCTAGACTATAAAATGCTAATTATAGTATGTTGATAACTATAGTTAGCATCCATAACTTTGTACAACTGAAAATCAAGCACGTACATAATGGAAAAAGAGGCAGTTCTCATAGCGTTTGGACGAAAGGTTCAGGCACTTAGGAAAGAACGTAACCTGTCCCAAGAACAACTTGCGGACATGGCTGGTGTTCATAGGACCTATATTGGCATGATCGAACGAGCAGAAAAGAATATTACTCTCTGTAATATCGAACGGATTACAAAAGCATTAGAAGTGGATATTAAAGACATGTTTTAAGATGGCTACTGTTATACCGGCTACAATTGTTGAAAGTACCCGTGCAGATTATCGGCGCACGTTGACAGAATTGTTCCTAAATGAATCGAATGGCATTGCAGGCGATCCAAGCAAATATGAATACCAAGTGGAAACGGATAATGCAGGCAATACCATTTATCTGAAAAGGCCTACGAATCTTAACAAGGGTTTTGATTTCGAGGTACGTGTTTCAAACGTTAGATTTAAGCATGTTAGTAAAAAAGGACGTGTCTCTCATAGCAATAGGCCGTCTCACGATAACATTTTAGAAGATTTAAGAGCGAAAAAGGCCGAAGACTCTGCACAGTACGCGAATCTTCGTTTGCTGATAGAACGCATATTTAATTGTGTTGAGGTTTCACCACAAGAATATGCCGGATTCACATTTCAGACTGGGTATCCAGTCGATATGATATGCAAGTGTATAAAATGGCTTTTTATTGAGCAAGACATTACTTATTGGAATTGGAGCGGACGGAATATGTTGTACAATGGCATAAGAGGCATTTAATCTTTTTCTTATGTATAATCCAAAGTATATTATTAACGGCCAGATGTGGCAATATCGTGGCCCCAAAGGTCCTGCAATTCATACATTCTTCACTTCAGACGGAACAGCAATTGCAATGTTCCAAGGATCAAGGGGAGTAAGACCGGATTTGGATTTCAAGGTAAAAATTTTACTGCCAAACCCAGACTCAACACCTTTCCTCCTTCCTCATGACGAATGGGTGGTTGACTTGCTCATTAAAGCCCAGCACTATAAAGAAGAGGTTATTAGCATTATAGATTACTACCTCCAGTTTTATGAAGACTGTCACCCCTTTGCGTCTGTGGAGGATAGGGCTGCATTTGAACCATCTACGGTTGCCCATATTGAAAAACAATTCAATAGAGTGTGCGTAACGGGGACAATGCCAATAGGAGGAATCGCCTTGATACTTGAATTGTTCTGCTTATGTGAAAAACAGAACCCTGACGCACATCAGTTTCGTCTTACACTTCTTTGGACGAAAGAATGTGTTGAAGGGACAAGAGACCTGAAGAATCTCTTGAATGTCGTAATTCGCCACAGAGAATATTAGAACGGAAGTTCGGGGCCATAGTAGATCTCGGGCTCACAAAGGACGCGAATATCGCTATCCTGGAAGAGCTTGGCCTGCTTCTCCAACTTCTTAAGAATCTCACTACGACGTTCTATGCTATTAAGTTCCTCGCGACGGGCTTTGCTCATTTCAAGGAATTTGTCTTCTTGATCAATGCCCAGAAATCTGCGTCCAAGGAGATTGGCTGCTATGCCGGTTGTGCTGCTTCCGGTAAACGGGTCAAGCACCCAGGCGCCCGGTTTTGTGGATGCTTGAATGATTCTGGAAAGGACGCACAACGGCTTCTGGGTCGGATGTTTGCCACAGGACTTCTCCCACGGAGCAATTGCCGGCAGTGTCCAGACATCACGCATCTGAGTTCCGCCATTGATTTCCTTCATCAACTCATAGTTGTAGTAGTGTGCAACTTTCTGTTCCTTACGCGCCCACAGTATATATTCCGCCGAGTATGTGAAATAACGACAGGAAAGATTAGGCGGAGGATTGGTCTTTACCCAAGTGATGCAGTTGAGGATCTTGAAATCTAATTCAGTTAAGCAACGGGCAACGGAGAAGATGTTGTGATAAGTTCCACTAACCCAGATGGTACCATCCGATTTCAGATGCTCCCGACAGGCCGCCAGCCATGTTTTGTCAAACTTGTAGTCTTCCTCAAATCCCTGAGACTTATCCCACTTGCCTTTGTTAACAGACACGGGAACGCCACTCTGAATGCTAATGCCACCGTTTGAGAGGTGATACGGAGGATCTGCGAAAATCATATCGAACTTGAATTCAAACGAATTCAGGAGTTCAATACAATCTCCCTGCAGGAGCGTAAAGTTCTTGTCCAGTGACTTGTAAAATGTCGTGGGCATACTATACAAGTTTCTTGTTGATTATGCCCTCATCTAGGTCCAAAATGTTGTATAGATGCTCCAAAACGTCGAAAGTCTCCTTGAGATTATTCCGAGCGGAGCCCCAGCCATGGCCATCGGTAATCCAAACGAATTTAAACGTGGGATGGTCTTTGGTCTCCAAAGCGAGTGTTTTATAACTACGAGCCGTCTCGTTCAGTTTCGAGCCACCGCTGGTGTAGAAATTGGTCTCAATGCCATAAATGATTTTGGGGCGCTTGATTACAAAGTCGAATCGCTTTTCGGTTCCACCCTCATTGGATATGCAGGAAAGGTCGATGCCCCACTTCTGCTCAATATCGTGGATATACATCTCTTTGAAATACGTCTCATCTTTTACCAGACCAGCTTTTTCTAAATAACCTTCTACCAGGTCTTCCATTACATGACCGCCGCGGTTCTTGCGTGCGTTTGAATCCAGGCCGGTTTCTACACCTGTAACATAGTCTATCAGACTGTTGATGTGTTTCTGCTGCATTAGGTCAAAGAGACCAGTTTCACGCATGAATACCACGTACTCCGCAATATGGTAGTTGGCATGACGAAAGTTCCAAACATGTTCACCATCGAAATCAACGGTAAGGATATCAGATTCTCGCTTAGCCAAAAGGATGGGGATGCACTTAAGTATTTCCGGATATCGTTTGTACAATGCCACAAACTCCTTTTCGATATCTTCACAACCAATCAAGGAGTTCATGATGTTCAATTCAACTTTAATGGAATCTACATTCTTGTAGATCTTTTGGAAATCAGTATAATACTGATAACCAGCGATGGCAGAACGAAAGCCTGCCAGCCAAGTGGTGAAATTTCTCATATTTATGCGTTTATGACGTTAGATATCATTAACTCAGAGATGGCCCCACGGCCGGATGCATCGGAATTAATCATTCTGGCAGCAGAGACTCTCTTAATGATAAAATGATTGTAAAGGGTATCAAAGAACGTCTCCTCGGGATTCACATCTCTGGGATCGGAATTACTTGCGATAAAGATGGATTTGGAAGCGGAAATATAAATGCAGAAGTCGCGCAGACGAATCTGCTCTTGATCATCGAACCCACCTTTTGCGTATGACGTAAAAGAAGAGGTGTCAGTTATTGGCTTATATGGAGGGTCAAAGTAGAATAATGAATGGGGACCGGCAAACCGTCCAGTTTCGGCAAAGTCACCACAAAGAATATCAACCTTTTGAAGAACCTTAGAACAAGCGCGAAGATTTTCCGCATCACAAATACGTGGATTAGCATATTTGCCATGAGGGACGTTGAATTCGCCTTTGGAATTAACGCGATAAAGGCCGTTGAAGCAGGTTCGATTAAGGAAAATAAAGAGACTGGCGGTTTCAATAGGAGTTGTTTTTTTTGTGTTGAATATAGCCCTCTTTGTCATATAGTAGTCCTTTCTGGCTTCCGAGTTTAGAGAGATATATTCATCTTGGATACGGGAAAGTCTCGCAATCAGTTCTTCAACTTGTACCTTAATGACGCGATAGGTACAGATGAGTTCTTCGTTAATGTCATTTATGACAGCATGTTCAATGTTGGGATAAGCTTGAAGAATCCAGAACAGAACGGCGCCACCACCTATGAATGGTTCTACATACGTAATGTGCTGACGAGTAGCGAAATCGCGTGGTAGCGATTTCTTAACCTCATCCAGCAATTGTGTTTTCCCTCCAACCCACTTGATAAATGGCCGGGCCTGTATCTTGTCTTCAACCAACTTCATACTCTCGTCTTATTTCTACAAACCTTAGATTTGCAGCGTAGTTCTCTGCACCTAGGTTTGTACGACAAAAGTAGTAAATTTATGCCGATAATAAAAGATACAAAAAGAAAGGATCGGTCAAAATGGAAAAGTAATTTTTCTGCAAAAAGACAAAAGGGTCTCCTGCTTACCGATAAGTAGCAGGTCCCAGTGCCTTTGGCCGTATTTATTCCTACGCTGTTTTGCGGATGGTGCCGAAGATGGCGAACATGTAGAGCCACAGGGCGACGATGGCGGCGATGGCGGCGGTCTGCGTGCCGGCTGCATCGGTCACGATGCCCAGGAGCGGCGTGACGAGCGCACCGCCCGCGATGCCGGTTACCAGCAGCGAAGAAACTTCGTTAGCCCGGTCAGGCGCATGTTTCAGGGCCAGCGAGAATACAATGCTGAAGAGGTTGGCGTATCCCAGTCCGAAGACCACCACGCTGGCAATGGCCAGCCAGGGGGTGTGGGCCACCAGCATGCCGGCAAAGCCCAGTAGGGCGATCAGGATGCTTGCCAGGTAAAAGTGTTTCTCGTTCAGTTTCATCAGGATGATACCGCCGCAGAAAGCGCTCACGGTACGGGCCAGGAAATAGGCGCTGTTGCCCAGACCGGCGTTGGCCACATCGAAACCGCAGCGTTCCATAAGCAGTTTCGGGAAGGTCACGCCAATTCCCACATCCACGCCCACCAGCACCAGGATGGCGATGAAGAACAGCAGGATGGTCTTGTCTTTCAGCAACGAGAACGTGCGGGCAAAGGAGACGCTTCCGGCATCCATCACGGGTTCGCTCTTTACGGGCGATAACCACAGCCACAGGGTGGCGAGCAGGGTAATGCCGGCATAAATGGGGAAGAGGAGCTTCCAGCCGAAGGCCGTTCCGGCACAGGCTGCCGCAATAATCGGGGCCAGGAAAGAACAAATAGCCTTGACAAACTGGCCCAGGGTGATGGTTCCCGTGAGTTTGTCGGCGTTCACCACTTCTGTTACCAGCGGGTTCATGCCTACCTGCAGCAGGGTGTTGCCGATGCCCAGGAAGGCAAAGGCAATCAGGTACCCGGTGAAACTGTCGCCCGTCAGGACGGGAATCAGCATGGCCACCATGCTCAGGATGAAACTGGCCAGCACCACGTTCTTGCGGCCGAATCGGTTCATCAGGAAGCCGGTGGGGATGCTCAGCAGGAAAAACCAGATGAAGCAGGATACCGAAATGAGGCTCACCATGGAGTCACTCATGCCCAGGTCGTCCTTGACATAATTGGTAGAAATACCGACGAGGTCCACGAAGCCCATGATGAAAAAGCCGAACATCACAGGCAGGATGGCGGAGAACAATTGATTATTCTTTCCCATATAGATTAAAGCAGTTTCTTGCGCAGGTTGAGGATCATGTCGTCCACCATCTCATCAAGGCCGAAGGTGGGCTTCCAGCCCCACTCGGCGCGAGCGCAGGAATCGTCCATCTTGTCCGGCCAGCTGTCGGCGATGGCCTGCCGCACCGGATCCACCTCGTAACGCATCTTGAAGTCCGGAATCCGCTTTGCGATGGCGGCGCGCAGGGTTTCCGGCTCGAAACTCATCGCCGCAATGTTGAAGGAGTTGCGGTGAACGAGTTGGGACGGATCGGCCTGCATGATATCCACGGCCGCCTGGAGGGCGTCCGGCATATACATCATGTCCATGTAGGTTCCGGCGGCAATCGGGCAGACGAATTCCTCGCCCTTGACGGCCGCGTAGAAGATTTCCACGGCGTAGTCCGTGGTGCCGCCGCCGGGCAGGGTGATGTGCGAAATCAGGCCCGGGAAGCGCACGGAACGCGTATCCACCCCGTATTTGTTGTGGTAGTAGTCGCTGAGCAACTCGGTAGCCACCTTGGTGACGCCATACATGGAGCGGGGCCGCTGGATGGTATCCTGGGGCGTGTTCTGGTGGGGCGTTTCGGGACCGAAGGAGCCGATGGAACTGGGGGTGAAGACGGCACAGCCCTTTTCGCGGGCAATCTCCAGGATGTTGATGAGGCCGTTCATCTGGATATTCCAGGCCATCAACGGTTTGCGTTCGGCTACCGCGGAAAGCAGGGCCGCCAGGTTGTAGATGGTATCGATCTTGTATTTTTCGACCGTTTCGGCGATTTGTGCCCCGTTGGTAACATCTACCACGGCACTGGGACCGCTCTCAAGCAATTCTCCCTTCGGTTCAGCACCCGGGATATAGCCGGCGACAATCGTTCCCTCCGGCAGCATGCGGCGGAGTTTCATCGTGAGTTCGGAGCCGATCTGACCGGTCGAGCCGATAATCAGGACATTTTTCATTTTTACAAATTATGCGGTACAAAGTTACATTTTTTTAACGGAAAGATAATATTTTCTTGTAAATTTGTGAGATGTAAGAAAGTTTTGTATTTTGAAGATATTATTTGTTTGCAACAACGCCTTTAACAAAGGCAACGGTCTGACGACCTCCCTACAATGTACGATGAAGGGGCTGCAGGAGAGAGGTCTGGAGGTCCGGCTGATGGCGGTAGAGAATGCCGATCCTTCCGGTCCCCAGGCGGATTATCCGTTGAAGCACTTTGTGATCCCCATTTTTGAGCCCCTTATCCGGGCGAACAGTTTTTCGTTCGCCAGAACCGACCGGGCTTTGATCCGCGAGGCGGTCCGATGGGCGGATGTCATCCATCTGGAGGAGGCTTTCCCGCTGCAGGTGGCGGTCTATAAAGCTGCACGGGCCGAGGGGAAACCCTGTGTCTCTACCTTCCATGTTTTCCCGCACAATATCCTGGCCAATCTGGGATTCGGGAAAAGGAGCCTGCTGGCTCCCCTCCTCATCGGGTGCGCGAACAAGTTTGTATATAACCGCTGCACGGACATCCAATGTCCCAGCCTGGCGGTTCGGGACTATCTGCTGGCCAGCGGTACCCGGGCCCGCCTGCATGTCATTTCCAACGGAATCGAGATTCCGGCGGAACCGCAACCGGTAAAAGCGGTAAATCCCGGCGATGTGATCGATATTCTGTGCGTGGGGCGTCTTTCGCGGGAGAAATCGCCCGAGACCCTCTTGAATGCGATGCGGTTCAGCAAATATGCCGGTCGGATCCGCCTCTATTTTGCGGGGAAAGGACCCAAGGAGAAGAAATACCGGAAGATGGCGGACCGGCTGATGAAAGCAGGCGTCCTGAAACAGGCACCGGTATTCGGATTCTATTCGTCGGACGAGCTGGCTACCCTGGCGGCCCATGCCTATCTGTACATCCACTGTGCGTGGGTGGAAGTGGAGGGCCTTTCCTGTCTGGAGGCCATGCGGGAGGGACTCGTCCCGGTTATCGGAGAGGGTCCGCTCATCGCCACATCGGCCTTCGCACTTTGCCCGGAAAGCCGGTACCCGGAACGGGACAGCCGGGCGCTGGCGCAGCGGATCGACTGGTGGATCGAACACCCCGAACGCCGTAACGAAGCGTCACGAGAGTATGCTGCCGCGGCCCGCCGGTACAATCTGGAAGAATCTATCGGGCAGTTGGTACAGCTGTATCAACGCGCCCTGGATCCTCAGTAGCCGATGCGTTCAATCGTTCCTCTTTTGCTGCTGGTTTTGCTGGCATCCTGCTCCTCGGCCCGGTATGCCACGGGGCCGGATTCGGAGCGTATCCGGGCGATGGAGGGTTTCCGCGGCCGGATCGAGGCAGTGGAGTATCCCACGGCGGAAAAGAATCTCTCCCGGCGCCGGATGGTGGTGTATCTGCCGGCATCTTACGCGACGGACAGCCTGCGCCGTTATCCTGTCATGTATCTGCTGCATGGGGCGCGCGGGAACGAACTTACCTGGCAGGAGCGAGGCCAGGTCTTTTCCTGCCTGGATTCGCTGGTAGCGGTGGGTGAAGCCGCGGAGTTTATCCTGGTCCTGCCCAATCTGAATAATTATTTTGGCGACAAGGATTACAAGAATGGCCGTGCCGTCAATGCCACGCGGGCGTTCTGGACGGTGGACGGCGAGTCGGAAAGCCATTTTGTGGACGAGGTGGTGGCCTTGACGGACAGCTTGTTCCGGACCCTTCCCGATAAAGCGGACCGTGCCCTTGCGGGCATGTCCAGCGGAGGGCTCCAGAGTGTTTACATATCGGCCAATCATCCGGAACAGTTCGGGTCGGTGGCCTTGTTTTCCCCTTATTTTTACCCCACGGTCGCGGCCTTGGGGCATCGGGATTTCTACGGGGGCCTGTGGAAGAAACTGGCGGTCCAGTTTGCGGACCTGCCTGCGGTGGATTATGCGATCTTTATCGGCCGGCATGACATCTTTTATCCCCATGTGCGGAACATTGACCGCAAAATGACGAAAAAAGGATATCCTCACCGCCTTGTCGTAACGGGGGGCGGACACAAATGGACTTCCTGGCAGTTGTTTTTTCGGGACTATGCCGCATCCGTTTTCCAGTGATTTTTGTTAATTTTGTAGCATAAAATATATAACCATGTACGGAAAATTCCAACAGCATCTTCAGGCCGAACTGGCTTCCATCGAGGAAGCGGGCCTGTACAAGCGTGAACGCAACATCGCATCGGCCCAAAGTGCCGAGATTACCCTTGAAGACGGCTCCAAGGCCCTGAATTTCTGCGCCAACAACTACCTGGGCCTGGCCGACAGCCCCCGCCTGATAGAGGCGGCGAAGAAGGCCATGGATGAGCGTGGCTTCGGGATGTCCTCCGTCCGTTTTATCTGTGGTACCCAGGACCTGCACAAACAGTTGGAAGCCGCTGTTTCCAAATTCTTCAAGACCGAGGATACGATCCTGTACGCGTCTTGCTTCGATGCCAACGGCGGCGTGTTCGAGCCCCTGCTCACGGCCGATGATGCCATTATCTCGGATTCCCTGAACCACGCCTCCATCATTGACGGTGTGCGTCTGTGCAAGGCGGTCCGTTACCGTTATGCCAATGCCGATATGGCCGACCTGGAGCGTCAGCTGCAGTTGGCCCAGGCCCAGCGTTTCCGCATCATCTGCACGGACGGCGTGTTCTCCATGGACGGCAACGTGGCCCCGATGGACCAGATCTGCGACCTGGCCGAGAAGTATGACGCCCTGGTGATGGTGGATGAGAGCCATTCCGCCGGCGTGGTTGGCCCCCGTGGACGCGGTGTTGCCGAGCAGTTCAACTGCTATGGCCGGATCGATATCTTTACGGGTACCCTCGGAAAGGCGTTCGGCGGCACCGTGGGCGGTTTTACCACCGGCCGGAAGGAGATTATCGACATGCTGCGCCAGCGTTCCCGTCCGTACCTTTTCTCCAATTCGCTGCCGCCGATGATCGTGGCCGCGGGTATCGAGATGTTCAAGATGCTCGAGGAGAGCGATGCCCTGCATGACCGTCAGCAGGAGAATGTGGCCTATTTCCGCGAGAAGATGATCGCCGCGGGTTTTGATATCAAACCGACCCAGAGCGCCATTTGCGCGGTGATGCTGTACGATGCGCCGCTGAGCCAGAAGTTTGCCGCCGCCATGGCCAAGGAGAATATCTTTGTGACCGGATTCTATTATCCGGTGGTTCCGAAGGGCCAGGCCCGCATCCGCGTCCAGCTGAGCGCCGCCCATACAAGAGAGCACCTCGACAAAGCCATCGCTGCCTTCATCAAGGTGGGTAAAGAATTGGGCGTTATCAAGTAGCTTTCCGCTTACTCCGCATAAAGGCCGACCAGGTTCAAAATGACCTGGGCGGCTTTTTCCATGCTTTCTACCGGAACGAACTCCATCTTGCCATGGAAGTTCAGCCCGCCGGCGAACAGGTTCGGGCAGGGAAGGCCTTTGAAAGAGAGGTTGGCGCCGTCGGTGCCGCCGCGGATGGGTTGAATCTTGGGCTTTACCCCCGCCATCTCCATGGCCTTCACGGCCTTGTCGATGATATGGTAATGCGGCTCCACCTGCTCGCGCATGTTGTAGTACTGGTCCTTCATCTCCAGATCGGCCGTGCCCTCGCCATACTTGGCGTTCACGAAAGCGGCCACCTTCGCCATCATCTCCTTCCGGGCCTCGAACCGGGCGCGGTCGTGGTCGCGGATGATATAGGCAAAATCGGCCTCCTCCACGCTTCCCTTGAAAGAAATGAGGTGGAAGAATCCTTCATACCCCTCCGTATGTTCCGGCCGGGCCAGGGCCGGGAGCTGGGCATTGAACTCCTGGCCGATGAGGATGGCGTTTTTCATCTTTCCCTTGGCGTAGCCCGGGTGCACGTTGCAGCCCTGGATGTGGATCCTGGCGCTGGCGGCATTGAAATTCTCGAACTCGAGTTCGCCCACCTCGCCCCCGTCCATCGTATAGGCATAGTCGGCCCCGAAACGCTTCACATCGAACTTGACCACGCCGCGACCGATTTCCTCGTCGGGCGTAAAGCCGATACACAGCGGTCCGTGGCGGAATTCGGGATGGGAGACGATATATTGCACCGCATCCATAATCTCGGCCACGCCGGCCTTGTCGTCGGCGCCCAGCAGGGTGGTGCCGTCGGTGGTAACGAGGGTCTGGCCCTTATAATGCAGCAGTTCCGGAAATTCTTCCGGTTTCAGCTGCAGGCCCGGAACGCCTTTCAAGTCGATGGCGCCGCCGTCGTAATTCGGGATGATCTGAGGCTTCACATCTTTCCCGCTGGCGTCGGGCGCCGTATCCACGTGGGCGATGAAACCCACGGCCGGCACCGCTTTATCGATATTGGAGGGAATCTTTGCCATCACATAGCCAAACTCGTCCAGCGAGGCATCCACACCCATCTGTTTCAGCTCCTCGCAGAGCATTTTCAGCAGGTTCAGCTGCTTGGCGGTCGAAGGCTGGCTTTCGGAATTCTCGTCCGACTGCGTGTCCACCGCCACATAGCGGAGGAATCTGTCCAGTAACTTTTCCATATCTTATTTCTTTTCCAGTTTCATCGAAGCATACAGGGTATAGGCGATGAGCGCCAGGTAGGGGACGATGGCCACGGCCTCGCCGTAGCGGGTGCTCCAGTCGGTGAGGAAGAGGTCCACGTTGGCAAAGCGCAGCACGGCGCTCACCACACCCATCAGGGCACCGCCGGCAATGAAACCGGATGCGATAAGGGTGCCTTTCTCGCTGCGTGCGGCGTTCACTTTCGCATCCTTGGAGCGGCTGCCCACGTACCAGGCGATGGCGCCGCCCACCACCAGCGGCAGGTTCAGGTCGATGGGGATGAACATACCCAGAGCGAACGGCAGGGCGGGAATCTTGCACAGGGTGAGCACAATGGCCAGGGCCGCGCCGATGCCGTACAGGAGCCAGGGAGCCCCGCCGCCGCTGAACATCGGCTGGATGACGGCCGCCATGGCGTTGGCCTGGGGCGCCACGAGGGCACCGTCGCCCGTGAAGCCGTAGGTCTTGTTCAGCACCAGCATCACGCCGCACACGGTGACCGCCGAAACGGCCACGCCCAGGAATTTCCAACCTTCCTGCTTCTGCGGGGTGGAACCGATCCAGTAGCCGATTTTCAGGTCGGTGATGAACGAACCGGCCACCGAAAGGGCCGTGCACACCACGCCGCCAATCACCAGGGCGGCTGCCATGCCGGCATTCCCCTTCAGGCCCACGGCCACGAGGATGAGCGAAGCAATGATGAGGGTCATCAGCGTCATGCCACTCACGGGGTTCGAGCCCACAATGGCGATGGCGTTCGCCGCCACGGTGGTGAAAAGGAAGGAGATGATGCCCACGATAACGAGTCCCACGAGGGCCTGCCACACATTGTTCACCACACCGCCCAAGGCGAAGAAAGCGAAAATGGCCAGCAGGGCAATCACGATGCCGAACACAACCGTCTTCATGGGCAGGTCGCGCTGCGTGCGCGCCGACTCGCCGGAAGCGGAATCGCCTTTGCGCGAAAACTCATTCACGGCCAGTCCCACGGCGCCCTTGATGACGCCGAACGACTTGATGATGCCGATGATGCCGGCCGTGGCGATGCCGCCGATACCGATATGGCGGGCATAGTCCTTGAAAATCTGCTCGGGCGACATCTGCGCAATGGTCTGCACCACGCCGGTGTTCATCAGATCAATCACCTGTCCGCCCCAGAAGAGGTTCATAAGCGGGATGATGACCAGCCACACCAGCAGGCTGCCGCAGCAAATGATGAAGCAATATTTCAGGCCGATGATGTAGCCCAGGCCCAGCACGGCGGCGCCGGTGTTGAGCTTCAGCACCACCTTGGCTTTATCGGCCAGGGTCTGGCCCAGGCCGACCACCGTGGTGGTGAGCGTCTCGCCCCAGGCGCCGAAGGTGGCAATGATAAAGTCATACAAACCGCCCACCAGACCGGCTGTGAGCAGGGTCTTGGCACCGGCTCCGCCGCCCTCGCCGCTTACGAGCACCTGCGTGGTGGCCGTGGCTTCCGGGAAGGGGTACTTGCCGTGCATCTCGCTCACGAAATATTTCCGGAACGGAATGAGGAACAGTATGCCCAGCACGCCGCCCAGCAGCGACGACAGGAACATCTGCCAGAAATTTACCTCTACACCTAATATATAGATAGCGGGCAGGGTGAAGATGGCGCCAGCGACCACCGCGCCGGAGCAGCCGCCGATGGACTGGATAATGACGTTCTGTCCCAGGCCGTCCTTCTTTCCCAGGGCCGTGGTAAGGCCCACCGCGATGATGGCAATGGGGATGGCCGCTTCGAACACCTGGCCCACCTTCAGTCCCAGATAGGCCGCGGCGGCCGAAAAGAGCACCACCATCAGGATGCCCACCGCCACCGAATAGAGGGTTACTTCCTTAAATGACTTTTCCGCACCCAGGATGGGACGGTATTCTTCGCCGGGTGCCAGCTCCCGCTGTGCATTCTCCGGCAGGGAAATCTTTTGTTTCTCCATACGGATTCTTGTCTTTCTATACAAATATAGGTATAATCTGCGGCAAAGCGGCGAAGTGGGCAAAAAAAGTGATTTTTTTCAAAAAAAAGTTTGGCAGAATAAAAAAAGTGCGTATCTTTGCAGCCCGTTTCGAAAGAAGCAGGGTGTTCATTGAAAATACTGGAAAAGACAACGAGGCGATACGCTGCGTGAGCAGTAGTATCGAAAGACAAAAACGAAGCGAATTGCAACAGAATTAGTCTGAGAGTATAATGAAAGTTTTTTCGTTATGCGGAGGACTGCAATTTCATAGGCAACGAGTTCGAAACACGCAAGTGATTCAAAAAACAAGTTGCATCAGATTTTTTTCGAGTCCGAGGAGCGCGAGTTAGGAGGATGTGAGCAACCTGGTGGTTGTGACCGTCCGACGAGCGAACAGCGACGACGGAATCGGGAAAAAGATGACGCAAATATAGAGAAAGGAGAGAAGGGCGAACGGAGGATGCCTAGGCTTCCGGAGGCGAAGAAGGACGTGGTAAGCTGCGAAAAGGTGCGGGGATCTGCAAACAGGAATTGATCCGCACATATCCGAAT